>Ga0315903_10001728_pt1 | contig 33091 bp, 31 predicted proteins | sample LakEriMetagenome_7_FD_203524 | JGI IMG/M metagenome (GOLD analysis project Ga0315903, IMG submission 203524) | Freshwater fungal communities from buoy surface, Lake Erie, Ohio, United States - Buoy 2 MA119 | ecosystem: Environmental > Aquatic > Freshwater > Lake | place: USA: Lake Erie, Ohio...
AACTTTTACAAGTATGCCGCCTCTTGCTGCCAAAAGCAGGGCCTCTTTGGCGCACAGAAGTTCTTTGAGAACGAATCCGCTGACGAGCTGAAGCATTACTACAAGCTCCGTGACTTCTTTAACGACAGAGGGGACGAAGCTGATATGCCTCAAGTGGACGAGGTGGACTTCAAGGAAGGCATTGACTTAATGGGAATCCTTGACGCAGCCTATGAATTAGAGAAGGAGCTTGGAGATTTCTATAACGACTTCTATTTCTCCACGAAGGATGCCACCGTTCAAGTAAGGATTCATAAGTTTGTGAAGATACAGACGAAAGCTGTGGGCGAATATGGTGACCTGATTGCACGTCTTTCTCTCGTTTCGGAATGTCCCGGTGGTTTGTTAATTTTCGACCAAGAACTCGGCAATAAATAACAATGGCTAAACTTCCTTGCCCTCCGCAGTCCCGTATCTACACGCTGAAAGATACGGGCGAAACTATGTCGTACGACCAGGTGCGTGAGTACCTCATGTCCAATCCCGAATTGTGGCTTGGCAAGGGAGAGGCGAAGGAGATTAAGAAGGAGGAAAAGTCCACAGAATTTGGCAAAGCACTATCTGCAAGTAGTAGATTTAAGCCTAAAGAACTTGTTGTATTTGATACTCCTATTGTTGGCCCTAATGGAAATAAACTTGTTGCCTACCAATGGGCTTACGAGTGGACAATGAAAGAAAACAAAGAGGGAGAACTTGTTGATAAGCGAATTTCTGATTGGACTCAAGCGGAGTCAAGTGCTGAAACGGGAAGAGATGTGGTGCATAAATTTACCGTTCAAAAAACAGATGGAAGCACCGTAACCGTAAGCTCAGAAACTATACCTTCGCTTTTAGGATATGTTGATGCCAAACAAATGAAAGGGCTGCCTTCTGTTGTTTCTGCCGTTAAGACATTGGCAAAACAACGTATGCAGCTTGCCATAATGGAGGCCCAAGAGGCGGAATATAAAGCCTTAGAAGAAAAGTTTGAGAAAGCCGACAAACCAGAAGTAAAAGAAGTGGCAGACCCTGCTGCTGAAAGGTTTGGTATAAATAAAGAGGGCGAGTTTACCACCTATGGAATGGGTGATGTGTCCGTTAGGCAAGATAATAGATACAATTGGGATACCAAAAAATTTGATAAAGTTCCCCTAAGCAGAGAAACTATTAAAGAATTAGAGCGCAAATGGGTTTTAAAAAGAATAGAAGAGGCTGGAGGTAAATACCCAAGCAATATCACCGACCTAAGAAATCGTGTTAAGAGACAAGAAAGGAGAGTAGAAGAAGCTACAAACTCAAAGATTACAATAAAAGAACAAGAAGGGGAGAAGGCCGAAGGCAAGAGGGCAGACCCCGTTATTGAAGCCCTTGACAAGGGGAAAATCAAAGGCGTAGCCGGAATGAACGCTGCCGTATGGAATGCCACTATTGATGCCATCAAAGCAGCCTACCTTGCAGGAAAGTCCGTTGCCGAAGCCATCAACGAAGGCATTGCCTATCTGAAGAGTAAAGGGGAGGAGGTGTCTAAGTATCAGGATGCTCTTGATGACATACGGAAAGCAGAGAAGCCGAGAGTGGCTACATTCTTTTCGGGAGCCGGAACAATGGAGGCGGCTCTCCCAAAGTCTGAGTCTGTAATGGCTGTTGAGTATAGCCCTACATATATGAAGGCGTACAACGATGCTTTCGGAACAGAGTATGAAGCAAGGGATGTAACGCAAATAGACCCACAAGAAGTTAAAGCCGCTAACCCAAACATCTTCCACGCTTCTCCTGTCTGCAAGAACTTCTCAAAAGCAAAGAATGCTAAGACAGTGGAGAAATCCGATATGGATTCTGCTGAAGCTGTGGCACGCGTAATTCGTGAGGCAAAACCTCCTGTGGTTACGATAGAGAATGTGCCAGGATACAAAGACACCGTTCCATTTGAGGCAATAATTAAGGCTCTTGAGGATGCTGGATACACTTACGATGTTGGGGTGTATAATGCCGCAGACTATGGAGGCGTTCAAAACAGAAAGCGTTTACTTGTCCGTGCCGTAAAGGATGGTAAACTTCCTGCGCTTCCCAAAAAGCAAAAGCCCGGCGATTGGTACAAGGCTGTAGAAGACTTAATTGACGATGCCCCCGATGCTCCATTCACAACCAAAACAAAGGAAAAGAACTGGGAGCAAGAGAGGATTGATGAAATGATAGCAGATGAGAGGTTAGACCCATCCAAGCCCATCATTACAATGGGTGCTTCTGCCTATCAAGGAGAGGCTGCGGCAGCAAATTCTGGCAATCCATCTCCTACACTTTTAAGTTCATCAAATCAAGTCCCTCGCATCATTATGCCTGATGGCAGAATAAAACGGGTTACACCCGAAATGATGAAGCGGCTTATGGACTTGCCTCTTTCCTATCCTGTCCCTGTCGATGCCAAGGTGGCAAAAGAGGTGCTTGGGAATGGAATGGATGGCGCATTCACAAAGGCTCTTATTGAGCCATTGATTAAGCAACTCTCCCCCGAACAAGAACTCAAACAAGCCTTCGACAAATGGAAGAGCGAAACGGGCAAGCTCGGCATCGTTCCTAATTGGGAACGGCAGGCCAAGGCTGACATTGAGCTGTTCAATGCCGCCAAGAAATACCTCCTTACGAAAATAGGCCAAGGAGCTTACGCCTTTGAGCAGTTCCTAAAGGACCTCGCAAAAGCGAAGGTGGAAAACATTGACGAAGACAGAAGTAAGTGGAAGAAGTTTTACAATGACACGATAAAGGAGGCAGCTCCGGCAGAAGAAGGTAAGGCCACAACGCCTCCGCCTCCTGTAACGCCTCCGCCACCAACAGGCAAAAGAGAAATGCCCGAAGGGGAAGGAAAAGAAACGGAGAAGCCTATTTTAGGCAGAGCGTTCAGAGGAACTACAGATGAAGCCCTTGCTGAGAAACTTGCTAAAATGGGGCTTTATAGAAAGCCCGCAAGCATAGAGGAAGCCGACAAAATAGGAGCAGAAACAGTGGCTCTTATGGGTGTGGACAAGGCCATAGAACTTGGCGTAAAAGGAGATGTTCCTAATGGCTTTGTTCGTATGGGAATATTCAAGGCTATTCTTGCCGACCTTAAAAAACAAAGAGATGCTCTTGTTATTAAGGAGGGCCCTGCGGGAGAGCAAGCATATATGGATGCTCTTGATGAAATAAACGACAAGAGGGCGGAGGCTATGGCTGCGTTTTCTCCATCTGTTACGGCAGCTGGTCAAATCCTTAGAGGATTTCAGGAGATAATAAGAAATGAGGAGTTTGAGTTTGACTATGAATTTCGTAAGGACAATTTTAAAACATTGTTTGGCGATGAGGCATACACGAAAGAAATAGACGAGCGATTTAAGGAGTATGACAAGAAACTGAAGGATGCCGCCAAGAAGCGCAAAGAACTTGAAAACAGAATAGCAGAACTTGAAGCGCAGGGCATAGTTGATAACATTAATCAAGAGAAAAAGACATCGCCTGTTTCGTTTTTTAAACAAGCAGCAGAGCGTGTAAGGAAATTAAAATTTTCTCGCCCAGGGATGTTCAGTGCGGCCACTCCGGCCACGCTTGCCTGGGATGCCACTATTGAGGCTGTTGCTGTTGTTCTTGACGCATCAGGAACGCTTGAGCAAGCTATTGTTGCAGGGATTAAAAAACTTAAAACAACAGATTGGTACAAGTCGCTTACGGATGCTAAAAAGAGTGCTGCCGAAAACGAAGTGGCTAAATATGTTAAAGATGGCTACATTCTGAAGGCAACTATAGATGAGGATGGAATTATACAGATTCCTTCAGGATTGCTGCGTTCTTATGTTACAGCAGGAATTAATGATGCTCAGGCAATCATAGATGATATGCTCTCCTATCTGAAAGAAGCGGATAGCGAAATAACGGCATCAGATGTACGCACTGCAATATTAGAGGCGGGGAAGAGAGAAGCACCGACACAGAATCAAATCACTCAAAGCGTTAATGACCTCAAATCCATTATAAGGATGTTAGGTCAGCTTGAGAAGATAAGGGCAGGGGAAAGAATCACCAAGAACGAAGGCAAGAAAAAGCAAATGCGGGATGCTGTTGCCAACCTTAAAAAGACCATAGAGGACAAGCATCTTGAAGTTTTTGGAACAAAGCCTGGCGCATTGACGGATGAGCAAAGATTGGCTAACATAAAAAAGAATGCACAGAAGCGCATTAACGATTTAAGGGCCATGAAGCCTCGTCCCGAAGTAAGGGAACGAGTAAAGTGGGATGCGGAAATGGAGGCCCTTGCCAACGAAGAGTTTCGATTGAAAGAAAAATGGGATGATGAATTTGCTCAGGCTCGTTATAAAAAACTAAGCGACTGGCAGAAGTTTGGAAGAGGGGCGTATCTTGGAATCAATCTATCAAAAACCGTAATGTCGGGAATGACCGACCTTGGTATTATACTCATTCAAGGAGCCACACTACCATTTAGGAGCGCAAAGCTAACGGCAAAGGCATTGGCAAACATGGCAAAGGTTATTCTCAGCCATGACGAGTTTGTGAGGCAACAAAGAGTGATTAATGAAAGCGACTTGTATAGAGTTGCAAGGAAGAGTAATCTTGATATGCCTCAAGTGTCAGGAATGGAGATTGACAAATTGGAAGAATCGAGCCTGGGCGCATTTGGTGAAAAAGCATTTGACGTTCTGTTTAAGCCATTTGATTACATTCCAAAGGTGGGGCCGAAAATGTATGAATGGGCCAAGAAGCACATTAACATCCCAAGGGTTTTGAACAGAATGCAGACCTCCTATCTAAACACGCTTAGATATGGAACATTTGCATTGAGCGCAAGAAGCCTTATGGAAAAAGGCATCACCTATCAGGATAATCCGCAAGCCTATAAGGATGTTGCTGAGGCAATTAATACAATGAGCGGTCGGACAAAAATTGGAGCGGAGAACTCCCCCGCTGTGATGAGGTTCTTGAATCTTGTATTTTATTCGCCAAAGAATGCCATGTCATTGCTTAAAATATACACTCCTTATGTGTTAATCGAAATAGGCAAGAAAAGAGCAGAGGCATCGGGATTTGCAGGAATGTCAGAGGCACAGCAAACAATGATAAGAACGCTTGCGGGTGCTATAGCAATTCCTTCGGCTCTCTATCTTATGATGAAGGCTCTCACGGGATGGGATGAAGAAGACGAGGAAGAAAAGAAAAAGGAAGGAAATGTATCTTTGGACATAGAGAATCCTCAAAGCAGCGCATTCGCTAAGATACGCATAGGCAATCAGCTATTCGACCCTTGGGGAGGAAGAGCGCAGCTCATAACATTACAAGCCAGGCTCATTATACATTACGTTGGAAATGGAAGGGCTTACAAAGACCCATACACGGGAATAGAAAAGAGGCTTTCGGAGGTTCAAAGATTTAAACACCCTGTCGGTCTTGCAGGGGAATACATCAAAGGAAAGTTTTCTCCATACGCAAGAGCAGCCTTTACATTAGGAACTTCCGAGCAAGTGAAGGGCAAGAGGTGGTATGTAAGAAGACCTTTAGATGGTGGTAAAGAATTTGACATCTTAGACCCTATAAAAGAAAGCTACACAAACATTACATACGAATCCGTAAAGGAGCTGTATGGTAACCAACCATTGACAGTAAGCGAAATAATGACCTTATTCCTTATTGCGGGTGGAGGCGTTACCACGCTGAACAATCAGGATGAGCAATCAATTCTCACCAAAGTGAGAGAAAAGCTGTCGCCCGAAGAAGACGAAAGGCGGAAGTTTGCCAAAAACCTTGCATCCTACATTAAGGACGAAAATATGATAGGAGCTGAAGAGGTGTATGACCAAGCAATAGGCGTGAAAGGCAATGAGAAAAAGTCCGAACTGATTACAAAAAGAAGGGAGCACGCAGACAAACTATTCTCTTCGGCAAAGAAGGATGGCATTGCCTCTAAGTGGACGATAGATGTAGAGGACAGGCCAAAGGTGTTTGCTTTGTTATACAAAAACGAGCCTATTAAAACCACCTCCCGAACTAAGGAAGAGAAAAAGGTTGTTTACGATGCCTACAACAATCTTACGCCCGAAGAAAAAGCGGAAATTAAGTTTGACTATGAGATGGAATATGAGGAGTTGATAAATATTGCCAAGGGCCTTGACCATCTAAATAAAACTCCGGGGAAATACTTGAAGGAGGTTAATCAAGTGGAATGGGTGAAGGAATATAAAAAAGCAACAGGCAAGAAGTAACTTTGCAATATGATACACAGGATAGACAGGGTGAATCCCGATGTGGACGACAGGGTGATAAAGCCTAACGAGGCACGGATGGCCGTGAACCTCCGTTTCGGAGCCTCTACAGAGGACACCAACCTTTCGGGCGGAACGCTCGTGTTAGGCAATACGGAACTCCCGTTCACCCCTCCTGCTGGCACGAACAAGGTGGTGGGCGTATATGCCGACCTTGAATCCCGGAACGTTTTCTTTGCCCTCTACAATAATCAGGGAGCGAACACAGCGGCCCAGCACGGCATCTATCGCATATCAGGAGCGGACAATTCTGTACAGCCTATTGTTCAGGGAGCGTGGCTGAACTTTCAATCAGACGATGCCTATAACGTTTCCATAACGGGCGTGGACGGCAAGCTGTATTGGACGGACAATGTGAACGAGCCTCGCATGGTGAATGTCGAAAAGGGCATCAGAACGCAAGCGGGCGACACAGAGGATGTCTATCCCATAGCTGCCGTTCAGGATTGGTTCTATTCGCAAATCAAAAGGCCGCCGGGGCAGCCGCTTGTCATTACGCCCGTATTAGGACAGGAGGAACTCAGCAGTACATTTACAAACAAAACCCTAACGAACACGGGGCTTCAGTTTTCCTATTATTATGTGTACGATAACTTTGAGGAAAGCCGTCTTGCTCCGTTTACATTCAACAGCTATGCCGTTTATAATGTTACACTGACAATCCCAGAGCCCGAGTTTTCGGAATACACAACATACAAACAGCTCATTAAGGCTGTTGTGATTGTTGTACGGAACGGGAATGATGGGGCGTGGAGGGAGCTTGTATATGAAACCAATGAAGGAACAAAAAGTTCATGGTTTTTTACAGACATTCTAACGGCTGTCAAAAACATAGTAGCCTCGGACATAATAGATGCACGATTTGACAGTGTTCCTTTGAAGAGCGGAACAAACGAAATTGCCCAAAACAGAATCAATCACGGCAATTATGTCTTGGATGAGCAGGCCGTAAGTGGCGTAACGTTTGAGGCAAGTATAATTTCAATATCTGATGTTGTAAACTCAGGGGGTGACTTCCCTATAACAGACGCAAAATATTTTCTAAACTCATTTGTCCCTTGGGGAAGATATACAATAGGGCTTGAGTTTGTTGATAAATTTGGTCGCACCTATCCTGTTAATAACACGGTGGAGGTAACGACTCCTCCCATGAAAATGGCATATCAAAATCTTGCGGGAACTTGGTATGCGCCAGGAAACAAAATATCAGTTTTCACGGGCAATGAATATAGGTTTGTTAATGTTCCTGTTTACGAACAAGGTAAGTCACTTGCTACAGGAAATTATTTTAACACCGTTGCTCAATATAAAATAAAAGGAACACTTCCTGATTGGGTGGACAGGGTGAACGTTGTAAGAAGCAAAGCAAAAAACATTGTCACTATGCACCAAAGCATAGGAAATATGTATTTGTGGTATGAAACAGAAGCCCAAGAGCCAAGGTTTTTCTCTTTCGTTCAGCAGATTAATACGCAATATAACATACAAGGCGTATTGAGAAATTATAATATGTCTTCTATTTATAATGCAGACGAAAAAACAAAATATACATTTAAGGGGTATGTCATCAAGTTTAACAATAACGAACCATTTGTTTTAACAGATAATTTGTATGTAACTATTTATCAGTCTTATGTTGCGGCAGCTATATCAGGCGAGCAAAACGTAAACAACTATGCAAACTACAAAATCCTCATTCCAAATTACCTTGATGATGTGGGGTTGTATTCAGAGGTGGTCAAATATAAAGTGCATACAATTGATGGCGACCGAATTTATATCAAAGCAAACGACCCAATTTTAAGACACCCTATTGCGGTGAACAACCCAAATATTCCGCAGGCTGTCTATCTTACACCCTATTCCTATATGATAGGGGCCTTTGACCCAACAGTAAGTTCCGTTACGGCTGCACAAAATCCCGATAAATACTATCCGCTGATATACAACTTTACGCTGACAAAGGAGGTGAATGTAGATGAGCAAATCGTTTATGTTACAGAAAACTCCTACAGTGCAGAGGAGTTTAAAACACTTGTTGGGCCAAGCGGGAATAATGAAATTATAGGATGGGCAAAAGGCGATGCGGCCTTGTGTTTGGCAAGAAAAACCTATTCGGCTACGGTGGCAACAGTGAATATGTATATATTGCCCGAAGCTCAAAATCCAGAAAACGGAAAGCCAATTATAAATCAAGGTAAAGAAATCCGCCAGCCCGCATTTGATTGGCTTGGTACGTTCATCTCCATGTCGCCTCGTGACATTTACGCACAGCAATGGAATCAGAACATAGGCCAAATCAACACCACCAACTACAAGGAATCTCAGAACAGAAGGCTGCCAAGCAACATTTGCTTTTCCGGCTCCCTTGTTCAGGGGACACAAGTGAATGGCCTGAACAAGTTCAACTCCCTTGACTTCCGTCAGGCTCCTGCTGAGAACGGCCCCATCACCTCCCTTGTCACTACGAATGCGACACAGAGAGAACCAGGCGTTCTCCTTGCCATAGGAACGTACGGAGTAGGTTCGTTCTATTACGATGCCATTCAGCTTACAAATGTGGACGGCACAAACAACGTAACGACAACGGATTCCTATCTCGCCTCACAGAGGCCGTTGCTTGGACAATACGGAACGTCAAGGCCAATGAGCGTAACAAAGACACCCTTAGGCACTGTCTATTGGTGGAGTGATGTGGTGAACGATTTAATACGCTACACGAATGCCGGGCTTGAAAGGCTTGGGAATACGTTCTCGTTTGCCAACTATCTCCGCAGAACCTATAACGAAAATCCGCTCCTGATTACATGGTATGACCAAGTGACGGACGAAATCAATCTGCTGGGAACAGGCGTGAGAGCTGCCGTGTTCTCAGAACGCTATAAAACGTTTCAGGGGGAGCGGGATTATTTCCTGAATGGAATCACACCGGAACGGGCAATAGGACTTCCTACAAAGCAATTTTGGTTTGTAAACGGAAGGGTGTGGATGGCAGACGTAAATCAATCGGGCGTGGATGATAACTTCATTTTTGGTGCGTACAGAAATCCCAATCTCACCATCATAACTAACGAATCCCCTGCCGCTGTTAAGCGTTGGAATCAGGTGAAAGTGTTTGGCAACAGGCCGTCCTCCACCATCCTGAGCACAACAGGGTTTGACACAATAACAGAAGAAACTCTCACGTCCTTTATTGCTCCGGGTTATTACATTCAAAGAAAGGGGGATTGGGGAGCTGCAATACGCAGGGCCTCTAACACGGAAGGAGGACTACTTGCAGGGAAACTTATGGAAAGTAGGATAATATATTCTAACTTTGCGTTTAGCGCACAAGGATTCGACAAGCTGAATTTTATAGAAATAAAGAGTAACGTTTCAATAGTTCAATAACATGGCAGTAGAAAACTGGGAAATGCCCGCCATTGGAGCGGGAGCCGCCTTCCTCGGAAGCATTCCTCAAATGGTTGAGGCCCGCAGGCTGAAGAAAGAACGGGAACGTCTTTTAAAAGAAGGCCCCGGAGGATTTACGCCTGTTGAACAGGAACAAATGGCTGCTGCCCGTGCAAGGGCCGCCTCTTCTCTCGCTCCGGGGTACGCTCAGGAAATGGAGGGTATTTCTCAGCAGCAAGCTGATGTCCTTGCGGCAGGAAAGAGAGGAAGCCAAACAGGAAGCAACTTGCTCAACCTTCTGTCAAGAATGAACGCACAGGGGCAAGCCGCAAGGCGTAACCTTGCCATGCGTGGAGCACAGACTCAAAGGCAGGCACAAAGCGAACTTGGCTCAATGGCTATGGGAGCGGATGCAAGAAGAATGCAAAGGCAGCAGCTTTATGAGCGTCAAATGGCGGCTCTTGATGCGGCAAGAAGGCAATATGCTGTAGAGCCTTTCATGGCCCCCCTGAAAGGGGCTATGGCCTTTATGCCTGCGGAGGGGATTAAGTTTACCAAAGGAACGCCCAAAACAAAAATGGACATGACAATTCCCGAAACCCCCAAGATGGGGTATGGGGAGAATCTTGAGTTTCAATCTCAATATAATCGACCTTCTGTAGCCGACAATGTTCCTCGCAATCTTCCTTTTGCCCCTGCTAATTTAAGACAAGGTTTAACAGGACTTGAAAGAGAACCGTCTATGATGGCTGCTCCCTATACGGGAGAAACCGAAAGGGAGTATTTGATAAGAAATCCTTTGAGGAATACATCCATAAGGCCAGATTACATTCCTCGGCTTCCTAACACAATGGATGTAGAAAGTCCAATTAGAACTCCATATACCAGATTCTAAATGTTCGCACCAGACCTCTCAGCCCCCTTTGACAAGAAGAAATCCAACGAGTTTGGCAAAGCCTTTGCTACGGGCTTGGAGTCTTGGCATCTGATGCAAATTGAAAGCCCCAATTTCCCCAAAAGGAGATGGGCCGAAAACTATCAATACGCATTAGGGAATCAAACCTATCTGCGTACCACGCAACCCATTGACAACCTTGTAGGAACGGACAGTCAGACACTCCCCGGAGCTGACTTGCGCAACATGAAGCTCACCTCTACAATATTGGAAAGTATTGTAGGGAAGCTGAACAAGCAACGCTTTCGTCCAACAGTTTCCATGATAGATGCGCTTGCTATGGGGCAGCGCAACGACATGAAGGCCAAAATGGAGCTTGCCATGTATCTCAAGCAGCAAGGCATGGAGATGGAGCAGATAACGCAACAGCTCGGCCTTACGCCTGATGAGATTCCAATGGACACCACAGAGCTGCAAATAATGATAGATTGTATGCCTCAATTCGTTGAGGAAATGAATCTTGAATTAGCTCTGAATAAAATAGGGCACGAAAACAGTCTTGAAACCCTTGCGAGAATGGCAGACTATGATGATGCCATTACAGCCGTGAGGGGTCATTATATTAATCGCATCAATGGCAAACGGCAAATCGAATGGCTGGACCCGCTTAATAGCGGCCATAGTATGTCCTTTTATCCTGATGGGCGTGATATTGTTTGGAGCTACAGAATACGCCCTATCCCTGTTGAACAAGTACGCATCGAAGCGCAGGAGTTCCTCACGGACGAACAACTCAGCAACCTGAGAGGAGGGCAATTCAGCCTTCTTTACAATTGGCTGTTTTGGTGGAACGCCTCCAATCAGCAAAACTATTTGACAACATTCACAAACACATATACAGACTATGTACTCGTCATGGACTTTGAGTTCGTCACCACCGACCTACTCTATACAAATGTCAAAAACGGGAGGGCTTATAATGGATATACCAAGAAAACTCCCGGAAAGGATGGCGATGTGTACACAGCTAAGGTGCAGAACCTCTTCGGGGGGAAGTATATATGCGGCTCAGGCTACCTGTACGACTACGGGGTTAAGCCTGGGATTCGTCAGCCTATCGTAACACGGAACGAGGATGCCTTTAAGGTGAACGCCTCTAAGGTGTATGGCTCATTTGTGTGGTATCACTCCTCAATGGTGAGAGGAGAATCCATCTCCATCATTGACAGAGCCAAGCCGCACATTGACGCTATTGAAGACACTTTCAAGAAGTTCAAGACATACGTAAAAGAGTTCCTTCCTTGGATGCTTCGTGTGGACCAGGATGCCTTGGCCGACCTTGCCATGAAGGAAGGGGATGAAGTGACGGCAGAGGACTTAATGACTACGCTCCTTGAAAGGGGAATAGGCGTTGTTTCTTCTTCTGCCTATAAAGGATTCCATAACGCCTCCGTTAAGGATGCCATTGCTATGATAGGCAATGACGGGGGAGGAAACCTTCAAATATTGTGGAGTTTGCTGCTTCAGCAAATTAACCTCCTGCACGATGTTGTGGGCGTTCCTAAGCTTGATACAGGAGGGGGTGTTAGTCCTGAGCAAGGAAAGGCTGTAAGTCAAATGCTCCTTCAGGGGAGCGAAAATGTTCTCTCAGGGATTATGGCCTCCAAAATAGGGCTGTACACAACCCTTTGGGAAAACCTGATGTATGACATCATGCAGACAGGGGAGGTGGGCGTAGTGCAAAACAAAGCCTTCTCCATTCCTCAAGGCAATCCTGACGAGCGCATTCCCAATCTTGTTGTAGAGCCATTACCTACGGACATAGACTGGCAGGACTTGTTTGCCAAAGCCCAACAGGCTCTCGCAGCAGGAAGCCTCACAATGGACCAATATGCCTACCTGAAAATCATAGACAATATGAAGCAGGCATGGGGCTATTTGTCCGTTCAGCAGAAGCGCAATGACATCAAGAAAGCGCAAATGCAGCAAATGGCCGACCAAGCCAACACGGAGCGTCAGATGATGAGCAATCAGCAGGCGCAGGAAGGCAAGGAAAGGCTTGAACAAATTAAAATTATCGGGAATGTAATTCAGGAGTATGCAAAGGCCGCCTTTGCCAACCCTATGAATAATCAGAATCCTGAAGTAATTTTGCAGAGAATACAAATAGAATTAGAGAAAATGTATGGAAACACAGGAAACGCAAGTGGAGAACAGCCTTCCGCAGGAGGGCCTCCAGTACAGCCAACAGGAGGAGCAGAACAGTTTGCCGTTCAAGGTGGCGAAGGTGGAGGACTTCCCTTCGAACAACCTGCCTGAGGACGCTCCTATTGAAGACAATCTGCCTCCCGCAGCGGAAGGAGAGCAGCAGGCGCAGCCTGAAGGGAATATAGACGATATAGAAGCCCTTCGTGCTAAACTTGCCCAGCTTGAAGAACAACTGCAAAGCAAGGAGGCTCCGAAGGTGGAATACAGGATGCCCGAAGAGGTGCTCAACCTCCTCAACAATCCTGAAACACTTTCCGTCCTGAATGAGGACTATGAGAACAAAACCGTTCTTGACCTCATCAAAACGGCCTTTAAGGAGGCCAATCCGTGGGCGAAGACAGACCGCCACATTGAAGCGCACTTGAGAAGACAATATCCTGATATTGACTTTGATATTCCCGAAAATCTCGGACTTGCCGAGGAAGACTATGACGCTATTGCGTGGCAGGCCGAAGGCATCCGCCAACAGCTCATTTCCCAGCAGAACGAGATAAGAGGGCAGTTAGAGTCGGCAAAGAGCCCTGCTTTCACGCAAGAGGATTTGGATGGCTATCAACAGCAATTCAATATGCTTGTAGAGGATGGCATCAAGGGCATCAAGCCTGAGCCTTTAGCCTTGGAAATTCCGGGGTATAAGATGCCTCAGCTTGACTTTGAGAAAGTGAAGGATATTGTTTATAGTGATGCTGTTCCATTGTCGTTAGACGCAAATGGCAATGTGTGGCCTAACATGAGGGCTGCACAAGCTATGGCAGAATTGGAACTGCTCAAGAGCCAGATTCCGGCGATGTTGGAAGCGGCACGGAGAGCAGCCCCGAAGGAGGCCGTTGAAGCGATTAATAGAACGCTGAACAATCAAGTACCCGCTCAGAGCGCAGCACCAATCGACCCAAAACAGCTATCAAGTGCGAAAGCACCGATGCTAAATGGAATGAGAATCGTGGGCGTTCAGGCAACATTTTAAAACAATTTTAACAAAACAAGAAAATGGCAAATCCATTGTACGGGGTACAAGGCTCATCAGCCAATAGCCCACAAACCGTAGCAGATGCTGCGCTCCTGTCCGGCCTCGCCGACAGCACCTCATTCGTCCGTGATTTTTGGCCCACCTTGCTTGACCGTTATCCTGACCGTCAGCTCATCGAAAACGGCCTTATGGCTCACCTCGTTGATAACAAGGCTTTCGTAGGTGTTCAGACTAACACTCAGCAGGTGTTCCACGCTGAACAAGATTCAGTGTTAGCTACCCTCACTGTTCAATCTGCTCCCACTTCTTTGGGCGGTAACGCATACAGAATCGTTGTAGATGCTACGCAGTATAACGGAACTACAGGCCCCACTGGCTTCTTCAACTACGCCACTGTAGGACAGAATTTTCAGCTTGCTAACAATCCTAATGTGATTGCTAACGTTTATGCTGTTGCTTTCCCAAGCACCACAGGCGCAGCCACGCACACCATTGACGTTTACAGCAACGGAACCGTAAACCTTGCTACAGCTATTGCTGCTGGCGACACTCTCCTTCCTCAAGATGCTGTGAATGATGTAAACGGAGACTTCCCTAACGGTAGCGTTCGTGGATGGGCTCGTTATGGCGTGAACTTCCAGTATATGTCTACTGGTTCTGCCATCGTTGGTCAGGACACCTACAATCAGGCGTTCATGTTCCAATTAGAAGGTGGTCAGTCCATCCTTGCTCCTCGTATCTTCGCTGATGCTCTGATGACCGCAATGCTGCGTAAGTCTGCTGCCATCACCGTTGGTAAAGGCGATAGCTATGGCGGTAAGCAAACCACCGTTGGTTTCGTATCTGCTGCTCAGGCTTTCGGCTTGACAGATGACTATGCTGCGGGTGGCGTTCAAATGTCTAACTTGGAAGACATCGGCATCCGTCTTCAGAACCGTGGTGCTGGTACAGAACTTGACCTTTGGGGTGGATACAACTTCCTTCAGAGCATTCAGCGTAACGCTCTGTCTCCTCTGACGGGCGGTGCTGTTCAGTACATCTCCGGTGAAATGAACGATGGCAATGGTCGTCCTGGCCTGAAGAAGTCCCTTGGTCACTTCATCCTTGGTAAGTTTAAGGTGAACCTGAACGAGGCTTCTGAGTGGGCGCACAAAGCCATGTACTCTCCTGATTTGGGTGGTTCTTCCCTCACTTCCGGCTATTGGGCTAATGCTTTCTGCATCATCCCGAAAGAGCAAGTGGCCGTTCCTCGCGAACTCACCAACACCACTTACACCGTTACTGCCCCGATGTTCCGTGTTCTTCAGTTGAAAGCTCCTGTAACTACAGGCGGTACTCCAGTGATGAACCAAATCGTTAAGCGTGACCCTGCTCACTTTGGCGCAATGAAGTATCAAATCATCAACAACGAATACTTCGCTGCTCAAACCATGCTTGCTAACAAGCTGTACTTCGGAGGAACTATCATCTAATAGCTTCCACGAAAAAAATTAGGGCCTTCTGAAAAGTTGGCCCTTTTTTTGTTTATTTGCCTAATAAATATAAAACAAAACATTATATGGTAGTTTCAAACGACAGAAATGGCATTAGCGAAATCAACACGTGGCCCGAAGAAGTGGAGGCAAAGTTGATTGAATTGCAGCCGGGAGACATTGTAAAGGTGAAGCTCAACCCCAACCTTTGGTTTAGTGTCCTTGAGCAAAGAGGAACGAGTCAAGATTATAATCGCCCCACATCATCAGGGATGGTGAAGAAAATCGGACAGCATGGCATTCCTTCTCCTTGGACAATCAGGTGGGAAAGGCAACCCTTTCAGATTGGATTTCTTGAGGGCTATGACGCACAAGGTACGCCACGTTACACCCATCCGCTCTTTAACGAGCAAGGAGAAATGATATTTGATGGAGACCGTGTAGGAGACAGAGAGCGTTTCTTTGCCATTCAGCTACATCCTCAAATGAAATCCGACCCTCTGACAGGACTTGAGCGCAGGAACTGGAAGTTCGAAATCGTGGACGCTGAGAAGGAAAGCACAGGCATCACACAGAACTTCGAGGCTAAACTTGCTCTCCTGAACAAAATCAAAGACCTGAACGAGCAGAGCCTGAATACGCTTATGAAGCCAATGGTGTATGGCCGTTCATTCTACAGCAAGCCTGACCTCGTAGGAAAGCCTAAAGCCTCCCGTGCCATTCTTGTTAAGCAAGTGGAAGAAGGAAGGATTAAGGAGGTGAACGACACGCTCAAATTGCTTGACGAGGTGAATAAGATTGGCCTTGTATATGATGCCTTAGTAGCTAAGAAGCTCATCTGTACAGAAACAAAATTGCTTCGTTACGATGGCCTTGAAATTTGTACCTTTGCAGAGGAGATAAGCATTCCCAACATGGAAGAGGCAGCCATCAACATCTTTAAATACGCAAGCCACTTGCCTGTGTTTGAGGAGAAGGTGATTGAGTTTCTTCGTGAAGGATATGAGAGTGCTAAATCCACTGTTCACAAAGCCCGCAGGGGTGTAAAAGGAGAAGAATAATGGACACCGTAGAAACATTGTATGGCAAATACCTCGCTTCATTGGGGTTTGACATTCAGGGGGGCTGCACGGCAGCTTCCATAAAAACACAAACGCTCCTTGCGTTCTATCAGGAAGTGGTGTTTAGGCAGAGCGGAGCTGTCAATGACAATGTGACGGCAAACCAACTCCTCACCTTTACATATCAGAACTACCAATAGCGCAAGGCAATGTTTCTACAAGATAAAACGAATCAGGAGGGGGTAATAGCCCTCCTTTTCTTTTTACAGAAATGAACACAAAACTTGGCCTTCATGTGGGAATCAAGGAAAAGATTCCTCAGACAGAGCAGGAGAAGATAGCCTATCTGGCTTCTATTTATGCCTGGCAGGAATGGAATGGTCCGCTCATTTTAGCTTGTGATGAAGATTTTTATATGTGGCTTCACGACTTCGGAGCGGAATTTTTCTATGTGGACATCATTCCTCTAAACTTGGAATACGAAACGGAGGAGGATGTAAAAAAGCATTTCAAGCATCATACGCCTTATGAATTATATTTTGTTGGCCTTCAAGACAGAGCCATGATGGATGGGGATGGGAAAGTAATTGATTTAAAGGAATGCTATGAACAAAAAGATTTTGTAGATTTGCAATTAGAACTTCTTCCTGAAGAATATAAGAAACTGATATGGCAACAACCCCAATACCCGGAGGCCAAACACCCGTAAGGCTTATTTATACGGCTTCGGGAATCGTATTTGCAAAGGCAAACGACAACAACAAGGCCATTGCCTTAACGCAATCAGGCGCAGGAACGCTCACGGATGTCATCAATCCCGTAACATTTGCTACAGGGAAGATAACAACAACAAACGGAAGCACGGCAGTTATGGGAGTGGACACTCTTTTTTTAACTGACTTCAGGGTGGGACAATTTCTTTTCTATTACAACAATGCGGGTGACCCCGTTTTGGTGGGGAAGATAGCGAATGTGATTTCAGATGTTTCTCTTACGCTGACATCAAATGCTCCTTCTTCGCAGACAAGCGTGAATTGCGGAATGGTAAATGTTGTCCTTGGACTGACAGAAAACTTTCTGATTCGCATTCCTGTTCCAATTGATTTATTAACAAACTCGGCCATATTGCCCAATTGGAACGCATACAAGAATTTAACAACGGGATTTAACAACACTGCCTCTAATAATCTTGAGCAGTATAGTGCCGTAAATTCTCCCCAAACAATCGGAACGGCAGTGAACATTCCGTACACTATTACGCCATTGTATAACTTTCAAAGTTTTCAAACAACAATAGGCGGTCAGCAGGTGACAAGATTGTTTCAGACACCCGCCAATTTCCCGTTATTCTGCTTTGCCGAACTCAATCCAAATGGAGAGGCCCTTCCTGCGAACACATTGTATAAATTGTTTGCCAGCGAAAGGTTTGAGCTCAACGGGATAAATGTATTAACAAATTATAATCCATCATTATTAACACAAGCCGGATACTAATATGCCTTCATACAGTTCAGAGGTAAAATACTACCGCATCAACGCCAACAATACGGCAATTGCCACGACTAATGATGGCACAGGCTCCACTGCGCCTACAGAGGAAATAACAGCTCCTGTTTCGGGAGGTACATACTCAAGCGGAACAATAACAATTACAAATCAAACTGCGGGCGCATTCAGTGCTTTCTCGGTTAATCAATATTTGTATTACATTGATAGCACCACGGGAGCGTATGTTTTGATGGGGCAGATTGCCTCCATAGGAAGTCCTGCCACCACATTAACACTTACAGCAACGGCACTTGCCACTCCTGCCTCAGCGGGAGCATCTCTTGTTGCCTCCTTCTTCCTCATCACAAACACCGAGAGTTTATATCTCCGTGTAGCTTGTAGCACCACAGAGGCCACCGTACCCGGCACAACCTTGATTCCCGACTTCAGCGCATGGCGTACATCTGTGAACGGAACAAACAACACTTCCATTACAAACCTTGAGCGAATCAGTAATGTAGGAGTTCCTGTAAGCACAGCATCTCCCACGGAGTCCATTCCTTTCACGATTCAAACCATGAACGTGTTTACCACAGGAAGAGGGAATACAGCAAGTTTTTGGCCTGCGGGGACAAGTTTGCCCTCCTATATGTGGATAAAAATCACCCCCGCTTCCTCAAACAATAATCTGTCAAGCAAAACAATGTACCGCTTCACCACCCAAGAGTCTTTCAATGGCATACAAGTGGGGAATAATACATCGCTTGCAACCCTTCAGGGGGCGGGATACAATGTTTCGGCCACAATAAGCAACACCGCAACACCAGGAGGAACTAATTAATGCCTGCACAAATTGTTTTCAGAACTCAGGGGGCGGCCACTTCGTTCATTTCAACAACGAATGGCGTTCCCATTTTTCTTTCATCCTCACGGGCTGTAAGCTTTCTGAACACAATCAACAGCACTCCCTTGTTCCTTTCGGCAAGTAAGCGGGAGGTGTTTGTTACAACTACAAGCAGCAATCCCCTTTTCATTACAGCTTCTCAAAGCATTGCCTTTGCGGTAACGCCTGACACTGCCACAACAAAGTTGCTTGTCCTAAAAATAGGCGAACTTACATTTGATTCGGGGCAGACGTATGTAGAAGTTCCTGATGCTACAGGAGAATATGATGCCACAACAAACCCCGGCGGATGGAATCCCGATGGAGACCCTCCTGTTGTAGGAAGGCCAGCAAGGGATGAGGCATTGCTTTGGACTGTGTACAGAATATGGAGCAAGCCCGAAGCTGATGGCTATGGCATAAATACACAAACGCCTACAACGCAGCCAGACGAAACGGAAGACCCATACAATTACACGCTTACATTCCCCACAGAAACCATAAACGAGGAGGCTGTTCCCATCAGAGGAATTTATCAAATCATAATGATGGCTGCCCCTCTGAACGAAAATTATCCTGATTATGTTGGGGATGAAAACTTAACGCAAAGAGCCGAAGAATATCCTGATTGGTATGTAACGAGCGTAGGCGTAATGGTGGACCCTGATGTGATAAACTGCTTGAACAACAAGCGTTATCAGTTCCTTCAGGGCGTAATGTGCGGCAAGTGTGACGAAGAGTATCTGAATTTCTATGGCATATATGTAGGAATGAATAACGCTATGGAGGTTCAGGAGTGGGACAGAGCTGTAGAGTTTTACGAGAAATTAAAAGAAATTTGCGCCTGTGAGAGTTCTTGTGGGTGCTAATTAGAAAACATTATGGCTAATTTTCTTGACGACCTTTCCGTATATAACGCCAAGGCAGCCTTGGTGATTTCTCAAGTGGCCGCTGATGGCAACACAGACAAGGCCAACATGATGAGCAGTTTGAAAACAACTGCCAACGACACCACGCTTTCGGAAGCCATTCGTCTTAATGCCCTGACGGCTCTCATTAATTTGGGAAGCCTTCTTGACATTCCCCTGCCTCCCTATTTCCCGCTGACAACAACGTATGCTAATACGGAAACATATGTAGGCATACACGATGACCTGACAGGACTACAAGGAGGCGCACCAGGAGAATACTATCACGTTACACTTGCCGAAAGAAATAGCATAGCCAATGCCGCTACGGTGGGGGATATTTCATGGGCCAACCTTACAGGCAGCTACACAGACAATGTGACATTTGCCGCGCAGTTTAATGCAAAGCAGGATGCCCTTACGGGTCCCGGCTATGTGAAAATGGTGGGAGGCGTTGTAACGTATGATACAAGCACATTCCTATCCACCATCAGCGGCATAGCTGCCGGAGGGGAACTGAGCGGAACATACCCCAATCCTACGTTAAGCAACGCTGCTGTAATCAGCAAAGTGCTTACGGGATTCACGGGGACATCCCTACCTATTCAAATTACATCTGCTGACAGCATATTGTCGGCCATTCAGAAGCTGAACAATAACATAGCAAGCATTATTGTTAGCCCTCCGGGGGTGTCCACTGTTGCTCTCACAACAAACTCAGGAACGGTATTCACGACAACAACAACGGCTCAGACAGGAGCTGCTACGCTTGATGTTTCGCTCAACACGCAAACGGCAAGTAAATTCCTCGCCTCTCCAACGAGTGCTTCAGGAACGCCTACATTTCGGGCTTTCTCCTCCATAGACCTCCCCGACAGCGGAGCAACGGCAGGGGTATACGGAAGCGCCTCTCTGATTCCGGAAATCACTGTGGATGCCAAAGGGCGCATCACGGACATTAAAACTGTAGCCGCTGCTGCCGGAGGTCAAGTGAATAGCGTTACGCTCACCATTCCTTCCATATTCGGCACTGTAACGAACACGGGAACGGCCTCTGCTGTTAATTTAACTTACGGCCTTGTCAATCAGACCGCAAACTATGTATGGGCAGGGCCCGTATCAGGAGCGGCAGCAGCTCCCGCTTTTCGCCTTTTAGTAAGCGATGACATTCCTGCTTTACCCATAAGCAAAATCACGGGGCTGACAGAAACGCTAAGAGGGTATTTAACAACAAGCCTTTCGGATGGAAGTATTTGGATAGGGAACACTTCCAATGCTGCTGTTCCAAGGGTGATGTCAGGGGATGTCACCATTAGCAACTTAGGCGTAACGGCAATTGGAGCCGCTAAGGTGCAATACTCCATGATTCAGGATGTAACGACACAGACATTGCTTGGCCGTTACGATGCCCTTGATGGGGAAGTTCAGCAAATTACATTGTCGGGAGACTTCGTTCTTGATTCAGGAACGGGTGTTCTTTCTCTTGACGCTCCTGTCGCTCCTGTTGTAACAACAAAGGGCGACCTTCTTGGTCACGATTTGACAAGTCAGGCAAGGCTTCCATCAAGCGGAATAGATGGTGACCTTTTGATTGTGGACGGTGCTGAGAGCCTTGGCCTCAAGTGGGTGACGGCTCAGGGGGATGTAGAGGTGGACACCACGCTTTTGGATGGAACGCTTAACATTACAGCCGGAGCTGTTACGCTTGCCAAGATGGCAAACCTCGCTGCCAATAGAATTATAGGCAACAACACAGGAAGTTCTGCTACACCTCTTGCCCTCACAGGAACGCAAGTGACGGCAATGCTTGACCAGTTCAGCACAACGGCAAAAGGCTTAGTTCCTGCTGCGAGTGGTGTAGGAGATACGACAAAGTATCTTCGTGGAGATGGAAGCTGGCAAGCCATTACAGGAACAGGAACTGTCACTTCTGTTTCTGTTACAACGGCCAATGGGTTTGCCGGAACGGTGGCAACGGCCTCAATAACGCCCGCCATTTCTATGTCCCTTAATAGCCTCACGGGCGTTCTGAAAGGGACAGGAGCAGCAATAGCTGTGGCTACGGCGGGAACGGATGTTGTTACGCCTGGTCAAATCACGCAGACATCAGGAGCGGGCTCAGGACTGACAATGGCTTCCGGCAATCTGCTTGGACGTGTAACATCATCGGCAGGACCAATTGAGGCTATTGCCGTAAACTCTTCGCTCTCCCTTAGCCTCCCATCGGGAGTGCCCACCCTCGGCCTGAATCTCGGCAACGGGAACGTCTTTACGGTGCAGCAGCAGATGCCTTCCATAAGGCTGAACGGAAGCACAAGTGGATTTATTTCTTTCACGCCCCCTGCTATAGCAGGAGCGCAGGCATACACATTGCCTTCTGCGTTCCCAGGAGCAGGGACAACAAGTTATTTAACAAGCAATGATGCGGGGGTGTTGGCATGGGCTTCGGCAGCAGGAACAACGACAGCATCTGTTACATTTGATGCCGTTGCTGGAGATACGGCTCCAAAAGTGTTTAATGGTAGCCAGCCAATGACAATTGGCTATGCCACCGTAGGCGCACAGCAGCTAAACGCCAACCTCACAGGACTTTCTGCTCTTACATATGCAAGCGGAACGCCCTTCGTGAAGATGACGGGAGCGGGGACGTTCAGCCTTGACACGAACACATACATTTCAGGAACGACAACACAATATGCGGTTCTTGTGGGAGGGGCGGCAAATTCAATTGCCTCCATTACGCCTGTTGTTTCAAACAAGTTGCTCATCAGCAATGGCACTTCTGCCAATCCGGGATGGACAGATGCTTCGTATTTGGCAACAACAACGCAATACGGCATTCTGTACAGCAGCGCAACAAATGTTTTGTCAGAGATTACTCCTCCTCTTACTTCCGGCTTGTTCCTTCAATGGACAGGAAGTGGATATACATGGGCATCAGGAGGAGGCGGAGGAGGCAGCGGAACGGTTACGAATGTTTCTGTGGTTTCTAACAATGGCTTTGCCGGAACTGTTGTCAATCCCGATACAACACCCGCCATCACCCTTTCCACTTCAATTACAGGCATTCTGAAAGGAAGCTCAGGGGCTTTAACGGCTGCCACTCCCGGAGTGGATTACGCTCCCGCCACATCAGGAACTTCTATTCTGAAAGGAAACGGGAGCGGAGGGTTTGCCAATGCTACAGCAGGGACAGACTACTTGACAAGCATTGGCCTTACAATGCCTTCTGCTTTCACCGTAACAACCAGTCCTCTCACGGCTAACGGGACATTCGCTGTCACAGGCGCAGGAACAGTTAGTCAATATGTTCGTGGAGACGGAACGCTTGGAATATTCCCTTCTATAGGAGGCGGAGGAGGAGGCTCTGTGTACTACCTGAATGGAGGCGTAACTGCAAGCCCAAGTTCGATTGGCGGTGTTGCTATGAAGCAACTTAGTAAGGCCCCAATCACCGCTGGAGCATCAGTTGATTTTACAGCAAACACAAATGGAGCCACAATAGCCTCTTTCCTCACTGATGCGGGAGACCCAAATCAAACATCTATTCCTGCTGGTATATGGGTATTTGAATGCTATCTATCAGCAGCAGGGAGCGGCTCTGCCCACCCCACCGTTCAAGCTGTTGTTGAAACATGGGACGGAACCACCTTATCTGTCATTGCAACAGGTGTCGCTGAGGAAATAACAAACGGAACAACAAAAGACCTTTATCAGTTTGCTGTAACAATTCCAACAGGAACAACTATTTCGCTTACTGATAGGGTGGTTGTGCAGATAAAAGTGGTGGCAGCAGCAAGCAAAACCATCACTTTATACACACAGAACGGCAATGTTTCAAGCGTAACAACAACATTCCCGAATGGCATTGCCTCTCTGAATGGCCTCACTGCGGCAACGCAATTGTTCGCCAACGGCACATCAGGAACAGCCCCTGCCTTTGTTAGTTCAACAGCAACACACACGCTAAACATTCCTCTTGCCTCGGCATCAAGCGTAACGGCTGGGCTTATAAGCAAGACGGAATACGATACCTTCAACGGCAAGTTGGCAAATGTCCTCACAACAACGGGGGACATTATATACTCAAGTAGTGGCACAACGGCAGCGGCACTTCCAATAGGAACGGCCAACCAAGTGCTTGCTGTGTCTGCTGGACTTATCCCAGAATGGAAGACAATAGCGGCAGGAGGTGATGTAACAGGCCCATCAAGTTCTGTGGATGGCAACTTTGCCGTGTTTAACAGCACAACGGGAAAGATAATAATGGAAAGTGCTGCTGCCTCCCTTACAGCGGCTGGCCGTGCTACATTTAATAGTGGGGTGAATGTAGGGGTGAGTGGCCCAACAGGTACAACAGGAACGCTTGTGTTTCGGAATAGTTCTAATGCTTTCACAACAACACTACAACAATCAATATCATCCACGGGGAGTGCTACATACACATGGCCTATAGCCGCAGGAACGGCTGGTCAAATTCTTTCTACGGACAACTCTGGCAATTTGTCATGGATAAATGCTGGTGCTGGTAATGTAACAACGAGCGGGATTGGTCAGGTAATAACGGGTAGCATATTTTTCCTTAGCAACATTCAGGTAAGGGATTCGGGACAAACTCGTAACATAACACTTGCTGCCCCAACAACTGGGGGAACAGGTTCGGCAACAATAACATTCCCTGTTTTAACAGGAACCGTTGCCCTTCTTGAAAACACTCAGATTTTTACAGGAGCAAAAACATTTGATGGAACAGGAGGAACAATAACATTTAGTCGTGCCGCTTCATCTGGTTCTGCCATAAGCATCACGGGCACAGGAGCAGCAGCAACAGCTCAATTGGCTTTTTCGGGAGGCACAATGAACTGGGTAAATTTTGGGACAACGGGGACTGCCGCACCTGTTAGTGTTCTAACTCCAGCAAATAGAAGCGCCGGAACTAAAATTGTTTTGTATCCAAATAGCAGTACGGGCAATTATGATGCAGCATTGGGGGTTTCATCGGCCAGTGCAATGTGGCTTTCTTCCAACACTATTTCTTTTTATGTAGGAGCGAGCACCAATATAGAGGTGAATGGGCAGTTTGAATATGGCAGTGGAGGGGCTTTGAGAGGACTTAGGCTTGCATCAAACAATATTAATACAAATAATAATTCTCTTCTATTTATTGGAGGAGGCGCAACAAATGCCTGTGGGTATATTGAGTTTAGCACGGCAGCAACAGCAACAGGAGGATGCACAAGCCCCACAACAATACGCAGCGCAGGGACAAAGTTGTTATTCCAAAGTGCATTTGGAACTTCCGGGTTAGATGCTGCAATTGGAGTTAATACATCCTCAGAGGTATGGTTTGCTGCACATAATTATACCAACGGATTTAGATTTTATACCAATGACTCCACTACGCCAAGGCTTACAATTAACAATAATGGTTTGACACTTACAGATGCCACCACCGTTGCTCTGATTGCTGCCACAGCCACAACGGCAAATGTTTTCAACACCGTAGCCACCACTGTAAACTTTGCAGGAGCAGCGACTGCTTTAACAATTGGGGCAACAACGGGAACAATGACCTTGAGAAATCCGACTATTAACTTTAGTAACGCATCGGGTGTTCTTCAAATTAACGGCACGCAAGTGGTGCGGTCAAGAATACCTGGATGGGGCGCACCAACTGGTACAATCAGCAGAGCAGCGTTTACAACAACGGCCTCTGGCAGCTATGTTCAGGCTGAATTAACGGCCACAATAGAAGCATTAAAAGCAGTAATTACCGACCTTAGAACTCACGGATTAATTAATAACTAATGAGCAACTACAACATCATCGTCCCCATCAGCAACGAACCCGTGTACGGCTTCAAGAGAACAGCAACAATGGTTGCTCTTCAAATTAATGCCTTGCCATCTGTGGGGAGCAACATCAACCTCATCGTTCAGGTGAATTACTTTGACCAAAACGATGTCCCTATGGAAATCATTCCCGCAAAGAATGTCTATCTGATTGCCGACAACAGCACCTGCGTGGACAGCAGAGGCAACATTGTCCCCTGTGACAGCCCTGATGCGGTGATGACAGAGTTTGAATATTACATGAGCCTTCTGCCCACGCCTGTAATAATTGAAGACCTTGTGGTGGGGAAGATACAGCAGGCAGATGCTGCCGGACTATTTAACTAACAAGCCATGAAAGGAGACAAGAAATACACGGCCACCATTAACGGCAAGACTCGGAGCTTTGGAGCGAAGGGATATTCCATCTCTCCCGGCACGCCCAAGGGCGATAATTATTGTGCTCGTAGCTCAGGGATTAAGCCATGCAAGAATCCGCCCTGTGCAAATGCCCTCTCACGGAAAGCCTGGGGCTGCGTGGGCAAAAAATCTGTAGCCTCTAAGGCTGTGAAATTCACAAGGAAATAAAACCTTTTGTATATTTGCGCATATAATATATAAAAACAAATTATATGACAAATTTCAAAACACTGTTGCTGCTCCGTTCATTTAACGAGCAACTCCAAAAAAGTATTGATGGTGCGGAAAACATCATCCCCCTCGTACAACTGAAAAAGGTTGTGAAGAAGTTTAATGACAAGTACGAAGAGTTCGATGAGACGGTGGAAGACCTTCGGCTTGACCATTGCTTTAAGGAGGGAAACAAAATTGTCAGGGACGACAAGGGAAACTATCAATGGACAGCAGAGGGGGAGAAAGCCTTCCGCAAAGCCTACAAGGAACTGCTGAACAAAGAAGTGCAGCTCGCTCCCGATTTCAAGCCGCTCAACTATTACGAACTCGGAATGGCTCTGCCTGCTGACTTTCTAAAGCAGAACCCGTGGGAGGCAATGGCTGAGGTGCTTGCTCCGTTCTACACATACGCAACAGATTTCTAACAATACAATGAAACTTCAGGAGATTCTTGAAATTAAGGCCAACATCATTGAGATAGCAAAGGATTCGCCTCTCATTGCCTACATGGCCTTCTACGAGCCGCTTCACAAATGGATGAGCGGAGTGGCCGCCGGATGGGACCCATCGGCAAAGTTTTTCCTGAATGTCGTAATGACAATATATGGAATCTTTCGCATCATTGACATCATAAGGGGATGGAACAAGCCCAAGGACGATGATGACAATGACAGCGAAAAGAATGGTTCCGTTTGACACACTTTTTAAGGGCATCTTCCTTGTTCTCTTTGCCGCACTCCTGTACGACAACAGCAGAATAAGAAGACAAAACGAAAGGCTGGGGAACGACATCTCTGGCCTTTCTGTTGCCCTCTCCGCAAGCGTGGACACAACACGCAATGCTGCCCGACAAATGAGGGCACAGACAGCTACAATTGTCCTTTCTCAGGAGGCCGCAAATGATTTGCTGAAAAAGGAAATGCGTTCCATAAAGGAACAGTTTGACATTCGCATAAAGGGCCTGAAGAGTTACACACAAACAGGCGTTACATACACAATTCCTGTGGCCGCTCTCGGAAGGGACACAATAATATACAACAACAAGGAAATCGTGTATTACACGCCCTATGGAACGCTCTACACAAACGGAGACAGCATAGAGGGAGCTATTGTTCTGCGAGACACAATACGCATTGCTGTAAGCAAGGGAAAGCGTGAGCAGTGGTGGAAGATATGGAAGAAACGCCCCATTGTTACGAATGCCTTCATGGCCTCTCCCGACGGAAGCATAACAGAATTGAAGAGCGTTCTCGTTGAATAGGAATTTGCTATATTTGCATTATGCACAATGCCTTCCACATAACGCCCGTCAAAGGAATTTCCAAGCCAATGGAGGGCGGGAAATGGAGCATCATTGAGGAGTTCAATGGCAATTCCCATAATGAGGGAGGCATAGACCTTGAAGTGTCAGGGGGCTATGTTAAGCGCATTCATTCTCCTTACGAGAAGCCTGACGAAATAGCCAAGAACGGCAGGATGTGGAAGAACATAGGAGCTGCTGCCTACGGGGCAGGAGAGGGCCTTCTTGACACGCTCACATTTGGAGCGACAGACCAATTGACAGACCTCGGCTACGAGGCCCTGCAAAAGGCAGGAGGAAGCTCTGCTGATGAAATCAGGGAGCAGAACTCCATTCGTGGATACGGCACGGCAGCAGGGGCTATAACAGGAGGAATACTTTCGGGAGGAGCCACAACAGGCTCTGCCATTCAGCAGGGAGCGAAAGGAATAGGAGCAGGCGTAGGCCAGGGTTCTCCCGACAGCAAGGCAGCTCAGGCTATAGGCACATACCTCCCTCTTGCTGGAAGCATAGCCGGGATGGCAACAGGGAACGCAGGATATGCTGCGGGAAGTAAGATGGCAGGCTTTGCCTCCAAGGCCGGAAAGCTTACGAAGTTCAACCCCATGATACAAGGGGCTCGTTCTGCTGTGAGCAGCATAGGACAGGAACGGCAGCCTCTCAACCTCGGCCCTACACAGGAGGTGATTCGTCAGGCCACGCCTTTCCTTTCCCCGAATATGATGGAGGGCTATAGGCAGCTTGGGCAGGAAATCAGAGGCACAGCCTCTCCCCGCAGAGGAACGGGAGCAACGGAAATGGATGGGGCAGAAAACTATCCCATGACAGGAGGGCCAATACAATTCCAGCAGCAGCCCGTGTACGCCTCTGATGCCTACAATTATTTAAAAAACTACGGAATCAATGCCTAAGCACATAGAAGCGGAGGGAGGAGAACTCCTTATACAGACAAGCAAAGGCTACACAGCCATCATCCCGAAGAACATGGCCTCGTGGGTGAAGGAACATATTAAGAGCGGGAATCACGCTGCTGTGGACCATTATGTAAAGGGCCTGAAAGAAGTGAAGCATAAGAAATGAAGAAGACATCAAACGCTCCGGCAGCTAAGACAACATTCGGCAAACGCCGGGAGGGCAAGCATCAGAAATCACATGGCCCAAAGGACAGCAAGCCAAAACAATATAAAGGACAAGGAAAATGAACAAACTAAAAGACCTGTGGGTGCAATGGCACGAAGTGATATTGGCTCCCGTTTACTATTTTGGATTCCTGATTATTTACAATCAAGTGAGCCTGTGGCTGCATGATGAGGCGGCAGCCCTCTATCCCATTGGGAGGTACATTGATATGCTTTCCGTTCCTTCCCGTTACTACATCGTTGTCGTAATAGGAACGCTCGGCTTCCGCATCAATACGCCTTCCCTGTTCAAGGCTGTGTTCGGGGACAGGGCAAACGGAAAGACAAGGGACAACATCATTAAGGACAATCATTTCCAAACGCTATGGCTTGCTTTGTTTTCCTATGGCTTGCATTTGCTAATTGCAGCCCTGTGCTCAATGAAATAGAATGCCTTCTGGCTACGGCCAAGAAATACATAGGCATTCGTGAGCAGGGAGGAAACAACAGAGGCCCTGTTGTGGACAGAATAATTACAGAGGCGGGAGGAAAGCCGGGGCAGGCGTGGTGCAGCTACATGATGATATATTTATGGAGGCAGTGCGGCATCCCTCACAAGGGAACGAATGGCATGGCAATGTCGTGGGCTAAGAAGGAACGAGCTGTAAAGGCCCGTCAGCAAGTGAGAGCAACGGATGTGTTTACGGTGTATAACAAGGCCCTGAAACGCATAGGCCATGTGGGCATGGTGTACAAAGTGTTTCCTGAAGAGCCATTCTTTCAGAGCTTTGAGGGCAATGTAAACTTCCGAGGCGACAGGGAGAGCGTAGGCTCAGGGGCTAAGTGCCTGATGAGGGAGTACGGGAATGTGAATGGTATTTTCAGGTGGACGAAATGAAAAGAAAAAAGGGAAGCATTTGCCTCCCCTGTTTCATTTCATGTTCAATCTATTAAACCGATAACATACACTTTTTACGAGGGCAAATGTACAACCCATTCCGCAATAATTTCCTCCTCTTTTCCTCCCTCTATTCTCCCTCCTTTCTCCTTCTGTAGCCACAGACAGAAAGCTAAAAGCTGCTCGCACCTGACGCTCTGATTGAAGAACTGTTTCTTCACCACTTCGCACAGGGCTTTCTGGTTCTCCATTGTCAGCCTGATGTCTCCCATTCCCATGTGGGCCTCTGAGTTTCTCAGCAACTCAAACGCTTTCTCAAGCGTGGGCATTTCCCTTATTGTTCTCCATCTCATGTCAATACACCATTTCGTCAAGGGAGAGGTGATTGTCCTGAATGATTTCATTGCAGGCGTTCAGGAGTGTCTCAGGATTAATACTATCGTGTTCGTTGGCGGCTTTCTTGATTTCTTCCATAACGGAATGTAAAGCCCATGCGAGTTCCCAATTGCGTACACAACGGATGTGAGCCACTTGCTCGTCTCTTTCGTTCAAATTAAATTCCAATACAGCTTTCATATCGCGTCTTGTATTTTATGGTTGGTGATGATGTTTAAGGAAAGGAATATTTGTTTCTCAAAGCCCTCCTCTTTGAAGTGGAGGTATTTGCCCATGTCTAACGCAAGCTGCCGGGAGAACAAATAAGTTCCGTATTCGTCCGTAAGTTCTATTTTGTCAAACCTCTTGGCCTCACGCAGGACATATTCGTTAAAGCCGTAGGCGTTGGCCTTCAGCATGAGATGTTTGTCCCTCTTGCGGCTCACTTCCAGCACCCTGTCAGCAAGGCGTACACGGCCTATGTTGCGTCCTGCCTTCTTGCCCTTCAGGTGGAGCGTGATGTAGAGGAAGCCGTCCTTTTCGTCCGCTTCAAAGCGGTGGCCTTCTTTACTCGTTATTGCTGCCATTGTCTTCGAATGCGTTTATGTGTTCAATGAATCTGTCCCGTTCCTCGTTGTCAAGGTCGTAGAGCTTCCACACCATGTCCACAATAGCGGAATTGATGTCGTCCTCTGCCTGTGCTATATCAGAGCCCAACCCCTGGTGGAGGAACTTCTCAAACTCCTGAGCGTGGTGCATCAGGCGATTGAAGTGCATCTTGGCTTCGTTACGAAGCACCTTGCCGGAGTGTTGTATAACAACGCCCGATTCAATGACACCCCTGACAAAGCAGGTGAATTTGCTAAAATCGTTCTTCATATTGTTTTGTTTTCATGTGGCAAATGTATAGGAATTATTTCACATTCTGCAAGGGGGAGAAAAGAAAAAAGCGGAGAAATTTCCCCGCTCGTTTCCGTAACATAAACGAAATAAAAAAACTAAACTTATTTTTTCTTGGCTGTCTTAGCAGCTTGCTTGAATGCTTTTGCTGTGGGCGCACCGGGGTCTCCCGGTTTCCTCATTTTCTCTCCGCTGCCTGCGGCAATGCGAGCCTTCTTGGCGTTGAGATTTGCGTATAGTCCTGCTGGCTTCTTCATTTCTTCTTCATGGGTTTAGCCATAGGAGCGGGCTTCATGGCAGGCTTAGACTTTCCGGCTTTCGACATGGCAATGGCCACGGCCTGCTTCTGAGGAATTTTTTCTTCACGCATTTTGCTTATATTTGCGCTAATTGTTTTTTGACTTGAACCCTTTTTTAATGGCATGGCTAATAAAAATTTAAATGGTAAAACAATAAATTGTGGATTCTGCGAGAAGCCATTTTACATTCCAAAGAACAGATTTGAAACTGCGAAGTTTTGTTCATTATCTTGTAAATGGAAGGCAGAGATTACAAAGGAAAAAAGAAATTGCCTGTATTGCAATAAAGAATTTGAAGTTATTGCTAATAGAGGAACTACTGCAAAATATTGCTCCAATCCTTGTAAGGGTAAAGCATACAATAATCGCAACGGAACCATAACTACAAATTGCGGGAATTGTGGAATTGAGATACGAACATCCCCATCTCGTAAAAGAATTTTTTGCAGCACCAAATGTAGAGGAATCGGTCATAGAGTCGAAACATTTAAAACTAATGGTGGTGTTAGAAAAGCCTTGAAAACAAGGGGTTTGATTGTTTCTTGTCAAAAGTGTGGCTATTCAGAGCATCCAGAGATATTGGGAGTCCATCACAAGAACAAAAATAGACATGACAATAGAATGGAAAACCTTATTGTTTTATGTCCAAATTGTCATTCATTGGAACACGCGAGGTCAATTGTTCATTCGGTAAATAAATAGGGGTATACTCACCGCTAATATTCTGTGCAAAATATTGGCGTTTGTTCTCCCATGTACGCCCCTGAAACATTATAGTAGAAGTACTCGGAAGCTTCCTCGTCTGTCATCCCTTGTTCCATCAGGCACTCAATACACTTTGTGACGCTGTAAATGAGTCTGCCAGATGTTTCATCTAAGCCAATAATGGCCTCATCAAACCCATCAGCCTTCAGGAATGTTTCGTCAGGATGATTCTCAAGGATTTCTTCTAACATATTCATGTCGCTAAAATAAAACTAATTGAACTGTTGGCTTATAAGAGGAGTCATACCTTTTATTGTCGCCTTTTGGATATGCGTGTAAAGAATACACAAGGTCTTTTAGCATTGCACTAACTTCCTTTCTGTTGCCCAAGAACTTAAAATACCTGTGCTTTTTAGTGTATTCACCAAGAGTAACATCAGGGTCTTTTTCTGCCCACTCAGACATAGATGTAAATCCCATTGAACAGGCCGTCCTTGGGTGCACTTCTGTTCCCTTGTAAAAAACTTGTCGCTCGTGTATTTGGTTGAGCCCCGTGTACACCCAATTGGTTGCCTGATATATGTAGCCATTATGCCCAAATGTGTAATCTGCATACGAAACCACACAACAAGGCTTGGGCAGTGCCTTTAGGGCTGCCGAAATAAAAAATGAAAGAGAGTTCTTTTCCAGCCCATCATTAACACAAAGCCTATTCAACTCAAAGGTTTTAACACGATAGGAATGGAATATACTTTCCCCATCATTCATCACCCTTGGAGGGCATCCAAATGTACAGATGCCCACCATTTCGCTGCCTATGAATAACCCGAATGAGTATTCAATGCTTGGTATTCTTTTGGCGTAATGCTTGTAAAGAAGCCATTCCTTGCATTGAAAGCTGTCAATAGACCTCACCTTGTATTTATTAGCAAGGCTCATTTTATTTGAAGGCTAACATTCTCCTCGCCCACATCTTTATTTTTTGCAGCCTTGATGGCGGCTCCCATGTATAGCCATCCGGCGTTTCAATGTAGGATTCTTTATCAGCAAGATGAGTCATAAGCCCATTCTCGTTGTATTCATACCCCTCTGGGAACAAAGGAGGCCAAAATGGTGGCTCTTGTTTTTTTCTTTTCTTCTTAAATATGTTGAACATAATCTTCTTATTTAATCTGTAATGATACATTCTCTTTCAGGAACGCCCCAGGCACTTCCCCTCCCTCTTTCAAGGCAGCACTAATGGCACTCTTGCTCACTTCCTTCTTCACCACCCAGAACGCATCAGGCACTTCCGTTTCATCCACTATTTCCACAGCCTGAGACTTGCGTGTAGACAGCTTAAACAAGGGCGTTTCGTAACGCTTCATTCCTGTCTTGTCT
>Ga0315903_10001729_pt1 | contig 33071 bp, 28 predicted proteins | sample LakEriMetagenome_7_FD_203524 | JGI IMG/M metagenome (GOLD analysis project Ga0315903, IMG submission 203524) | Freshwater fungal communities from buoy surface, Lake Erie, Ohio, United States - Buoy 2 MA119 | ecosystem: Environmental > Aquatic > Freshwater > Lake | place: USA: Lake Erie, Ohio...
TCAGGGGCGTCTACGAAGGGGACGGTGACGGCGCTGCCGCGATCCGCAACCTGACTGCTGGCACTCCCGCCCGTCGCATAGGCGAGCCGGAGGAGGTCGCAAATGTGGTTTCCTTCGTCGTGTCGGATGCGGCGGCCTTCATGACCGGCACGACGGTCACCATCGACGGCGGCCTGTCCTCGGTCCTCATTCAGCAGGCCGCCCAGGATGAAGAGTCCACGGGGGAGCCCCGGTGACGACCCTGCGAAGCGGCGGGTGGCTAGACGGCGACGACGAGGTGGCCATGCTCCACCGAGTGGCCCTCGCCAGCGTCGACTACCGCCCCGGCCGGCCAGTCATCGGTGTGGCCGTTACGGCCAGTGACCTCAACCCCTGTCATGGCGACGTTCCTCGGCTGGTCTCTGCCGTCAGCGACGGAATCCGAGACGCAGGGGCAACCCCTGTCGCCTTCCCTGCAATGTCCCTGGGCGAGGACCTGATGAAGCCCAGCGCGATGTTGTACCGCAACCTTCTCGCCATCGAAGTGGAGGAGACAATCCGGTCGTATCCACTCGACGGAATCGTCGTGTTCGCGGGCTGCGACAAGAACGTTCCAGCAGCGCTCATGTCCCTGGCTAGTGCCGACATCCCGAGTCTCATTGCTCTCGTGGGGATACGTAGTCCCGGCCAGCTGGGATCCCGACGGCTTGCGGCCGGGACCGACATATGGCGTGAACTGGAGGATCGCCGGGGCGGTCGCACCAGTGACAGCGAATGGCGTGAACTGGAAGCGCAGTTGGGGCGAACGGGGCCCGGAATCTGCAACGTGATGGGCACGGCCGTATCGATGGGACTGATCGCCGAGATGCTCGGCATGGCCATGCCGGCGTCAGCAACGATGAGCGCGCAAGGTGACGAGATCCGAGCAGCGGCGTACGACACTGGTCGGAGAGTCGTAGAAATGGTCGAGTCCGAGATCCGACCATCAGGCCGAATGACGCAGCCGGCGTTCGTGAACGCCGCGAAGGTTCTGGCTGCAGTGGGAGGCTCCACCAACGCGATCGTCCACCTCTTGGCTGTCGCGGGCCGGTTGGGTCTGCGGTTCGACCTGGACAGCATCGAGTCCGCCGTGTCTTCGGTCCCCCTTCTCGCCGACGTGGAGCCATGTGGCTCTGGCCTCGCGCAGGACTTCCACGCCGCAGGCGCGTCACCGACCCTGGTACACGAGATGGCCGACTTGCTCGACCTCAACTGTGTCGCCGCAGACGGTCGTACCTGGGAAGGGATCGCTGCTGGTCGGTCGCCGGCCACCCAGTCGATCCGGACTCTCCATGACCCGGTGCTGGGCGCGCCCACCATCGCCGTGCTCCGTGGATCGCTGGCCCCCGGCGGGGCGGTGATTAAGGTCGCGGCCGCCTCATCCGACTACCTGACACATCGGGGCCCAGCGGTGGTCTTCGAGGACTACGCGGACATGCGTACGCGACTTGATGATCCGGAGTTGAGCGTGACGGCGGATTCCGTACTGGTCGTCCGGGCATGTGGACCGGTCGGCGCAGGCATGCCCGAATGGGGTATGGCGCCAATCCCCAAGAGACTTGCTGAGCAGGGCGTTCGAGACATGGTGCGCGTCTCAGATGGCCGGATGAGTGGCACGAGCTTCGGCACGGTCGTCCTGCACGTCACTCCCGAGGCCGCTGTGGGGGGACCCCTCGCTCTGGTGCGCGATGGCGATGTCATCGAACTGGATGTCCCATCCCGATCCCTCAACCTCGACGTTCCCGAGGATGAACTCGATCGCAGGCGCAACCTGCTGCAGCCACCGGCCTCACCTCCCGAACGAGGGTGGCCCGCTCTCTTCCGACAACACGTTCAGCCGGCCTCCTCGGGATGTGACTTTGACTTCCTGACCTCGCGCGACGGTCCAACGCGACTCGTCGAGCCGGTCATCGGCCGCTCCTGACCGTCCAGCCCCCTGCTAGGCCACCACAAGTCAACCTCACCTACAGAGTGGAAGCCCATGTCTCTCGAAGCCAGCATCACCGGCGTACTCCCCGTCGTGCACACCCCCTTCACAGCTGAGGGGGACATCGACTTTGACGCCTTGGGCCAGGAACTGACCTGGGTCATGGACCAAGATGTCGATGGCCTGACTACAGGCATGGTCAGCGAGATCTTGCGCCTGTCAGGGGAAGAGCGGCGACTACTCACTGAGCACGTGTGTGCTGCTGCATCGAAGCGCGACCGCACGTCGGTTATCAGCGTGGGCGCCGAGAGCCTCAATGTCGCCCTCGGGCATGCCATCCATGCAGAGAGCCACGGAGCGACGGCTTTGATGGCCGTGCCACCCGTCACGGTGGCGCTGGAGGACGAGGCGCTCTATGGGTACTTCTCGGGGATCATCACCGCGACCAGCATCCCACTCATCGTCCAGGATGCCAGCGGCTACGTCGGACATTCGCTCTCCCTACCACTGCAGGTGCGGCTCTTTGAGGAGTTCGGCGATCGAGTGCTGTTCAAGCCTGAGTCCCCTCCCGTCGGCCAGCGGCTCTCGAAACTGCTTGCCGCCACTGGGGGTAGAGCGCGTGTTCTTGAGGGTGCAGGAGGTGCGGCGATCGTCGACAGTTACCGCCGAGGAATCGTAGGAACCATCCCAGGATCAGAGGTGTGCTGGGCCATCCGCCGCCTCTGGGATGCGGTCACGGTTGGCGACTGGGACACGGCCTACGCGATCAGCGGACCGCTGAACCTGCTCACCGCGATGCAGACCACGGTGGACGGCTACGTCGCTATCGAGAAGTATCTGCTGGTTCGTCAGGGCATCCTCACCGACGACTACCACCGGACTCCTCGAAGCTTCGTGATCGACCCGGACACGGCTGCAGAAGTCGATCGACTCCTCAACCGAATCGCACTCGCTGCGGGCCAGCCCGAGAGGGTTTGCTGACGACTGACCGCGCAGTCGATTTCCGTTAGCCGTGGCGCCGAACGGCGTGCGGTGAGAGCGCGGAATCTGCGACGTCATGTCTTGACAGTCCAACCTACGTTCTCTAGAGTCATGTAAATGCCGAACAGCGTTCGGTCATACCGAATCACAGGTCTCGGTGTTCTGGCAAAGCCAAATACAGGGTGGAGTGTGGTGAGTCGTGGGAATCAACGTCGATCATGTAATGAGCGATCTCCTGAAGGGGATCGATGATCGCGGCTTCTCGCCGGCCGTCGGCCGATGGGTGGACGACCGGGTGGTGGCCGTCCTTGGTTCCCCCGGGAACGGACTATCCGAGCGCATGGCGTTCGGTATGAGCGCACTGCCCGCCGGCGTCCGAACGCCGTCGCACTCCCACGAGGCCGAGGAACTCGCCATCGTCCTCCAAGGCACGGGCGTGATCCGAGTCGGCGACGCTGACCACTCGGTTGCCTCAGGCGACGTGGTCGTCGCAGGGCCGTGGGTGCCGCACGTCACGACGGCCTCGGGTGATGGTGCGCTGGTCGTGATGTGGGTGTACGCACCGCCCGGCAGTGAATCCCGATGGCTCGAAATGGAACCCAACAAGGGGGCACAGTGAACGACTACCGGACCGTCGACGCCCAGCGGCCGTGGGCACCGATCATCGCCTACAGCCGGGCGACCCGCAGGGGCGACGTCATCGAGGTGGGTGGCACCAGTGCCACGGCGCCTGATGGCAATGTGCTCTACCCCGGTGACGCATACGAGCAGACCAAGCATGTCCTCAGCGTGATGGTGGCTGCGATCGAGGAGCTCGGGGGATCCCCCGCCGACGTGGTGCGAACGCGGGCATTCCTGACGAACGTGGATGACTGGGAAGCGGTGGGACAGGCGCACGGAGAAGTCTTCGCGAAGGTATACCCCGCCAGCACGTTCGTGGAGGTCAGCCGGCTCCTCCTGCCGGGACTCGTGGTGGAGATGGAAGCATCCGCCATCTGCCTGAACACGGGCGCATGACTACCGACGTTGCCGTGGTCGTCGGCGCGGCCTCGGGTATCGGCGCCGCGGTCTGTCGACGACTCCGGACCGACACGAGCATGCGCGTCGTCGGGATGGATCTTCGCTGGGCGGAGTCAGACGGCTCATGTCACCTGGAACTACAGGTGGATGTCACAGACGAGGCATCTGTCGAGTCCGCGTTCGACGCCGCGCTAGGTGACGGCGAACGCTTGAAAGCCATGGTGTGCACGGCGGGCTATCAACGACGGTGCAGAGCGGAGGATCTCTCGCTGGCCGACTGGAAGGCGATGCTCGCGGTCCACCTGGACGGAACCTTCCTCGCAGCTCGCGCAGCGAAGCGACGCATGAAGGAGGGCGGAGCGATGGTCTTCTTCTCCAGCGTCTCTGAGTTCTTCGGCTTCCCGGAGCGAACCCCCTATGTGGTCGCCAAGGCCGGTCTCTCGGCCATGGGCCGCAGCATGGCGGTCGAATGGGCCCCCGACGGAGTTCGGGTCAACACCGTGGCACCCGGGTACGTGGACACACCGCTGGTCTCCGAGGCCCGTTCCCGAGGCGACCTCCCGGTCGATCCCGTGACCCTGCACGCACTCGGACGGCTCGCAGATGCCGACGAGATCGCACGTCCGGTGCTGTTCCTGCTCGGGGACGGCGCCTCCTTCATCACCGGAGAGACCCTCATGGTGGACGGCGGCTACCGCATCCACCGAGCGAACTAGGAGAGCCCTGTGACCACCCCTGCCGCCGATCCGACCACTTCCATGGACGTCCTCACCGCGAACCTGACAAGGCTGACGGTTGATCGAGTCGAAGTCATTCCCGTAGTGGCGCCCCTTGCCCGCGTATTCCAGGGCAGCTTCTACAAGATGGACTCACGAGCGACTCTTATCACCAGGATCTACACCGCTGAAGGTATCGTCGGCGAGGCCTACGCGGGTGACGAGGTGGACACTCTGGCGGAGATCTCGGCAGTTGTCACCAAGGAAATCGCGCCGCGACTCATCGGCCAGAACCTCATGTCAACGGCCCGAATCTGGGAGGCCCTTTACCCGGCAACGTATGACATTCTGCGTGATCGACGCATTGGGCTGGTGGCGATGGCAGGGGTAGATGCTGCCATGTGGGACGCCTTCGGCAAGGCCCTGGGACTTCCGCTGCACCAGCTATGGGGCGGGTATCGAGACACCGTTCCGATGATTGCCATTGGCGGCTACTACGGGGAGCCCCTAGGCGTCATCGAGGATGAGATGGCCACATACCGACAGATGGGCTTGGCCGGGGTGAAGTTCAAGGTGGGGGGCGCGTCGCCGCAAACGGACGCCGACCGGGTCCGTCGAGCGCGGGCCGCTGCCGGTGACGACTTCGTAATCGCTGTCGACGCCAATCAGGGCTACAGCGTGACGGACGCGATCGAGTTCGCCCGTCGGGCCGAGGACCTCAACATTCGATGGTTTGAGGAGCCTGTCGGCTGGGCCAACGACCGTCGAGATCTCGCAACGGTCCGGCAGGCGGGGCGGATCCCGGTTGCTGCCGGACAGAGCGAACTGTCTCCGAGCGCCTGCCGTGACTTGATGGAAGCAGGTTCCATCGATGTCTGCAACTTCGACGCCTCTTGGTCAGGCGGGCCAACCGCATGGCTGAGAACCGCTGCTGTCGCGAGCACCTACAGCGTGCAGATGGCTCACCATGAAGAACCACAGGTATCCACGCACCTGATCGGAAGTCAGGCACACGGTACGTACGCCGAGTGCTTCCATCCCGATCGCGATCCCTTCTGGTGGAACCTCATCGCCAACCGTCCCGAGCTCAAGGACGGTCACCTTGCCCTGCCCACGGGGCCAGGATTGGGGTGGGTGCTCAACACTGAATACATCGAAGCGCACCGCATCGACCGCTGAGGAGTACTTGTGCCAGGACCGACAGATCCCTTCGCAGGACGCACGGCCGGCCATCGTGGCCGCCTGGTCCGCTGGGAAGGCCATGAGCTTCTCGAACTCGAATCACCCACCCTACGAGTGACCGTCAGCTTGAGCCGGGGAGGAGAGCTTCTCGAGATCCGCGACAAGGGCAGTGACGTGGATATTCTGTGGCACGGCCACGAGGACATCCGCCGAAACGTCCACGCTCCGGCAACTCAGGAACTGCCCCACGGCGCCTTCCTCGACCACTTCGCAGGCGGCTGGCAGGTCGTCTTCCCTAGCGCGCAGTACCCCACCACCATCGGTGGCGCTCCCTTCGGCGTTCACGGCGAGATAGCACTCCTGCCGTGGCGCCTAGACGGGGTGGGAGAGGAGGACTGCTCAGTCTGGGCTGAGATCTCAGTGGAGTCGCGACGACTGCCCGTGCAGATGACACGGAGACTGACAGTGGAAGGCAGCAGGCTGGACATCTCCGACCGAATAGAGAACCTCTCCTCGGAGTCATTCGAGGTTCAATGGGGACACCACATCGCCCTCGGAGGACTTGTCGCCGAGCCGGGCACGACGATCAATCTCCCCCCGCACACACCTTTCGACGTCCCGAATGATCCATCGCCGAGTTACCGGTATGCGGCGGGCTCCTACACCTGGCCCAACGTCGTCACCCGTGCTGGTCGGGCCGAGCAGGTCGACCGCCTTCCGGCCGACGATGGAAGCGAGGGACACGTCATTGCCGGCCCCATGCAGGAAGGCTGGGCACAGGTCACCAGCCCAGCAGCAAGTCTCCACCTGCTGCTGGAGTGGGATGTTGAACTGTTCCCCTACTGCTGGATCTGGAACGTCTTCGGGGGCGTCCACGGCTGGCCGCTCTGGGGCCAACACCGGCTCTTCACCCTCGAACCGTTCTCGTCGCCGCTGGAGTCCAGGGACGAAGCGGTGGCGGCAGGTCGATCGATCACCGTCAGACCCGGAGACATCCGACAGACCGCGATCAGCCTCACCCTGCGACCTATCACGGCCGACCAGACGACTGCGGAGGATCTGTCATGACCGGCAACCTCGGCCCAGGCGAGCACTCCGCCTGGCAGATGCTGCGTATCCGAGAGTTTGAGAACAGGATCCAGTCGCTGTTCAGCGAGGGCTTGGTTAAGGGCACCACGCACTTGGCCAACGGCCAGGAGGCGGTCGCTGTCGGCATGGCAGCTGCCATGCATGCCGGCGACCCGGTGCTGTGCACCTATCGCGGGCACCACCACAGCATCGCTCGAGGACTCTCATTGGAAGCAGCCTTCGCGGAGATCCTGGGCCGCGAGACAGGCTGCTGCGGAGGTAAGGGTGGGTCGATGCACCTCACGGACAAGAGTCTGGCCCTCATGGGCAGTTACGCCATCATCGGCAGCCACATCCCCATCGCGGTGGGGGCGGCTTGGGCTTCGGCGCTGACCCGCGATGGGTCGGTGACCTGCTGCATGTTCGGGGATGGCACAACCACGATCGGCAGCTTCCATGAAGCCCTCAACCTCGCGGCGGTTTGGAAGCTCCCGGTCGTCTTCATCTGCGAAAACAACCTCTACAGCGAGTACACCCGTATCGAGGATGTCGTGCCCATCGCCCAACCCGCCGCTGATCGCGCCGGAGCGTACGGGCTCGAGAGGATCGTGATCGACGGCAATGACGTCGATGCCGTCGAGGCGGCCGTGGCTGCCGCCAGGGCCCAGGCAGCACGCGGAGGCGGACCGTCCCTCATTGAAGCCCTCACCTACCGGCAGGGAGGCCACTCACGAGCCGACCCGGCCAAGTACCGCCCGCAGGAGGAAGTCGACTACTGGATGAGTCGCGACCCGATCACTGTGTCCGCCGAGCGGCACGGCATCCGCCCGGAACGGCTCGAGGAGCTGACCCGGGCAGCTCGAGAGGAAGTGGAGTTCGCCGTCCAGGCCGCACTGGCGGCGCCCGAACCCGCCCCCGAGGCCCTGCTGCGACATGTCTGGAGCGAGAGCACCTCATGACCGTCATCAACTACCGCAAGGCAATCGCTGAAGGCATCGCTCGAGCCATGCGCGAAGACTCGACGGTCGTCTTCCTCGGCGAGGATGTCGCCGTGGCGGGCGGGGCGTTCAAGACCACGGTAGGCCTTCGTGACGAGTTCGGCCCCGAGCGCGTCTTCGACACCCCCATCAGCGAGCAGGCGATCATCGGCGCCGCGATCGGCGCCGCGATGAGGGGACTGCGTCCCATCGCGGAGATCATGTTCTCCGACTTCCTGGGCACCTGCTGGGATGGCATCGCTAACCATGCCGCGAAGATCCGCTACATGACAGACGGCGCCTACTCCGTGCCGATGGTCATCCGCACCCATGGTGGGGCGGGGCTGGGCTTTGGTGCCCAGCACTCACAGCTTTACGACGGTCTCGCGATGTCGATCCCGGGGCTCAAGGTCGTCGTGCCATCCACCCCTGGCGATCTGATAGGCCTGTTCCAGTCAGCCGTTCGGGACCCGGACCCTGTCCTGTTCATCGAACACAAAGCACTCTTCGATCTCAAGGAGGAGTTGCCTCCGGACGGCCATGCGGTTCCGCTCGGCCAGGCATGCGTCCGACGTCAGGGCTCAGATGTCACTCTCGTGGCCACCGGTGCCATGGTCAATGTCGCTGTGGCTGCCGCCGACCTGCTGCAGCCGACAGGCGTCAGTTGCGAGGTCATCGATCTACGGACGCTCACCCCCCTGGACATGGACACCGTCCTGACGAGCCTGGCCAAGACATCGCGTCTCGTCCTGGTCGAGGAAGGACCCGGGATCTGCGGATGGAGTAGCGAGGTGGCAGCCCGAGTCGCTGACGAGGGCTTCTGGATGTTGGATGCCCCCGTTCGACGAGTGTGCTCACCACCGACTCCAACGCCGTTCGCTGAGTCGCTGGAGAAGTTGTGGCTGCCAACCCCCGAAGCCGTAGCGGCGGAGATCGAGTCCTATTCGTGACTGATCATCGCGAGACCACAGTGCTCATGCCGGCCTTGGGTGAGAGCGTCACTGAGGGCACGGTCACCCGCTGGCTGAAGAAGGTCGGCGACACTGTCTCCGTGGACGAGCCGCTCCTGGAGGTGTCCACCGACAAGGTCGACACCGAGATCTCGGCACCCGCGTCCGGGGTCCTGCTGAGCATCGAGGTGGCCGAGGACGCCACCGTGGCTGTCGGGGCGGCCCTGGCGAAGATCGGCGCCCCGGGTGCCGCGCCACCGGCACCCGCACAAGCACCATCGCCAGGTCCGGAGCCGGCTCCGGACCTAGCGCCGGCTCCCGACCCAGTTCCGGCTGCGGCCGCGGTGGAGCCGGCGGCCAAGTCAAACGCCTACCTGACGCCGCTGGTGCGCAGGCTGGCCGCGCAGCATGGGGTCGACCTGTCCACGGTGACCGGTTCCGGCGTCGGCGGGCGGATCCGCAAGTCCGACGTGCTCGATGCCGTGCTGAAGGCCAAGGACGCCGCCGCCCCGGCTGCGGCTACTCCCGCGGCACCCGCCGCTGCTGCCGCGCCCCCGGCCACTGCTGCCCCCGCGGCCCCAGCGGCCTCCAGCGCGCTGCGTGGTCGTACCGAGATGATGACCCGGCTGCGCAAGGTGATCGCCGAGCGCATGGTGGAGTCGCTGCAGACTGCGGCGCAGCTCACCACGGTGGTCGAGGTCGACGTCACCCGCATCGCGGCCCTGCGCGCGAAGGTCAAGCGCGACTTCGAGGCCCGCGAGGGCGTGAAGCTGTCGTTCCTGCCGTTCTTCTGCAAGGCCGCGGTCGAGGCTCTGAAGCAGTACCCGCAGGTCAACGCCACCCTCGACATGGCCGCAGGCACGGTCACCTACCACGAGGCCGAGCACTTGGGCATCGCCGTGGACAGCGAGCGCGGCCTGCTCGTCCCCGTCATCCGCGACGCGGGCGATCTCAACATCGCCGGGCTGGCGCGACGCATCGCCGACCTCGCCGACCGCACCCGCACCAACAAGCTGTCCCCCGACGAGCTCAGCGGCGGCACGTTCACGGTCACGAACACCGGCAGCCGGGGGGCGCTGTTCGACACCCCGATCATCAACCAGCCGCAGGTCGCGATCCTCGGCACGGGGGCGGTCGTCAAGCGCCCGGTCGTCGTCAAGGACGACTCCGGCTCGGACGTGATCGCGATCCGGTCGATGGCCTACCTCGCGCTGACCTACGACCACCGGCTCGTCGACGGTGCCGACGCCGCCCGCTTCCTGGGCACGGTCAAGGCCCGCCTCGAGGAAGCCGCCTTCGAGGCCGATGTCAAGGGGGCGGTTGCATGAAGATAGCCAGCGTTGAGCCCGTCGTCGTGAACGCAGGCATGCGCAACTGGATCTTCGTCGTGGTACGCACCGACACGGACGGCCTAGAGGGAATCGGTGAAGCCACACTGGAGTTCCAGACGCGAGCCGTCGTGGGGGCTGTGCAGGATCTCGCTGATTTGGTCATCGGGCGGGATCCCCGCGACATCGAACGGACGTGGCAGGTCATGTTCCGCCATCCCTTCTTCAAGGGCGGCGCCGTCACCATGTCGGCGCTGAGCGGGATTGACCAGGCCCTCCACGACATCGTTGCGAAGGACCTCGGAGTGCCCCTCTATCGTCTGCTTGGTGGGCGAGCCCGGGATCGGGTGCGACTGTACGACCACCTCGGTGGTGGAGAATCCTCCGCGGTCTACGACGATGCCTCACCCTCGGCTTTCGCGGAGCGGGCTGCCGAGTCGAGGGAGGCGGGATTCACGGCGCTAAAGATCCTGCCTGTCGGTCGAACCCAAGGGCTGAACGATGCTCGCGGGGTGGCCCGCGCAGTCGACCTGGTCGCCGCAGCGCGTGAGGCAGCCGGAGACGACGTCGAGATCATGATCGACTTCCACGGCCGCACCAGTGCCGCAGCTGCCATCGAGATCTGTCGCTCAGTCGCGCACCTACGACCGTGGTTCGTCGAGGAGATCTGCGCCCCCGATCGTCCGGATGAATTCATCACGGCAGCACGCTCAGTCGCCATGCCCGTGGCGGCAGGGGAGCGGCTCTACGGTCGCCGGGACTTCCTGACCCTGCTCCAGTCCGGAGCCATCGACGTGGCTCAACCAGATGTCTGCCACGTCGGTGGAATCACCGAACTTCGCAAGATCGGAAGCCTGTGTGACACCTTCGGCGTGATGATGGCTCCGCACAACCCGCTAGGGCCCGTAGCCACGATGGTCAACGTCCACCTCGCCCTTGCCACGCCTAACTTCCTGGTTCAAGAGATCATGCGATCAGACGTGCCGTGGCGCGGCGACGTGATCGACGACGACTTGACACTCGATGGTGGCTACGCGCTACCGCCGCAGAGGGCTGGAATCGGGGTCACCCTCGACCGGGCGGCAGCCGCCCAACATCCGCCTCAACACGAGCGCGCACCCCAATGGTTCCATCCGGATGGATCTGCTGCGGACTGGTGACCGCCCAGACCGCGCGTGACTATGCCCAGATGTCCTGACCGCACGACGAATCATGGAAGGTAGGGGTGCCGTGGCAACTCAAGTGGCTCCGGTTGGCGCCAAGATGACAGCCCTCGTCTATGAGGCGCCCCGCGTCATGACCATGCGGGAACTGCCGATCCCCATCCCGCAGCCCGACGAAGTACTGATCGAGGTCGAGTACTCGGGTATCTGCGGCTCGGAGTTGAGCGGCTTCCTCGGTCAGAGCAGCATCCGTCAGCCACCGCTCGTCTTCGGACACGAGATCTCGGGCCGGATCGCGGCACTCGGCGGCGATGTCGATGCCTCTTGGGGTGTCGCGGTCGGCGACGAAGTTGCCGCGAACCCCTTGGTCACCTGCGGCCGCTGCGACTACTGCGCTCAGGGCAGTCAGCAGCTGTGCTCGAGGCGCCTTCTGTTGGGGGCCTCGTTGCCCGGAGGTAACGCTCGATTCCTCACCGTTCCGATTGCGGCGGTGGTACCGGTGCCGGCCGGGATGGACCTCGCGACGGCTGCAATGGTGGAGCCGGCAGCATTCGCCCTGCATGCGGTCGAGTCCTCGTCCGCTACCCCCGGCTCCTCGGCGCTGGTTGTAGGCGCAGGTGCCATCGGTTTGCTGATTCTGCAGGCGCTCACCGCCTCGGGCGTGCGCACCCGCTACGTCGTCGAACGCAATCCTGATCGCCTGGCGATGGCTGTGGCGTTCGGCTGCATCCCACTGGACCCGGGTGATCGTGGGCTGCCTGCCGTTGTCTCCGAGGTCACTGGCGGACGCGGCGTGGACGTGGCGATCGACGCGGTGGGCACCCCAGCGACCAGGCGGGGGTGCCTGCTAAGCCTTGCTCCCGGGGGCACGATGGTGCTCGTCGGGCTCCATTCGGACGAGACCGAACTCCCAATGAACACCGTGGTGCGCCAGGAGCTCGTCATCCGCGGCGCGTTTGCGTACTCCCCCGTGCACTTCCGACGCGGCCTCGCATGGTTGGCCGATGGCACACTCGGCCTCCACGAGGGCGTTGTAGTGGCACGGCTCGACGAGGGCCAGATGTGGTACGAGCAACTCGTGTCGGGGCATCCGGCCTCGAAGGTGCTCCTGCGGCCGGCACCCTCCGGCGGGTAGGCCTGTGACCTCCGTCGCCTCAGCCTCGACTCTGACCCCGTACCAGGATGACTCGATTCCGATGCGGCATGCCGCCGCACATGACGCCTCACACTTCCTGCTCTGGCCGTCATCGGTGTCGGGCGTGTCATCGGTCGACGAGTTGGTTGCTCTCCTCGTTGTGGGCGCTCGGCAGGGCGAGGCGCTGACGTTCCGTTCAGGAGGGACGAGCCTGAGTGGTCAGGCGCAGTCGGGGTCGGTTCTGGTGGATACGCGTCGGGGCTTCCGGTCGGTTGAGGTGCTCGACGGCGGTGCACGGGTGCGGGTGCAGCCGGGTGCGACGGTGCGGCAGGTGAATGTGCGTCTTGCTCCCTTTGGCTTCCGGTTGGGTCCGGATCCAGCGAGTGAGGCGGCGGCGACAGTGGGTGGTGTGGTCGCGAACAACTCGTCGGGGATGCTGTGCGGGACGGAGTTCAACAGCTACCGCACGCTTGAGTCGCTGGTGGTCGTGCTGCCCAGCGGGTCGGTGGTCGACACGGGGTCGGGCGATGCGGACTATCAGCTGCGGGTGGCGGAGCCGGCCCTGTATGAGGGGTTGCTGCGGCTGCGGGATCGGGTCCGGGGGAATCCGGAGTCGGTGCGGCTGATCGAGCGGCTGTTCGGGATGAAGAACACGATGGGGTACGCGGTGAACGCGTTCGTGGACTTCACGTATCCGGTCGACATCCTGACGCACCTGATGGTGGGGTCGGAGGGGACGCTCGGGTTCATCGCGGAGGCGACGTTCCGCACGGTGCCGGTGCGCCCGCACGTGGCGACGGGGTTCCTGGTATTCGACTCGATCGAACGGGCCACCGGCGTGCTGCCGGAGCTCGTGGCGTCGGGGCTGGCGGCGATCGAGGTGCTGGATGCGACGGCGCTGCGTGTCGCGCAACGGGACCCGGTGGGTGGGCGGGCGCTTCCTAGCCTGGCGGTGGCCCGGCATGCGGGGCTGCTGGTGGAGTTCCAGGAGTCCACCGAACGCGAGCTGGCCGACCGGGTCGAGCAGGCGCGAGGCCTGCTGGACCGCCTGCCGGTGGTGCTGCCGGCCGAGCTGACGCAGGTCGCGGCGACGCGGGCGGATCTGTGGCATGTGCGCAAGGGCCTGTATGCGGCGGTGGCCGGGGCGCGGCCGTCGGGGACGACGGCGTTGCTGGAGGACGTCGCGGTGCCGGTGCCGGCGCTGGCGGGGACCTGCCAGGCGCTCACAGGGTTGTTCGACCGGCATCGTTACGAGGAGTCGGTGGTCTTCGGGCATGCCAAGGACGGCAACATCCACTTCCTGCTGAACGAGCGGTTCGACCGCCCTGAGTCCCTCGCGCGGTTCAGCGCGTTCACCGAGGACATGGTCGACCTGATCGTCGGGGTGGGTGGGACGTTGAAGGCCGAGCACGGCACGGGCCGGATGATGGCGCCGTTCGTGCGCCGCCAGTACGGGGACGAGTTGTATGAGGTGATGCGCGAGGTCAAGGCCCTGTTCGACCCGGCCGGGATACTCAACCCCGATGTCGTCATCAGCGACGACCCGACCATCCACCTGCAACACCTAAAGACCACCCCCACCGTCGAGGCCGAGGTGGACCGCTGCGTCGACTGCGGGTTCTGCGAGCCGGTCTGCCCCAGCCGGGACCTGACGCTCACGCCTCGGCAGCGGATCGCGCTGCGCCGCGAACGGGCCCGCGCCGAGCAGGCCGGCGATACCGAGATGGTGCGCCAGATCGACGCGACGGCCGAGTACGCGCTGGTGGACACGTGCGCGGCCGACGGCATGTGCGCGACCGCCTGCCCGGTCGGCATCGACACCGGCGCGCTGGTCAAGCGGCTGCGCGCCGACGCGGCCCCGGCCACGCAGCAGCGGGCGTGGACGTCCGCGGGCCGGCACTGGGCCCGCACGACCACGACGGCCTCGCGCGCCCTCACCGCGGCGAAGCGGGTCCCGCGCCTGGCGGCGGCGGGCAGCCGCACCACCCGCCGGGTCGCCGGCGCCGACACCGTCCCCCTGTGGGATGCAGGGCTGCCTGCAGGCGGAGCCCGCCGCGAGCCGCGACCGGCCGCGTACCCGGTCGCGGTGTTCATGCCCGCGTGCGTGGGATCCATGTTCGGACCCGAGCCCGGCTACCCGGGCGTCACGGCCGCGCTGCTGGCCCTGTGCGAGGCGGCCAGAGTCGAGGTCGTGATCCCCGACGGGATCGCCGACACCTGCTGCGGCACCCCCTTCGCATCCAAGGGCATGACCACCGCCCACGGGCAGATGCGCGACCGCATGGAGGCATGGCTGTGGCGAGCCACCGACCGCGGCCGGCTCCCCGTCGTCGTCGACGCGGCCTCCTGCACCGAAGGCCTGACGGGCCTGCTGGCCCGAGTCAAGGCCCGCTACGGCCGCCCGATCACCGTCATCGACGCGCTCACCTTCACCGTCGACACGGTCCTGCCCCGCCTGCCGCAGCCGCCGGCGCGACTGCCGTCGCTGGTGGTGCACCCGACCTGCTCCACCACCCGCCTCGGACTTACCCCAGCCCTGCTGGCCCTCGCCGGCACGGTTGCCGACCGCGTCGAGGTGCCCGCCGACTGGGGCTGCTGCGGGTTCGCCGGCGACCGCGGCCTGCTCCACCCCGAACTCACCGCCTCGGCGACCACGACTCAGGCCGCCCAGGTCCGCGACCTCGCCGCGACCGCGCATGCGAGCGCGAACCGCACCTGCGAGATCGGCATGACCCGCGCCACCGACCGGCCCTACGCCCACGTCCTGGAGCACCTGGCCATCGCCCACGAACTGTTCCCCAACCCCCGAACGATCGACACCGACAAGGAGCCGTCATGAGATTCGCCCGCATCGGCCAGCCCGGCCGCGAGACCCCCGCCGTGATGGTCGACGACGACACCTACGTAGACATCAGCGAGATCACAGCCGACATCGACGGCGACTTCCTCGCCGATGTCGACGTCGTGGCGCTGGGCGCCCTCGTGGACCGGGCGGTCGACGCGGGGGCGCTGGAGCCGCTGGCCGGCCAGCGCCTCGGTGCGCCGATCGCGCGGCCTCATCAGGTGCTGTGCATCGGGCTGAACTACGCCGACCACGCGGAGGAGTCCGGGATGGCAATCCCCGACGAGCCGATCGTGTTCAACAAGGCCCCCAACACCGTCATCGGCCCGTTCGACGACGTGGTCATCCCGCGCGGCTCGGTGAAGACGGACTGGGAGGTCGAGCTGGGCATCGTCATCGGTGCCCGCGCCCGTTACCTCGCCTCACCGGACGACGCGTGGGCCCACATCGCCGGCTTCACCCTGGTCAACGACGTCTCGGAGCGAGCGTTCCAGCTCGAACGAGGCGGGCAGTGGGTGAAGGGCAAGTCCTGCGAGACGTTCAACCCGTGCGGACCGTGGCTGGTGACCCCCGACGAGATCGCCGACGTGCAGGACCTGGGCATGTGGCTGGACGTCAACGGCCAGCGCCGCCAGACCGGCTCCACGCGCACGATGATCTTCGACGTCCCGTACGTCGTCTGGTACCTGAGCCACTTCATGGTCCTCGAGCCCGGCGACCTGATCAACACCGGCACCCCGCCCGGCGTCGGCCTGGGCATGACCCCACCCACGTTCCTGGCCGTCGGCGACGTCATGGAACTCGGCATCGACGGCCTCGGCACCCAGCGGCAGCGCCTGATCGCCGCCGACTGACCCACCCGCATCCCCGCCCAAGTCGCGAACCGAGGAGTCCTGACGTGCGCACGCTGCTGATCGCCAATCGTGGTGAGATCGCGATCCGCGCCGCCCGTGCAGCCCGCGAGCTGGGTGTGGGGTCGGTGGCGGTGTTCTCGCATGAGGACCGGTCGGCGCTGCATCGGCAGTCGGCGGATGCGGCGTATCAGGTGGGGGAGCCGGGGCATCCGGTCCGCTCCTACCTGGACATCGACGCCCTCATCGGCATCGCGCGGACTGCGGGCGCGGATGCGGTATATCCGGGGTATGGGTTCTTGTCGGAGTCGGCGGTGTTCGCGCAAGCCGTGGTCGACGCCGGGCTCACCTGGGTGGGTCCGTCGCCGGCGACGCTGCTGCTGACCGGGGACAAGGTACGGGCGCGGGAGTCCGCCGAGCGGGCCGGGGTCGCAGTCCTCGCGGCGTCCGGTCCGGTCGCAACGGTCGAGCAGGCGGTGGCGGCCGCGGAGCGGATCGGCTTCCCGGTGTTCGTGAAGGCGTCCGGCGGCGGCGGAGGCCGGGGCCTGCGGCGGGTGGACTCGGCCGAGGAGGTGCGGGCGGTGTTCGAGACCGCCCGTCGGGAGGCCGCGGCGGCGTTCGGCGACGACACCCTGTTCGTGGAGCAGGCGGTGATCCGGCCGCGGCACGTGGAGGTCCAGGTCCTCGCGGACGGTGGCGGGAATGTGGTGCACCTGTTCGAGCGGGACTGCTCGGTGCAGCGCCGGCATCAGAAGGTGGTGGAGATCGCGCCCGCTCCCGGTCTGCCGCGGGAGCTCGTGGCGGCGCTGTGTTCGGACGCGGTGGCGTTCGCCCACGAGGTGGACTACCGGTCCGCCGGCACCGTGGAGTTCCTCGTCTGGACGGATCCCGAAGGTCGTGCGGCACGCAGCATCGCCGGCTACGGGTATGCGTTCATCGAGATGAACCCCCGCATCCAGGTCGAGCACACCGTCACCGAGGAGGCCACCGGCGTCGACCTGGTGCTCGCCCAGCTGCGCATCGCCGCGGGGGAGACCCTCGCCGACCTCGGCATCGCACAGGAGCACATCGCGATCCAGCGCACGGCGATCCAGTGCCGGGTCACCACCGAGGACCCGGCGGACGAGTTCCGGCCCTCGACCGGAACGATCGTCGCGTACCGGTCCCCGGGCGGGCCCGGCATCCGGCTCGACGGGTCGGCATACGTGGGTGCGGTGGTGACGCCGTTCTACGACTCGCTGCTGGTCAAGCAGACCGCCACCGGACCGGACTTCACCTCCGCGGCCCGGCGGGCACGTCGGGGCCTGTCGGACTTCGTCATCCGCGGCGTCGCGTCCAATATCGACTTCCTGCAGGGACTGCTGGCGCATCCGGACTTCCTGGCCGGGGACCTGTCGACCGCGTTCCTGGACGAGCACCCGGAGCTGATGGCCGGGACCCCGGGTGCGCACCTGGGGGAGGCGGGCTCGCTGCTGCTGCGGCTGGCGGAGACCACCGTCAACCGTCCCCACGGGGTCGCCACCACCACCGTGCGTGACCCCGGCGACCGGCTCCCGGTCAACCTGGGCCCGGTGTCGGTGCCGGCGGTGACCGCGAAGCAGCTCCTCGACGGCGCCGGACCGGAGTCCCTGGCCCGCTGGCTGCGCGGGCGCACCGCGGTCGCGGTGACGGACACCACGCTGCGCGACGCTCACCAGTCCCTGCTGGCCACGCGGGTGCGCACGATCGATCTTGTCCCGGGGGCGGAGGCCACCGCCCGGCTGCTGCCGGGCCTGTTCAGCCTGGAGTGCTGGGGCGGCGCCACCTTCGACGCCGCACTGCGGTTCCTCGGCGAGGACCCGTGGGAACGGCTCGAGCTGCTGCGCGCCGCAGCACCTACGGTGCTGACGCAGATGCTGATCCGGGGACGGAACGCCCTGGGCTACGCCCCGTACCCGGACCAGGTCGTGACCGCGTTCGTCGCCCACGCCCGGGCCACGGGCATGGACGTTTTCCGGGTGTTCGACGCCCTCAACGACGTCACCCGCACCCGCCCCGTCATCGAGGCGGTCCGCGAGCACGGAGGCTACGTCGAGGGCGCCGTCTGCTTCACCGGCGACCTGCTTGACCCCGCCGAGACGACCTACACCCTGGACTACTACCTGCGCATCGCCGAGGACTACGTCACCGCCGGCGTCCACGGGCTGGTGATCAAGGACATGGCGGGACTGCTCAGGCCCCCCACCGCGCGGGTCCTGGTCGAGGCGATCCGGGACCGATTCGACGCACCGCTTCGCCTGCACACCCACGACACCGCCGGCGGGCAGATGGCCACTCTGATCGCCGCGATCGACGCCGGCATCGACGGCGTCGACGCCGCCTCCGCACCCCTGGCCTCCGGTGGCTCCCAGCCCAGCCTCGGCGGCCTGCTGGCCGCCACCGCGCATGCTCCCCGGGACCCGAACGCGGACGGCGGCCTCGACTGCGCGGACGCCCTCGCCCTCGAGCCCTACTGGGCCGCGGTCCGGGACCTCTACGCCCCGTTCGAGGCCGGACAGCGATCGCCCTCCACCAGCGTCTACGCCCATGAGATCCCCGGCGGCCAGCTGTCGAACCTGAAGGCACAGGCCATCGCCCTCGGCATCACCGACATGGACCTCGTCCTTGCCGCCTACGCCGACGCGAACCGGCTGCTCGGCCGACCGGTCAAGGTCACCCCGTCCAGCAAGGTCGTCGGCGACCTCGCCATCTGGATGGTCGCCGCCGGCGTCACCGCCGACGACCTCCTCGAACACCCGGAAGGCCGGGACCTGCCCGCCTCGGTGATCGCTTTCCTGCAGGGCCAGCTCGGCACCCCCGAAGCCGGGTTCCTCCAGCCCTTCACCGACCGCGTCCTGGCCGGACGCGCCCGCTACACCGACCCCGTCCTCGACCAGACGCAGATCGAGGCCCTCGCCGACCCCGGCCGGCAGCGCACCGCCCTCACGAGGTTGATGCTGCCCGCCGAGGCCGCCGCCCACGAGCGGCTGCGCGCCACCCACGGCAACGTCGCCCTCATCCCCACCCGCCCATTCCTGTTCGGCCTCGAACCCGGACACGTCGAGACCCTCACCCTCGCCCCCGGCCAGCAGGTCTTCGTCGAACTCGGCGCCATCGGCGACCTCGACGACACCGGCCGGCGCAGCGTCCACCTGCGCGCCAACGGCCAGCCCATCGCCTTTCGCGTCATCGACACCAACGCACCCACCTCGGCCATCACCCGGGCCAAGGCCGAACCCGGCAACCCCGCCCACCTCGCCGCCACCGTCCCCGGCGTCCTCCACCTCCACGCCGCCATCGGCGACGAGATCCAGCCCGGTCAGCGGATCGCCGTCATCGAGGCCATGAAGATGGAAGCCCCCATCACCAGCACCAGCGCCGGCATCGTCGCGACCCTCACCGTGCCCACCGGCACCCAGGTCGAACCCGGCGACCTCATCGCCACCCTCACCCTCACCAACCCCTGACGAACCGACTCCCAGCCTCCGGAGGAACCATGGCCATCGCCGCCCCGCAGCCCCGCGTCCTCGCCGACGTCGTCGCCCAGACCTGGGTCCGCAGCCTCGTGCTGGTCGCCGGTGGCGCCGCGTTCGTCGGCCTGGCCGCGCAGATCGCCATCCCGCTGCCCTTCACCCCGGTCCCGCTGACCCTGCAGACCTTCGCGGTGCTGCTCACGGGTGCGGCGCTGGGCTCCCTACGCGGCGTGCTGTCGATGACGCTCTATGCGGTCGCCGGCATCGTCGGGGTGCCGTGGTTCGCCGAGGGCTCCAGCGGCTTCTCCGCCCCCAGCTTCGGCTACATCCTCGGCTTCATCCTCGCCGCCTTCATCGTCGGCCGGATCGCCGAGCACGGCGCGACCCGCTCGGTCGCCCGCACCGCCGGCCTCATGGTCGTCGGCAACCTGGTCATCTACGCCGTCGGCGTCACCTGGCTGAAGGTCGCGATCGACGTCGACTGGGCCACCGCGATCGCCCTGGGCCTGACCCCGTTCCTCATCGGCGACGCCATCAAGATCGCTGCCGCCGCCGGGCTGCTCCCCCTCACCTGGCGTGGCCTGCGCAAGGCCGGACTAACCCGATAAGGGGCGGCCCCACCTGCCGCCTTGTCGGTGGGCTCGGTGCGTAGCAGTGGGACAGCGCAGTCGCCCAGATGAGAGGAGATGCGGGGACGTGGCTAGGAGGTTCGCGCCCACGACAGTGATGTCCCGCGGTCTGCGTCAGGCACGGGTGGCGGTGGGCTTGTCGCAGGCGGAGTTGGCGGGGCTCCTGGTGGTGAGCACGGCGACGGTGTCGCGGTGGGAGTCCGGGCTTCGCCGGCCACCGCATGACCTGCTGGAGCTGATGGCGGTGGCGTTGGGGGTGCCGGGGGAGGTGGTGGGTTCGTGGTTCGCGCCGGTGCGCTGGTTGAAGGGCGACGGGGTCGGACGGGTGCCCGGGTTGAAGCACCTCTTGCGGGATCGCGGTGTCGGGATCGAGGTCGCGGCGTCCGCGTGTGGGGTGAGCGTGGAGCAGATGCGGGCGTGGGTGTTCGACGGGAGGACGTTGCAGCGGTCAGCGGTGGAGCCTCTGGCGGGACTGCTGGGTATGAGCGCGCCGGCGTTCGTGCACGTCGCCCGCCTCTCTTCCGGCCGTGACACTGATCGTGGTTCGGTGCTGCGGGTCGCGCGGCTGGGGCGTGGGTTGACTCAGGACGAGCTGGGGAAACGGATGGGGGTGGCGGGGGAGACGGTGAGCCATTGGGAGCGGGGCACGTGGACTCCGCCGGTGCATCAGGTGTTCCGGCTCGCCCGGGTCCTGCGGGTCGACGCTGGGGAGCTGGGCGGTGGGCTGGGCGTGTCGATGCCCGATCCAGCGGAGTCTCAGCGGACTCACGATGGTGGTGGGGGTGGGCGACTGCAGGACGCACGGCTGCGGGCGGGGCTGACCCGGGCGCAGCTCGCGCGCTGCATCGGGGTCCGATCGTCGACTGTGGGCGGCTGGGAGGCGGGGCGATCCCGCCCGCGCAGACGGTACCGGGAGCGGCTGGAGTCCATCCTGGGGGTGGGGGTGCTCGAGCCGCAGCCCCGAGCACTCCCGGGGCGAGCAGAGTCCGGTGAGTCCTTGCCGGGGTGGGACGTGGAGCAGGCAGGGGGTCGGCGTTGTGCTTGAGTGGCGGCGGTATCGGCAGGTGCTGGGCCTGTCCCAGGGCGTCTTGGTGGACGGGGTCACCGCGGTCCTGGAACTGCACACTCCCCAGGCCCGGACCGGTGTCGAGGCCGAGGCGGGCGACTGCCCGCAGTGCCAGGTGCCGTCTCCATGCCCGACGGTGCATGTGCTGAGTCAGCGGCTCGGTATCGCCGCGTCCCGCGGGGGCTGATCGTGACCGTGGACGAGACCGCGCCGGCAGCAGGTACGGACCGGTCGAGATGCCCCTCGGTGCCGGCGGATCGGCTGGTCGGCTGCCTGGGAGCGGGGGAGGTCTGGGTGCAGGGCATGCCGGTCGTGTCGCTGTGGGATGGCCGGGTGCTCGGGGTCGAGATGCTGGCCCGGTGGCGCACGCCCGATGGGCGGGTGCTGCTGCCGGCGCAGTTCCTGCCCCGGGTGGACGAGGCGGGACTGTGGGAGGACCTGGACCATGCGGTGCTCACCCAGGGGCTGCAGGCCGGAGCGGCGCTGCCGGCGGCTGTAGGGATCGGGGTGAACCTGTCGGCGGCGTCGCTGTACCGCCCGGACCTGGCCGACTGGCTCCGTGGCGAGATGGACACCGCAGGGATCTTGCCCAACCGTCTGCACCTGGAGTTGACGGAGACCTCCGTGCTGCGGGTGGATGCCCGGGTCACCGCGGCGATGCAGGAGGTGGCGGATGCGGGGGTGCGGTGGTGGGTGGATGACTTCGGCACCGGCTACAGCTCGATCAGTCACCTGCGGGACCTGCCGATCACCGGGATGAAGCTGGACCGGTCGTTCACTGCCGGGATCACCGACCGAAAGACTCGCAACGCCCGGCTGGCCCTCGGCCTGGCGGGCCTTGCGGCCGGGTTGGGCCTGGACACCATCGCCGAAGGGGTGGAGACCCGGCAGCAGGCCCAGTTACTGGCCGAGCAGGGCTGGCAGATGGGCCAGGGCCTGCTCTTCGGAGCAGCCGGCGACGTGACCACGCTCGACCTGGCCTGACCGCAGACTGGGTGCGCGCAACGGTGGAGACGGCGGTGTGGAGTGATGTTGGGCCGCGATGGCCAACCCCAGTGATGAGGCGAACCCGGGCCGGAAGGGCTCGCCGCTTCAACCTTCTGAGTCGGTGGTTCAGTCGGTCCGAGGCCAAGGCCACCGGGGGAGGACCCCGATGATTGCGGAAGAAGCCCAGTGACGGCCCTCACCGTTGCCTCAAGGTGTCGTGCGACGGATCCCGACGATGGGAGCCGGAAGCGAGGACGTCTTCCAGTGCTTGATGACGTGCCCGGACCTCAGGAGTTACGGCAACGTCGGAAGGCCCTGCGACTGTCCCAAGCGCAGTTGGCTGAGATCCTCCTGGTGAACCACGCCACCGTGTCGCGGTGGGAGTCAGGCCTACGACGTCCTCCGCATGGGCTGATTCCCGGGATTGCGGAGGCACTGAACGTCACCCATGAGGCGGTGGAAGGCTGGTTCGCTCCTATGCCGGTCTTGGGTGGCGACACGATCGGTCGGCTGGATGGCCTCAAGAGGCTCTTGGCAGCGCAACCGGTCGATCTGAGGACCGCTGCGGCATCCTGCAATGTGCCGGAGGAGGACCTGGTCGGTTGGGTACTTGGTAGAAGGAGTCTGCCCCGATTCATGGTGCCAAGGTTGGCTCGAGTGCTCGGTCTCTCCGAGGCCGACTTCCTGAAGGCAGCCCGTTCGTCTCGTACGGCGGACACTGGCTCGTTCCTGCGGGAGTTGCGTCGCAGTCGGGGGCTCACTCAGGAGGAGCTTGGACGACGAATTGGGCGGAGCGACGCCACCATCTGCGCGTGGGAACTTGCACGAGTGACCCCCTCTCCGGCGAGCATCCGCAGGCTCTCGAGAGCGCTTCACGTGGTCGACTCCACCCTCTGTGATCGCATGCGGTGGCCAAGACCACCCTTGTTGACGATGGCCCCGAGCGAGCTTTCACCTCATGAACTGATTAGGTGGCGAAGGCTCCAAGAAGGCCTCAACTGCGCTGAGGTGGGCCGGTGCGTGGGTGTCACCGGACAGACAGTGCGACGTTGGGAGAGCGGGGACTTCCGACCGCGGCCTGCGACTCTGGAGCGCTTGGCCAGAGCATTGGCGCTGCCACAACTCTCGGTGATCTCCGCTCGAGAAGACCTCTAGTCGCGAACCGCGAGGAGATCCCCTTCCGGGCGGCTGGTGGGACAAGGGAACCGCGGCTGCGGGAGTGTCCGCTCTCAGCCTGGGCTGATTACCGCCGTTCACGTGTGCGACGGATGCAGACTGCTACACGGATTGCTTCACCGCCCCGACGGCAGCCGCTGTTGTGAGGCGAAACGCGCCCGGAGGGACGCCAACCCTCAACCGACCGGACTGCCGGTCTGCAGGCTTAGCCCCAGCGTTAGCCCCAAACGTACCTGCCTGGGTGGGTCTGGAGCGGTCTGGCTGCGCCGGAATACGTTGGTACTGCTCACATTTCGGTCGTAGCGACGTCGACTCCTGGGGCTTTTAATCCGTAGGTTCGGGGTTCGAGCCCCCGGCGACCCACTGCCTGAAATGCGTTCCAGCGGCGGCGGACGACTCATGCCGGATCGACCGGAGGGGATGAGTGCCCATGTCACGCCATCCGGGGGACGCTGGGGCTACGGTCGTTTATTGAGACTGAACGTGACGGACACGTCACCTCGATGTGCCCGCCCAGCGGGGAGGAGCTCACGATGAGCGCCGAGATCACGGGCATGACCGAGCTGGGCTTCGAGGGAAGCACTGTGCCGCTGACGCTGACCCCCGTGGTCGGCTCCCCGGGCAGGGAGTACGCGCCCAGCGTCGTTCCTGACGAGGAACGGGTCAACGACGGCGAGATCCGGGTCACGATCCTGGGCAGCGGCGATCCGTTCACCAACAAGGCCCAAGGGTCGGCGTCGGTGCTGATGGAGGTGGGCAACCCGGAGCGGGACTTCTTCTTCTTCGACCTCGGTTCCGGCTCGCTGGCGAACTTCAACGGCCTGCACCTGCCGGTGACGGCGACGACGAAGGTGTTCCTCACCCACCTGCACGCCGACCACGTGGGCGACATGCCAACGCTGGTGTGGAGCATGGCCAAGGCCGGTCGCCGCGACCCGGTCGAGGTGTGGGGTCCGGGCGGCGGGGTTCCTGAGCTGGGGACGCGCTCCTACGCCGAGCACCTGACGCTCGCCCATGCCTGGGACACGGCTTCGCTGAACGGGCACCCAGGCCAGTCCGGTGCCCAGATGGAGGTCACCGAGGTCCCCTTCGAGACCACGTCGACGGTCTACGAGCGCAACGGCGTGCGCATCTCCTCGTTCCCGGTCATCCACATCCTCAACGGCTCGGTGGGCTACCGCCTGGACTACAACGGACTCAGCGTCGTCTTCTCCGGCGACACCCGCCCGAGCCACACCCTGGTCGACGCGTGCGACGGCGCGGACCTGCTGATCCACGAGACGTTCCCGTCGGCCAGCGTGTTCGCGCAGAAGGCCGGCGTCCCGCTCGCGTTCGCGGAGCAGGTCGTCAACGGCGTCCATACGAGCCCGGCAGCGGCCGGCGGCGTGTTCGCCCGTGCGGGAGCCCGGATGTCGGTGATGTGGCACCTGGCCGTCGATCACGAGACCGTCGGGCCGGTGTTCAGCGAGATGCGCACGAAGTACGACGGGCCGGTGACGATCGCGCAGGACCTCACGACCTTCACAATCACTAAGGACGCGGTCGTCGCACGGCAGACGATCATCGACCCGTTCGCCTGGCCCGTCGTCGGACCCACGACGATCACCGGCCCGCCCTTGAACGCGCCGAGCCCGCCACCGGCCTGGTGGGCCGACGCCCTCATCACCGACTGACGCAGGGATGGCCCGCCTCCTCCTCCCGTCCCTGCGCGGCTATCAGCCTGCCTGGCTCCGGTTCGACGTCCTCGCTGGCCTATCCGTCTGGGCGGTGCTGGTTCCGGAGTCCCTGGCCTACGCGACGATCGCCGGCGTCCCGCCGGTCGTCGGCCTGTACGCGGCGATCCCAGCGCTCGTGCTGTACGCCGTCTTCGGAACGTCGCGAGTGGTGGTCGTCGCGACGATGTCCGCGACGGCGGCGTTGTCGGCGAGCATCGTGGGGATGTACGCCACCGCGGGAGGTGACGACTTCATCGCGATCACCGCCGGGCTGGCGATCGTCACCGGGATCCTCGGCATCGTGGCAGGCCTGGCGCGGATGGGATTCCTGGCCAACTTCATCTCCCAGCCGGTCCTCAAGGGCTTCGTCGTGGGCCTCGCGCTGACCATCATCGCCGGGCAGCTGCCCGCGCTCTTCGGAGTGCCCAAGGAGTCGGGCAACTTCTTCGAGGAGATCGCCGGACTCATCCAGAACCTCCCCGAGACAGATGGCGCAACCTTCGCCGTCGGCGCGGCGAGCCTGGTCGTCGTGCTCGGTTGCCGACGCTGGCTGCCGCTGCTGCCCGGTTCCCTGCTCGCCGTCCTGCTCGGCATCGCGGCGACAGCCGTGCTCGGCCTCGAGGACAAAGGGGTCGAGGTGGTGGGCACGATCACCGCGGGGCTGCCGACGGTGGGTGTGCCCGAAGGTCTCGGCTTCGCGGACTACCTGGCCCTCGCGGGTGCCGCCACGGGAGTGCTCCTGCTCGGTTTCGTCGAGGGCCTGGGTCCCGCCAAGTCCTACGCCGCCCGCGACGGATACGACATCGACCCCAACCGCGAGCTCATCGGCCTCGGCGCCGCCAACCTTGGTGCCGGGCTCACGTCCGGCATGGTCGTCAACGGCAGCCTGTCCAAGTCAGCGGTGAACGCGAACAGCGGGGCGCGCAGCCAGGTATCGAACCTCACCGTCGCGGCCCTGGTTGTCATCACCCTGCTGTTCCTCACGGGGATCTTCGAGACCCTGCCGGAGGCCACCTTGGCCGCGGTCGTCATCGCCGCCGTGATCGAGCTCGTGGACGTGCCCGCCCTCGTGCGCCTCTACCGGGTCTGGACTGGGAGCCTGCGCCATATCTACGGCTGGGCTGCCCGCGTCGACTTCATCGCTGCCCTCGCCGCACTCATCGGGGTCCTCGTGTTCGACACCCTTCCCGGCCTGTTCATCGGAATCGCCGTGTCCGTCCTCCTTCTGGTGTTCCGGTCATCGCGACCCGAGGTAGCCACCCTTGCCAGGATCGCGACGCCAGGGATCGAGCAGGGCGTGTGGGTCGATGCGGCGCGACACCCCGACCTGCCCATGCGCGACGACGTGATCGTTGTGCGGGTCGAGTCCGCGATCTTCTTCGCCAACGCTGACAACGTCCGGCAAGCCATCCGCGACCGCATCACCGACTCCACGATCGGCGTGGTCCTCGATGCCGAGACGACACCGGCGATCGACGTCACCGCCACCGAGATGCTCACCCAACTCGCCGAGGAGCTCCACCGTCGGGGCATTCGACTCGTCATCGCGCACGGCATTGGCCAGGTCCGCGACATCCTCCGCCAGGCCGGCGCCGACGTCGCGGTCCTGCAGTCCATGTATGCGACCGTGGACGAAGCCGTCGCATCCTTCGCCAATCGACCTGAGGCGCCTACCGCATCAACAGAGCCGGATTGACACGACCGACAGGCCATCCCCACCGGGTATGCGCCGTCGACTGGCGAACGGCCACCGACGAGGTCAGGCAAGCCGATGACCGTCTACGGATGCCCCGGACATGCCCCGGAGCAAGGCGCATGCTCGGTCGAACACGCCGGGGTAGTCCGGAGCATGCACGGGTAGGAGCAAGGGTCTGGGGGGTCAGCGAACGGCGCGTAATGCGTCGGTCAGGGACGTGCTGCAGCACCGAGTGCGGCCCGGGTATCCTCGGCGCATGGACCTCGACCGGATCACCCGATCCATGGATGTCATGGGCGGCAAGCCGTGCATCCGTGGCACGCGCGTCACGGTCGGCACGATCGTCGGCCTGGTAGCGACGGGCAGCACCACGGCGGACATTCTCGAGGCCTACCCCTACCTGCAGGAGCAGGACGTCAGGCAGGCGCTCGCCTACGCTGCGTGGCGTGTTGAGGAGATAGAGATCCCCATCTCGGCATGAGGTTCCTCATCGACATGAACCTCAGTCCCAGGTGGGTGGAGTTCCTTGCTGCCGCAGGACACGACGCGGTGCACTGGTCGACGGTCGGAGCCCCGAACGCCTCTGATCGTGAGCTGATCGACCACGCCATCGCCGAGCGGCGCGTGATCGTGACCCAGGACCTCGACTTCGGCACCATCCTCGCCGTCGGCGGGCTCGATGGGCCCAGTGTCGTCCAGTTCCGCACTCAGGCTGTCCTGCCGGATAGTGCCGGACCGGGACTGCTGTCAGCGGTGGCAGTCGCTCAGGAGCACCTGAACGCCGGCGCTCTGGTCACCGTGGACACCAGTGGGCATCGGGTCAGCATCCTGCCGATGAGGCCGTAGAACTCCGACAGTCGAGGCTTCAACCGGCGGATTCAGCATCGGTCAGCCTGATCGAACTAGGGCCGGGCCTCCTCGGCAACGGCCGTCTCCTCGGGCGCGCGATCGGCCGCCTCAGGATCCGCAACAACGGGGAGCAGGGCGCCCCTGCGCTTGTCGACGAAGTAGAGCGCGATCGCCACCGCGTACAACGCGGCGACGAGCAGGATCGAGCGAGGCCACAGGAGAACGGCGTCGACCCACCAGCTGATGCCCAGGTCGATGCCGAGGGCACGATCCAGCACCCACGCGGCGGCGACCACGATCAGCAGCACCGACGCCGCGTACATCCCGGGGCGGTACGCCCGCGTGCGCCTGGCGATGAACAGCGCCGGGAACACCATCAGGATGATCGCCGCCTGGCCCAACTCGATGCCGACGTTGAAGCCGAGGAGCGAGACGAACTGGCGGCTCTGGGTGAGGCCGAGGTCCGACAGCAGGCCGGCGAAGCCGAATCCGTGGAACAGCCCGAACACGAAGGCGATGATCCATTCCTTGTTCACGAAGATCGGAAGGATGTTGTGAAGCGCGGCCAGGATGATGGAGACGGCGATGACGGTCTCGACAAGGACCGGTGGGAACTCGATGATGCCCAAGCCGCCGAGGGTGAGCGTGATGGTGTGCGCGATGGTGAACATCGTGACGATTTTGAGCACTCGCCACAGGCTGGCCCCGAAGCTCGCCGACGGCTGCCATCCGACAAGCCTGGAGAAGACGAGGACCGACGGCAGCACGAGAGCCAGGATGAACAGGATGTGGTCGGAGCCGATCTCGATGTGCTCCGCCCCGAGGACCACGACTCCGGTGAAGCCCTTCCAGAACGACGTGCCGCCGAGGTCGACCTCCTGGGCGGGTGCTTCAGGGGTGAATCGAAGGAGCTCCTCGGCCTCGTTGTTGAACGTGCCCGAACCCCAGTCCGTTCCGATGAGCAGCAGCCCGTTGCGCTCGGGCTTGGCGTGCATGATCCCGTCGTAGGCGACCGTGAACGTTCTGGGAACCGAGGCGAACTCCTTGTCCACCGCGAAGTTCACGATGATGTAGCCCCCGTTGGCCCCGAGCGTCTCGATGTCGCCCATCACGATGGGCCACTCGCCACCCTCCTGCTCGCGCAGCTCGAGGTGCTCGCCGGTGTACTCGTGCAGCAGCTCACGCTCCGCTTCGGCTGCCTCCAGGGCGCGGTCGGCGTTGGTCGGGAAATCCGTCCCGAGAACCTCGTTGAGGTCGTTGATGGGGAACTCGACCCGGCCCTCGACGGTGTTGTCATAGATGTCGAGGTAGACGTAGCTCTCGTTGCCGGTGTGCCCGAACGCCGTGGACACCTGGCCGAGAACGAGGAACAGTGTCGCCACCGTGAGGGCGAGTAGCCGCCGCACCGCTCTCCCGCCCATTCAGACCTCCTGTGCCGCCCAGCGTGCCCTTGGGTTCCACTATCTCCGGCTTGTCCTGAATCCGCCACAGCGGGCCTGCGCCGAGAGTGCGATCACCTCGGGAGAACCAGCCAACTGCGCACCACATCGCCGAACCACGTCGAGTATATGGAGAGGGTTCGGGTCGGCGGGTAGGAGTCATCGACGGTCTCCACGAAGGTGGCCGCGAACCCGGCACGCGTGGGTACCAGGGCCGCTGCCTCGAATCCGAACCACGTGCCGACCCTGGGGAAGAACGCCTTGTACAGGGCTTCCTTGGCCGAGAACAGGGCCACCAGCATCCGATCGCGGTCATCGGGGTCCGTGATGGCCTCAAGCCAGCGACGTTCCGCGGCAATCGGCACCTGATCCCACAGTTCGGGCGCTGTCTGCGCCATCTCGATATCGATGCCGACCCCGCCCGTGTGCTCGAGGGGTGCCGCCATGGCGACGGCAACGTCGCCCGCGTGAGACAGGGAGCCAGCGGTCCCGGAGGGCCACAACGGCTGCCGCATCGAGCCCATGAGGATCGATGGGACGTCACGGTCGAGGTCGGCCAGTGCGGCATGGGCCGCAGTGCGGCCTGCCACGAACGCCGCCCGCCGTGCGGCCACCGATCGCGGGTGGAGCATGGCGAGCTCCGCGTCCGTCGCCGTGTTTGCCGCATCCCCGACCCGGCTCAGCGCGTATGACGCGAATGTCGGCAATGTCCCGGGTCGCGCTGCCAGGGAACGGTCAACCCCAGGCGTCGTCACGGATCACCTCACTCTGCAGGGACGCGAACCCCGGCTAGCATTCACGCATGCACCGGAGCCCCGCCTTCGCGGGCACGGGCACTCATGGACCCGTGTCCACACTGGCGGACAATAACCCGGCACCGGATGCCGGTGCGCACCGACGATGGCGACCCCTTGGAGCCCAGGGTCGCGCGCCCAGGGCGGCGTGGATCGGCTCGCACGGAGGGGCCCATGACGAGTGCTGCTGACGCTGCCACCACCCTGATCGTCGGACGCGATGACGTCGCGGCCGTCGTCGCGGCCGTGGGTCTCGATGCCCTCATGGACGAGATGATCGCCGAGCTGACGACTGCCATCGTCACCTTCGACGACACGGTCACCGATGTGCGGGCCCGATCCGGCTTCCACTACTCGCACCCGGAGACGGGCCTGCTCGAGTGGATGCCGGTGATGCAGTCCGGCGACGCCACCACCATCAAGATCGTCGGCTACCACCCGCACAACCCGAGGGCCCGCCAGCTCCCGACGATCCTGGCCACGGTCAGCGTGTACGACACCGCCACGGGTCACCTGCGCTGCCTGATCGATGGGACGTTCCTGACGGCGATGCGGACCGGGGCTGCGTCTGCCGTCGCGAGCCGCGTCCTGGCCCGCCCCTCGAGCCGCATCCTCGGCGTCGTCGGATGCGGCGCCCAAGCCGTCACCCAGGTCCATGCGCTCGTTCGGACCTTCCCCATCGACCGGGTGCTCATCCACGATGTCGATCCGGCCGCGCTGGCATCGCTCCCCGAGCGGCTCGGGCGGTTCCTGCCGCCGGGGGTCGAGGTGACGGCGATGCCACTCGAGCTGCTGATGCAGACGGCCGACATCGTGAGCACCGCGACCTCGATCGGCATCGGCGAGGGCCCCCTGTTCCAGGATGTGCCCACGAAGCCGTGGCTCCACGTCAACGCCGTCGGGTCGGACTTCCCGGGCAAGTACGAGCTGCCGGTCGAGTTACTGCGGCGTGCATTGGTGTCCCCCGACGTGCCCGAGCAAGCCCTCATCGAGGGCGAGTGCCAGGTGCTCGCTGCCGAGGAGATCGGACCGTCGCTGGCTCATGTGGCGGCTCACCCGCAGTCGTATCAGTCCTGGCAGGACGCGCTGACCGTGTTCGACTCGACGGGCTGGGCCCTCGAGGACCAGGTCGCCGCCCGGATCCTGACGGCGCACGCGTCGAGGCTGGGAGTCGGTAGGCCCATTGCCATCGAGGACATCGGATCCGATCCACTCGATCCGTATCACCTGGTGGCCGAGGGCGCGCGAGTCGCCGACCGGGACGCCTCTCTCGGGGTGTCGTGATGCCCCGGTCGATGTCACCCGCCAGCCCTCGGTTCACCTACCTGCTGACGCACCTGGTCGAGCAGGCAGCGGATGCCGACCCCGACCACATTGCGCTGCGGTACCGGGGCGAGTCCCTCACGTACGGGGGACTGTGGGAGCGTGCCTCGGCCCTGGCCCACGCGCTCATCGAGGATGGGGTGCAGCCCGGGGACCGGGTGGGGATCCTCCTGCAGAAGTCGTTCGACAGCGCCGTCGCGCTCTACGGGATCATGGCCGCGGGGGCTGTCTACGTGCCGCTGGATGCCGGCTCGCCGGCCTCGCGGATCGCCTTCGTCGTGCGCGACTGCGGCATCACGCGGCTCGTGAGCGAGCCTCGCAGCCTTCCCACGCTCATCGAGCTGCGGGAGGTCGGTGTCGCGATCGACACGGTCTTCGGGATCGATGACGCAGGCGGCGCCCCCTTCGCCACCATCGGATGGGCGGAGGTTGCCACCCGGCCATCCACGCCACCTCGGATCCGCACCACCGAGCAGGACCTGTGCTACATCCTCTACACGTCCGGCTCGACGGGGACCCCGAAGGGCATCATGCACACCCACCGCAGTGCCCTTGCCTGGGCCGAGGTGACTGCGGCCGAGTATGAGCTCACCAGCACCGACATCATCAGCAACTACGCCCCGCTGCACTTCGACCTCTCCACGCTCGACTACTTCGGGGGCGCTCGGGCCGGTGCCACGATCGTGATCATCCCCGAGGAGTACACCCGATTCCCGGCGAGCCTTGCCGCCCTGATCGCAGACGAACGGATGACGGTCCTCTACACCGTGCCGCTGGCGCTGGTTCGCCTGGCAACGCCGGGCACCCTGGATGGCAAGGACTTCTCCAGCCTGCGACTGGTCCTGTTCGGCGGCGAGCCGATGCCGATCAAGCACCTGCGACGGATGATGTCGCACCTACCGTGGGCACAGTTCGTGAACGTGTACGGACCGACGGAGACCAACGGGTGCACGCACTACCGCGTACGCACGATGCCCGATGAGCACGACCTCGGGCTTCCGATCGGTCAGCCCTATCCGAACGTCAGTGTCCGGGTGGTCGACGCAGACGGCAGTCCCGTGGAGGTCGGGGGGGCGGGTGAGCTCCTTGTTCGGGCACCGACGATGATGCGCGGCTACTGGGCTCGACAGGACCTGAACGAAGGGGCGTTCGTGCACGTGCCGGGGGTCGGTGGCACGGTCGAGGTGTACCACGCGACCGGCGACCTCGTGTCCCCGACCGCGGACGGTGAGCTGGCCTACATGGGTCGGCGGGACCGCCAGATCAAGGCGCGGGGCAACCGGGTCGAGCTGGACGAAGTCGAGGCGGTGCTGCTCGATCACCCGTCCGTGTACGAGGCGGCCGTGTACGCGCTCGCCGATGCCGAGGGGAGCCTCCAACCTCACGCGGAGGTTATCCTGACGCCGGGATCCAGCGCGACGACCACGGAGCTGCGGGCGCATGCCTCGGGCGCGCTTCCCTCCTATGCCGTGCCTGCGTCGATCTCGGTACGGGAGGGGTTCCCGCGCACGTCGACGGGGAAGATCGACCGACGCAGGATGCAGGACGACGCCCGGGCAAGGGGCGCGGAGATGGGGGGATCCCAGGCATGACCACGCAGCAGACGATCGCCCACTTCATCAGCGCAGAGCTGCTCGAGGGCAGCAGGGAGGTCGGGGTCGACGACGAGGTCGTCCTCGACGGGACCATCGACTCGATCGGCGTGACGAGGCTGATCGCATACCTGGAGAAGGAGTTCCACGTCACGA
>Ga0315903_10001732_pt1 | contig 33052 bp, 23 predicted proteins | sample LakEriMetagenome_7_FD_203524 | JGI IMG/M metagenome (GOLD analysis project Ga0315903, IMG submission 203524) | Freshwater fungal communities from buoy surface, Lake Erie, Ohio, United States - Buoy 2 MA119 | ecosystem: Environmental > Aquatic > Freshwater > Lake | place: USA: Lake Erie, Ohio...
TGCAGGTTTTCAACCTGCACACCAGCCAAGCCTCGCCATGCGTGACCGCAGGTTAAAAACCTGCGGCTACGGAAGAACCGAGAACGCCGCCCACGTAGGTGCAGGTTTTCAACCTGCACACCAGCCAAGCCTCGCCATGCGTGACCGCAGGTTAAAAACCTGCGGCTACGTGGTCGTGTGACCGCAGGTTAAAAACCTGCGGCTACCTCGTTCCGACCTGTGGCTCTGGGCTCTTCAACGGCCCGCCGCGACGATCGTCGCGAACCGCGCGGCGGCGGCGGCAGGGTCGGCAACCACCGTCACCGCGGCCGGCTCGTGGCCGCTCGCGACAAGCGACTCCACCACCAGCCGACGGAGCGTCGCGCTGCCCACCAGCAACCCGCCCGTGAGCCGCAGCGGATAAACGCCGGCCGCAAACGCGTTGCGGTCCGCGAGCGTTCGCACATGGGCGGCGAGTTCGGCCGCTGCGCCGGTGAGGATCGCGGCGGCCACTGCGTCGCCAACCTCCGCCGCGGCAAGCACCTCGCGGGCCGCGTCGGCGATCTCGCGGCGATCCACGCCCGGAGCGTGCACGCGGCCGACGAGATCGGCGGGGCGGTCTGCCGCAAACCGGCGCTGCAGGGCCGGCAGCAGGATCGTGTGGGGGCCGCGGCCGTCGGCCGCCCGCATCGCGGCCTTGAGCGCCGCCAGCGCAATCGCATGGCCGCTTCCCTCGTCGCCGAGCAGCGGGCCCCAGCCGCCGCAGCGATCGGCGGCCGTCTCGGCCGACAGCGCAGCCCCGCGCGGCCGCGCGAGCGCCAGCGAGCCCGTGCCGGCGATCAGCACCACGCCCCACGGCTCGGCGGCAGCGTCGGCAAACGGCAGCAATCCGTCGGGCACCACCCGCACGTGGTCGGCGACTCCCGCCTGCGTCGCCCAGGCGAGCACCGCGTCGCGATCCTCCGGCAGCCCCACGCCCGCGAGCCCCAGGCAGGCGGCCGACACGGACCGCGGCGCGAGCCCTGCGTCGGCAAACGCCCCGGCGATCGCCGAGGTGATCGACCCGCGGGCTACCTCGTGGCCCGCCACGCGGGGATTGGCCGGCCCGCCGCGGCCACGGCCGAGCATCTCGATGCCGCCAGCGCCGGCCGTCGCCTGTCGGGCAAGCACGGCGGCGCACTTCGAGCCGCCGCCATCGATGCCGAGCACGAGCAGGCCGCACCCTTCAGCGTCAGCGGTCGCCATGGCCGTCTCCGCCCATCGCCCTCCGCAGGTGACCGTCCGCCGCGGCGAGCAGCTTCCGGGCCTCGGCGGGCGACACGCCCCGCTTCTGCGCCACCACCGCGGTCTTGAGTTCGCCATCGGCGGCCGCCACCAGCCGCTCGGCCTCATCCTCGGTCGTGCCGGTGAGCATGGCCACGATCCGCCGGGTCCGTGCCACGAGCTTCGTGTTCGTGGCACGGAGATCGACCATCAGGTTGCCGTAGGTCTTCCCGATCCGGATCATCGCGCCGGTGGTCAGCATGTTGAGCACCAGTTTCGTGGCGGTGCCAGCCTTGAGCCGCGTGGAACCGGTCACGATCTCCGGGCCCACGCGGGGCACGATCATCAGTTCGGCCACCGACTCGAGTTCGGACTTCTCGTTGCAGGCGAAGCCGATCGCGAAGGCCCCCACGCTGCGAGCGTGGGCAAGCCCGCCGAGCACGTAGGGCGTGCGGCCGCTGGTGGCGATGCCCACAAGGACGTCGCGGGCGGAGAGGTGGATCGCGGCGAGGTCGGCCGCGGCGAGATCGCGGCTGTCTTCGGCCCCCTCGACGGCCCGCGTCAGGGCCTGGGGGCCGCCCGCGATCAGGCCCACCACCATCTCCGGCGGCGTGCCGAAGGTGGGCGGGCATTCGGAGGCGTCGAGCACGCCGAGCCGGCCAGACGTGCCCGCGCCGATGTAGACGAGCCGGCCGCCGCCCCGAAATCGGTCGGCGATGATCTCGATCGCCTGCGCGATCGCGGCCGACTCCCGGGCCACGGCCGCCGCGACCTCGGCATCTTCGGCGTTCATCACCGCCACGATCCCGGCGGCGTCGAGTTCGTCGATCCGCGACGAGGCGGGGTTGATGGCTTCGGTGGTCAGGCGGGCGAGCGACGTCGTCATCATGCCACCACAGTATCCGGAAGCCCGCCGGAATGCGATTGCACCTGCCGCGGGAGTGGCCCGGCCCCCGCCGCTGCCGCTACACTCCCTCCCCATGACGATCCCCCTCGGTCCGATCGACATCGCGGTGCTCGTCGGCTACTTCGGCTCGGCGGTGGTGGTCGGCCTGCTGGTGGCGGGTCGGATCCGCTCGCTCGACGCCTACCTGCTCGGCGACCGCAACCTGCCCTGGTGGGTGATCCTCGGGTCGATCGTGGCCACCGAAACGAGCGCCGCCACGGTGCTCAGCGTTCCGGGCGAGAGCTTCGGGCCGGCCGGGATGCGGTTTCTGCAGCTCCCGCTGGGCTACATGCTCGGCCGGCTGGCGATCGTCCGCTTCCTGCTGCCGCTCTACTTCCGAGGCGAGCTCAACACCGCCCACGAGGTGCTCCGCGATCGGTTTGGCCCGACGATGCAGCGGGCGGCGGCCCTGCTGTTTCTCGTGGCGCGAAACCTCGGCGACGGCCTGCGGCTGTTCCTCGCGGCACTCGTGTTTCAGAAGCTTACCGGCCTGCCGCTGGCCTGGAGCGTGGGGGCGATGGGCGCCGTCACGATCCTCTATACGGTGTTCGGCGGCCTGCGGAGCGTGGCCTGGAACGACTGCCTGCAGCTGGTGATCTACGTGCTCGGCGGCATCGTGGCCGTGTTCGTGATCCTCGCCCGGATCCCCGGCGGCTGGCCGGCCGCGTGGGAGTTTGCCGCCGCCCACGAGAAGCTTCGCATGTTCGACTTCTCGCTCGACCCCGCGAATCCCTACACGTTCTGGGCCGGCCTCGTAGGCGGCGCCGTGCTCAGCCTCGGCACGCACGGCACCGACCACATGATGGTGCAGCGCTACCTCAGCGCCCGCGGCGAGCGCGACGCCGCCCGGGCGCTGCTCACCAGCGGCGTGGTGGTGTTTCTCCAGTTCGCCCTCTTCCTCGGCATCGGCGTGTTGCTCGCCGCCTTCCACGGCCTCGGCGGCGAGGCCCCGCCGGCCCGGCCCGACGAGGTCTTCGCCGCCTTCATCGTCAACCACTTTCCGGCGAACACGGGGCTCATCGGCCTCTTGCTGGCGGCGATCCTCGCGGCGGCGATGTCCACGATCGCCAGCTCGCTCAACGCGTCGGCCTCGTCGATGATCCACGACGTCTGGCTGCCGCTCCGGGAGGCTGCAGGCCGCCGCGAACCGCTCTCGCCGGCGGCCGCGTTGGCCGTCACCCGCTGGCTCACCGTCGGCTTTGGCCTCGTGCAGGTGGCCGTGGGAATCGCCGCCGCCGCCGTCGATTCCACGGTGGTGAGCCGCGCGCTGACGATCGCGGGCTACTCCGCGGGCCTGCTGCTCGGCGTGTTCGTGCTCGGCGTGACCACGCGGCGGGTGGGGCAGGGGGCGGCGCTCGTCGCCGCCGCAGCCGGCCTCGCCGCGCTGCTCGTGGTCCAGTTCGTACTGCCGGGGTATGGCATCAAGGTCGCCTGGCCGTGGTATGCCCTGATCGGGTCGTCCGTCACGTTTGCCGTGGGGCTCGCCGCCTCGCTTGTCTTCCCCCGCGTGGAGGTGGCCCGATGATCGCCCGCTGCGTGCTCTGCCTCGCCTCGTATGTCGTGGCCGCGTGTCTCTTGGCCGTGGCGACGGCCGCTGATCTTCCGCGGCTCGATCCCGCCGCCGCGGGCTTCGACCCCGCCCGCCTCGCGGCGATCGACGGCCTCGTCGAGGAGATGCTCGCCGCGGAGAAGATGCCGGGCTGCGTGGTCTGCATCGGCCGTCGCGAGGGGATCGCGCTGCTCAAGGCCTACGGACGGCGGGCGGTGCGGCCGGCCGATGAGCCGATGACCACCGACACGGTCTTCGACCTCGCCTCGCTGACGAAGCCCGTGGCCACGGCCACCGCGATCATGCGGCTCGTCGAGGACGGAAAACTGCGGCTCTCCGACCCGATCGCGACGCACATCCCCGAGTTTTCCGCCAACGGTAAGGAGAAGCTCACCGTCCACGACCTGCTCACGCACCAGAGCGGCCTGATCGCCGACAACCCGATCGACGACTACGCCGATGGCCCCGTGACGGCGTTCGAGCGGATCTGGAATCTCACCCCGCTCCATCCCGCGGCCACGAAGTTCATCTACTCCGACGTCAACTTCATCGTCCTCGGCCAGCTCGTCGAGCGGCTCTCGGGGGAGTCGGTCGCCACCTTCGCGAAGCGACACACGTTCGAACCGCTCGGCATGGCGGAGACGGGCTATCAGCCGGCGGAGCCGCTGCGGGCCCGCACCGCGCCCACGGAGGAGCGCGACGGCCACTGGATGCGGGGCGATGTTCACGACCCCCGCTGCTGGAAACTCGGCGGCGTCGCCGGCCACGCCGGCCTCTTCGGCACCGCCACCGACCTCGCCCGCTACGCCACGATGATGCTCGGCGGGGGCAGCCTCGACGGCGTCCGCGTGCTCGCGCCGGAAACGGTCGCCGTGATGACCCGCGGCTGGCCGATCCCCGGCGGCGGCGAGCGCGGCCTCGGCTGGGACAAGCGGAGCCCGCTGTCGAGCAACCGCGGCGACCTGCTCACCGAGTCGGCCTTCGGCCATGGCGGCTTCACCGGCACGGCCCTCTGGATCGACCCCGCGCTCGACCTCTACGTGATCTTCCTCTCAAACCGCGTTCATCCCGAGGGGAAGGGGCTCGTCAATCCGCTGATCGCGAGGATCGCCTCCGTCGCGGCGGGTGCGATCGTGGGGCCACGGGGCGTGTCGCAGGCCGCCACCGACCGGCCCGTGCTCACCGGCATCGACGTCCTCGTCCGCGACAGCTTCCGGCAGCTCGCAGGAAAGCGGGTGGCGGTGATCACCAACCACACCGGCCTCGACCGCGAGCGGCGGCGGACCGCCACGCTGCTCGCCAAGGCCGACGGCGTGAAGCTCGTGGCGATCTTCGGGCCCGAGCACGGCGCCAGCGGCACGTTCGACCAGGCCAACGTGCCGGACGGCAAGGACGAGGAGACGGGCGTGCCGGTGAAGAGCCTCTACGGCAAGACGAAGCGACCCACGGCGGAGATGCTCGCCGACGTCGATGCGATCGTGTTCGACATCCAGGACATCGGCTGCCGGTTCTACACGTATGTGTCCACGATGCTCGAGGCGATGAAGGCCGCTGCCGAGCACAAGAAGGCCTTCGTGGTGCTCGACCGGCCGAATCCGATCGACGGCGTGTCGATCGCGGGCCCGCGGGTGGACGACGGCCGCGGCACCTTCGTTGGCTGCCATCCGATCCCGCTCCGCCACGGGATGACGGTCGGCGAACTGGCGAAGATGTTCGCGGCCGACCTGAAGCTCGATCTCGACCTGACGGTGGTGCCGTGCGAGGGCTGGCGGCGGGCCGACGCGTTCGACGCCACCGGCCTGGAGTGGATGAACCCGTCGCCCAACATGCGAAGCCTGACGGAAGCCTTTCTCTATCCGGGTATTGGGATGCTCGAGTTCACGAATCTCTCGGTGGGCCGCGGCACCGACACACCGTTCGAGGTGCTCGGCGCGCCGTGGCTCGACGGCCGGCCGCTCGCCGACGCACTGGCCGCCCGAAAGATTCCTGGCGTGGCATTCGTGCCGATCCGATTCACGCCGGCCGCGAGCAAGTTCAAGGGCGAACTGTGCGGTGGCGTCAACATCGCGGTCACCGACCGGGCGATGCTCGATCCCGTTCGCGTGGGCCTCGAGATTGCGGTCGCCCTCCGGCGGCTCCATCCGGAGAAGTGGGAGATCGAGAAGGTGGACCTTCTCCTGCTGCACAAGGCGACGCTCGACGCGATCCGCGCGGGCGAGGGGGCCGATGCGGTGCTGGAAACGGCCCGCGACGGGCTCAAGGAGTTTGGCCGGCGCCGGCACCAGCACCTGCTCTATCAATAGCGCCCGGCGGCGGTACCGCCCGGCGGAACTGGGCACAGGTTAAAAACCTGTGCTACTGGCCTCTCGGAGCGTAGGTTGCCAACCTGTGATTCCTGCCGCCGTAGCGTAGGTTTTCAACCTGCGATTCCTGCCGCCGTAGCGTAGGTTTTCAACCTGCGCTGCCCGCTCGCGACGCTCGATCCGTAAAAGCCCAACGCCGTAAGGCGTGGGGCGCGTCCACAACCACCGTCATCACCCACCTCCATACCTGAACGAAAATAAATTATTGACCTCCGCGGCAAAACGCGTTTCAATACGGATACTGACCCCGACCCCGGCTCCTCCACCGTTCATCGTGTTTCCGGCGCCGTGTCATCCACCTCTTCTCTCAGCAAGGGCCATGCCATGGGTTCCTCAGGTATCAACGCGCAAGCAACCGTCTTCGCACGCCGACTGTTCGCAGCGTTCGCCTTCGCCGTGGCTCTCGCGCCGCTGACGGCCGCCCAGGCGCAGGTCACGCTCACCGAAGTCTCGCGGTTCAACCTCGACTCCATTGTCTCCGCCACAAACACCGACGGGTCGCTCAACGGCCGCTACGTGGGCAACCAGGTCAACTCGGTCGGCTGGAACGGCTCGCGTCTTTTCGTGGCGGGGTTCATCAGCACGAGTCTGGGAGGTGACTTCGACAACCAGGGCATCATCGAGATCGCAAATGCCAGCGCCACCGGAGTCGTCACCTCGGGCAACGTTCAGTACGGCAGCCGGTTCGGCTTCTATCCGGGCGTCAACAGCCGGGGCTACACCGGCCTGTCGCTGAGCGGCAACCGCGTATATGCATCGCTCGACCTGGGCACGGCCTATCCCGCCAGCGTGGCCCCCGGCATGGCGGGCTACGACGTCTCGGGGACGACGCCAGCGCAGCTCTGGGCCCTGAACAACGTCCGCGGCAGCGTGCACGTCGCCACCGATCCGGGCTACGTCGTTTCGGGCGCGAGCCAGGGAGGCGCGGGCGTCGCCTGGGGCACGTTCGGCACGGGCAGCACGAGCCGAATCCTGAGCAATGCCGACACCGGCGCCTACATCTACACCGGCACCGCCACCGGCACCACCGCCCAGGGCCTGCAGTGGCGGCTGCCGTCCCCCACGATGCCGCAGTTTTCCCGGTCGCTGTCGTTCGATCCTGACACCGGCGACATCTACGGCCGCACGGGCAACTGGGTCACGAAGGCGGTCCGCACCGGCACCAACTCGGCAGACACGCCGATTGCCCTCTGGAACACCTACACGGGCACGAATGTGCTCGGCCAGAACCTGGCCTTCATGAGCAACACCACCAACGGCGACCTGGTGGTGTTCAACGAGCGATCGGATGCGAGCTATCCGCAGACGTTCACGCAGGCGGTCAACCTCATCGACTCCAGCGGCGCGGCCCAGTCGGTGTCGTGGAACTTCCTCACGGGCACGAGTTCGGGCTACACCACCGTCACCAAGTCCGGCTGGTACGACTTCGCGTTTGACCCCGCAACGCAAACCCTGGCGGTGGCCCAGCCCCAGGAGTATCGCGTCTCGATCTTCAAGCTCGGCTCGCCGGCCCCCTCCACGCAGCTCCGCTGGGCGCCCACCGACGGCTACACGCTCAGCGGTGACGGTACGTGGGACAACAGCCCTGCCACGGTCTGGAACGGCGCCTACGGGCCTGAGGCGTGGAACTCGGGAGCCCAGGCCTATTTCGGCGGCACCACCTATCCCACGAGCGCGGTCACCGTGGACGCGGGCGGTGTGAGCGTGGGCCGCGGCATGTCGTTCGTGGCCAATGGCTACACGATCGCCGGCGGCTCGATCGCGCTCACCGGCAGCACCGCCTCCGTGAACAACGTCTATGTGGATCCCGCCGTCACCGCCACGGTCAACTCCTCGATCGCCGCGACGAACGGCCTGGCGAAATCGGGCGGCGGCACGCTGGTCATCGGCGGCACGATCACCGGCGGCAACCTTTCCATCAACAACGGCACAGTCACCGTCGCCCCTACGGGAGTGATCCAAACGTCGCCCGGGATCTCGATCCTGGCCAGTGGCACGCTCGACGTCACCCAGCTGACGGGCGGCTATGTCGTTCCCGGCGGCCAGTCGCTCGCCGGTGCGGGCCTGGTGAATGGCTCGGTGACGATGTCGGCGGGAGCCACGCTCTCGCCGGGCTCGAATCTCGGCACGCTCACGATCGCCAACGACCTCACCCTCAACGGCGGCGGCAACTACAACTGGCAAATCCTGAGCGGCTCCGGCTCGGCCGGCACGTCGTGGGATCTCGCCCGCATCGGCGGCGCGCTGTCGATCGCCTCCACCTCCACGTCGCCCTTCAAGATCAACCTCTGGAGCCTCTCCGGCACCGGCCCCGACGTGAACGGCAACGCCACCAACTTCGACTCCACGCAGAACTACACGTGGACGATCGTCACGGCCACCGGCGGCATCACCGGCTTCGCGTCCGACAACTTCCTGATCAACACGTCGGGCACGAACGGCACCACGGGCTTTTCCAACTCGTTTGGCAACGGCACGTTCAGCCTCGCCCAGAGTGGCAACGACCTCAACCTCGTGTTCACGGCCGGCGGGCCGACGGTGATCACGATCAACGTGGCCAGCGGCACGCAGACGCAGACACAGGCCGGCTATGTCACGCTCTCGGGTTCGGTTCCCGTCGTGAAGACCGGCGCCGGCACGCTGGTGGTCGATCAGGCCAACACGCTCACCGGCTCGACGACAGTGCAGGGGGGCAGGCTGCAGCTCGCCAACGGCTCGGCGCTCTCCTCCAGCCGGATCGTGCCGGTGGCCGGAGGCACCATCACGATGTCGCAGGGCCTGCAGACAACCGTGGGCGGGCTCGCGGCGAACGCGGGCGGCCTGACCGACGTGGGCACTGGCATGATGACGGTGGCGAGCGGCCTCTCCACGGCCGACATGCTCGTGGCCCTCGGCACCGGCCGCGGCGATGGCACGTGGAACGGCACGAGTGGAATCACGTCGAGTGCGGCCGCTGCGGACCTTGCCGGGAGCATCCCGCGGACGGTCGGCTGGCTCGACAACGGCGACGGCTCGGTGACGTTTGCGTACGCCGCTCCGGGCGACACCAACCTCGACTGGAGCGTAGACATCCTCGACGCGGCCAACTTCCTGGCTGGCGGAAAGTTTGACAGCGGCACCCCGGCGACGTGGAACGAGGGCGACTTTGGCTACGACGGCGTGGTGGACATCCTCGACGCGGCCGACTTCCTCTCGACGGGCCTCTTCGATGCGGGCCCGTACAACGCGGCCCCCGGCAGCGTGGCCGCGGTACCGGAGCCGTCGGGTCTCGCCTGGCTCGCCGCAGCCGCCGCCTGCGGAGCATGGATCCGCCGCCGCTCCGCAGGAACCGTAACGCCGTAACGCGTACGGCTCGGCCCCAGGAAGCGTAACGCCGTAAGGCGTACGGCTGCCCTCTGCCGCGCCCGATCTCCGCCTCGCGTCGCCCCCATCGCTCACGCGATTGGGCTTCCTGAGCCGCAGGAAGCGTAACGCCGTAAGGCGTACGGTATGGTCGCAGGAAGCGTAACGCCGTAAGGCGTACGGCCCGTTGCACCGCAGGTTAAAAACCTGCGGCTACAAAGCGCCGCCGGGCGACGGCCAACACGATCAACCCCGCCACGGCCACCGCCGCCGCCGACGCTGGCTCCGGCACGGCGGCCACGCCTTGCGGCGCGGCGTCGTTGTAGCCGCCCGTGTCGAACAGGCCCGTCGAGAGGAAGCTCGCGGCATCGAGGATGTCCACGAGGGTGTCATACGTGTAATCGCCGTCGTTCCACGATGAACCAAAACCGGCGTCAAATGCCCCCGCTGCCAGGAAGTTGGCGGCGTCGAGGATGTCCACGAACCAGTCGAGGTTGGAGTCACCCGCGGCTGCGTACGCAAACGTCACCGAGCCGTCGCCGTTGTCGAGCCAGCCCACGGCCCCGCCGCCTCCCGGGGCCTGCGCCGCGGCCGACGAGGTGATCCCGCTCCCGCCGTTCCAGCTGCCGTCGCCGAGGCCGCTGACGATCGCCGTCACCATGTCGGTGGCCGACAACCCCGACGCGACCGTGATCGCCCCATTGCCCACGTCGGTGAGGCCGCCGGCGTTGGCGGCCAACCCGCCGACGAGCGCACTGAGCCGCGGCGCGATCGTCAGCGTGCCGCCGGCGAGCGGAGTGATTCGGCTGGCGGCGAGGGCAGATGCATCGTCGAGCCGGAGGACGCCGCCAAGCACCGATGTGGGCGCCGACAGCGAACTGGAACTCGAGAGCACGAGCACCCCGGGTCCCGTCTTCCGCAGGCTGCCGGTCGATCCCGAGAGGGTCCCGGCGAACGTGCCGCCGCTCACCGTGAGGGCCGTTCCACCGAGGCTCACGCGGCCACCGGAGAGCGTGGTGATCGTGGCTGTGGAGCCGGAGAGCGTGACCGAGCCCGACGCCATCGTGCCGATCGTGGCCGGGCCCGCGAGCGTGGCAGAGCCCCCTGAAAACCGCGTGATGGCGGCCGAGCCCGTGATGCCGAGCGTGCCGCCCGACACCGTCCCGCTCGTCAGGCTGCCGGCCGTAACAGTGCCGCCGGAGACGCCGGCGGTCAGGCCGCCCACGACGGTCACGCTACCGGCCGACACTCCGCCGGCGATCGCCGCATGGCTGCCGAACCTCGTCGCTCCGGTTCCAGAGAGCCCGGCGAGCGTGATCGTGCCGGTGGCGGCGGTGAAGTTCACCCCCCGACCTCCCGAGCCGCTGTTGGTCACGGCGGCCAGCGAGAGCCCCGTGCCGCTGATCGTGGCCGACCCACTGGCAGCCACCGTCAGCGGGGCCGACGAGTTGTACCCGGCGGCCGAGAGCACGCCGCCATCGACCGTGATCGACGACGTGCCCTGCAGCGCCGCAGCTGACGCGGTGAGCGTGCCGGCCGACACGATCGTGGCCCCGGTGAACGACTGCGATCCCGACAGGCCGAGGGAGCCCGAGAGCAGCCTGATCGCCCCCGAGCCGCTGATCGCGTTGGCAAACGCACCGCCGTAGGCGTCGGAGCGGTTGAACCCGAGCGTTCCTCCCGCCGCGATCGTGATCGTGTTCGACACCGCCAGCGTCCCCGCGGTGCCGCCGGTCCCGAGTGTGAGCATCCCGGCGGTGATCGCCACCCCGCCGCTGAGCCCCGTGCCGGTACCGGCAAGCGCGAGCACGCCGGTGCCCGACTTGGTCAGTCCGGTCGAGCCGGTGAGCGTGCTGGCGATCGTCGCCGTCACGCCCGAGGCGACGGTGATGGCGTTCGCTGCCCGGGTGTAGCCGCGCATCGCCATCGTGCCGCCACTTACCGTGTAGCCCGAGGCGCGGAAGTCGAGGCCACCGCCCACGCCCACCGTGCCCGACATCGTGACCGTGCCGCCCGTGCCATCAAAGATGCCGAGGGCGTCCTGCACCCAGATCGTGGAGCGGTCTTTCCATGTGGAGGCCAGCACGCTCCAGGTGCCGTTGCCCCCGGCGCCACCCGTGCCCGACCAGCGGACGCTCGTGAAGTGCGGGTTGGCCGCGGGGCCGTTGGTCGGGACGTCGTAGTAGGCCTTGATCTGCGAGTTGTAGTTGGAGGGGTTGACCGTCCCCGACACGGTCACACCCTCGCTGTACCAGATCGAGTGGCCGAGCGCCGTGTCCGTCCGCGTGCGATCGAGCTGCTGCTGGAGGTCGACCCAGGGCGTCGCCGAGCCGGTGCCGAGCAGCCGCAACCCGGCGGCGAGTTCGGGGCGATACGTGCCCGAAGCGGTGATCTGTGCGGCCCAGTCGGTCGCGAACGAGCCGTAGGTGGACCGATACACCTGGGGCAGGACCTCGTCGGTGCTGTCCAGCCACTTCGTCCAGTCGGCGCAGTAGTTCGACGAGCTGAAGCTCGCGGTCGATGGCGACAGCGACACGATCACCGACGGCTTGGCGGCCTTGGCCGCAGCGGCGATTTCCTCGAATAGGGCCTCCGTTTTGCCCTGCCGCCAGGTGCGGAAGTTGGAGTCGAGGTAGTTCGTGGGCAGGTTGCGGTTTGTCTCCTGCTTGTAGACCGCCTTGGTGTAGTCGTCGAAGCCAAACTGCACCGGCCACGCCAGGTGGTCGTCGAACTGCACGACCTGGAGGTCGAACTGGTTGATCGCATCGACGACGATCCCCTTGATGAGGTTCCTCACCTCCGGCACCAGCGGATTCATCCAGACGAAGTTGTTCGACGAGTTGGTGTAGTTGCCCGCGGAGTCTTCGAGCAGCCAGCCGGTGCCGCTGGTCGTGCCAACCGTCCAGGTGGCATCGCGGCACTTCACGGCGAGTGGATTGGAGGGCGAGGAATACTCGGCCATCAGGCCGTATTCGAACCAGGCCCCGTGGATCAGCCCCGCGTTCGCCGCGGCGGTCCGGGTCTCGTTGAGGAAGTTGCGGCCGCCCACGGTGGGATTGAGCGACGGGCTGCCGGTGAACGCCGAGAGCGAGGCGGACGTGTAGTTGGTGTAGCCCTGCTTCCACGCCTCCACGTAGACGGTGTTGAAGCCCGTCTGCTTCAGCGAGTTCATCGTGTTCTGCAGGTTGGCCGTGGACCAGTCGTCGGAACTCGTCGTGGTGAGCCAGGTGCCGCGGATCTCGGGAGACGCGGCGAGCAGGACGGCGGGGCCAATCGCTGTCAGAATTGACAGCAATGCGACGAGTCGGGAGATGAAGGCGGATCGTTGCACGGGGCACCCTGCCGCGGAATATCCTATGACTGCACTCTAATCCGCCTGTACGCAGCGACGCAACGTTTGGATCGCGCGGCGGGCAGATTGCCCCCATCGCTTACGCGATTGGGCCTCCTTAGCCGCAGGAAGCGTAACGCCGTAAGGCGTACGGCTGCCCGGGCGCTCACTTCGGCTCGGGGAGCGTCCAATCGATCGGGGTCTTCTGACGGATCTCGGCCTGGAGCTCGCCGATCGCGGCGTAGGCCTCGCGGCTCGTCCGCCGGGTGCGGGCCATGTGGGCCGCCGCCACGCCGCCGGCCGTGCCGGTGGACCACTCGATTGGGTGCAGCCGCGTGGCCGAGTTGGCGAGGAACGACTGGGCCATGGTCTTGCCCACCACCAGCAGGTTGCCGAGTTCCCGGTGCGTGAGCGCCCGGAACGGGATGCAGAAGGGGAGCGTGTCGTGGGCCGACCGACAGTAGGCGGGCATGTCGCAGCCCGAGATCGGGTGGATGTCGGCCGGATAGGCGCCGAGGGCAACGCGGTCGGGAAACACGGTTCCCGTCCGCTGCTCCGCGGGCCCGGTGAGGTCGGCGAACTTCAGCACGTAGCCGTCGAGGCCGATCGCCCGCCGCGTGTCGCGGATGTAGGGGAGTTTGGCCAGGCCGTGGCCGGTGCCGAGCACAGAGGGGCAGAGGCTGATGCAGGCCGGGTCAACGCCGCCGTCTGCGGCATGCGTCCGAAACCACTGATGCCAACCGAAGGCCCGGTCTTCGGCGCCGCGGAGGGCGTCGAGGTTGATGCCGCCGCGCCAGTCGGCCCGCTCAACGGCGGCCTTGTCGCGCGGCAGGAAGAGGTAGGCGAACGGATAGTCGTTGCCCCCCTCGCGATCCTTGGCCGAGTATCCCCAGTTCTGCAGGCAGACATCGCCTGCCGTCGCCTTGGCCTCGCGGCCGCGGATCCGCCGATAGGTCCAGATCTTCGTCCAGGCGTCGGGCTTGTCGCGGTAGGAACCGTAGCCGAGTTCCTGCGCCGCAACAATCCGCTCGGCCTCGTTCACCGGCTCGGCGTGCAGCTGCTGGGCGAAGCAATACACCGTCGCCTGCCCGCAGGTGTCGCGGCAGTCGAGCGATCCGTCGGCATCCTCCACACCCTGCAAGTAGGGATGCCCCGAGAGCGCCAGCACCTCGCCCCACTCCGTGGCATCGATGAACACGGTCGCCTTCCCATCCCGGGGATCGGCCGCGAACTGGAGTGTCTTTTTCGTGAAGCGGTCGGAGTCGGCGGGGGAATACCAGTCGGCAAGGTCCTCGGACGGCAGGCGGTCGTAGCCGCGCTCGGTCACGTCTGGCCGCGGCGTCCGGGCGATGCAGGTGATCGATGCCACGCGACTGCCGTCGGCGGAGAGTTCCACCTGCTTCACGACCGTGTCGAGAAACACCACGAGCCGCGATCCCGCAGCGGCCTGGAGCGGCTCGAGCTGCCGCTTCACGAAGGCGTCGGGGCAGAAGCAGAACCGGCTCACCCAGCAGTCGCCCGGATTCTCCAGCCCCTTCATGAGCGACAGGAAACTGAGAGTGATGTTGGCAGGCGTGCGGGCCACCGCCGCCACGCTGTATGGGGCTCCGCCCGCAGGCGGCTTGATCGAATGCCAGGCCTCGTCCACGGCAGGCACGCCGCTCGAGGTGAGCTGGCCGCCAACCCAATCAGTCGGCTCGATCAACGCCGTGCGGGCACCGCTCTCGGCGGCCGCCAGGGCTGCAGCAAAGGCCGCCGTGCTGCCGCCGGCGACCACCACGTCGAAGTCGTCCAGCACCTCGGCCGTCGCTGGGACTGCGGGACGAGCCGGATCCGCATCGACCAGCATGCCCAGCAGCAAACACCCCTGGAGAATCGCTCGGATCACCCTGCGGGAAGGGGGGAGGTCCGTCGTCGTGTGGCTCATCGTTTCGCGAGATCCAAGGGGAAGGAGAGGGACCAGTGGGGTGCGCGTTGGTGGAACCGACTGCCCTCAGAATACTTTTATTCCGGGGGTATGAAACGGGGGTTGGCATTTCACCAAATTTGCGAAATCGATTCGCAAAACTTGGGAATATTTCACCACTCTTGCGAAATGGTTTCGCAACTTTGGTGAATCAGCGGAGGGCTCAAAAACCCCCAGAAACGACGCAAGTCTCTAAAAACAAAAGACTTACAGGTTTCTCACCAAATATGTGATTCGTGGCACGGTGTTTGCACTGCTTGCAGTTAGCCGGAGAGGCCACCAGACAACCCACTCATCTCAAGCAAGAGAGACCGGAACCATGCGTCACACCGTTGCCACCACTCGCACCGCCATCCTGACCGCCGCCGTGGCGATTCTCGCTGTTGCCTGCGGTGCCGAGGCCTTCGCTCAGACCCTCTCCCCGCTCACCACGTTCGGCTCGAACGGCTGGCTCGCCCCGGGTTCCAACCCGTACGTGACGACCGACAACGCCCAGCGTGGCTTGGGCTGGAATCCCGTCACGAAAAACATCGTCCTGCCCAGCCGCAGCGGTGGCAACTTCGTCGCCATCATCAATGGCACGAGCGGTGCCGTCGTCAAGAACATGGACACGACGGGCGTGTCCGGCGGCACGCTGGCGATGATGGGTGCCGGCGTCTCCGACGACGGTGAGATCTATGTGCCGAACCTCCAGAGCGGCTCGAGTGCGCTCAGCCCGTTCAAAGTCTACAAGTGGACGGGTGAAAACGACACGGCTGCCCCGACCACCGCGTTCTCTATGGTGCTCCCGCAGACCACGAGTGGAGCGTTCCGCTACGCTGACGCCTTCGCCGTCTACGGCAGTGGCACGAGCCTGAAGTTTGCAGCAGCTGGTACGACGACAAGCGGCTCGACGGCTGGCCTGCCCAACAACAGCAACTTCATGATCGGGGCGCTCGATGGCTCGAACACGAACACGATTTACCGCAACATTCCCAACACTCTGACCACCTCGAACGACTATCGCCTCGGCATCACGTTCGTTGACGCTGACACGGTCATCGGTAACCAGGGCACGAGTGCCAAGTACACCGACTTTGTTGCCGCCACCACGCTCAGCAACACCGGCGCCATCGTCACCGGCTCGATCGCCATGGGAGCCGCCGACCGCCCGCTCGACTACACGGTGATCAACGGCCAGGCTCTGCTGGCCGTGGTGAATACGAATAGCTCGCTGATCTCGATCTACGACATCACCAATCCTGCCGCGGCCTCGCTTCTGACCACCGGGTCGACGGTGTCCGGAAGCCTTCTCGCCAACGCCAACGCCACCGGCGGCTTGCAGTGGGGCGAGATGCTCAGCCCGACGTCGCAGGTGCTCTATGCGATGAGCACCAACCAGGGCATCCAGGCCATGGTCTTCCAGGCCGTGCCCGAGCCTTCGACCTACGCGGTCATGGCCGGAGCCTTCGCGGTGATCGGCCTGGTCGCCTCGCGGAAGCGTCGCCCCGAAGACTGCTAAACCGGCTGGGCCGAGTTGTCACAGCTTCTCCGAGAAGGCCCGCCGCAAACCGGCGGGCCTTCGTCGTGGAATAAAGTATTGGCCATTTTTGTGGGGCGTCCTACAATAAACACTGGCGGTGCTCGGTTGGGGCCCGCATCTGACCACCCCTATGAATCCGACACGCCGGAGGTGTTCCATGCGTCTTCCAACCCCACCCGTCGCGGTCCGGCGGTTTAAGAGCGGCTTCACACTCGTCGAACTCTTGGTGGTGATCGCGATCATCGGGGTGCTCATCGGGCTGCTGCTCCCCGCCGTGCAGGCCGCCCGCGAATCGGCTCGCCGCGCATCCTGCACGAACAACCTCAAGCAGATCGGCCTGGGCTGCCTCGTCTACGAATCGACGAAGAAATCCTTGCCCCCGGGGATCACCCGCACGACCGGCACCACGGTCGCATCGGCCAACGGCCCGTGGCGGAAGGAGGGCTTGTTCTCGCTGATCCTGCCGTTCTTCGAGGAGACGGAGGCCTTCAATCAGCTCAAGATCGATCAGCTGAACTCGGCGACGGCCCTGAACGACCCGGCCCGCAACCGCGTGATCTCGTCGTACATCTGCGCGAGTTACCCTCACCCCCGCGTGATGACCACCGCAGCCAACTCGTATGAGAACGGCGCATCGATCACGTATGCCGGCTGCGGCGGCGCCGTGCCGGCGACCGGATCATCGCCGCCGTGCCTGATCGGCAGCACGTATCCCAACAACGGCCCCTTCTACCTGACCGGCCCCGGCACGGTGGCGGGGAACGGCAGCACCTGCGGCCAGCCGGCGGGCACGGCGATCGTGGGGGCGGGCCGCAAGCTCAAGGAAGCGCAGGACGGTACCACCAAAACCTTCATGGTCGGCGAGTTCTGCCATCGCGACTACTTCGTCCAGCGTGGCGAGTGGCAGGCCCCACCGGGCAACATGCGGCCCTGGTTCCTTGCGGGCAACTACCAGGGCTCCGTGCCCGACATCTACCATGTCAAGGAGTTCGAGCTCACGCCGAACACCAGGCAGACCCGTACCAACGCGGGCGGACTCAACAAACTGCCCATGGGGAGTTACCACCCCGACATGACGATGTTCGTGATGATGGACGGGAGCGTGCGTCCGGTGAACGACAGCATCGAACTGCTCGTCTACCAGAAGTTTGCCACCGTCAACGGCGGCGAGGCAGTCAATGAGCTGCCGTGACTTCCGGGCCGCGTGGCTGTTGGTCGCATGCGTCGGCGCCGGCTTGCTGGCCGGCGGATGCGAGCGGCCCACGATGCTCGTGCCGGTGACAGGGCGGGTGCTGCTCGATGGCAAGCCCCTTCCGTCGGGCGTGGTGCAGTTCCAGCCCGCAGTCGGCCAGTCGGCCTCGGGCGAACTCGCCGGCGACGGATCCTTCACGCTCTCACGGAACTCCCCGGGCGACGGTGTGCCGCCCGGCACGTACCGGGTGGCCGTGATCTCCTACGACCCCGCCGCCGAGACGCAGGCGGTCGAAAACCTCCGCGTCCCCGTGAAGTACACCCGCTTCGGTTCCAGTGGCATCGAGTTCACGGTGTTTCCGGGGACGGTGGATCCGCTCGTGATCGAGTTGGTGTCCGATGAAACGCCGAACGCCGCACCGACGACGGGCGGCGGCTCCGCCGGTGAGTCCGAGTCCAGCGATGCCCGAGGTGAACCCAATGGCCCAACGGAAGCAGCGACCAAACGCGGGGCCTGATCGCCACGCGTCCGGTCTCCAGGCATGCTCGCGGCGGGTGGTTCGTCGCTCGGCGTTGGCCGTCGGCCTCGCCCTGCTGTGCCTCACGCCCGCGGGCGGCTGCAAGCGAAATCCGCGGGTCGTGCCGGTGGCCGGCAAGGTGCTCTACAACGGTGCGCCGCTGGCCTTCGGTTCGGTGACGTTCCAGCCGGAGAAGGGCCAGCCGGCGGTCGGCGATGTGTCGTCGGGCACGTTTGCGCTGTCGTCGTACCAGCCGAACGACGGGGCCGTGCCGGGAAAGCACGGGGTGGCCGTCGTGTGCTACGAGAGCCAGCGGCCGGGCTTTCAGGCCCAGGGCGACTCCCTGGGAAAACTCCTCATCCCGCTGAAGTACACGCGGCTGGGAAGCAGCGGGCTGTCGGCGGACATCACGGACACGTCGGGCGACCAGCCGCAGGAGGTCGTCCTCGAACTCACCGGGCCGGCGTTCAAGTAGTGGGCCGAGCGGCCTACGGCGCGGGCGACTCAGCCCGGGCAGCGTTCCGGCGCCGGGCGTTGGTCGCGCAGTGCACGTTGCCGTGGTGCTGCTGGTAGCAGGCGTCGTCGATGAACTCGACCCGCGTCGCCCCGGCCGCCACAAACCGCTCCCGGCAGACGTCGCGGACCGCTTCCGGCATGCCCGCCGCCCCGCAGATCACCGTGCCATCCACGATGAGCGCGTTCACCGGGTTGCTCCAGATCGACGACGCGTTCGTCACGTCGCCGTCGGCGAGCAGCCCATCGGCAGGCACGTCAAACGCCACGGGCAGCCGCACCACGCGACTCGCATCGAGCCCGAGCAGCTCGAGCAGCCCGCCCCGCGCGGCCCCGTCGGCATCACCGGCCCGGGGCAGGGCGTCGGCGGCGTCACGGTCGCCATGCAGCATCTCGTCGATCTCCCGGGTGATCCTGCGGTTGGCCTCCCGCCGCCGCTCGACGACCGGCTGAGCGAGGCGCGGATCGTCGCCGAGCAGCCGCAGGCCGAGTTCCGGATCGGGCACCAGGATCGCCCCCGCGCCATCCGGCCCCGGCAGGAACGACACGATCTCGTCCACGTGCTTGATCAGCAGCCACGAGGTGTCGATCCAGACCGGTGGCTGGGCCCCCTGTGCGGCCAGAAACCGGACCGCATCGGGATGGAAGCTCGTGCCCGTGACGCGGTTGCGTCCGTGGATCACCCGCCCGCGCGGATGGGCGGCCGTGGGCGGCGACACCTCCAGGTTGCCGTACCAGTCGGCCCAGGCGTCGCCACCGGCGAGCGGCCGGAAGGTCGCGGGTTCGACGACTGCCATATCCGGGCCGAGCAGGGTGGGGGGAAACGTGTCGGCGTTCCGCAGCCCGGCGAGCACGACGTGCATCGAGCCCCGCGGCGTCGAGGCAACGCCGATCTCCATCGTGTCCTGCATCCACATCTCCTTCCAGTCGCGGGCGACATGCGTCCGCAGCGGCACGGCGAGCGGCTCGAGCAGCCCCTCGAGGGCGGCGACGAAGCCGGCGTTGTCGTACCGGCCGGTGGCCACGTAGACCTCGGCGACCGGAGCCGTGGCCGGCAGGAGCACGACTGGCGCGACCCGGACGGTGATCTCGTCGGGGGCGGCGTCGCTCCCCTCGTAGGCCACCCGGATCGTCGCCTTGCCAGACCACTCCGCCGGCTGGCCGGTCCACGCGGTGGCCTCCACGGCCAGACGGAGGGCCTCGCCGCCGTGGTCCTCCGGCACCGCGACTTCGCCCGCGCCGCGGCCCAGGTGCCGCCAGCCTTCGCCCGCGCCGACGAAAAACCGCAGCAGCGCGTCGTCCGTCGAAATCCGCAGCCGCCGCGCGCCCCGGGGCGGCGTGATGGGCATGGCGGCCAGATCGTGCTCGTCCGCGGCGCCGTTCACGCGGTCGTCGTCGGCGTCGGGCACGCCGTCGCGGTCGTCGTCGTCGCGGTTGGCGAGGAGCACGATCTCCCCGGCGACCGCCGCCGGCGCGGCCCGGCCGGACCATGCCGCTCCCGTCAGCGCGACCGCGAGGATCGCCCGGCCCACGGTCCCGGTGAAACCCGACGGTTTTGCGGCTGCCATGCTTCTGGTTCTATCATCCCGGGCATGGTCGAGTCGCCCGTCGTCTACGCCGCGGTCGTGCTGCTGCTGGCGGGCGTCTTTCCCGCGGTCGCCGCCCGGTACCCCGCACGGCTGTTCGAAGTCCTGCCCCCGATCGTGCTCGCGTATGCCGCCTCGACCGCGTTGGCGATGGCGGGCTGCTGGCGGGCGGCGCCGGGCATCGACGGCGTGCGGACGGCGATCCTTGCGCACCTCCTGCCGGCACTCGTGTTCCTGATGCTCGTGCGGTGCGACCTGCGGGCCGTGGCCGCGCTCGGCCCGCGGGTACTCGGCGCGGCGGCCTGCTCGACACTCTCGATCATCGCGGGCGTGATCGTCGCCTGGCTGCTCTGGCGGCCCTGGCTCACGGCGGACGGCTGGCAGGTGCTGGCGTCGCTCGGGGCCACGTGGATCGGCGGCACCGCGAACCTCGTGGCGGTCAGCCGCGCGATCGATTCGCCGGCCGACACCGTCTCACTCGCGCTCGTGGCCGACACCGTCTGCTACACCGGGTGGGTGCTCGTGCTGTTCGCCAGCGTGCCGCTGGCCGGACGCTTCAACCGCTGGGCCGGCGCCGTCGACTCGGCCTCGGTCGTCGCGGGGCCCGCGGGGCCGCGGGCGGAGCGGTTGGTGCCGGCCGACGCGGCCGTCTGGCTCGGCGGCGGCCTACTCGTCGGCGCAGCGGCGGCGGCGATCGCCGGGATGCTGCCGGCGTTCGGTGTCCTCACGCCCACCTCCTGGACGCTCCTGATCGTCACGGCCGCCGGGGCCCTCGCCGCCTCGACGCCGCTCGCCCGCCTCCCTGGTTCGGATTCAGTCGCATCGGTCCTGCTCGCGGTCGTCGTGGTGACGATGGCCTCCTCCGCGACCCTCGACGGCCTGACGAGGGCCCCCGCCTTCGTGGCCGCCGGCGCCACGATCCTGGCGATCCACGCCGCGTTGATGGTGGCGGCCGCCCGCCTGTTCCGTCTCGACCTCGCCCTCTGCGGCGTCGCCTCGCTCGCCAATGTCGGTGGCGTGGGGTCGGCCCCGGTGCTCGCCGCCGCCCACGCGCCGTCGCTGGCCCCCGTGGGCGTGCTGCTCGGGTTGCTCGGCTACGTGGTCGGCACGCCCGTGGGCCTGGCGCTGGCGGCCCTGTTGCCACGGCTCGGTGGAGGCCGCTGACCATGCCGTCTCTCCGCGGTGCCGTCGTCGTCCTCGTGCTGCTCGGCGTGTGCGTATCCCTTCGCGCTGCGGATCCCCACCCCGACCCGCTCGACGCCGCCACCTGGATCGCCCGCTGCCCCGACGCCGACCGGGTGCTCGCCGACCCGGCCGCCGTCGCCCGGCACAACCGCCGGATGCTCGACCTCGACCCGTCGGTGAACGACCTCACGGCCCTCCCGCCGACGCTCGACCGAGCGGCCGTGGTCGATCGCGTGCGGCGGCGCGGCACGCTGCCAAAGGGGCCGCTCGTGCTCGGCGACGGCACGCCGGTGCCCGACGACGCTCGCAGCCGCTGGGTCACGTCGCTCGTCCTCGACGACCTGCCCGACACGATCGCACCCCGCTTCGGCCTCGTCGTCCGTCGGTCGGCGCTGCGACGCTTCCCGACCCGCGAGCGGGTGCACGCGTCGGCCCGGGTCACCGACATCGATCAGTTCCAGGAGTCGGCCTTCTTCCCCGGCACGCCCGTGGCCGCGGTGCACGCGACGCCGGACGGGGCGTGGTGCTACGTCATCGGCCCGACGTACGACGCCTGGATGGAGTCTGACGCGATCGGCTTCGGTGACCGCGACGCGGTCCTGGCGTATGCGGCGGAGGCCTCCCGCGTGGTCGTCGCCACCCGCGCGGAAACGGTGTTCGTGCCGGACATGCCGGCAATCTCCCGGCTCGCGCTCGACATGGGCACCACGCTCCCCGAGGCCCGCACCTGGCCGCCGAGCGAGCCCGTGCACGGGCAGTCGCCCGCCGGCTGCCACGTGGTGCGGCTGCCGACGCGGGAGGCCGACGGCACCCTGCGGGTCGTACCCGCGCTCGTGCCGAGGTCGGCCGGCACGCACGACGGCCCGCTGCCGGCGATGCGGGCCACCGTGCTCCGGCAGGCCTTCGCCTTCCTCGGCGAGCGGTACGGCTGGGGCCACGATTTCGACGCCCGCGACTGCAGCGGCTTCGTGTGCGACGTCTACCGCAGCCTCGGCATCCTGCTGCCCCGCAACACGCGGGATCAGGCGGTGTCCCCGGCCCTGGCCGCCACCCCGATCCCCGCCGGCATGCCCCACGGCGACCGCGAGGCCGCCGTCCGGGATCTGCTGCCCGGCGACCTTGTGTTCACCGGCCGCCACGTGATGATGGTCGTGGGCCGCGACGGGCACGGCACGTGGGTGATCCACGACACGCACGACGGCCGCGTGGACGGGGCGTCGGCCAACGGTGTGGTGGTGCAGCCCTTGCGGTCGGCCGTCGACGGCCGCGCCCTCGACGCCGTCACCGCCGTCGTCCGCGTTCTGCCCATTCCGACACCGCCATCCCCCATGACGCCATGAAGATCACCGACATTCGATTCGGCCGGCTCCGCGTGCCGCTGCAGACACCCTTCAAAACCTCCACTCGCACGGTCGATGCGATCGACGACATCGTGGTGATGATCGACACCGACGACGGCCACGTCGGCTACGGCAGCGCCGCCGCCACCGCCATGATCACCGGCGACACGCACGGCGGCATCCTCGACGCGATCCGTCATCACCTCGCACCGGCGCTGATCGGCGAGGAGGCCGCCGATCTCAACGTCCTCACCGGGCGGATTCGCACGGCCCTCAAGCGCAACACGAGCGCCAAGGCGGCCGTCGACATCGCCCTCCACGACCTCTTCGGCCAGCGCTACGGGGCGCCCCTCTACCGGCTGATCGGGGGAGGCGAGCCGGCGCTTACCACCGACGTCACGATCAGCGTGGACTACATCGACAAGATGGTCGCGGACGCCATCGCCGCGGTGGAACGCGGCTTCGAGGCGCTCAAGCTGAAGGTCGGCAAGGACCCGGGCGTGGACGTCGAGCGGGTCAAGGCGGTGCACGCGGCGATCGAGGGCCGCGCCGTGCTCCGGCTCGACGTCAACCAGGGCTGGACGGCCAAGCAGGCCGTGCGGGCCCTCCACCAGCTCGAGGACGCCGGCGTGAAGCTCGACATCGTCGAGCAGCCGGTGAAGTCGTGGGATCTGGCAGGGATGCAGTACGTCACCGAGCGGATCGACACGCCCGTGGTGGCCGACGAGAGCGTGACGGGCATCACCAACGTGGCGGAAATCATCCAGCGGCGGGCGGCCGACATCATCAACATCAAGCTCATGAAGACAGGCGGCGTGACCACGGCCCTGCGGATCGCCGACCTGGCCTCGACCTACGGTGTGGAGTGCATGATCGGCTGCATGCTGGAGGGGGCGATCAGCGTGGCGGCCGCGGTCCACGTGGCCGTCGCCCGGGCCGACGTGATCACGCGGGTGGACCTCGACGGGCCGCTGCTGGGCCGGTTCAACCCGGTGGAAAGCAACGTGTGCTTCGCCGACGCCGAGATTACGATTGGCGACGGCCCGGGCCTCGGAATCACGAAGGTTCACGGCCTCGAGCCGATCGACGCCTGACACCGACTCCGCCGTCCCGCCATGACCGCCCTCGCCAAACTCCGCACCGAACGCGGCCGCATGTCGGCCATGGACCGGCGCATCGCCGACTACATCCTGGTCAACGCCCAGCTGCTCCGCGACTACTCCTCGCAGCAGCTCGCCGACGCCCTCAAGGTGAGCCAGTCGAGCGTGGTCAAGTTCGCCCAGCGGATGGGCTACAAGGGCTACCCCGACCTCAAGCTCTCGATCACCGAGGCGGTCGCCAGGGCATCGGCCGGCGAGACGGCGATCCCCTCCGGCGACGACGCCGACGCGGCGCGGGCCAGCGCCCTTTGGCGAAGCAAGGCCGCCGCCGCCCGGGAGACCCACGCGCTCGCTTCGCCGGCGACGCTCGTGGCGGCGGCCGGGCTGCTCGGCGACGCCGAGACGCTGCTCGTGGCCGGCGACGGGATCGACGGTGACGCGGCCCGGGCCTTCGCCGGCCGCGTCGCGATGCTCGGCCATCGCTCGATCGCGCATCTCCAGCCCCATGACCTGCTCGCCAGCCTGTCGGCCGTGACGCCCCGCGACACGCTCCTGATGATCTGCGGCCACAGTGACGGCGGCGACTGGCTCCGCGGCTGTCGGGAGATGAAGCGGGCGGGAGGGCGGGTGGTGGCGGTCGTTCGCCACACGGGACCACTCTCCGCGGAGGCCGACGCCAGCCTCGTGGTGTCGGTGCACGACGCCCATCCGCACCTTGAAGACTTGATCTACGAGGCCGCGATGCGGCACCTTCTCGACGATCTGTTCCTGCGGATCGTGGCCGCGAGGCCGGCCGCCCTGGAAACGTTCACGGCCAATCGTCGCAGGCTCCGCTCCGGCGGCGACTGATCCGACTCAACCGTGGTGTTCGCGGGTCGATTGGTAAGAGCCCGACGCCGTGAGGCGTAGGGCGAATCGCGCCAAGACGCGGTGTCCAGCGTGGTCAGCCCGCGGCCTCACGGCCGGTCGGCTTTCACATCCGCATGACGCCCGCCGCTCACTCCACCCCGAGCGTCCGCCAGGCGTGGCGGAAGAGGTTCCGCGTGTCGGCGTAGCGAGCCTCGGTGGACGTGCTGCCAAGCACGACCACGATCAGCCGCCGGCCGCCGCGTTCGCCCGACGACGCGAGGCAGCAGCCAGCGGGGGTGGTCGTGCCCGTCTTGATTCCGTCGTAGCCCTCGATGCCCAGGAGCTTGTTGGTGTTGTTCCAGACGACGTCCCGCGCGTAGCCGTCGAGGTTCTCGAGCCGGATCGTCCGGCGCCGGGTGGCCACGATCTCGCGAAACAGCGGCTGCCGCAGCGCCTCCCGGGCCACCGCCGCGACCTCGCGCGGCGTGGACACGCACCCCTCGACCGTGAGGCCGTGCGGATTGCCATAGGTGGTGTGCCGGAGCCCGAGCGACGCCGCGCGGGCGTTCATCGCCGCGACGAACCGGTCGAGCGGGTCGCCGTCGCCGGCGGAGGCCGCGGCCACGTGCTCCGCGAGCGCCACCGCCGCGTCGTTGCCCGAGGGGAGCAGCAGACCATGAAGGAGGTCGCGTACCGTCACGCGATCACCGGGCCGCAGCTGGGCCGTCGAGCCCGTCTCCGTGCCCGCCCGCGTGGACACGCGAACCCATTCGTCGAGCGCCCCGGGAACGGCCGCCGCCCGTTCGAGCACGACGAGCGCCGTCATGATCTTCGTGACGCTGGCCTGATGTCGCTTCTCGTCGGCATTGTGGCCAAGCAGGAGTTCGCCGGTCGCCCCGTCGACCACCGCCCAGGCCGCGGCCGTCACCACCGGCGGACCGGCGGGGTCGTCGGCCGGCTCGAGCCCCGGCAGCGGTGCCGGCGGCTCGGCCGCCGACGCCAGCGGCCCGAGCGCCGCCCAGGTGGCGGCATCAACCACGCCGGTTTCAGGAAGCGAGGAGAGCTTCTGGAAGGCCCGCACGCCGGCGGTGGTCGCGGGGCCGAACTCACCATCCACCCCGAGCCTCTCGCCTTCGGGAAGCCGGACATTGAGGCTTCGCTGCAGGTCCTCGACGAGCCGGCCCGACGCGCCCGCGGCGAGGCACTGCGGACCGGCCCCACGCCCCTCCGAACCGGTCCGATCGACGGCATCGACCGCGGCGCGGGCGAACCTCGCGATCAGGTCGTCGGCGGGGCCATGCGGAGCCTTGCGATCGCGGTTGTCCTTCGTGAGCACGCAGAACGCCAGCGGACCGGCCGGCCCGAGGATCACCCCGGCATCGGTCCGCACGCCCGACACGAGGCCCGTCTTGTGGGCAACCTTCACGCCGGCGGGAAGGTCGCGGCCGGCCGTGCCGCGATCCTCGCAGGCCAGCAGGTGGTCGAGCATCGCCGCGCATGCTCCTTTCGCCACCACGCCGTCCCGCTCGAGGTCGCCGTCGTGAATCCTCCCCATCAGGGCGATGAAATCGTCGGCCGTCCCATTGCCGAGGCCGAACGTCCTGCTCCGCTCGGGGTCGAGCGACGACTCGCGGCGGTAGACCAGCGAGTTGAGGCGGATGCCGGGCAGGCCGATCCGGTCGAGCACGTCGTTCGTCGCCGGCAGACCGATCCGTCGGATGACGAGGTTCGTGGCGGTGTTGTCGGAACTCGCGATCATCATCCGCACGGCGTCGCGGAGGGTGAAGGTGGCGCCCGGCGAGAGCTTGTCGATCACCACCGACCCGGGCACCACGTCGTCGGCCGAAAACGTCAGGCGGTCGTCGAGGCTGATGCGTCCCTCGTGCGCGGCGGCGTAGGCCGCCACCATCACGGGCACCTTCACCAGGCTGGCCAGCGGCATCGGGCGGTCGGCGGCGTGCGCATACGACGCGCCGGTGCCGAGGTGCCGCACCGCCGCCGCGACCGTGCCCTCGTGGGCCGCGACGAGCGGTGCGAGTGCGTCGCGGAGCGCCTGCTCGACGCCATGGGGCGGCTCTGCCTCGCAGACCCGGGCGGCCCCGTGGCCGACCGCGGCCACCGCCAGCAGCCAGGCCGTGCGCCGGGCCCATGCCCGGCGATGATCGGCACCGTTCGCGAGCATCCGCGTCTCCCCGCTCAGGCCCCGGGCAGCGGGCCGTCGAGGAGTTCGACGCCGGTGCCCGGGCGGTCAGGATACCGCCGCCGCCCGTCCTCCACCACGACTCCCGCGGCGATGTCGGCGGCCAGCAGCGCCGCGCCGTCCATGTCCACGTGGTCGAGTTGCGGCACGATCTGGGCGAGCGCCGAGATGCCGACCGTCGACTCGGTCATGCAGCCACACATCACCCGCAGGCCCAGCTCCCGCGCCCGCGCGATCATGCGCCGCGCCGGGGCGAGCCCGCCGCACTTCACGAGCTTGATGTTGATCCCGTGAAACCGTCCGGCGCACGTCTCGACGTCGCCCTCGACGGCGCAGCTTTCGTCGGCAAACACCGGCAGGGCGGAATGCCGCCGCACCTCGGCCATGCCGGGGTCGTCCGCCGCCAGGGGCTGCTCGATGAACTCCACGCCCAGGTCGGCCAGCGGGCCGGAATAGTCGATCGCCTGCCGGACGGTCCAGCCGCAGTTGGCGTCCACGCGAAACGGCCGGTCGGTGTGTCGCCGCAGCTCGCGCACGATCTCGAGGTCGCGGTCGGTGCCGAGCTTGATCTTGTAGATCGGCCAGCCGGGCACCTCGGCGAGCTTCGCCACCATCCGCTCGGGGGTGTCGATGCCGATCGTGTAGTTCGAGAGCGGCCCCGCGGCCGGATCGAGGCCCCAGAGCCCGTGCACGGGCCGGCCCAGCCGCTTGCCCCAGAGGTCATGGGCCGCCATGTCGAGGGCGCAGCGGGCGAACATGTCGTCACCCAGTTCCGCGGCGAGGCCGTCAAGCAGGCCCTCGAGATCGTCGGTGGTGCAGCGGCGGAGCAGGGGAGCGACCGCGGAGATCTGCCGCGTGAGCGACTCGACCGTGGCGCCGTAGTAGGGATTGGTCGTCGCCTCGCCGTACCCGTGGCAGCCCTGTTCACCGAGCTGCACGATCACGGTGTCCTGCACCGCCACCGTGCCCCGGGAGATGGTGAACGGATGGCGCAGCGGCAGGGCGAAGTGCCGGACGGCGAGGTCGATCACGCGCCCCGCCTCCGCGCCGCGAGGGCCAGGACGGCGTCGATCAGCTCGCCGCTGCCGTGGCGGATCGGGTCGGCGACCGGCAAGCCGAGTTCACGCCGCACCCGCTCCCGCTCGACATCGGCCTCCGCGGCCGAGAGCCGCCGGCTGTTGAGGGCCACACCGATCACGCGGCCGCCCCCGCGAAACCCCGCCAGAGCCTCGTAGGCCTCGATCACCCGCCCCAGCTCCGGCAGCGGAATGTGCGGCAGCCCCATGTGGTGCGGCCGGCCGGCCTCGTACACGAGGATCATGCCGTGCGGATCGCAGCCGTGCAGCAGGCCGAGCGAGACTCCCGAGTACTGCGGGTGGGTGATCGTCGCCTGCCCCTCCACCACCACCACCTCGTGGTGCTGCCGGGCGAGCACCTGCTTCTCGACGGCGCCGTTGACGAAGTCGGAGATCACGCGATCGATCGGGCAGCCGTCGCCCTCGATCATGATGCCGGTCTGGCCGGTGGCGATGAACTTCGCGTCGACGCCGCGGGCCCGCAGCCCGCGGGCCAGCTCCACCGAGGTCACCATCTTGCCCACGGAGATGTCCTGGCCGACCGTGAGGATGCGGAGGCATTCCTCGCGGAATGGCTGGCACTTCGCCACGTCGCGTTCATCGTTGCGGCGCACGTCCCTGAGCTCGACGCCCCGATCGCGGGCGGCCGCCACGAACTCCGGATCGTCGGCCAGGAACTCGTGCAGGCCCGACACGATCCGCATGCCCCGGCTGATGGCCGCGAGGATCACCGGCCGCCACGTCTGCGGAATCCGCCCGCCCGGCGGCGCGATCCCGATCAACAGGTCGTCGGCCGGGCCGGCCTCGTCGAGCGTGGCGACCACCGGAATGGTGCCGCCGGTGCCGAACAGGTCGTCGGCCGTGCGGCCGGCCTGGGTCGAGTCGAGGATGGCCACGATGTCGGAGGCGCGGTACCGGAGCAGGCACGAAGCCGTCTTGCCGGCGAGGGGCTCCCCGTGCCCCTCGGTGAGGAGCACGGTCCGATGCGGAGTGGCGGGTGTGGACATGTGGAGAATATCCCGTCGGCACGGTCGCAGCGTCAACACTCGACGAGGCCCGGGCAGCCGTTTACAACCGTGGTCCCGTGGGCTGCGATCCTGCCAGCATCCGAAGCGGCGTGCTCGTGCCCCCGCCGGGCGGCGGGGGAGGCCGGGCCGTCGGGTGTCGGTGGCGCGTGATCGCCATGCTCGCCTCGCTCGTGGTCTCCGCACCGGAAGCTGCCGTGGCCGACGCCGCCGATGCCTGCAGCCAGATGGTGCTCGTCGTCGTGCCCGACTGGCAGGACGCGACGGGAACGCTCGTTCGCTACGACCGCGTCGCCGGCAGCTGGGTTCGCGGCGGCCCCCACGTGCCGGTGACGATCGGTCGGGCCGGCTGCGGCTGGGGCGAGGGACTGCATCCCAGGATCGACGCTGAGCCGCGCAAGCGGGAGGGCGACGGCCGCTCGCCGGCCGGCGTGTTTGCGATCGGCACGGCTTTCGGTTCGGGCGAGACGCTCGACACGGGGCTCACCTACCGGCCCCTGACCGCGCACGACTGGTGCATCGACGATCCGGCGTCGCCCCACTACAACCGGATCGTCGACGCCCGCGACATCGGCGTTGAGGCGGTGCGCGGCTCGACGGAGCCGATGCGTCGCGACATCCATCTCGACGGCGACCGGCTCTACGAGGTCGGCTTCGTGATCGAGCACAACGCCGGCTGCGAGGCCGGGGCCGGCAGCTGCATCTTCGTGCACCCGTGGCACGACGCCGCCACGCCGACGGCCGGCTGCACGGCCCTTGCCGTGAGCGAGCTCCGCGACCTGCTGCGGTGGCTGCGGGCCGAAGCCCACCCCCGGTTCGTCCTGCTGCCGGCCGCGGAGCACCGCCGCGTGTGGCACGCCTGGGATCTCCCGCCCCCTGGAGACACGCCATGACCGGTGGACAGCGGGTGTTCGCCGGCCTCGTGGCCGGTGCCGTCGCGGGCCTCGCGCTGGCCCGCTGGGCCCCCGGCTCGGTGGACGCGATCGCGGCCGTGGCCAGGCCCGTCGGCACGCTCTGGCTGCACGCGCTGCAGATGACGGTCGTGCCGCTCGTCGTGTCGCTGATCGTGGTGGGCGTGTCGCAGGCGGCCGACGTCGCGGCAGGCGGGCGGATCGCCCGGCGGGCACTCGCGTGGATCCTCGTGCTGGCGATCGCAGCATCGGCGTTCACCGCCATCGTGGCCCCCCGCATCCTCGACCTCTGCCCGCGGGCCGACGACCTCGCCGCCGTGCTCCGTGCCAGCGGTGCCGCCGAGCCGGCCCCCGCGGCCCCCGGAGCGGGCATCCTCGACCGGATCACGTCGCTCGTGCCGGTGAACGTGGTGGCGGCCGCGGCGCAGGGGGCGATCGCGCCGCTGGTGGTCTTCTCGCTGCTGTTCGCCTTCGCGCTCACGCGGCTGCCGACGGTCAGACGCGAGCCCGTGGTCGCGGTGGCCCACGCCATCGCCGACGCGATGATCGTGATCGTCGACTGGGTGCTCCTGGCCGGACCGGTCGGGGTGTTCGCGCTGATCCTGCCCGTTGCCGCCAAGGCGGGCGCCGCGGCGCTCGGCGCCCTGGGCGTGTACGTGGGAGTGCTCATCGGCCTGTACCTCGTGGTCACGGCCGCCGTCTACGCGGTGGCGTGCCTCGGCGGTGGCACCACGCTTCGCCGGTTCGCCGCCGCGGCCCTCCCCGCCCAGGCCGTCGCGGCCGGCACGCAGAGTTCGCTCGCCAGCGTCCCCGCGATGATGAAGGCGGCCGCCTCCCTCGGCTATCCGCCGCGGATCGGCGGCCTCGTCATCCCGCTGACGGTGTCGCTGTTTCGGATCACGAGTCCCGTGCAGTACGTGACCGTGGCGAGCTTCATCGGCTGGGCGTATGGCACGCCCCCCGATGCATGGTCGCTGGCCGTGGCCGCGCTGCTCGCGGTGGTGATCAGCCTCGGCGCGGTGGGCCTCCCGGGCCAGGCGAGCTTCATGGGCACGATCCTGCCGGTTGTGCAGGCCGCCGGCATGCCGTTGGAACCGCTCGGCCTGCTGCTGGCCGTAGACCTGATTCCCGACGTGTTCGCGACCATCGGCAACGTGACGGGCGACCTCGCCGTCACGAGCCGCGTGGGCGAGGGGGAGCGGCTCAATTCGCCCCGGCCCGCGCCTCGCGGAGCAGGTCCATCGAGATCGGGCCGGTGAGGTAGCCGGCCGCGCCGGCCTGCAGCGCCCGCTGCTCGTCCTCGAAGGAGTAGGTTTCGCCGACGACGAAGACGCCTGAGCGGAGCACCCCGCCGGCCTGATCGAGCGAGATTCGAGCGCCACCACGAAGTGGATCAACGCCGCCCTGCGCCACGACGGGAATGAGCATTTCGAGGAGGTCGATCCCTGAGATGTCAGGGAGGTCGGCCGCCACGAGCCACACGTCGGCACGGAACCGCCGCGCCATCCGCAGGGCGGAGCGGCCATCGACGCAGAAGTGCAGCCCCACGTCGCCCCGTTCACCAGCGGCAACGAGCTCACCGAACCGCTCACATGCCGGCGACACGATCACGACCTCCCGCATGCGGGGTTCGCGGACCTGGGCACTGCTCTCGGGCACGATGGCGTTCAAAACGATCGGGATCATGAATGGCTCCGCTTCTGACTCATGGCATGGATCGAGGGCCGGTCTGGTGGACCGTCAGACGCTGCCACGGCCCGCTGTGCGGGGTCCGCGTCCGCCTCTGCCACTGGTGAGAAATGCAACCCGCGTGCCAGATGCCCCCATAATCCGCAATTCTGCGTTTTTCACGTGGTTTACCGCATATCCCGTGCTTGGGGGCCGCCGGGCGAACCGCCGACTGTGGGGCGATTTGCACCAGCGCTGGTCGCCTGCGACCACTCCGGGTGGGGCGAATCGCCCCAGGAGCGCGTTCGCGGGGCCGCGTCGGGGCCCGTCACCCGGGAACGACCTCCGGGCCGATCGCTCGACCGCAGTTCGGCCCCGCGGCGTCGTCACTCCCCGGAAGCCGCCTCGCCGCCGGTCCGGCTTCCAATCCCCTGCCACACCGCAAAATCGATGCTCTCGTTCACGAACCGTACCGAACTGTCGGCATGGACGAGGCCGACCAGGGCGCCGTGATAGCTCGACGCGGCGATGTGGGCCGTGTTGTAGCTCGTCAGGCCGCAGTTGTACCGCTGCGTCGCCGGATCGCCCGTCCGGCGGTTCCAGTTGGGCGGCAGGGTGTGCGTGTACATGAACGTGTAGGGAAGAAAGGCCCGGTAGAACTGCTGCCCGGTGTACTGGATCGGCGTTCCCGTGGCGTTCGGCCGGCACTGCGACACGGACTGCCCGTCGGTCAGGTTGCGATCGGGATAGGACGTGGCCGTGTTGAACGCGGTCGTGTGCGTGGTCGTGGAATCCCCCGCCTGCACGACGCCGCGCATGACCTCTGCGAAGAGCGCCGTCTTGGAGGTGCCGTCGGTGATTTCGGAAACCTTGTACCCCCGCAGCTCGCTGTTCGGCATCGCGAAGATCCCGTCGATCCGCGTGCCCCCGGCCCACGGCGCTCCGCCCACGCAGGCGAAGTAGCTCGATCGGCCCGAGGTCTCGTATCGCGCCGTGGACGCGTCGGATGCACACAGGAAGGGCTTGACGTCCTGCTGCCTTGCCCGGCCGTTCTGGGAGTCGAGCGGACTGTTGTGGATGTTGACCGTGAGGTCGAACTTGTCGAAGCGGCCTCCCTCCTCGAAATACGGTAGCACGAGCACCTGCGGGGTGGCCTCCGACGGCTTCAAGGTTCGCGGCGGAAACCGCTTCTTGACGTTCTCGTAGCCGAGGGTCGCCAGCCCCATCTGCTTGAGGTTGTTGCCGCAGCTGCTCCGCCGGGCCGACTCGCGGGCAGCCTGCACCGCCGGGAGGAGTAGGCCGATCAAGACCCCGATGATCGCGATCACGACCAGCAGCTCCACCAGGGTGAAACCGCGACCACGCTGTCCTGCTGCCGTCATGGTGTCACCCTCGCCGTCGCGGCCTCAGCCGCACCGGCGCCTCCTCGCCACCGCCGCCGCCACGCCCACGACCGCCGCGGCGAGGCCCCACGCCGTGGCCGGCTCGGGCACGGCGGCCACGCCGGCCGCCCCCGACGCTGCGTTGTAAGGGCCCGCGTCGTAGAGGCCCGTCGAGAAGAAGTCGGCGGCGTCGAGGATGTCGACCACGCCGTCGTAGCCGAAGTCGCCCTCCAGCCAGGTCGCCGGC
>Ga0315903_10001737_pt1 | contig 33030 bp, 21 predicted proteins | sample LakEriMetagenome_7_FD_203524 | JGI IMG/M metagenome (GOLD analysis project Ga0315903, IMG submission 203524) | Freshwater fungal communities from buoy surface, Lake Erie, Ohio, United States - Buoy 2 MA119 | ecosystem: Environmental > Aquatic > Freshwater > Lake | place: USA: Lake Erie, Ohio...
TAATGTCAAGAATATACGATTACGGATCTTTTTCGAATAATAAATCTAAATTTTCAGATTCCAGAAACAAATTTGGGTTTGAGATGTCTTTTGTTGATATAGATATAACAGGTAAGCCCAAAGAATTTAGGGATATAAACGACGTTAAAGTTTTCATAGAGTATTCTACTGAGGTACTTTCTAACAAGAGAGGTTTAGAGGGAGTTAATTTTTCGGTAGACTCCATAGAACTTATTATGAAAGTAGAGACTTCTACCGGTAAAGTGGATGAAATTGATTTTGATCTTATACCAGGAAAAACTATAGATTACGGACAGGTAAAATATACGGTAAACGATTTTCCAATACCGTCATATCCCGAGAGAATAGAAATAAATATGAATGGATTTACCGATCCTACCAGATTTGATGTTATGGTTTATTTTGGAACTAATTATTCATGAGAGAAATATTAAATTACGACGGCTTTAATTCTTTAAACGAATCTAAAAAATATGAAAATTTAAGATCCGTTAAAAAGACATGGGGAGGAGAATATATCCTAGATGTTGACGATTACCAAAAAACTGGATCTAAACCATTAAAAGGGTCTATTCTGGTAGGTAAAGATAGCGGAAAAGCTGTTGCTCTTACATATCTTAATTCCGACGGAAGTGAAGCTAAATACCTTTGGGTTCCCTATTTTGGAGCATTCATAAATAGAAATATTAGGGGTGGAATAAGTTCAATTAAAATAACTCCATATAAAAACTGGTTATCCCAGCCGGAGAACGAATCTAAATTGGAACAATTCTTAGATGGGTATGAAGAATCTATAGAGAAGGAAAAGACCGAGAAGGAAAAGACCGTAAGCCTACAAGCTCAAAAAGATCTGGATCTTATATTAGATATGTACGGGATAAACTCAGGAATAAAAAAATTCGATAAGGGGGATAGAGAAAACGAATGGAGAGCTCTATTAGAAAATGGTTTTGTTGTTATGATAAAAAAGAGATCTTCTGAAGATCTTGTGGGAGAATTTAGAATATACCCTAAAAACGACTCGGATGTTCCTTATATAGAAATAAACACCGAAAAAAATAGCGAAGGATTCAACTTCAGAAGACCCGGTGAGTACATAGTACAAAGAAGAATAGGAATGACCGAACTAAAAGAAGACCCAGTTGCTTCTTACCTATTTAAAAATATAACGGGTCTACAAGAATACCAAGACGAAAAGTCTTTATTAGATTACTTCGAATCCATAATTAAATCGGAGGATACTTCATACCAAATGTCAGATGATTCCAGATCTTACAGAAGGGGACAAGCTCAAAGAAAGGAAATAGATCTTGTTTCCAAATTACTTGAAGATTTCTTAACCTCTAAAAAAATAGAAGAAATCTACTCCAAAAACAGAAAAAAATAGAAACTTTTCTTTTTTATTTTTCTATTATCTTAGATGAAAATTGATGATTCTTTTGTCCTTAATAAAGGAGAAACCCTAATATTGAAGAAAAAGGGTGGATTTAGTTATTTGGAATTTACCAGAAGAAATGAAAAACATCTTAGCGATATTATAGAATTGGAATATAAAAATTCCAGATCTAAGAAAAAAGATCCTTCGGTTTGGATAATAGAAAAAGATTTCATCAACAGAATTTCTTATGAGATTAATACCTGTGGATTTGAATTTCATGAGATTAAAAAAGTAGAAAAACCAAATAAAAAAGAATCAAAATGATTCATAATGAGAAAATTAATTTCTTTATTCAAAACGAAAAAACAATCCTCAAAAATGGAAACTAAGGAGAAAAATTTAGAAGATTTAAAATTAAAATATCAGGGAATGATATTTGAGTGGATTAAAGGTGATCTTACGGGATCCTCTAATGTATTTAAAGAGGTCAAACAAACAGGAGAAAATTTCTTTATAGAATTTATAGAAGGGGGAAGGATAAATGAGGATCTAGTAGAAGAATACACCCTTTACTATCCGGCACCGGTAAATCCTCCAGCACAAATTCATTCTACCCCTGAAAAATCTTCTACCGTTACTTCTATAGTTTACGGTGAATCCCCTAACAATTCCTCTAACCCGGATTCCCCTATCTATAATCTTTTAAGAAAACAAAAAAAGAATATGGTAGAGGTTTCAATTAAAATTGAATTGAATCTACCATCAAAAGAACTTTATGGTGTTCTTTCTTCTTCTTTTGAAGATGCAGAGAACGAAATTATAAAATTTGTAATTGACGGGGTTGATATAGAGGACATTAAAAAATCTTTATCCGAATCAATAAAAAGAAATTACTATTCTCCTAGCTCTTCGGTAGAAAAAAATTCTACAAAAAGGATAAATAAGGAAAAAGATATTAATGAATAAAGAAGAAAAATTACTTTACTCCTCCAAAAGATTTGACGTTGTCGATGCAGGGGAAAATACAGGGGTAAGAACCAAATGGGATTCTGTTTTAATACTTCCTTTTACATCCGATGATAGAGGACTTCCCCTGATGCTAGGAGTTCTAAATGAAAGAAATTTATTCAGGAGCGGAGGGTATGCTTTATCCATAATATCAGGAAGTCCTGAAGATGAAGATCCTAATACTCTATCTACTGCTCAAAGAGAACTTCTAGAAGAAACTGGGTTTGACGTAAAAGAAGAAGAGAGGTGGTATTTTATAGGAACTTTAACTGGAAGTAAATTTGTAGATTCAATACATCCCTGTTTTGCAGTAGATATAACTGGTATTGAGCCAGGAGAGCCTAAAACAGATGGGTCTGAACAAGAAAAACTTTCTAAATTCACGTTAGTTCCTGCTAATGATGTTATATCTATAGAAGATCCTTTTGTATCGGCTTTGTTCCTTAGAATTTTTAAATACGTAGTAGGAATGGACATATATAATAGAGAAGATTCCATATTTTCCAAGAAAAAAGAAATAAACACAGAAATTTGATAAAATGAATAGAGCACAAAGGAGAAAAATGCTTAAAGATGCAGGTTTATTAGGGAAACAGGCAGAGAAAAACGGAATTAAAATAGATAAAAGAGAATTAAATTCCCTTATAAAATCAGGAGAAGATAAAAGAAGATCTGATCTCCAAAGAATAAAAAATAAAAGTATATCAGAAGGGAAAGGTGAAAAAAATACTTCCGAGGAATATATACAATTCGTTACATACCCAACAGATTCTTATAGCGGATTAGCTAATTTTTTAAGTAATCCTGATTGGGAAGATACTGGGAACGATTAATGGAAGCTATCATGTCGGAAACTAAGAACTTGGTTTTTTATATCTCTAAATACAGTCCCAAGGAATCTAAAAAAAGAATAGAGGATCTTTTAGATCTCTATATAGTAGATATTTCTAAAATAATAAAAGATCTAGGATACGACACCAAAAATTTATCTCTTCAATCTGAATTTATATTGAATTATTCAATTCACAAAAAAATTATTCATGGAATATATAATAGTAAATGCGAGGGTATTCTCATTTGCTACCGGGGTAATTCACCAGATTTTGTCGATAATTTAATATCATTTGTCGAAGAATTACAAGAGCCTATAGAATACTCCTTTAATTTTATAAATTAAAATTAAGGATTTATGTATTACTATGAAGGAAATGATCCGAGTAACGGAACCACAGCAGGTGAATTCATTGTAGGATCTCCGCAAGTTCAGCAAGTTCTTGCGGACAGAGCTGGATCTATTGTCAATAGATATAGTAATATAGGAGCAGATAATCCGGCAAAAACATACCCATTACCCCGTTCATTATTTTATGATGCTGCAAAGCTGGATCCAAATGTCAAGGAAGCTGAGAAATATGGACTTTTTATGTTCTATTCGTTTGGCTCAGGAGAAGGAAATGCATATTTGGATCAATATTATCTTTCAGAAAGATCCGAATATAATAGAAAAATATCAACCCCAGAGTCAAAAAATCCCACTGCTTATCAGCTGGTAAGAGACACCGCAGGGTATAGCCCTTTACTTCTGGCCAGCGGTGATACTATTCCAGGAAGTAGTGCGATTAAAGGAGGGGTTCATGCTCCTTATTATTGGAAAGATTTTATCTATTGTAAATATTACGGAACTATACCAAATAACAGACTGATAACACTAAGAAGATTTTCTTCCCCTGTATTAGATAATTTTTCCGTACCCAAAGGTTTACAGACCCCGGAAAATATAAAGAAGGGAGTTGGAATGCCAGTTGCTCAGGCAATTACTTGGTTCGGGGGAAAAAGCGGAAACACGTTAAATAGTTTAATAGGATTTAGCTCGGGTCTAACGTGGACCAGCAAAAACATAAGCGAAGAAAGAATTCAGCAAGCCTTCGGAGATGGTCTTTTGAATTCTGCTGCTTTCGAGACTCTCCAGAATTTAGCATCCAGTTTTTCAGGTGAAGGAGATCCTAAAGGAGATTTTAGCCAAGATAAAAAAGATGCAGCTGATGCTATTGCAAATGCTCTTAGCCCGGAGGGAGATGAATTGACTAGAAGTAAATATTTTAGATCTTTCTACGATGTGGCAAAAGGAAGTGATGCAGGGAGATTGGGGCTTCTAAGTGAAAGAATCTGGGTCCCCGTAGACGTAATAAAAGAAACCCAGATAAGAGATTTTGGACTCTCATTTACATGGGGTGATTTAGTTCTTAAATTTTCGTACGACTTAACATCGGTTGGAGAGATTAACAGTAAGGCTGCATTATTTGACATAATGGGAAATCTTCTCTCTATAGGAACAAATTACGGTAACTTCTTAGTACCTTACATAAAATATGAATCTGAATATTCTGCTTTAACCTTTCCCGGGGGAGACGAAGGAGCTAAATTGTATTTTACCGATCCAGAGCGTTTTGTTATTGAAAATATAAGTAAGATGTTTGTCCAGGATAAGCCTTCGGGAAAAGTTATCGGGAATACTACCATAGATCAAGGGTCATTAGACACTTTTAACCAGGACATTAAAAATTTGCAGAAATCAATAACCGACGGAACCGCTATAGATACTGCGGTTGCTCAAAGAGTATTTAAAGGGATAAAATCCCAATTAGCAGAAAAAGCATCAGAAAAATGGCAAGCCCCATTATCTTTGTATACAGGAGCTCCTATAGGAGAATGGCATGTTGTTATAGGAAATCCATATAATCCTATAGCAATGATAGGAAATCTAATTTGCACTGACATCACAGTTAATTTCGGCGATGCCTTAGGCCCAGATGATTTCCCAACAACTCTCGAAGCATCGATAACTCTAGCACATGGAAGACCTAGGGAAAGAGGGGAAATAGAAAGTATATTTAATCAGGGTGATGGAAGGCTATATCAAACTGTACAAAGTACTTCTTCCAATGCTCAGACCTATAATACCATTGTCGATATTAACGGTAATGTACTTACTAACGAGAATCTTAATAATCTCTGGGGATCGGATGATAACGGAGGAGTTGTAGGAAGTAATGCCCCTGTCACTACCGGAAATATTTTTGATCAAGATGTAAATGTTTAATTTTTTAGGATATGTTAAATATAGATACTTTATCAGTAAATAAAAGGGTATTCAATCCCGATCTAGAACAACAAGCAAAATCTTTCGGAATATGGGATTTGACACAGTCCTCTGTAAATTACCAAATCGGATTCTTAAACTCTAGAAAGATATTCACTGTTACCTCAGATTTAACCATGAGGCCAGATCTTATTTCTCTCTATCAAACAGGGGATTCACAGTATTGTGGATCCATAATGAAAATTAATAATATATCTAATCCTTTTTCTATAGAAGAAGGAAGAAAATTATTTATACTCAGTCCTGAAATGATAAGGAGAACTTACGACAAGAAAAAAGAAGAAATATCTTCCCAATCGACATCTAAAGAAAATAAACCATTGGACGATCTGAAGAAAGCTCAGGAAGATAAAATGTTTAAAGTTAGTCCAGGAAGAAAAAATTTCTTGGATAAAAATGTAAAAAATAAGCCAGCATTGATACTTCCTCCTAACGTAGCACAGCCGGGAGACCGAAAATTCGTAAGAAAAGGAGATGTTTTCACTTTTGCCCCAGATGCAGGAAAAGGGGGATTTAATAAGCCATTAAAGAAATAAAGTGAAGGAAACTAAAATAAATCAGATATCTCTGAATAATATAAAATTAGATCAGCAATTTTTAGTTTCAGAAGGTAATGACCCGAATGATAAAAAAACTAACGCTGGTCAAAGAACTGGGGTAGAAACTCCCTTTATAACTATAAATGCTTATCCGGTTAACCAGTACTTAACTTCTTTTAATCTAGATCTTAATGGGTTTTTACCGGTATTGAATTTTTCTTTCTTTAGTGGAAATGACACTTTTATCTCGATAAATTACCCTAAGGACGGGGATGTAGTTTCCCTCTATATTTCTTCTCCCGAGGGATATTATAAGCCAATAAGAATGGACTTTAATATTTTGAATGTTAAAAGTAGCGTTTCCAGCAGGTATTCAGAAAGCGGAAGAGCTCCGGATCCTGATGGTAATCAACTAAGATTCTCTATCATGGCTGAATGCAGAATACCTTCTCTTTATACCCCGGTAATAAAGTCTTTTAGAAATAAAAGTTCATACCAAACTCTTCTTGAAGTTTCCCAGGATTTAGATCTAGGATTTTCTACTAATGAATCCTCTACCGAAGATCAAATGACTTGGATATGCCCAAATTATTCATATTATGATTTTATTCAAGAGGTATGTTTAAGATCCTATAAAGATGATGAATATAGTTTTTTTGATTGCTGGATAGATCCGTATTATAATTTAAATTTTATAAATCTGGGATCCCAATTTTCATACGAAGGAATCATACAGGAAGAAGTTGTATATGCAGAAGCATACTACTCCAATGATAATTACAAGCCAGATGCTAGCCTAAGTGGAAGTTTTTCTCCTACTATAAAAAAATCATATCTTGTACTTAAAAATATATCAGATAAGGATACCTATCCTTTTTCGATAAACGGATATACTTTAATTTCTAATGCAGGTACTAACGTCAATAAAACAGGTTATATAGTTAATATTGGGTTTTATGATGAAAATTTAGAGGAGGATTCCCCAGAAAATAAGTATATCAATTATGATATAGAATCCCTAACAGGATCAGATATATTTAGTGGAAAAATACTCCAAAAAGGTAGGGGTAGAGATGATGAATATAAAAGAGAGAAAAGAAGAGAATGGCTAGGTATATTAAATACTAAAGACGAAACCGGGGGAGTTCATATAAATTATTTACATTCAAAATACCAGAATTTAATAAATTATAACGACTGTACTAAATTTTCTCTTAAAGTAGAATTGGATGGATATTTTCCGGGGTACTATAAAGGACAAATTATTCCCGTTATGATAGAAGTAGCAAAATCCAGTCTAAGAGGAGAAAATACAGGGAATACCCCGCCAGGGGAAAAAAATACTTCAGGGGATAGAAAAATAGATAATTTTCTATCGGGTAATTACGTAGTTATGGGTATAGAAATATCATGGAGTAATCAAGGGTTTAAACAAATACTTTATCTTTCTAAAAGAAACTGGGTAGTTAACAGAGCAGGAAATCTTCCTAAAGCATACCCTTTCGTTTTGGAATAAATCCGATTTCGGATAAATAGAATAAAAGACTATGAGTTTCGGGTTTGCAGGCGCTACGGATAGAGATAGATATAGGTTTTTAAGTGGATTTAAGCTTAATGACCAGGGAAAAAATGAAGACCCTACGTATCTAGGATTCTCTATAGATTTTGATTTTGGTGTACTAGGAATAGATCAAGAATACGGAATTCCAATAAGTCCACTATTTAAAGAAGGAAGCTATTATAACGATACGAATTTAAATATATTCGGTCAATATGATTACGAGGGAAGAGGAAAAACCCCAAAAGATGTTCTTTTTTATTCTGCCCAAACCTATCTAGAGAATAGGGAAGTTGCGGTGACTAATAATGATTTTCCGGAAGCCGGGGGAAAAAGATCCCAAATGATTAAGCAATTTAAAATCCTTCTTAGGGATATAACTAAAAATCAACCCTGGTTTTTTCAATCTTTAGAAGGAGCAGATTCCTTATATAAGGTTGCAAGAGGAGGATATCAGGATGAAGATAAAGAATCTGATTTTAATGCATCAAGATCAGCAACTATAACAATAAGCACTTTAGAATCATTAAATCTTAGAATTACTGCATTAGCGGACCTTTACAATCACGCTACCTTCGATTTCATAAATATGAGAGAAACTATTCCTAAAAATCTTAGGAGATTTAGGATGTATATTTATGTTACCGATTTAAGAAATTTCTTTAAGACCAATCGTCTTATAAATTCTTCTACTACATTAACAACGATAGCAAATACAGCTAACCTTATAGGATCTGGAATAAATCCCGGGAATAGTTTATCGGGAAGTACATTGGATAGTACCGGTAATTTCCCGGACGACACTGGTGCCCAAGGAGGAGCTTTCGGTAATGTTGTTGGTGATATAGCTAGATCCGAAGGTCTTACTAATCAGCAGGACCAATCCGGGATTAAACCTATAATCCTAATAGAATGTAGTAATTGTGAATTTGATTTTAATGAGACATCTCCTATATCCGCTAATATTAATGCGGGAACAGATTCTGGGGACCCACTAGGACAAAGTTTTAAAATACACGTAGGGAGAGTAAGAATAAGAAGTCAATATCCTAATATAAGAATGGATAAAAATCCTCTGATTATTTCCGATGATGTCTTCACTAACAAAAGCTCAGTTCAGAAGTATCAGGGAGATCCTTCGGGAAGAACTGTTCTAGGTGTAGAAATACCTAATGGTCCAGCTGCAGATCTTTTAGAACAGGGAGCAAATCTGGGAACTAATTTTGTAGGTAATACGGTGAATAATCTTTACGATAGAGGGGTTCAGTTAGTAGCAAATGAACTCAGCGGAGCAGATCAGTTATTACTTGGGAACATCTATTCTTTTAATCCCTCCGAAGTTATGAAAGCTTTATCTGGGGATTTTTCAAACGTGGGTCTGAATTTTAACGAAAATTTAGGATTAGATTTTTCAAATCCCCTCTCAGGAGCATCTTCTGCTATTAAAAACGGATTACCAAATCCTCAAACGATGGGACAAGGTGGGCCTCCCCAGAATAACTATTCCCCCGGGGATCTAGGAGGAGAGGGAATAGATTCTTATACAGGAGTACCGGGACAAGATCTAGGTGTTACCCCTCCAGGGTCTCCAACAATAGGAAGAGTCTATCCCATATTAAAACCGGAAGATTCATATCCTACTGTTCCTGGATCAGATCTAGGAGTTCCGGGGAGAGCTTACAAAGGGCCAGAAGGTGATGCTTATTCTACTGTTCCTGGATCTGATTTAGGTGTTCCCCAAAGAGCTTATCCGAACCCTTCAGGGGATGCATATCTTAATGTACCCGGATCTGATTTAGGTGTTCCCCAGAGGGTTTACCCGGATCCTTCCGGAGATGTATACGATAATGTACCGGGATCCGATTTAGGTGTTCCTGACAGAGTTTATCCACAGGTAACTGATGATTTCTATCCAGATGTTCCTGGAGTTGATCTAGGAGCTCCTGATAGGGTTTATCCTCAGATTAACGATGATGTTTATCTAAAAGTTCCGGGACAGGATTTAGGAGTTCCCGATAGAGCATATCCTATAGTAAACGATGATGCATACCCAGACGTTCCGGGATCGGATCTTGGTTTACCTGGAAGGAGATACGAAGGAGTTAATGAAAATGTTTATTCCGGTGCTTCTACAGAATCCAATCAATTAAAATCCCCGGAAAGAATCTATACGGAAGAACCAATTAAGAAAGTAAATTTGAGGGAGGATGTATATGAGGATACAAATAAAAATTTAACAGAATTTTCGTCCAAACCTGCTCCGGTTTATCCTAAAGGAGATACTAAGTATTTTAGAGGGACTTTAGGAGATTTATATCCTCCAACACAAGAAGATTTTAATCCGGATGAGCCAGGAAATCTAGGAAACTTAAAAGTAGAAGGATCATATAATATAAGTCTAGGAGGTAAAAACCCAGATCGTACCAAATTTAATTCTTAATGCCATCTAATAAGTCATATTTAGGAGTTGTAGTCGATATAGCAGATCCTTTAAAACAAGGAAGAGCCAGAGTTAGGGTTTTTGGGATATTTGACGGTATTCCAGTTGAAGATTTACCCTGGGCAGAACCGGGAACCGCATGCGAGTACTTCGGAGGAGGCGGAGGCGGAGGAGCAGTTAGCGTTCCCCGGGTAGGAGCCGTAGTTTATTGTTCTTTCGAGGGGGAAAATTATTATAAATTGTATTTTGATACGATAAAAGAATTTTGTCCTGAGCTTGTCGAGGAGATGAAAGAAGAAAATTCTTATGAGGGATTTCATTCTATAATATATGATACCGAAGCTGAGCCTGGAGCTTTAAAACTATTTTATAGTCGAAAAAAAGGTTTAGTATTTGAATTAGGAGATTCTAAAGTCCAATTAGATACTCAGAATGGAGGAGAGCTTAGAGTAGTTATAAAAATGGGAGATGACGAGATAAGAATGGAAAATAAAAAAGTTATAATAAATTCCAATAATATAGAATTAGGAGAAGCTGCCGTCGAAAAAATAATAAAGGGAAGTACCTTTCTTACCCTCTTCAATTCTCACACCCACCCTACCCCCGTGGGACCTTCAGGAACTCCTATACCAACTATGGTCGATAATATACACTTAAGTCAGATATCAAAAACTAAATAATATGCCAGCTAACTGGGGAGGGTTCATAAAAGATTTATCTAGCTATCTTTCTGATAAAAAAGAAAAAACTTCTCAGGAGACCGCTGACAAAATAATAGATTTATATATAGAAGCTCTTGGAAATAAAGCACAGCCTCTCCCTGGAACATCTCTATTCAATCCCAATGATCCTAAAGTTTTATCCGGAAAGGTAGCTCTAAAACAGGCTTTTGGTAAAGCCATGGAAATGCTACAAAAGGATCCAGATCAACAAAAATTAACTTTTGATAAAAAGAAGAAAGATACGAATTTTGTGGATCCTGAAAATCTTGAAAATATACAAAAAATTCCTCCTTCCCCTTCATCTTCCGGAGAATCCATTGAATTTCCAGAAATTGACGAAAAATATCTAGACGAGATTATAAATAATTCCACCGAAATTTTTGTTATAAAACAAAAAGACGGTAAAAAATCAAATAAGGTATTTGATTATAAGACAAAAGTAGATCTAGCAGCTTATAATGGATACGGAATACCCCTTTCTTTATTTGGAAATACCATAAGCGAAGTTATATCTACTCTTTCTTCTTATGGATATTTACCGGGATTGCTTAAGTTAATTTCTTATAGGAATCCTGGATATGATCTAGTTCCGTATATAAACATAAAAGGGGTAAATACCAGCCACGGGGAACTAATAAAGTATTTTATCGACATGTACGGAAGAGGTGGTCCATATAGACAAATCGGAGATGCTTATAAAAGCGTAACGGGAGCAGCAGAAGAGAATTTAACTCCTACTATACAATCCGAACTTGGAATTATTATAAAACTTTATAGCGAATTTGGATTAAAGAAATGGGCAGAGATAGCTAAACCTTATATAGAAAAAACAGCTAAGGATAAAGCTATAGAAGAAATAAAAAAATCTGAAAATTTAAAAGAGGGAGAAAAAATAGAGGGATCCGAAACCATATTGGATAAATCTATAGATCAGATATCTTCCTTTCTTTCAATAAGCCCTGAAAAAGATCCATATATGATTATGGGAAATGCCCTTGTTCTATTCTGGACGACTATAGGAGTATCTTCCCCTACACTATTTACCGGTCCTTTAGGGGTTCCCCCCTCCACAATAACAGTTCCTAATACATATCAGATAGTTTTTCCGGGGATTCCCTTTACAGTAGCAAAGGGACTAAAAATAGCTTTCAATGTTGGTGCAAATCCTAAATTTATACCAGATATCCCATTTGATCTTTTTCAGAAAAATAAAGAATTAGCAATGAATAAAATAGAAGAGATAGGAAAATTATCTTCTAAGGCAACAGCTTCTGCTTTAGCTTCTGTTTTTGCAGGACACCTATTAACTGTTAAATTTTTATATTTTGGACAGATCCCATCAGCTCCGAGCCCTATACCTGCACCTTCTTTCGTTTATGCAGTTTATTAATTTTTTTCGAAGATATATAGTTAAATGACCGAAAGAAATCATATAGATAAACTTAATGCACTTTCATCTTCTGTAATAGGATTCGAATTTGAATTCTATACAAATATGTTGAAAGGAGAAGCTGCCGAGTCAATAGGTAAAGAAATAAAGAAAAAGGTTCAGGTTTCGGAAAAATACCATTCCGATCTAAAAGTTACCTCATCTTTATTTAAATTAGAGCCCGATTATTCCGGAGGAAATAAAATGGTGGAACTCATAACAGGACCAATGGAATATTCCGAAGCTATCCCTGTTATGATAAAAATCCTAAACTGGATAGAAAAAAATGGATGGACCGATGATAGGTGCGCATTTCAATTTTCTTTAAGTTTCGATAAATTCAGAAGAGAGATAAAAGACAGAATAGAAAATTTGGATAAACTTAAATTTATTCTAGGGATAGATGAAAATTTCATTTATTCTAAATTTGGAAATAGATCGAATAACGTATATGCAAATACGGTAAAAAGAGTAGTTCCGGTTAATAGATTTTCTATGTTAGAAAACATCACTTACATAGATCCTAAATTATTTAAAGTACCCGATGAAAAATACTACGGAGTAAATTTCACTAAACTTAAAGATGGATATTTAGAATTTAGGTATCTTGGAAATAGAGATTATCAAAGAAAAGTCAAAGAGATAAGAGAAGTTATAGATTATGTTATCCTTTATCTTTATGACATTCTGAGTCATAGAACGAATGGATACACTAAAGAAGATTTAGCTAAGCTTAAAGAAATGATGAAGGACTATAGCAAAGTTGTAAGATGCTATAGTAATCCTGAATTGTTCTTTATGAATTTTCCGGATTTTCACGTTTTTGTTGATCTTAAAGGGCTTGACGAAAATATAAAAACCTATTTTCCGATGATAAAAGACAAGATATTCGAACTCATTGTCGATGGAAATGTTAGATCTTGTTATTTTAATTATGACACTACAAACGGAAGGTATCAGGTTAAAGAAGCAAGAATAAGAGATTTTATGAAGATTAAAGATATGGATTTAATCTCTTGTGATATTAAAGGAGGGGCTTTAGAAAATTGTAATCTTTTTACCTGTGACATAAAAAAATCAAGAGTAGAAAACTGTAATGTTGCTAATGGATGTAAAATAAGTTCTTCCAAAGTTAATGATAGTGTAATAGAATTTTCTAACGAATTAACAAATTGCTTTGTTGATTGCAAAGGTAAAAACGTTAACTGTAAAATGGTCGGCGGAGTTCTTAGAGATGGGAATGTTGGGGAATATGCAGAAATAAGTAAAGATACTATAAAAGTTAAAGGGTTTAATGATCTCAGAAACCAAAGGTTTGTTACTGATAGTAGACTGAAGGATTTAAATTTCGATTACAAAAGATCCAAATTCGGAAACCTAAATTATTAAAAAATGACTCTAGACGAACTAGTACAAGAAATAGAAGATTCCATATCTTTTAGCTGTTCTCTTCCCTATAATTTAAATAGGCAAGAGACTGAAAGAATTATAAAAAGAGCTAGAGCTTGGTTTTATGATAATTATCAATATGCAGTAGAAGAAAGAATAATTGTTCTTGCAAATCAATTATTTAATCATCCTGAATTTAGAAAAACCAGACAGATAAAACTTCCAGATTCCATAGTAACAGTTTATGACGTTAGGGAAGTTGGGGGAGCAGGTATTTCGGGTAACCCAGATAGGGATTTTAGTGATTCTAAATTGTTAGGATCCGAATTATTACTTTCTCCTTTTATCGGAGATAACTTGGTTTATAGAACGGTAATGTATTCTTATTTCGATTTGGCAAAAGCCTATTTACTTCCGACCTATGCTTTTAAGTGGAATAAGAATAATAAATTTTTAACCATATTGGGAAGAGATCCGGGGAGAAGCGGTAAAGGGGGAGGATCCCAGCAGGCACAATTAGCTCAAGGATTTGGATCCGGGGGTAGCGATGTTGCTGTTAGATGTTTCGTTGCCATAAACGACGAGTATCTATACGATGATGAATTATTTGTTAGATACTGTATAGGAAAATGTAAATCCGCTTTAGGGACTATGTTAGGTGTTTTTTCTTATACCCTTCCGGGAGGAGTTCAAGTTAATGCAGGAGACATCAAAGCAAATGGAGAAGCAGAAGTTCAAGAAGTTATGGAAATGATAAATGGAGAAAATACAGCTTCTTACTTCCTTCAATGGTCTTAAAATAATATACTTTTTTTGGATTTTTTTTCTCGGATATATAAAAAAATAAAAAAATTTATGCTGAGAGAAATCTATAATAGAGACCCCGAAGATCCTAACTATAAAGAGGATCAGTTGGAGGTTACGGATCCTTTAGAAGCTTGCTTAGGTAAAATAAAAATGATGATATTTACCAGAAAGGGAGAAGTATTAGGAGATCCTTCTTTTGGATTAGATCTGGAATCTCTTATTTATGATATGAATTTATCGGAAACATCAATAAGAAAAGAAGTACAGAATAATATAAAAGCATATATACCGGAATTTGAATCATTAGGGGGAACTTACCAGCTTAAATTCTATTTAGGAACTAATAGAGATATAGCAACTCTAGATTTTAGATTTAATTCCAATTCAGGTTTAAGTCCTATTGTTACATTGTTAATAACATAAAAATGAATATTTATCAGAAAAATAACATATTAATATCAGGTCTTTTATCTAGTACCTATAATTTCATCAGTAAAACCTATTCCCAAAGTAAAAACCTTTTTACTGTGGCTTCCGCTTGGGGACAAATTATGTTCGTTTTTCAGAACATATCCCAGCTTATACTTTATTTCATAGAAGATTCCATAACAGAATTAAATATGGAACAAGCTACCCGGGATTATTCAGTAAGAAGTCTTGCGAGAATATCCGGATACGATCCTAAGAGGACAACAACTTCTCAGGGGGAAGTTATCGTATCGTGGAATTCTTCTAATAGCCAAGCAGGAGGAGGTTCTGTTATCATTCCCAGAAATACCCAGATAAGAAATCAGCAAAATGGACAAATTTATACTCTAATTATTCCTTCCGATAGAATTACTATTCCGCTTTCTTCCCAATCCCAGCCACAAACATTTAAAGTGGTACAGGGTAATTTTGAATCCACTAACTTTACTTCTACGGGAGCAGCTTTATTGAGTTTTAATGTTCCTTCCGTAAGCGGACAAAATATAGATCATTTTTATGTTGATGTATTTGTCAACGAAGAGAAATGGAGAAGGTATGATTCTTTATATGATATCCCGCTTAACGCAAAAGGATTTATTGTTAAAAGTGGGATTTCTAATGGTATCGATGTTTATTTTGGGAATTCTTTCTTTGGGCAAATTCCTCAAGCCGGATCTAGGGTTAGAATCGAATACCTTAGTAATCTAGGAATAAAGGGAAATGTTTATTCAACCCAAAATAATCCTTTAACCTGGAAATTTTCTACCTCAGGGACTGATCTATATGGCGCATCTCTAGACCTAAATCAATATTTAAATATAGTAAATTCTTTAGATCCTGATTTTGGGACTGATGCAGACGCCACATCTCTAATAAGAATAGTTGCTCCTAAAACCAGTAGAGCTTTTGTCTTTGCAAATGCAGAAAGCTACGAAATATTTCTAAATAAACTTGGAATATTTTCACAGATACAAGCATACTCTACTTTTGGCGACGATGATAGTAATGATAATTTAGATGACGATAACGTTGTATACATTTATTTAGTTCCTGATATAACTCTAAATATAGCATCGAATCAAGATTATTTTAGTGTTCCGGTTCAGAATTTTATAGTTACCCAAGCCCAAAAAACTAGAATATTGAATCTAATAGAGGATTCTGGTTCTATGATAGCAACCACTGTGGTTCAAATAGTAGATCCAGTAGTTAAAAGATTTATTATGAATATAACTATAAGTATATTTGAAGGGTTTGATCCGAATACGATAAAACAGGAGATAAGAAATAAAATATCGGAGTATATGTTAAACCTCAAAAGGAGAGATAAAATACCTAGATCAGACATGATTGCTATAGTAGAATCTGTTTCCGGAGTAGATTCTGTTTATGTTGAATTTATATCAGAAGAGGATCAGGAAAGCTTAAAGGATTTACAGAAAACCGCAGGACCTGATGTAACTGTAAACTATCAATCTTCTTCTATAGATTCTTTCGGAGACATAATAATAGGTAAAAATCAATTAGTAATTTTTAGAGGGGGTTGGTCTGATTTAGATGGAAATAATTATACAGTTAGCCCAGTTGGTGGAAGCCTAGGACCTATAAATATAACAATAGAGGGATTACCGGTTTTGGTTAATTTCAACAATCAATTGAATTCAAAAACTAGACAATCCATAATTAATAGCTAAAATGGAAGATAAAAATCAAAAATTTTCTCCATTTTTTCCGGGAGATGAATTAAGAGTAAATTATACTCCTTTTGGGGCTAAATACCCGACATCAAATACAACTTTCTATGAATCTAAGGATCAATACGAAACTTCTCAACTAGCAGAAGAAAGATCTCTCAATATAGGATGCTCGGGATATAGATCCTCTATAATAAATTCTAATGGGGATCTTAAATTTTTTCCTTGCAATACTTCTTCGGAATACATTTCTATTATGAAAGAAATGACCCCGGTGGATGAGGAAAGAAGGTATTATGATTTTGATCAGAGAAATAATATATTCGATGTGATGTATAGCAGCAATGATACTGCTTATTCGGGATTTGATTATAAAGATAAAATATTGAAAAAAACTTTATCCAAAGTCTTATTTAGAGATCCTGTTAAATCAAATATCTTATCATATTTCGAGAAAGGATTTTTTGCTTTAGTTGAAACCACTAAGCAAATAAAAAATTATTTTAATTATACGGTACCAAAAAATAACAGAAGAGTTTTTTAAAAATGGCGGATTTAAAACTTAGATTTTTTAATAAGAGGGGGAATCCCTTAAATTTCGAATATATCGGACCGACTGGACCTAGTCCTTTAGATTCAAGATTTTTATACAAAACGAATTCTTCTTATTCCTCTAACGGAGACGTTACTTTCCAACAATCGGGATCAGATTATATTTTCCAGTTCAATTTCTCTGACGTTAATTTTTTCGATATCACTGAAATAGCGAATGAGATTGATTATTGTATAGATAGAGGATCTGAAATTTACCTAAATGGTAGAGTTTTAGGGGGAAAAGAATTCAAAGGTAAAATTTCTTCTTGTGTGATTACCCTTAATGGAATTATTATAACGATACCGGTAAATAATTTCATAGGACAAAATATAATTAGTTTAAGTAATACCATATCTTTTACTGTGTCCTATAAAAATAGACCAGGAGGATATTTTACGGGAAATATCTATTTTGATCCCGTTTCTGCAGGACTATACGAGAATGAACAGATATTTATAACCCAACAGATAATAGGTCCTTCGGGAGGAATTGATTACAGTTATCCTAGAACTTTGGCTACTGGTGCTACCTCAGGAAAATGGAGAACCAGATGGTACAATAATGCATACGGGAGTATAGACGTAACTGAAATATTATTTACATATAAGATATTAGACGAATTAGAAGGTGGAGAAGGATACCCTTTAATAGTTTCTTATCCCAATATAGTCTATAATGATGTAATAGCTTCTTCCTCGGATTATTATTCTAATGGTTCTTTGAATTGTCCTTCTTTCACAAGTAGTGAATCTGAAGCTCTTTCCGTGAATGTGGCATTGAACGGCCCGGAAATATCAGAAGAAGTATACGAAAGAAAACTTATAATAGAAGATATAAGTGCAGGACCAACTGGTGATAATGTCACAAAGATCCTTGAAGTTAATTTTTATGGACAAATAATAGCAGAAGACGAGAGACTAAAGGTATTAGCAAATAACTTAGGTAGATCTTTTAACAATGAGGATTCTATAATCTTAAGAAATCATGATCCCAAAGAGCCTCTTCCTAATTACGAAGAAATAAACGAAAAGAGAAAAGAGCTATTGTTAGCGGGAGAAGACATATTCCCGTATATAGGTAGTTATAAAGGACTTATAAATGCTCTTAAATTTTTTGGATATCAGGATCTACGAATAAAAGAATATTGGTTGAATCTGGATTTTTCCGAAGAAGATGATCTAACTTCTCCTTTAACAAAAAATCAAATCGTATTAAATGAGATAAAAAACCAGAGATCCCAATCGGGATCCCAATCTTATCAGATAAAAGACGTTTTAGATAATCCAAATTCTGGAAAGTATAGAATGGAACAAACATATGGCCCTGATTCTGAAGGGAATTATGTTCTTGATATATCATCACAAAATACTTTAGTTCCTAGTAATACCTATAAGAAAACATCTCTTTTTGGACTTTATTACGATTTAAATAAAGTAACTTCAGAAACTGATGAGTTTGGGTATCCTGTAGTCGTAGACTCATTCCAATTTACCCAAGAAGAAGTTCTAATAAAATTATTTGGATTAAAACGAAAATTAAAAAAAGATTATTTACCTCTAAATGCAAGAATAATAGATATAACAGGGGAAGGAATTTATTTTTCCGTTGTTAATACCAAAGCTTGGGTAGATAAGGTAGATATAAACGTAATAAGATCTGGATCTGAATTTAATTTTAGACTAAATCCGGATCTAGCTTACATAGAGGATTTAAGAAATTTTAATATAAAACCAGATGCCCTTCCTATACAAACCCCTAGTTCATATTACGATACTTATGATATATCAGTAAACGTATTAGGAGGAACCGGAAGTGCCCTTTATTTTACAGGTTTTCCTGATTTGGGAATAACTGGACCTTCGGGTCCAAATCTTCCTTTAAATGTAGTCGTAGGGAAATCGTATAACTTTAGTCTTTCCACTGAAGGATTTACTTTTTATATAACAGAATCTCCTAGCTTTACCCAACAAGACCCATTAGGATTGATAGGAAATGGAGCAACCTCAGGATCTTCTCTTATGTCTTGGTATATAAATCCTCAGCAGACAACTCCAGTATATTACTATTGCCCAGAAAATCCTAATATAAACGGAACTATTAATATTTTACCTCCTGATGTATCGGATTTAGGTAATATAATAAATCCATTAGATTTTCAACAAAACTATAATTCAGTCCAAAATGAGAGTTTAATAAATTCAATAAATCAATTTTATGAGCTTAAGCAAGAAGGAAAAATACAGCTTTTAGGAGATGGTAAATACGATCCACCTTCTTACGTGGATCCTTCTACTAATTTGCCATACAAAGTTCCAATAGGAACTCCTCTCGTTTTAGAACTAGAGGTTGATAGATGGACCTGGGAAGAAATGAATTTTTCCTGGAGCGGAATAAATCTTCCGTCATTTAAAGTGGGGGATTTAGTAGAAATAAAACCGCAGACAGCTTCTTTAACAGCAGGATTAACTGGGGGAACTATAGGATCAGTTACTATAAATTTTCAAGGTCTAGGGTATACATCAGTTCCTCTCGTAACTATAACCGGGGGAGGTGGAGCAGGAGCAGTATTAATCCCAGTAATAACCGGTTCTAAAGTGACTTCTGTTACTATATTTTCCTCAGGATCTGGATATACGTCAAGCCCTACTTTAACTATAGGTTCTCCTTCTGGTGATTCCGGGACTGTTGTTAACGTTAATTACAATAACGGAACTTATGATGTTTTATTAGATTCCAATGGATTAATTTACACCTTTGAAGCTTTTGAATTGTCTTCCTCTTCTCAGACCTATAATTTGATGAACTGGAAAAATATAGATTTTTCTAATGATCTTGAAATAGAATGGATAATAAATAAAGATGCAACCCAGGATGGATCCCCTTATAATTTTGAATTTAGAGGTTCTATAATTGACTTTAATAAGTTAGCCCACTTTATCCCATTCACAGGGGATTTTAATGTAACCTGTAACGTCTACGACGGATTTAACAACAAATCTACTAAGATAAAAAACAAGAATCTAACTGTTCAGCCTAAAAAAATAAAATTGGAATCCTGGGCAAATGAAGAAGCAAGTTCTTGGACAAGATATAGAGAAGTTGAATACTATTTATGGGATAATATTTATCGGGGATGGGACGAATATGAATCCATATGGGAATATCCAGCAGAAGGTAAAAGCGAGAAAAAAATGACCAATCTAATTTCTAAAGAAATTTTAGATTTTGCATTTTACGGAAATAAAGCAGAGGAAGGACAGGATGTATACGTTAAAGTTAAAACAGACCCAGTAGGTGCTACAGGGGAAATAAGACTAGCTCAATCCTTTTTAAATATTACTGAAATATATTCTTTAGAGGTAACTCCTACCCAATACGGGTATGTTAGAATATCTTTTCCTTCTCCGCATGGACTAAATACAGGAGACTATATTTACATCTCTAATAGTATACCTGAACTTGCTGGAAGTTGGGAAATTACGGTCATATCATCTACTATAATCCGAATAAATACCGTTTTAGAATCTACCTGGTCAGGGGTAATACCCTCGGTTTCCCCGAATAGATTACAGGTGTCTTCTATTTTATATCCATCCCAACAGATTACAGGAAGCGGATTTGTTTCTGTTAACGTGGGGGGAGTTACTATAGGATCTACCCCATCAGGACAAAGTCTATACAATACCACTAATTATTTAGTCTCTTCTATAAATAATTTAACCACATATCCCGATTATTTTGCATATTGTAGCGATCCTACTACTAATCCTACTTCTATAATAATACACGCTTCGGATGATCTCGGGAGAACACAAAATGGAATTCCAATGGTTGTTACGACCTCTGGACTTATATCTACATCTTATTACGATCCTACATTAGAGAATGGATTAAGTCCTTTAGAAACCTATGAGTATTGGAGTGAATCTAGTGAAAAATACCCTAACGAAAATTTAAAATTTTGGGGAACTAAAAGGATAAATTGGGATATATTCTATAACAATACTTGGGAAGATGGATATGCTCATTCTTGGTTAGATTTTGAATTTAATAATGACTGGCTAGGAGGATTTGAATTACATAATTTAAGTGTGGGGGATTTAATATCCGTAAGTTCTGGAATATTAACTCCCCCCGATACTAATAATTATAATTCTTCTATCTACAGCTTAGGATTTTATGGGATAACCGGATCTACTATACAGGAGATAGCAAATGAGCTAAATGGGAATTCTAATTCTCATATAGGAAATTATGATTATAGACCGATACCAAATGATACCGGATCTTTTAATAGTGATTCTCCACCGATTAATGTGGGAATACAGAGTTTTTCACCTTCTGCATCCCCTTATCCGGCTCCTCCTTCTGTCCCTGTATAGATTAGGATTTGACCTTTTTTTGAAAGGATATATAATAATAAAAAGAATTAATGCCGGGAAGTAGTATTTATATAAATCAGATAGATTTAGATTCGAATTTTTTTGTTTGGGCAACTGGGCAAGACGTAAGAAAATTTAATGGAACAGCATGGGAATATTACGATAGCTCAAATTCCGCAGTTCCTAGTGGATCCCCTTATTATTTGGATACAAGATCTATATCCATCGACAACAAAGGAATATTGTGGGGGGGAATAGCACAGATATCCAATGGGATTTCTCCAGCCAATAGTGAGGATGTATCTTTTTATTCTCAAAGAACCTCGAGTTTTAATGGATCTGTAAATTCTACTGCCGTTCAGTCTGACGGAAAAATATTAATGGGAGGAATTTTTACTTCTTTTAATGGAAACACTAGAAATAGATTGGTAAGACTTAATTCCGATGGAACTGAGGATACTTCTTTCTATACTAATCTGGGAACAGGATTCAATTCTAATGTTTTTTTAGAATGTATAAAAATACAATCGGATGGAAAAATACTAGTAGGAGGATCTTTTACTTCTTTTAATGGAAACACTAGAAATAGATTGGTAAGACTTAATTCCGATGGAACTGAGGATACTTCTTTCTATACTAATCTGGGAACAGGTTTTTCTTCTGGTGTTACTAGTATTTCCCTACAATCGGATGGAAAAATACTGGTAGGAGGAAATTTTATTTCTTTTAACGGAAACACTAGAAATAGATTGGTAAGACTTAATTCCGATGGAACTGAGGATACTTCTTTCTATACTAATTTAACAAGTGTAGGTACGGGTACAGCGTTTACCGGTATAATAACAGTAACAAGAGAACAGACGGATGGCAAAATTATTATAGGAGGATTTTTTAGCTCTTTTAACGGAAATACAAGGGAAAGACTAATTAGATTGAATCCATCGGGGATAGAGGATTCAACATTTTATTCAAACTTGTCCCTTTACGGATTTGGATTTAATGGGGGGGTTTATGGAGTATCTATACAAAATGATGGAAAAATTATAGTTACGGGGTCTTTTTCTTTTTATAATTCATATCCTAGAACTGGAATAGTTAGATTAAATAGTGATGGATTAGAGGATACCCAATTTTATACTAATTTAATAAGCACGGGGGATAATTCGGGACTTCAGAATGGAGTACCTCTTATTAGCAGGACACAATCAGACGGTAAAATAATAGTAGGAGGATCATTTACCGATTTTAATGATAACGGAGGATACAATAGAAATAGAATACTGAGATTAAATTCTGACGGGACTGAAGATTCTTCTTTCTACATACCAATAAGTCCAGGATTTGATCTTCCGGGGGATATTTATACTATAGAAATACAAACTGATGGAAAAATTTTAATAGGAGGGGATTTTACTACTTTTGCCGGAAATACTAGAAATTATAGCATAAGATTAAATTCTAGTACAACAACTCCGGGTACTCCTTTGATATTTAATCTGGATACTTCTGAAGTTACGGTAGGAAAATCCTGGAAATCTGATGATATATCAACTTTCGATAATCTTTTATATGAAACTTCATTGGTATATTCTTCTCCTTTCGGGAGCGAGGTTTTAGCCTACATAACTCCTTTGAATGGTATAGGATCTACTGGAGCTACTGCATATACAAGAATAAATGGGGTTACGGGAGGAAGATTATTTTTCTATGACAAGAATATAGAAAAATGGAATGAAACCCTTTCTGGATACACTTGGCCTCATATATTTCAAATTAAAGCTAAAGGGTATAAAGGTAAAGAATATAAATATTTTCTAGGAACAACGGAAGGACTTTGGGTAATACCGCCGGGACTTCTTAGTAAACTTTCTTTAAATGATGGAGGCGAAATAGTTAGTCAGGCAAGAGTCTATAATACTAGTACTAGTGGGATAATATCTAATAATATCTACACTATAGATTTTGACGAGAACGGGAATCTATGGATAGGAACAGATTTAGGATTATCTTTTTTCGACGGAAGAAAATTTTGGAATTATTACACCTCTGGTCCAGTTACTTATGTAAAATCGAGAGAAAATGGGCATGTTTTTTATTCCATAGGGGATGGAGAATTATCTCAGGGAACAGGACTTTATCACTTCAACGGAACTACCCACACAAATATAAATTCTTCTAATTCAGATCTTCCTAATAATAATATACTTGAGATAGAATTAATTCAGAATGGAACTAAACAAGGAGACGTAACTTTACACGAGAATTCTTTATGGATATTGTCTTTGAATGATCTTTCTTCTTTTGTTTACGATCTTCCACATGTCTATGCTTCTTCTAAGTCTGAAGGAGCAACTGGGTGGAATTTTACATATAGAGTTCCTATAGGAGGAACCGGAGAGACTGGAGCTCCTCCTATTCCCAAAATTAATAAATACACCTGGAATTACCCTGAATGGCAGACTTACGATAGCGAATTTGTTGCTTCGGATCTTCCAGGATTAGATCCTAGAAATCTTTTTCTTACCGTTCCACTTAATGATATAGCAGACGGAAAAGCAGGGGAGCAATATTATTGGAGTAATTCTCCTATTACTAGTTACGACGAAAAAGTTTTAGGAGAAAGAATAGGGGAATCTTTATGGGATTCCCAGATAACTTTAGGAGGGTCTGGTGACATTAAGATTACCTGTTCTACCTCTTTAGAAACTGATCTAGGAATTAAATACCTGATAGGAGGGTATATCTCTGGTGATTCTGAAGCCACTTTTGGATACTATAATGATCTAACCCCAGCTACTATAAATAATCTAAATCCTACTATAGGAGCTTCAGGTGGAACGGCTGGTTCCTCTAGTTTTTACGGGGAAATGGGATTTGTTGTTTGCTATGACTATTCGGGGTCTGTAGATACCATACTTCCATTTAGAGGATATAGAACAAGAATAGATTCCTTAGATCCTAGCCCTGATGATAATACTTTTTCCGTATCTGGATCTTACGATTGGTTTATGGAATCTGGACCTTGGGTTTGGCATTCTTGGGAAGGAGCTAATTCTTTTTCAGGAAACGGGGTTACCGGGTCACCTTACGGAGCTACAAACTTAAATTATCCTGGATTAACATCGGGTAACTACAATTGGATATACGACCCTTTATCCCCCACATCTTCACCAATACTATCTAGTTCTTGGACTTATAATTCAGGGGCTACGGGAAATATATCTTCTGGAGAGTTTGACCTGTCTTACTCATTATCTAATGATTTTCCGTATGTCAATGGAATTTATATTTCTTATTTTGACGATTTGTCATCGGATCAAACCTCGATATTAGATTCTTTACTTACCTCTAACGTTTTAAGTATATCAGTTTCCCCAGATGCTTTATACACCATAACATCTATATCGGCGATAACCGGAGGATTGTTTATAGGTCTTAGCTACCAATATGGAAACCCCGGGGTATTTCCTTTTTCAACCGGAAATAGTGTAAACCTAGATTTTTACGAATGGACAAACTATACATATCCATTAGTTAAAAATTTAAATTCATTTCCTGGGAATCCGGAAGGGTATTCCTATGGAGTATTTACTGCAGAAATACAAAGGGATCTAGGTAATAAATTTTCTTTTACAGGGATTACCGGAGACTATAATTCAGGTATAAATTCATCATATAGAGTTACAAGATTTAGAAATTTCCCGGTTAAGAATTTAAATATCCTTACAGGTAATCAAGAAGTTCCTCTTACATCTGTCCAATTAACAAATTACCATACTCACCTATTAATAGAATCCAATGTTTCTGGTAATTTTGCAGATTTATCCACTCTTAAAAACGAATGGAATCGATCAAATGATAATTATCTTGTCGATTCTTATCTATCTGATCCTGCATATACCGGATTACTTTCTTACGTTAAACTAAATAATTTAGATTACTCCCTTCAATCCAATTATAATTCAAACACCCCTGGATCTAGTGGATGGAGAAGAGTAGGATCCGAAATAAATTCTTTGGATCTTGGAGAATCTGTTGTTATAACCGGGTCTGCAACAGGGGGATTCTATTTTTCTGGAAATTATTTATCCCCTACGGGATCTTCAAATTCTCCTTTCTATATTTCCATAACTAGTAATCCTGTAGGATCTACTGGATTCTATTTAACCTCATTCGGAAATACTGGAAATAAAATAGGGGTAACTAAAGACGAATCTAACTATTACATAACTACTGTGGTTGGATCCTCTGGATCTTATTTTGGGAAAAATTTTATAGCTGAATCCGGAAATACCTATTTTTTAACAGCAAAACTAACGGAACAAACTGTATGCCGAAGTATTTTCTACCCATCTGTAACAGGATCTAATTCTACATTGGATTTAAAGACCACACTAAAGCTTCCTAACCATCAATTTGTTATACATTATGAAAATTATGATGATCCATATACGGTTAAATTATTAAAAACTGATGAGGATTCTAGAGTGACTAATACTGTAACAATAGGAGGATTTAATGGGGATCTTACTGTATGTAATGATATGGAATCTAATATATTCTTTTCTGGGTTTAATTCTTTAGGGTTAACCTCTTCAGCATATGTCGATTTTGGATATGTTGATATTGGATATTTTGTCTATACGGCCACCGGATTTGTTTATCTTGCCAAACAATATAAACCTAACTTGGGCATAAATGAGGGAGAGATAATATCCAGACCTGGATCGGATCCTTGGACTTGGAGTGATTCTCACGTAAAAGGGGAAGGATCTTTTGAAGTTCCCCTCCTGTCTACAGTTATCTTTAATAATTATTCTTCTGAAATATACGGTAAAAATACAAATAAATGGGTTTTATCTAATGCTATTACTGGAGAAGAAATATTAAATATAAAATATTCTCCTTATTTTATTTATACTTTCACCGAAGAAGGAGAATACACTATTTATAATGAGGTTCTGGATTCTGAAGGAAATGTATACGCAACTACAGGAAATGGATTCATAAGAGTGCTAGATCACAAAAAGATGAGAATCCCAGGAAGAAAATCCGCACCTATAAATTCTTCTAATTACGGGGTAGATCAACCTTTTGACGATAGGACTTACCAAGGACAAAAATTACGAAAAGATTTAGAAAAACAGCAGATAGAGATAGAGAGAAATAATAAACCTAAATTTACCCCTGCTATAGTTATACCTGATAATCCAGATTCTACTTACAAAAAAATAAATTTGGAATCGTGAAATTTTACCTCTATTTTTTTCTAGAATAAATAACCAATTTGGATTTTTAACTATTTAAAAAAACGATATATAAAAATAAAAAATAAAACAAAAAATGGCTTCAACTGTAAACATTACTGAAATTCTAGGATCAGATTCCATATCGGGATCTAGGATTACTATTAATTCTAATTTTTTAATTCTTCAAAACTGGATAAATGGATACGTTCAAGTTTTCGGAGTAGATACCACTAACGGTATATTGGATCTAACAACAGCATCCACCGGAAAGGTTATGGCGAAAATAGGAAGATTTGATTCCCTCTCTTTGCCTGCTTCCGGAACTGCTCTTACGTCTTTTGATTCGATCGGGGGAGCTTCTTTTGTTTCTGTTTCATCCACAAATGTTACAATATCAGGAGCTCTAACTGCTAACGGATCAATAACACTAGGAACAGGATCAACATTCGTATCAGGAGGAACTTCTAGCTTTAATGGATCATTAAGTGCAAATGGAGCTTTTTATCTAGGAACCCAAGGACACGTAATAAGTCAAAATACTACCGTTGCTACCGGATTAACCGCAGGTACACCATTTCCTTCTACCGCTCTAGGAGGTGGAGGGTATCAAACTCCTAATTCTGCTTCTCCTTATGCAATAACAGGATTAGAAGATGTTATATTTGCAGATTGCGGTCCTACTGGATTCTTTATTAAAGTTGTAGACGGAACTTCTCCTGTAGGAGGAACTTTACCTAATTTACCACAGGGAACAAGAGTAACTATAGTAAATACTAATCCAGCGACAGGATACATCTGGACAGGACTTACCGGCTCTACTACATATTATACCGGATTTAATACGGATTCTTCTTACGGAGGGTATTCTTCTTCTGGTATTGTAATTCCTCAGAGCAAATCATACAGATCTTCCGTTACTCTTCAATGGGAGCCTAGGGTAGGACAGGGGCAAGCCACAATGAATGGATCTTGGGTAGTTATAGGTTCTAGTAACGTTACAGTATAATATTTATAATTTTAACAGATGGCAAAAACACCTTTTATTAGGCCGCTGCAAGTTCAAGGAGGTACTTTTTATACCTTTACTTCTTCTTCAGAGGATTTAGCTTTTACGTTTAATAACGATACAAATAAATTTACATTCTCAAAATTTGCCCTGTTAAATATACCTAATATAGATAACAGCTCTTCTTCGGATACGAATTATATTAGATTAAATGGTCCAGATGGAGCATTTTTAGATTGGGCAAATAATACCCAAAAGATAATAACTGGAAATTCCAATATAGATTTTTCTCAAAGTTTCCAAAGCTATTGTTTAAATTTAGAATCTATAATAATAAGTGACGATAATTACGATCCTACTAAAAAACAAAATGTATCGGAAAGAGTATTTTTTAAATGGCTTAAAGAAATAGGAGCTATGAGATTTAGGCCAGCAAGCTCGAGCGAGGTTGCTTCTACCCTAAACCAAAATACAGTTACTATAGTTAATGATCTTCCGGTAACCCAGAAAAGATATGTAGAAGGAGATAACGCTGCAGGAACTACAGGATCCTATGGTATGACTGGATCTACTTACAATAAAGTTGTTCAGTATGTTGGATCTTTGGATATAGTAAATTCAGTAACGAATAATAACAATTCTTATTCCGAAGTATATGTTTATGTTCCTACATCAGCGGGAAATACCCCTACTGTTTTATTCAAAAATGTTGTAGATTCCAATTACTATCCAGACTATCAATGGACAAATAGCCCATTAAATCCTCTTAATGACGAATACCTATACGGAAGAAATTATACAGAAATAAATCCCAGTGGAATTACTAGTCTTGCTATATATGATGACGATGTTTTAGGATCCCCTACTGCTTCTTATATCGACACAGGTCTATCGACTACCCCGATATCAGGAAATTGGTACTCGCCAAGAGATACTGCAAATACTTATTTTACGGATTCTCTTTTTACGGATCCTTCTAATTACGTACTTACTAAAAGTGCGAATTCAAATTCTCTTACTTACGTTAGAAGTAAATTAGATTCTATAGGTATAGATTTTGATCCTAATTCATACAAAGCTATAGTAGATGATACTTCTATATCAACACTTGATGAGTACAATTCTACCCCTATAGCTTCTGATTTTGAATTCAATGCAGCTTTAATCTATTATGATGTCTACGATCCTGCAAATCCTACTGATAGAGCAACTAATCTATATGGGGTTTTGTTTTTGGATGAAGTTAATTCATCTTCAGGGGATATATTCATACCAAGAACCAAAAAATACAAACCAAATACTGTAACAGGACTAAATGGAAATTCCTACGGATTCAAGATAAACATAAAATTTGATACTGATATAGATCAAACCGGAATAGAGCAGGCAATAAATGATTATTCCCCTTTCTCCCTTTCTATGTTTATGGATGCTATGAATGTACTTCAGGATTCTAGCTCTACCCTTAATAGATCTTCTTCTCAATTTATAGATCTTTCCAATAGGGTTACTAACTTAGAAAATATAGCTTTAACTACGGAAACCTCTGTTAATTTCAATGCAAGAATAGCAGCAATAGAACAATCTTTAGCTGCAAATCAAGCTTTATTTAATAATACACAATCTATATTAAATCTCATAAATCAAAATTATGATTTAACTAGATCTATACTTAATAATGAAACGAGCGTTGAGGTTTCATATAACTTAAATACAATAAATCAGGGATTAGGTATAAATGTAGACAGATCTGTAGAAAATTTAGTAACTATAAATAATTCTAGCCAGGATTTTAATATAGGCGTAAATAAAGGATATGGTATTTTAACCCAGACCGGACAGAATACTATAGAATTACTAAATTTTTCAAATTACTTTAAGCACATAAATAATGGGATAGATATAAATCTGACAGGAGACATGACTATCAGATTAGACGATACCAATGTTAAATGGAAAAATGGACAAAGATTTAGAATTTCATTCGGAGACAAGGTATACCCACAGTCTTCTATAATAACTATAGTAACAGACTCACAAGGTCTTTACCCCCTAAGCTCTCCTTCTGGAGGAATATACTCAACAACGATAGTAGTATTAGATGATACTATTTTTTCTGAATGGGGTTATAAACCAGTATTCGATATAGTTTGTATAGACGATCAGAATTTAATATTCCAAGTTGATGCAATAGGAAAAAGTTTGACAGATAATCAATAAAAAAATGGCAGGTACAAATAATAGTATAAGTTCTTTAATAGCTCAATTTCTAAGACTCCAATCTAATTCTTTGGAGATAATAAATGGATTAAACGAGGTAGCAACGTCTACAAATGAATCTGTTACTATACAAATATTAGACGAAAATGGGTTACCCAAAACAGTTAATATCCCTTCTTATGGGTATATGAGCGGGGAAATCCAAAGATTGAATAATAATGTAAAATCCTTAGCTGGATTAGAAGAAAATTCTGCAACAGTAAGAAATTCAGATGGAACATATTCACAGGTCTATAAATCTAAAACATTAAAAGAACCTTCAAGTCCTTCCGAACTTCAAATACCTAGTTCTTTTAAGGTAAAAGATAATTGGTTCTTTGAAAGCTTTCTAAGCCCTCTTTTATATGTTAGCATAGATGTTACTGGAAAAATTCCCGAAAATTCTGATAGGATAGTAGTTAAAAGAATTATAGCAAATACCCAAACGGAAGCCCAGAAAAATTTCTTTGATCTTAACCTTAAAGGTAAAAATGATATAAGTCATGACGGGTTTATATCGGCTTTAGAAGGATATGGGATTTCCTATTTTACTGATGAAGATGTCGTAAGCCTCCCTCTAAAAACTATAAGATACGTAGGAAATTTTGGGGTTCTTAATTTTATAGACGATGTCGTAAATCAGACAGATTCACAAGGTAACTCATTCCAGGTTACAGTTAGAAATTATAAGCTGACTTCTTTAAATTATACCGATACTACAAGTTCTGTTACTAACGGGGAGACTTTAAAAAACGGTGATACCCTATCAACTCCGGACGGAACAAAATATAAAATTACCTCAGTGAACATATCCGATTCTACGGTACAATTAGAAAGAGTATCCGGATTTCAACCGGTTTTATTAGGTAGTAATTCTCTTGCAATAGCAATGGCAGATTTTGGAAATAGATTTGCTGATGTAAACATAGGAAATGACGAAAGACAAGGAATATTTTTCAAAAGTATTGACGATGATTTTAATATCGTTGCAGCAACCTGGTCTACGGGGGTTACTTTTTGGTCTAGTGAATTAGAAACAACTACAACCGACGGTAGCGTAGTTGATCTTTCAACTTATTATAAAGATAGTGTTTCTGATTTCGGGAAGCTTTTTATAGGACTCGCTAAAGAAAATACGGTTACCGCTATTGATGGATTGGTTCCTAATATACCAACCATTACCCAGGATTCTTTCAAAGTAGTTCAAATAAATAAACAGATAACAGATTCTACCTCTGTAAAAAATATTGACGACAAATTAAAACTTAAGACGTCAATAAAGAGCGAAATAGATTCCATAGATCAAGCTCTTCAACAAACTAAATTACAGATAAATAATTTAAATTCAGGAAGATCCGGAGGGGGATCTTCTTTCTCGACTTTCACGGATCAAAAATCTTCTTTAGAAAATAATTTAAAATCCTTAACTGAAGAAAGATCTAATAAATCTGAGCTTTATGCTTCTTTAGTTAGCGAGGTATCTACTTTAACTAAAGATGTTCCCCAGCTTTTAGAAAAGCCAAAATACAGGGTTAGAGGGTTTTGGCCTATACCAGATCCTAAAGTAAGTGGAACCACAAAACAGGAAGTTATCCAATTTGTAGTCAGATATAGATATCTTTCGGATTCCGGAGCTTCTCAACCTTCCGATCAGATAGAATATACAGACAAAGACGGTCTTAAAAAGAATGCTGCTTTTTCCAACTGGGTAGAATATAAAACTCCAGAAAGAAAAAAAGTATACGATTCATCAAAAGGAATTTATGTTTGGTCTACAGAGGACCCTTCTAATGCAAATTCGGTAAATATAAACCAATTAGATATACCAATAACAAAAGGGGAAAAGGTTGAAATACAGATAGCTTCTATTTCTGAAGCAGGATGGCCTCAGAATCCTTTAACCTCTGATTTTTCTCCTTCTGTTACCATATCATTTCCTGACAGTCTTAATGTTAATGGTGCTTCGGATACCTTATTAAAAAATAATGAGGATTCTGCAGTAGTTAAAGTTCAACAAAATTTAAATTCTCAAGGTTTACCTCAGCATTTATCTGAACAATTTACTGATGGATCAGTTACATATTATCACAATGCATCTAATATAGCAAGCGGGTTTTATACCACTAGTGGATCAGTTTTAAGTTTATTTGAAAAGATAACGGATCTTCAAAATCAGATAGAAGTTCTTAAATCGCAGATCACTAATACTAAAGGAGTTCTAGAAGTTTATATCGTAGATTCTTCTAACCAAAAAATTAAAGTTACCAAAGGCTCTTTAGTTAGCTTAAATGCTGGATTTTATGACGGGATATTCAGTAATCCTTTAGGAACAGATGCCGGAAAAATTGCTTCTGTTACTTATAATATTCAACTTTATAATTCTCAAACTACTGCAGTTGAATTGGCTTCTATAATACCTGGAGGACTAGGAGTTAAATCACCTAATGTTATCTCTTCATCATCTCCTGTTGGTTATAATGATAATTTAAGATATGGGCAATGTCCTATTTCTATAAGTTCTTTAACCTCTTCCCAGGTAGAGGACAATACATATTTTAGACAGGTTTCTCCTTTTGCTTCTTCTGGATCCTATTCCCAATTTCTTTATCCTAGATATAGAAATGTTGGATTGAACGAAATACTCTATTGTGCAGTGGATAATAATGTATCTACTAATACTCCTGTCGGGGATAGTCCTTCTGCTCCGGTTATACCTGGAGCATTTACTTCTCTGTATAATCCGACATATTCTTACGACGGGTCTACGCAAATCAATTTTAGTATTTCCGGAACATATCCACAGAACGGAACTATTCTTACCCCTTACGATCCTACGGTTACTCCTTCTTCTGCAGCAGGAGCTACTTCTTCCGGTGTTTGGGCAGGATCGTTTTCTGGTACAACCGGGGGAACCCCAGATGGAGGT
>Ga0315903_10001738_pt1 | contig 33010 bp, 46 predicted proteins | sample LakEriMetagenome_7_FD_203524 | JGI IMG/M metagenome (GOLD analysis project Ga0315903, IMG submission 203524) | Freshwater fungal communities from buoy surface, Lake Erie, Ohio, United States - Buoy 2 MA119 | ecosystem: Environmental > Aquatic > Freshwater > Lake | place: USA: Lake Erie, Ohio...
TGGTCGCGGCCCAAGATGTGCGGATTGGCTTTTTTGATGGCCTGCTCCAGCTCAGTAAGGGCTGCCATCTGGTGCGGCAGCCCCTTGTAGAACCGGAATAGGTCGATCAATCGGATTGCGTTTTGCGTCATTGCCGCCTACCGCGTTTTTGTTTGGGGCGCCGCTGTTCGGGAGCGGCGCTTAGCGCTTTGGGAATAATGACTTTCCAACGAGCAGTAGCGCTTGGATGATCCCGTTTGCCCGAATCTTTGGGTACAGGCTGAGGGCTTCTGAGATTGCCGCCACAGCAATAGCAATCGCGGCAGCAGTGGTGGGATCCATGCAAAATAAGGAGTCTGTAGGAAGTTTAGCTGTAGTAGAGAAGAGTTCCTACGCACGTAATAGTTTCTACCGCTACATTCCGGGTAGCCACTGCTGGGTATGGACCATCGCATCGAAGATGGCCAATACTTAAACAAAAAAGAAGCAAAAGCAAGATTTAGGCAATCAATTCTTAACCACTGGAATAATTCCTGCGCCTATTGCGGGGTAGATCTGGGGCGATCTGCCACCCTCGATCACGTCCATCCAAAGTTTCGTGGTGGGCATACGCACCAGCAGAATTTGGTGGCTTGCTGTTTTGCGTGCAATATCTCGAAGTCGGCGGCGGATTGGCTGGAGTGGTACAGGGACCAGCCGTTTTGGGAACCGCACCGGGAGGACGCGATTATTGCGTGGATTACTGAGGGGCTTGTTGCTTAGGGTCCCAGCCCATGCCTTCGAGATACATCATTGCGATGTAATGGTCTTCGGCGTAGCGGCAGATGCTGCCCTTGCAGGCGCGGTAGTAAAGTTCGCCGCGTTCGTTTTCCAGCTGGTCCAGGCTGAAGCCGTTGCCGTAGTCGGTGGTACTAACGACGCTCATTTTTTGTTGCCGACAGTCATTTCAATGTGGCGGACTCTGGTTTCGAGATCACTAAGCCTTTCTTTTGAATCGTTTTTGAGTTCTTGAATATCGGCGGCGACGGTGTTGACTGATTGATCCAGCTTGGCGACTTGCATGAAAAGGCCGCCCAGTCCGATGACTGCAGCGGTCAAAAGGGCTGGAACGGCTTGGTTAAACGCGTTTCGATGTTCAGGTGACGCGGTGTAAACCTCTTCGTGGTTGTCCATTGCGAGGCATACTGCCAACTTTTTCTACAGTTTAACGACCTTGTTACCAGCTCCAAATGCGAACAACGCCTGCGCCGCCATTGCCTCCGGCACCTGAATTGGCTCCGTTCAATGAGGCACCCCCACCTCCTCCTCCGCCTCCAGGAAACCCACCAGTGCCACCTGTTTTTCCGGTAGAGGATGAACCACCTCCTCCCCCATCGCCATAAGTAGGACCAGCTTCACCAGAAGTAGCTCCGCTCCCTGCAGCGCCTCCACCACCAGTAGTGCTAACTCCGTAAGAACTCTGCTTTTGGTGAGAAAAACCTTGTCCGCCTGATCCTCCATTGGCAGTAACGTTACTTGATGCAATGCTTCCTCCTGCACCACCGCCACCAGGTCCTAAGTTAGACCTAAAGCCGCTACTTCCGGTGCCAGTAGTCGTTGAATCGCCACCGCCAGCGCCAAAGATTAGTGTGGCTGTGCCAAAAGAACTTGCATTTCCACCTGTAGCAGCTGCAGTGCTTCCTCCGTTTCCGTTATTTCCTGGCGCAGCTAAGACCAAAGATCCAAAAGAAGATCCTCCTCCGTCTGTACCTGGATTTCCGTTTGTTGATGTTGTAGTAACCGCTGCGCCACCAGCGCCGCCTGCGCCAACAGTAACTGTTTCAGTAGCGCCAACAATGGAAGCAGGCATATACCGACTAACCCAAAGACCGCCACCGCCGCCACCGCCGCCGCAACGCGTAGTGGCTGATGCGCCTTGACGACCTGATCCGCCACCACCGCCGCCAGCCACGCACTCGACGTACACAGAAGTAACGCCTGCGGGTTTTGTCCAAGTGCCACTACTGGTGAACTCTTGGTAATCTGCGGTGTTGCTACCGCTAACCGTGGTCCATTGCGGGATCGCTCCAGTGCCTTGTGAAGTCAGTACCTGACCGCTAGTGCCAGCCGCACCATCAAGTAGTACAGCCGCCTTGAAATCAGGTGAGGTGCGAAACTCTCTCGTCATCAGCCGATTACCACCACGCGATAAGCATTGCTAGCGGGCGCCGTGGCAAAGACCAGCGTGGCGGTGGTTGTGCTGGTGCGTTGTACATCCACTTCAACGTCGTCATATTCGCCGGAATTGGGGAATACACGAATGATTACGTCGCGGGTATTCAGGTTGTGTGTAACCACATAACTGGTGGCGCTACCATCGCCGATGCTGGTGGAAATCTTACGAAGACGCCCAGACCAGTTGGCTAGCTTGAGTGGCGTGATGATACGAGCATCGTCAGTGCCTGTATCAACTTCGGCTTGGGTGGCAAGCTCGGCGATGCCAGAAGTAGTTTCGCTGGCTGCTGGCGACGAGGATCCAAACGACGTAAACAGCACGTTGCTGCTATCGATTGTGCCATTCACTTGGGTTTGACGCCAAGTTGTGCCGGCATCGCTGCCTTCCTCGACTGTAATGGTGGCCTGTTCCAGCTCGGCAAATGTGCTGGCATCAAGAGAGCGGGTTAGTGCTGTCGATGCGCCATTCCAGACGTATATGCCGTTTTGGGACTGGGTGGACTGGTTGCGCACCAACACCCGATCTTGGGATGCCATGGTGATGCCATCAATCGTGGCGCCGGGGCTGCTCAGATTGATGTTGCTTTGGGTGCCGACGCGGGCGCTGTCTTTCCACGCCAAACCTTCGACGGCAGAGTCCACGTAAGACTTGGGTACTGCGTCGCCTGCTGCGGTAGGCGTTGGAACATTGACGACTTTCGATGCGCTCTGCAGGTCAATGTCGGTAAAAAACTTGCGAGCCATGTCAGATCAGGCGAGCGAGGCCAGCGGATGCTGGATTCAGTGTAACAACGGTCTGGTTAACACTTGGATGAGATACTTCGCCATCAATTTCTTGGCTGCCACTGTCCAACAATTCGACAGATGGCTTGAAACCGAGATTATGGTTAATTATCCAAGTTGTAGATGCGCTTGATTGTTCGTGGATGTAAGCGCCCGCACCGGCTGGTCCCTGCGGTCCTTGCGTAATTGCGGCGACCGTGCTTGTAACTGGGACGGTGACAACAGTGCTGCTGCCGTTTTCAGTAACTGTGACTGTATTAGTTACAGAGCTAACATTAACTGTTGTCATCCAGTGTAACCCTCGCTCACATAAATAGTGCCTTCTAAGTAATATTCTTTAAGGCCGCTGGGGTTGGTAAGCAGCACGTCATAATAAACTTCGTTTGGGAAAGTTGTTGTTTGCTCGTCGGTTAATGCGATGGCAACCGTACCAGTGCTGCGGTTGGTGTATGTGACAGTAAAGTCAGCATATTTAGTGGTGCGCCCTTGATTCCACGCTTGAGCAGCAACGGCCCAACCCGTTAAATTGACGGCTGCGTCCGTGCTGTCTTTGAATTGCAGCGTGATGCTGTAGTCCGCCCGGCGCTGCAGGCTGATGTTGTAAGTGCCGGGCGAGATAGCCATGTTCTAATTTTAGCGGCCTTGACCGCGTAGTTTTTTGCGCCCGTGGTTAGGCAGGCTGTTTTGACCTTGACCTTGGCGGGTCTTTTTTGGTTTGCCCGACTGGTGCTCGACACGTCCCAAGGCGGTTTTACTTTTGACTGCCACTACAGATCATCCCGTGGGTTAATTGCCACCAAACAGTAAGCCAAAAAAATACCGGCGCAACAGGCACCGGCAAGCACTGCGGCAGTTAGCACGACTCAGTTAGCCCAAGGAACGCCGGCGGCTTTGGATGGGTGGCGTTGTTCATCGAGTTGCGCCTGAAGGGCAACTTCGATTTCGGCAACCTTTTCATCACCGCCAAGGGCTTCCTGTACCCAGCCGATTACGGTGGCCTCATCAAGTTGGTTGTACGGGATCAGGTTGTCAGGACGCTGAAATCCCACGCTGCCGTATGCACCAGCAGAGTAGGTGCCGTCGTTGGCATCAACGGTGTAGTGCGCCGTCATTACGAAACCATCGTCGGTTTCGCGTTCAAGGGTGTTGATACCCCACGTAAAAGTGGTGGCCATGATGAAGAACCAGACTGGTACAGAGTAGGAGGGTTGCAGCCAGTTGGGAAGGGTCGGCTGTTACACCCTAGGGAAGGTGACTACTCGTCTGCAGATTCGTAGGGTTGCGGCACAACAGCGTGCATGGCATCAAGCAGCACTTTTTCGTGCTGCTGATACCCCCAGTTGGCGATCTCCCAATAGGTGGCGCACCTGCCTTTGGTTTTAAGCATTTCATCCCACTGGTCTGCCAGTGCGAGCGGAATCTCAAGTGAATTGGACATAGAAGTGGAAACGTTTAGCCGATCTTGATGGCACCATCGGACATTTGAATCTTGGCGTCGCCAGTCATCTTGATGCTGCCACCTTCTTTGGTGGTGATGGTGACGCCTTCAACCAGTTCGGAGGCGTGCTTGACCAGCTCGGTCACGTCTTCGTCGTTGTCCTTGGCGCGGATCTCAAGCTTCGTGGTTGGAGTCCGAGTCTTCCACTCTTTGTTCCCGTCAACGCGGGCGTACTCTTCGCCGCCTGAACGGAAGACGAGATCGTTGTCGTAATCTTGTTGGGTCATGGTTTCTAGGGAACTGTGGCCAGGGGCAGGAGGTGCAAACTCGCTGCCCCACCACTATACGCTTGACGCGGGCGATCAGACCATATTGGTGACATCAACAAAATGGTCTGTGGGAAGCCACTAGGGGATCACGGATTAACAGCAACGGATCTTGTGGATCATGAAGTGCCAATCCGTGAACGACAAGTGAGTAGGACTTATGGCTCTAGCGCGGTAACACGAGCCTTCAAGGATTCAATTTCAGCCAACGCTTCCTGCAGCGCAGCGGTCAGCAACGGCACCAGCTTTGATTGGTCGATGCCTTGGTAAACAGGATTGCCGCTAGCATCCACTGCATCCTTTTCGCCAGTAACGCACTCAGGAACAACGGCTTGGGCTTCGTGAGCAATAAAGCCATCAACAACAGTGTCAGGATCTGTGATGAAGTTAAAGCGGTGAACCTGAAGCTGGTTGACCCGATCAACAGCGCCGGTTAATGGTACGACGTTTTCTTTGAGGCGGTAGTCGGAGGAGGTGTTGTAGGCGGTGGCAGATGCTGTTACAGCAATAGTGCCAACGACAACGCCGTTCCGGCTGAAATTGAGCATCTCTCCATCGACGGCGCCAATCTTCGAGAGAAAGATGTTGGAACTTGCTACGGTACGGGCGTTTAGATACGTTCCATCTGCAGCCAGCATGTGGCCGGTGTTTGCGTTTTCACTAGTGGCAATATCGGCTGTTGAGCCGACCAGTAGGTGCCCATTACTTTTGACCCTCATCCGCTCCGTCGGGCTGCTTGCTCCGTCGGCGGTAGTGGAGAACACTAGGCGCGTTGGATGACTGGACCCAGCAGTCCAAGTGCCTCCATCCCTTAACGCTGTGATTCTTGCGCCTTCATTTGCGCCGCCTTGTTGAAAATGCAAGACCCCAATGTTCTGATCCGCCGCAGGAACAGTTCCACGAACAAGCGAAAATCGCGCTTCGTCATCGCCACCGGTATTACCTCGAACAACAAGCTTGTCAGAGCTAGACCAAGAAGACGTGCCAACTAACAACCTGCCGGAGCTGTCGATGCGCATCCGTTCGGATCCGGCAGATCCGGTCCCGAAGCGCAATGACGAATCGCTTTCTGCTTGGATCCTTGCATATTCAGTGCTACTGGCATTTGGATGGAACGTAATGTTTCCCGAGTTGTCAGAGCTTCTGCCGCGAACAGCAATGGCATTGCCGTTGGATGTGGCAACTACTTCAAGAGGGTTGCCTACAGCGGCAGACGACGCTCCGACAATTACTCGTCCACTCGCATCAACAAACAACCGCCCAGTGCCATTAGTCGAGATGGCTACTTGGTCTGCGCCGGGGGAGTAGATGCCGGTGTTTGTATCGCCGGTAAATGTAATGCTTGGTGTTGCAGCCGCACCAGCAGATGCGCTAATGATGCTGTCAAATGTTGCGGTGCTGGTTACATCCAGTGTCCCAGGTACATCAACGTTGCTGGTCCACTCAACGCCGGTACCAGCAGCATCCGTCTGCAGCAGTTGGCGAGCGGTACCATCAGCCAGTTTGGAGACAGGGATCTCGTCAGGAAAGTCACTCACCCATGCGCTGCCGTTCCACGTTTTGAGTTGGTTAGGACTGACGCTGGTATCTAACCACAGTTCACCAACACTATTGCCAGTTTCGCCGCCGCTAGCGGGGCTGGCATTAGGTGCAGTCGTGCCTACGTGAACAGGACCAACTTTGACCAATGCCCCAGCACTGTTTTTGTAGAACAGCCCAGGGCTAGTGGAATTGGTATTGATTGCAAGCTGCCCATCGCTCATGCTTGCAGGCAAAGGACGCTTGCTTGCAGTGCTAGAACGCAAATGCTGGAGAGCCATTCCTTAACGCCCGCAGGCCGGAAATTACTCCCTTACTGTAACTAACGCGATCAGAACGCGCCGTCATCAAGATCACTGGTCAGTGCAACTGTGCCAGTGGCATCCTTAAACGTAATAGTTCGATCAGCCGTGGGGTCAGTGACAGTCAACGTTGTTTCGTAGGCATTTGCAGTAGCACCCTCAAAGATGATTGTGGTGCCAGTGCCCATTTCAAGGTTGCCGGTCATTGTGCCACCGGCTTTGGCTAGCTTTTCGTTATCTACTTCAGCAAGAGCTGATTGAACATTAGTAGCGGCAATATCGCCAGTCGGTGTGAATTGGATATTGCTAGCGAGCTGCGCAGTGACTGTTTCAGAAACGTCAATCAGCTTATAAACACTTCCGGTGCTTAGTAGAATGTCTGGCGGCGAAAGTGCGACAGTTGGTGCGGGGCTTGTACCGGTGCCACCTTCACTAACAACAACGTAGTATTTGTTATTGGTTGCGCTAGGTGAAGGTAGGGCCGCACCAACGGTAAAGCCTGCCGCAGTACCGTCTGCCGTTACGGAATCCACCAAATTGGTGCTTGCGTCATAAGTACCAGCGAAAACAATCTCACCAGCAGAAATACCTACGGGCTGGTAAACGTTTCCGTCCCACAGGAACAGATCGCGGGTAAGAGGATTGAAGAAAAATTGCCCGATGTGATCGGCAGTGGGTTGCGTTTCACCAAATAGTGAAACTGAATAGTTTGCAAGCTTGGCTCCTGTTATTGCGTCAGAAGCAATTCGGTCGGAACCAAATGTCCCTGTAGTTACTTTGCTGGCATCAAGGACAGGAATATCAGATGCGACAAGTGCTGTCCCATTGCTGACATGTCCTTGGGCATCAACGGTAACCTTGGGGTAAGTACCAGGTGTGACTGAGTTTGTGTGATTGAGCGTTCCAGCAGCATCTACGGATAGCCCGCTTCCGGGCAGTACAGCACCGATTGCGCCTGATGTTGCTGCCGGCAAATCTGCAGCAGTAATGCTTCGACCTGCAGTAATTAAACCCTTGGCACTGTATTGAACAACTTGGTAGGTGCTGGTGTTTGCGGTAACGCTGTTGTCGATTTGGATAGTATCGCCGCTAAGCGTTAGTCCGTTGCCATTGACGATTACGGCACCTTTAGCGCTGGTGGTAGCCGTAGGAAGATCTGTTGCTGCAATCGTGCGGTAACTAACAGCACCAGCAGCGCCGGTGGGACCAGCTAGAAATTGTGCTGCTGCGCCAGTGTTATCTAGGGAAGTTGTGATGGTGACTTGATCACCAGAAGTAGCAACGCTTAGATTGACGATGCCTGCCGTGTCGCCAACGACTGTGTTGATTGATCCGGCGGCTTTGATGCTGACCCAACTGCTGCCGTTCCAGCAGTAAATTTTGCTGTCGTCAGTGTCTAGAGCCAGTTGACCCGTAAATGCACCACTAGCGGGAAGAGTGGTAACAAGATCAACAGTCGATTCGTCGGCTAGCTTGGCTGCAGTTACGGCATCATTAGCCAGTTGCGTGGCGCTGATACCGCCAGTTGCAATGGCAGTGCCGGCAATTTGACCACTGTTAAACAGGATTTTGGCGCCGGGGATGGTAGCGTCGGCGATCAAAGTCACGCCATAACCGATGGCGTCTTGGACCGTGATCCTTTTTGTTTCACTTGCGCTGATGTCAGCTACAGCAAGTAAGTCCCCGGCTGCGAGGTTCGCGCCGGCAAGAGCGGAAAGTTCGCTAATTTTTAGGTCAGCCATGCGCCCTCAACCGAAAACCGTAGTCGTAAGCCGATTCTAGGTCTTACTCCAGTTCCTCTAGTACCAGATAAGAGCTGGCATCTTGCTCTAGCTCAATCTTGTCTCCGGACTCCTGTAACAGGAAACGCTTCTGCTGTGTCCTAGCCTTTAAGCGGACAGGGCCTGTGGTTACGAACGATATTGTGGCATTTACAACGCTGTCCGGCGTAAAACTGACAGCTGCCCCGGTGACGATGGCATTAAACTCCCACCAAAGGGCGTCGTTAATTTGAGATGCTGCAAAGTTGCCTCCTTGGGCAGCAGTGTCTCCGTATTTAATATAAAATTTGCCGTGAAAAGATGCACCGACTTCTGTACGCACAACAAGTTGCAGTAAATAATTAACGGGCTCCTCTCCTGCTTTGTTGACGTAATCCCATTGAGCAACTAGCTGCCCGCTCCCACTAATTAAACTACTGTATTGCTGCCGATGTTCGTCACTTAAAACAGTGACGTCAACAGTTTCACGTGTTGTGTTTAATTCGTACTCTGTAACTTGCCCCAAAATGCGCGTATCCCGGTCGCGTATCGTGGCGCGTATTGGAATGTCTCGTGCAATAGCGGTCAGCGGTATAAGGCCCACAGTGCTACCTTCTAGGCTGTCGTCAAAGGTGTCGTATAGCTTGATCCCGCCCAGTTCGTCAACAAATACGTACCAGTTGCCACTACTTTGAACAGTGTTATTTGCCCAACCGCTAGCGGCTACAAAATCTAAATTTGTTCCGTCTGTTGTTGTAAGCTCCAGTAGATCGCCACTAACCAAAAAACCCTCGTCAAAATCAAAACTAAATCTGTCTCGGTCTGCATTTACATCCGATGGATTGACAACAGATTCTTTGCTGCCCTCAAGCGACTGGCGCGTTAGTTCAATCGTACCAATCTGACCAAGATAGATGCCCATTAGATCGTTACCGCAGTAAGGGCTCCGGTGCCTTGGAAGGAAATTTCGGCACGGCTTACTTCGCCTACAGCCGCTCCGAAACTGACGCTTGTAATGTAAGCCGTAAGACGTACATCGCTATTTGTATTACCGTCAACAAGTCTTAGGCGCATATCAACGGTGTCACCACTAGATACACCGTCAACGCGTAGAACATTTTTTAGGGCTGTGGCTGCGTCGTTGCGTCCAGCACCGTCGTTGTAGTACAGCAACGAAGCGCTGCCATTAAACTCTTGTACCCCAGGTGTGTAAGTACGCTGGGAGTCGCCAAGCGTGGTGGTTTCTAGCATCTCAAGGCTTCCGGTCATAGACCAGTTCGTGACCTTAAGCTGCTCGGTCCCGTCAATCAGTAGTTGGCCGTCCCGGCCTGTATAGATTTTTGCCATGGTCTCAGTTTAGAGAACTCCGATGAGTTGAACACGGACAGAGCTACGTCCTGGACGTACGGCAGTTACGGCAGGGGCTTCGGCATAACGCCAAGCGTTCAAGCCGGACACGTCGATGGCAGAATCCGTGCCAGTCCAACCTGTTTTGACGGAACTGGGGATGGTGAACGTGTTGTACGTACCTTTGACGTCGTTGTAGTGCGTTAAAAACAGTTCGGCATTGCTGTCGCTGATGTTGTCGTAGGCAAGTTCCAGTGCCATGCCGGTGCGGGCATCGCCGTACAAAATTCGCACTTCAGCGCCAGATTGAGAGCGAAACTGTTTGATTGGGTAGTCGCCCGGATTAAAATTGCGTGATGTGGGCGTGAGGGAAGGGAATGCCATTAGTCGAGCACCTCAAAGCGGCTCTCATCGAGCACGTCCTGCACAACCAGACTACGCAACTGGCTATCACACGGGAAGTGACTGGCTTGAATTTCAACAAGTCCATCCTCGTCCATTGTGATCTGATCCACTTGGTAGATGTTGCAAGCGGTGATGTCAGATCGCACTGTGAACAAAGCATTGAATAACGTGCTGTCGGTAGTCCGGCCGTCTGTAACCGTCATAGTTGTAAGACGAACATCTGTATCACCAGCCCGATAGGCAAAAATGCTGTACGTACCACTAAGCGATCCAGACAGACAGGTCACATTCCCGCTGGCGTCAATTACGCCGTTTTCATAAGCGACATTGGGCGAGGCTTTTGTGATTACACGGATGTACTGACCTGGAGCTAAGTACAAACCTTCGGGTGTCGTCTTGAACGAAATGGTATGGGTAATTCGACGGCGAACACTAAGCAGGTAGCGAGCTGTTAAAAAGGCTTGTTCTCGATAGGTGCAGAAACCGCTCAAGTCATATGTTTCCATTTTTGCTTGGTTGTAGTCATCTGTACTGTCCGACCACAGCACCATCATCGAGCGCGACTCTGGCAGTTGATTTTTAGCGGCTTCTCTATAACTCATAACTGCACGAAAGTTACGGCGATCATCTGCTTCCAGGTAATTAACAGCAAAAGTGTCTTCAATAATGTTACCTGATGTAAATAAAGCAGAAATCTGCACCGCGCCTTGGCGCAGGCTTCCATCAGTTTCTGTAGGCAGTGCTGGCTCTACTGAAAACTTGCCGTTTGTAACTACAAAATTACATAGGTGTAGCGGAGCCAGCTGACTGATGTACTCACGGATGTTGATTTGCTCTTCGACAACACCATCAAAATAAATGCGGTTTTGCACTAAGAAACGTGCCGTGCGGGTAAAACCGGATGTGTCTACAAGGTCAGTTGAAATACGCCGTCCAGCTCCGGAGCGTGGGTCTGTAAGTAAAAAATAGACAAGATCGGAAAATTTATTTGCAGGTCCAATAGTGTTGGTGTCAAAGCGCAAAGTAGGGATGCCGTCTGGGATCCAGATACGCACTTGATCAAGACTGGTGACGGATTTGCTGGAACGCAAAGCCATACCAAACATGGTCATATTGTTGTATGTAGGTATTTCCGGGTTAGTGACACTTTCATTGACATAAACGATCTCATGTTCGGCGTTTGAGTTGTTTGATTTTTCTAGTTCTTCGTAGTGCGACACATCCGCTATCTGGCTGGCAAGCTCAAACCAGCGTTCTTCTGTTGCTGGATCTCCAGGTACATAAACACTGTCGTGTACGACGCGTAAACGCGGTCCAACATTTCCACTAAAAAAGTTATTGTTTACGTTTGACCAAGCATCAAACGTGTAGTTGTTTGGCGGTTCATGCGACCAGCTAACAATGGTCATCGTGGATGGGTTTTCCCATTCCCAGCCGCCACTTAAGGGATTTTCCGGCCTATAGATGCTTCGTGCTTTAAGGCTGATCGTAACTGTTTTGCCGTCCGCCCACGTCAGTTCAACATTTACTGCTCGTTCTTGTCCTTTGTAGTCTGTGGCGTACCCTAAATAATGTGTGTGCCAGCCGCCAAATCTTCCCGTCGTGATATTCGTAGGCAGCCACTCTTGGACTTCCATTCGAGCGGCTTGTGTTGTCCATCGCCCGTCGGTACCAGCACGGCCTTTAGTTCTAAACTCTTTGTTGGCGCGTACGTCAATCGCAGCGACAACTTCACCTGTAGTCGTTAGGCGAAAAGTGCCGTAACGATTTGGGTAATCAGCACCAAGAATGTTAGTACCGTTAGCGATTAAACGCCAAAATTGGGCGTCATCAGGACTAAATTGGCGGACATCGGCACCGCTCTTTGGAATAAAGCGATATTCAAATTGACCTGGTGTGCGACTTTTGATTCTGATGTAGTTGTACTGATCTGTTGAAGTTTTACCCGTTACGCAGAACTGTTCGCCAATCAACTCCCATGTGTAAGGTTGGCCATTTGTGTCTAAGCCGACGGGACGAACGGCAATGGTAAATACGGTTGTGCGAGCAAAGTAGCCGTTGCGTGTGCCGTTAGTAATTGTGACGCCGTTACGGTCAAATTGCGCCAAGCGAGCTGGTGTGGGTACCTCTGGAAAGTTGCACAAACCGTTGGCGCGGTTCCACGCTTGCGAGCGGATACCAAACTCAGTTGCATCAACAACGCGCTGATTTCTAACTGTGGCAAAAGCCACATGTAGCAATGGAAAGTATGAAGGGCCGATCCACGAATCTTCGTAAGTTTGACCGTTGTAACCAACTTGGTTGTAAGTAGCTTTAGTTCCAGCAATTCCGATTTCTGTGGAGCCGCCTGTTGTTTCGATGCACTTCAGCAGATAATCGCTTATGCCTTTTTTTACACGCCATATTGTGGATGGGCGTTGTATGACCTGCCATACAGTTCGGCCAATCATAAACATTTCGCCGACTTGTAATTTGTCGTCAGCTTCTTCGCGTTCTGCAATGCTTCTGGAGTTTTGATCGTCTAGTGTTACGCCGGATTCTGTTGCAAAAGAATCATCGTTATATTCGTTGTCGTTAATTCTAAAAGTAACCGTATCGCCAACAGAAACAAGCACACGAGTGGGCAATGTGTATTCGGTTTGGTTGTGCTTGATTAAACCCATGAAGCAGCTGTAACCCGCTCCATCGCCAGGCATACCATCTTCAGGTTGATTGGCTGCACCGCCTGCAATCTTGCGGCGCGTGGCACGCAACCGTCGATCCGGATCGTCACCGTCAGGGATTGAGATAACTTGCCAGTTGATTTTGTTGTGCGTGCCGTTTTTGATGGGATCATAAACACCAAAAGTTGTGCTGCCGCTTGGTGTATAGACGGAGCAAAAACCTGTGTCTACAGCCGCAGACTGAGTAGGACACTGAAAAATATCGTCATGCGGTTCTGGATCGCCAGAATACGGTTCGCCACGAGTGCCGGCAAATTTGTCGGCAGCTTTAACTCGGTTGCCTCCATCTCGGCTAGCCCAGTAGAAGGCGTACTGTTCCTTGGGTAAAGACGCCAAAGGCATTGTCCCAAGGAATATGCCGTTTACATCGGGAGTATTTAGTACGCTTTCACCAACAACGTATAGTCCTTTGTAACCTTGACTGGAGCCATAGCTGAACATGCGCGACCAGACCAGTGAAGGCGTGACAAAAATGCCGCCTGTTGTATGAGTTTCGCGTTGTGTGTAGCGTCCAAAAATAATCGGAATAGGTAGTCCAAACTGTGCAATGTCTGCAGTGCCTTCAAAACCAAAAGTTTGGTTGAAGCGGCTGCGCCCGTTTGCAGAAGCAAGTCGTTTTGTACGCCCTTGAGAAGGAACTTCGGGCTTAGGGGTTAAAAAGTATGAGGCCGCTGAAAAAATTGCACCTACGGCGAGACTGATTAAAAACGATATACCAAAATCGCCATTTTTAATGTTTGGAATTAGGTTGTACTCTGCAGGACGGTTCTTTTCAAGTTCTGCGACTTGTTGTTTGTACCAGCGGTATTCTTCCTCGCTGCAGCCAATGGTTGTGATTAAGTCGCGCTCAAACGGGAGAAGTGGCGCAGCGTATGCACGGGCTGCATGATCCCGATAGGGCACCAAGTCACCGCTTGCTTGGGTGTGCTGATGTGGATTACGCCCTGCTGCCATACCACTCCAAATGCGTGCTTATGCGTGGACAGCAACACCACGTCTCCATCGAGTTTAGCTGCGCCAACGCGCTTTCCCCACCGCAATAATTCGCGGCCGATCTGACGCCAGGTGGCTTCGTACCAGTGGACTGATGCCGGCGGTCTAGGTATTTCCAGTTCGTCTAAAGCTACAAGTACCAAGTGGATGCAGTCGAGCGCTGCGTCGGGATCGGTTCCGTCCGCGCCATAGCGATAGGGTCTACCGATCAGGTCAGAAACGCACATAAGACGACGCGGGTAGCCTACCTACAAGCCGTTGGTGCAGCGTACGGTTGGGAATATCGCTGTTTACAGCATCAAGCACAGTGTTAAGCCGCAGGTTGATGCTGGCTTCGTCCCAGCCTCCGCTGGCTGTAACTCCTGTGTAACTGTGCAGTAGTTGTTGTGAGGCTGAGTTATCCGGATTTACAAGGCAGACATCTACAGTAGCGATCCATGATTCCGTGACGGCTTGGGCTGCCCACGAGCGGCTCAGCTCGTTGTTGGGGAACGTAAGGGCAGCATCCACGTTGTCACCTTTGATGTTGACGGATATGCCGCTAAAGCCGAATGGCATAAACGTATGTAAGTAGCCGCTGCGGGTAATACCGCTACGGATGTAAAAATTTTGGAAGGCCAAGATGTTGCCGTTGTCCTGCTTAAAGCGGACAAAGTGACCGAGAGCGTACTGCATTACATTCCGATGCGGCGACGGGTAGAGCTGGACTGTTGCAGGCGGCGCAGGGTGGCTTGTTCACCACGTTGTGCTCCTTGCTGGGCAGCTTGAGACATTCCGGCTTGGAATTGACCCACAGTGACGTACTCCACATTATTGATGCGTTCCACGCTGTAGCGCACGTCAATGGGTTCGAGTGCGGCGGTTGCCGTATTTCCGTCTGCACTTGTACCGCTACCAGGGATGACGGATTTGCCCCGAGCGCCACGAGAGTAACGGGACATGGCAGCGGACATCTTGGATTGCGGGATGACGTATTCTGGTTCGCCGCCTTCGCCGATAACGGCGCGGGTAGGGCCGGTAACAAAACCACCTTCCGCAAAACCCGGAACGCGAATCCCTCCGGAACCAAAGGTACTAGAACCTGTACCCTTAAAGCTGCCTCCAAATGTAGCTTTACCTGCTGCATTAGATTTTGATTGGAAATTACCTGAAGCAGCTCCACTAATCAGTCCAAGTACCGTTTGAAGAATATAAATTTCAATAAGTTTGGCAATCATTTGGGATGCCATATCCATGAAATGGTCGCCTACACCTTTGAAGAACGCAGCTAACGCTTGTTGGCCAGTCATCGCACCAGAGACAAGGCCCTTAAAGGCTTGCTGGAAGGCGTCGCCGATGGCTTTGGCTCCGGCAACAACTTGGTTGATGGGATCTGTTAAGTTGTTAAGTTCACCTCTAGCCGTAGCAATAGCATCTTGTAAGCGTTCAGTGCCTGTTTTACCCTTTTCTGGGCCAGCGGCTGCTGCACTCTGTACGGCATTTTGCTGATCCTTAAATATCTTCAACTGTTTTTCTAGCTCGACTGTGCTCGTCCCACGGGCTTTAGCCTCTAATATGGCAAGTTCCGTTATTTTTATCTGTTCTTCTACAGCTGTAAGTTGTTCGGTAACAAGCCTCTCAAAATTTGCAATACGTTCTGCCTCAGCGGGAAGCACTCCTTCTGTAACTAGCCGTAAATACGTACGTCCATACTGCGCCTGTAGTTGCTGCTGTTTTGTTAGATCTGTAAAAGGTTTAACTGCGTCGCGTATGGCTTGCTGTGCACGTAGTTCTTCTTCAAAGCGTTTTTGCGTAATTTCGCGGATTTTATCTTCTATTACTTGACGTGCAAAACTCTCCCGAGCTATCGCTGTTTTGTTTATTAGTTCGCGCTCGCTCTGATAGTTTGCTTGCTCTAAAGCCTTAACCCTGTCACGTTCTATATCTGCTAGCGTCTTTGTTAGCTCTACATCTACAGCAAGTAATTCTCTACCCTCAAATAGAAAGTCTCTAATAAGATTTTCGGCATTTCCGATTTCAAGAAGTGCTTTGTAATCCGCTTGAAGCTGAGCAGTGCGATCTTCTGGTGGTTTAGGGCCTTTTGCTCCGGCTGCACCTCCGCCTGCCAGCTGGCTCGGCGCGTTAAATCCTGCAAGCGGCGCTCGCGTTAATCGTTCTGGGACAGGCGGTCCAAATTGCTGTGGTTTATTGCGACCAGCGCCACGTATTTTATCTATAAGTGCCCCTACGGGATTAAGTACAGCTAGTGCGTTTTTAGCAAATTCTATTATTCCGCTATCGAGTACAGGTAGATTTTGAGCAGCTCCGATAATTCCGTACTGAATTTCAGTAAATTTACCGGCGACACTATCTAAAGCTGTACCAGCAATGCGTGCAATTTCTCCTAGACCTAAAATAAATTCAGTTGTTCCTCTAATAAGCTCATTAAACATTGATGTAAACGCTGCTTGAATACGCGCAGCTGTTTCTTGTAGTTCATTGCCAGTGGATGTAAATGAGCCGCTAGCAGTTTGCGCAGCTTGTGCGGCTGCCTGAGCAATCTGATCGTAGGCTTGCTGAAAAACGTTTTGTTGTTTAGTTGCGACTTGCTCGCTATTGTTACCTAGCTCAACGAGTGTATCGATAAGCGTTTGAACAGATATATCTCCGTCCTTAGCCATCTCAAGGATGGTACTTCTGCTTACTTTGTATTTGTCAGCTAGGGCTTGTTGGACATTGATTCCTTGGCTTGTTAGTTGATTAAGTGTTGCTTGGCTTACTTTGCCTGACTCCAGTGCGGATGTAATTGCGTTACCTGTTTTCTCAAAAGAGCCTCCGTACAGTTCGGTGAGGCGTGTTACAAGCTGGATAGCTTTTGCCTGATCCTCTATTTCTAGTCCAACGCCGCGAATGTTTTGGATGACGGCGGTAAATTTCTCTACGTCGGTATTAGCAACTTTGAAAGCGTCAGAAAGTTGCTTTGTCTGCTGTGCAGAGAATCCGATGTCTTCTGCAAGTTGCTTTACGGCTTGACCGCGACTGGCAATATCGCCAAGCAGGGTGCCAAGCAGCGAGCCAGCAAAACTACCTCCTGGACCAGCAAGACCGCCTAAAAGACCACCGATAGCACCGCCTGCTGCTGCGCCACCGCCTTGCCCAAACAACAGCGGAAACGCACCACCAATAATTGAGCCGCTGATGGCTCCACCTACGCGTCCGCCGATACCTTGACCTCTTCGTGCAGTTCCGCCGGCTGCAGGAGGTAGCGCAGGACCTTGTACACCAAAACCTGCATTTTGTATGAGCTGCCGTCGAGCAGCCTCACCCGCTAACCGCTGACGCGCTGCAACACTAGCTGCGCCCTCTTTACTCCGTATAGCCGCTACTTCCTTTGCAATTTGTAATTCACGTTCTCTTGCAAGATTAAGACTTTCTTGTGCTCGCTTAGCGTCTGCAATAGCGATAGCAGAGTTTTGATCAAGTCGTTGCAGGTTGGCCGCTAATCCCACCAGCTGCTGTCTTGTAGCAGCCATCCGTTGCAAAATTTGTTGCTTTTGGGCTGCTGCGCGAAGACCTTCCTGTTCCGCTGCTGTCATCGGCAGGGCAACTGGAAAACCCATTGCTCCTGCTGCAGCTAACGGTCCTTGCATTAAAGCCCCTGATTTTCCAGCAAGGAAGCTCGCTTTCTGTTGTTGCCGAACTAATAATTCATATACTTCTTGTGTACCTTTAACAAGATTTTGCTGGCTTTGAACTTTTTGATTTAGTACAGAAGCACTCTTTTCTTCAAGACGTAGTAATGCTGCCTGAAGCTCTGCTTCGTCTTTTTTACTTTGGATGATTCTTTGAACCCGTTCTGCTACTGGAGACTTTTGCCCCGCTAATGTTCCTACAGCAGATGCCGCTCCGGGTCCAATAGGCCCAGAATACTGCGTTGTCTCACGTATGCCGGCTGCCGCTAACCGTGCTTTACGTTCTTGTTCAGTGACTTGTTTAAGTAGTAGTGCGCGCTCACGTAAACCGGAATTAAGTTCCTGAGTAGCTCTTACATATTTAGTTGCTGCAGTAGTTGCCTCTTCCGTATTTAAAGCTGCGTTATTAAACGCATTGGCAGCCTGACTAACAATATCGCGTAGATTGTTTATATTGCGGACAACTCCTCCACTACCGATATTTTCTAAGTAGTTATTTAATGTATTTACTAGTTTAGAGGTTGCAGATACTTCGTTCTGAAGACGCTTGAGTTCTTGGGCGCCGCGTACCGCAATTTCAATATCGGCTCTGTAAGCCACGGCGTTACGTCACACTCTGGTACTTCAGTTTACGAGGTAAAAAAGCCGCCGGGCTAGCGGCGGCGTTTGGCCTTGTCCATTTCCTTCTGGTGGTCTTCGTTCAGGATCTGGAAGTAGGCGCTCCAGCCGAGTAATTCCTCGGCGGTCATGGTCGTCCGAACTTCGGTAAGAGTCAGGCCCAGTTCCTTGGCGACGCCAAATTGGAGCATGAGCCAGTTGTCTTTGCGGAGTTCGGCGCTCAGGATTTTGGGTCAATGGGCTCGGCGTCGTCGGTAAGGATCGCCAGCATCAGGGCTTGCAGGTCCTTGTCCTTCACTTCGTTCTTCAGCACATCCACCTCGCCGACGCTGAATAGCTTGGAGCCGGATTCGTCGAGGGCCTTGGCGATCAGCAGTTGGAGTGCGAAGGCGTTGGCATCGTCGGACTTGGCTTGTTTTTGGGCGCGTTCGCGCTCGGCCATCGTCAGCGGTGCCACCCACATTTCAAATTTGCTGCCGTCGGACAGCTCCACTACTTTTTTGACTGGCTCCAGGTTGGCGGCCTTGCGGAGACGGTCGATTGCGCGTACAGGAACGGGCATACCAATGCTTGGGGTATGAGATTAGTGTAGCGGAGTAGAAATAAAAAACCCCGGCTGGGGGCCGGGGCTCGCTGAAACTGACTGCGACAGCAGACTATCAGGCAGAGGTGCTGAAGTCGAAGGTCGGGGTGCCAGCAGGGCGGAAGTTGACGGTCACCGATTGGGCGTCGTCGGGGTTGATGTTCAGGCTGGCCGAGGTCAGCACTGCATCGAACGAGATGGAGCGGCTCAGGCTCTCGCTCAGGGTGCCGCCGCTGAACACGCGGTCGGTGTAGAGCTTGAAGGCAGCACCGTTTTGCTGGCGCTGGAGCACGTCCTCGATCATGCGGTTGGACAGGGCGGCGTCCTCATTGGTCATGTAGACCGTTGCGGTGCCAGTGCCATCGCCGAAGCCGCTGATGTAGCTGCGGAAGGGCACGTACTGACCAGGGGTTTGACCGATGGTGGTGACGTCGATCTCAGCGCGGCTAATCTCGAAGCTCCAGTCGCGGACTTGGCCAACAACAGCGAAGTCGGCGTAGTACACCTCGAACTCGTTGGGGGCAGCCACGGTGCCATCGTCGGTGATGGCCAGGATGGTGCCGCCGGCAGAAGTCGATACGGTGAGCGCACCAGTCGCAGCGGTGTAGCTCAGGACGTAATAGGTGGTGGCGTCAGAGATAGGCGCAGGCAGGGTGCCGGTGCCAGAGCCGCCGGTCTGGCTGTTCACCACGCGGAATTTCACCGGGTCGCCTGCCTTAAAGTTCAGGTAGGGGGCGACGGTGATTACGTCGGTACCAGTGTTGACGCTGGCTTCGCCGAAGGTGCCGGTGGTGCCGGCGGGTTTGTAGTAGAGGGCGCCGGACGTGCCGGACAGAACGGTGGTGGCCATAGGGCGTACCAAGTGAGCGTTGTTGGGCGGGCACTGCCCGGCTTAATACAGGTTAGCGCCTGTTGTTAAGCATCACCTACGACAACACAGTTGCAACGTAGGAGGTATCAATCCTCCCAACAAAATGCGGGGCTTCCTCTGTTGCTGAAAAAGTTGGGCCGTTAATTTCGCCGACACGGAAAAATACACCGCTTGTTGTTTTAGCGGCGTTGTTGAGTGTCTCCAGTGCGCTGACTGCTGTTGTGATCAGGGTTTGATTGCGGGCGGGGCCTTTGCCTTTCTCCGTGAAAATGCGGATAACAATCGCGCCACGGGCGTTATCAACGCTGCTGGTAAGCGTGGGTTCGTTGGTAATACCGAAAGTAACATTGACGCGAACGTACTCAGTAGTGGTGTTAGGCGGTACTGCCGTGATGTTGTCGAAGTAGACGGGCACCGGAGGCACCAGTGCACCGAACGCTGTAAGTAGCGGGTTTTCGACAGCGGCGCGGATTGCTTGGTAGTTCATAAACGGATACGTCCCAATTCCTCGTCCATTTCGATGCGTATGCGCCTATCTATAGCACCGCCACGGGCATACGTTGTGTACCAGTCCAGTGGGGCTGTGCTGCGATTTGGTCCTTCATCGTTACCAACAAGATCGCCACGATAACCGCTTACCCTGGTGCCTCTGTCGTATTCCTTAAGGGGTGTTGTACCGGGATCAATAAACGTACCTTCGACTAAATCTCGCGCCTCATCTGCATAGGGAGCAAAGTTTGAAATTGTGTACTTAACATCATCAAAAGCAAAACCGCGACCACTGAGTAACGGTGCTGGTACACGACGCGGAAGTCCGGGACCGCCATCGCCTGCAGTGCGGCGGCCATCTGTTGTTTCAATTTGCCAAGAGTTAGAGAATTTGCCGGACCACACAGGACCTGCTTCTTGTAAGTCCACAACAATTTCTTCTGCAGCGCGGGCTGGGCCACGACTGAAGGCAGCGACAGCAATGCGATCAATGTTTTCTGCTAGACGGTCAAGTTCGTTTAGAAAACCGCGATTGCGTGCCATTACTGGGGCCTCACGATTAGAGAGTGGTAAACCGGGTTATCGCCGCGATAGGTGGTAATGGCGATAATCTTTGCCTCGCGGGTTGCTCCAGCTTGTTGGTATTGGATGCGGTCGGCTTCGGTTGGGTAGTAGGTGCCAAGCTCGCTGGCGCCGATGATGACTTTGAGATCAGTTGTTTGATAAAGACCCTCAGCCTCACGAGGTGTGACACGAGTAATGACGGCTTTGACCGTGACGGTCGTGTCGGAACCAGTGACTACTCCAGTTGTTGGGTCGTAGGTGCGGGGTGTTGCAGTTTTGATGTACGTGATGTTTTGGCCCCAGTCGGCTAAGACTGAGGTTGGTACGGGGGCAAATACGTCGTCGATGAGGCCCATATCAACCTCGGAACAGGCGGACGGCGTAGTTTGCAGCGCCGCCCATGCAGTAAGGGCCTAGGTAGGACTGGAGCCAAGGGTAGACGTCGAAGACGTTGTTGATAACGCCGCTGGTTTGGCTGGTTTTGTTGTACTTGACCTTGAGTTCGCCGAGTTCCACTTGGTCGTAGATGCCCGTGGTGCCCGTGGTGCCGGTGATGGCGTCGGTGTCGTTGGCGAGGGCTCGTGCCAGCTCGTAGGTGGCGGTTTTGATCGGCTCGGGGATCAGTGTGCAGGCGAGGTCGATGTCGTCAACCGTGTAGTCCTCGCGGGGCCACTTCAGGGCTTGGGTTGTGGTGCAGCGGTCGCCGTAGAAGCTCAGGCCGTCGATCCAGCGGGTGGCGGAAATCAGGGCGCGGTTCTTTTGGTCGTCGGTCTTGCTGGTCCAGGTGCTGGAGTCGGGCACCGTTTCAAAGTAGGTGTTGGCCGCCGCAAGCGTCACGTACGAGTTGGCCGAAGTCCCGCTCAAAGTGGCATCAATCGTGGCGGGCACGGCTTAATACATCCTTTGTTTGAGTCTAGCGCCAGTGCGTGATTTCCTTTGTTTGGCTGTTTCGCGCAGCACCATTGAGTGATAAACCTTGGCGCCAAACATTTCCAGTTCGGCTTGGGCTTCTAGGTGTTGGCCGTACTGGACGTCGACAAAGCTGCGACAGTTATCCTGTAGTACGAAGAGACGCACTGTACTCATGCCTGCTCGCAAATCTGCTGACAGCCTAGAAGTAAAGGAACAATCCGCACCGTCTGCGCTGCCCGGCGACACCATTCGCTCACTGGAGCCTGTTGCTGAGGCAATCCGCGAAATGTTTGCTGCCGGTAAAGATGCAGACACGATCCAGCAGGAGCTGGCCGTTAGTCCGCATGTGTTTCGTGAACTGCTCAGCCACTCTTACAAGATGGTGGGTCGTGCTCCAGAGATTTTTGAATATCAGGAGCGGATTCGGATTGGTGAGATTGAGGGTTAAAGGTGTTTCCACGTTTGGCGCAGCAGGATCTTTGACACTGTTGCGGCAGTAATTCCGTACTTACTTGCCATACGCTGTAGATAACCTGGCTCGCGGTCGTTTTCGGCTCGTAAAGCCAGGACTTTTTCTGTTGTCATTTTTGTAAGGTGCGTCAGCTGTTCCCCGTAGCGCGTTGGTGGTTTTGGGCTTAGTCCCATTGCGTAGGAGTGCTTCATATTTTCCGTTTGCGTTACATACTCAAGATTTTCAAGTCTGTTATCGGTTTTGTCTCCGTTCTTATGGTTTGTGACCATTCCTTCTAAACGTGGACCTACCCATGCCTCAAGAACCAAAACGTGGACTAGTCGAGTTCTAAAACCCTTAGTTGTTTTTAAGTTGACCTGTCTATACCCCTGAGTATGAAAAGTCTGTTTTAAGGGAAAAGGTTCAAACCGATGGTGGCTGTAAATTTCCCCTGTTTTTGTTGCGCTGTAACCGATTACCGAAGGGATCCGACGTAATTCCATGAAAAAAGGGCTCCCGCGAGGAGCCCGTATCGTACAGCAAGTAAAGCTGTTTGTCAGTACGCCGTTGTGTCGAATGGCGTATTGCAGAGCAGACGGCAGATGGGCACCTGCTTGGCGGCGCTGTAGACCAGGCTCCAGGAGGCGGTGTCGGCCAAGTTGCCGGTGGTGGCAGCGTTGGTCGGGTTGTCGCCGGCCACGTTCCACTTGGTGCCGGTCACGTGGTAACCGTAGTGGTAATCCACGGCCAGGATGTCCTGCATGGACAGGATGTTGCGGTCTGCGCCGAGGCGAAGATCCTGCTGGATACCCTCGGAAACGACACCCGACTTGAACAGGTAGACCGGATACTTCACCGCATGGGTGGAAGTGCCGCCGGTCAGGTAGGTCAGTTGGTCGTCGATTACCACGCGGAGACCAGCGAAGGTCGCCACTTCGGTTTGGGTCACGCCCACACCGCCACCGCCCCACACAACGGCGCCACCTGCAGACAGGGCAGAGGTGCTGAAGGTCAGCATCCCCACCTGCTGGAGGTAGTACGCAACGTTGGAGTGCATTGCGATGGCGTCGAGTTCGTCACCGCGCTCGCCCAGTTTGGCCTTGGCTGCCACAACGTTTGCGACGTTGATGAAGTTGGCCTCGGTCATCGAACCGGGGACACCAGCAAACGTCTTGTTGGTTTGGTTGGCACCAAGCACGCCGGCGCCGGAGATGCCGCCGAACAGACCCAGCAGTTGGGCTGCCAGGGTGGCGGTCTTCAGCTTGTTGATGGCAGCGGTCAGCTGGTTGCGGACGTGGCTGAGGGGATCAGCGCCAGAGCCGAGCTTGCTCAGGTCGTCTGCGGCGTAGGCAAAGCCACGGTGCAGAATCGTCATGATCTGCTCGTCGGCAGTGACGTTCTGGGCGGTCAGATAACCCAGGCCACCGTTCCAGCTGGAGGTGGACAGGATTTGGGTCTCAGTGGGGGCGATGGGGTCGAAGAAAGGGACGCGCACGCGGGTGCCGCCAGCGCGGGCATCAAGGGCAGCGTTGCGCTGGATGATGCCGCTCTGGACCCACTTCGATTGCTCGAAGATGCCCTCAGCGGTGTACTGAAGAAACTCGGGGCGAGTTACGAGGTTCGAGAGAAAAGTTCCCCCGAAGTTGCTGTTAGAAGCAGACATTGGGTAGCTCCAGTGGAGTCAAGGTTGGGGAGGTTGCCCCACAGGGGCTAGAGGCCGGCCTCAGCTTTCAACAACCGGGCTTTGTCGGGGTCGCTGTTAAGCATCAGCATTTGCTGAGTGACGTTCCAGCTGTCCTTAGACCAGGGGTTGGTTTGGCCGGGGAGGGAGGTATTGCGGGCACTACCCGTAACACCCATGCCGGCACGGTTCGTAGCTGCAAAATGATGCTCGTAACCGCTGCCGGGGTTTTTTAAGTTGGTGATGTATTCACCAACTGGAACTTCCACGCCTCCAACAACAGCCACAGGCTGTCCTTCTTTAGCGCGTAGGTTCTCCTGAAGTAAACGATACAGCTGATCAGGGGCCAGTGCACCAGCCTGGGATAGTTGTGCTATCGCGGCGGATTTCACTTGTTCTTGTGTGAATCCATGGCGGATTTGTTCCACTTCGGATTCTTTTGCTGCGAGTTGTTGTTTAAGCTCAGCGACTGTTTCTTGGGCTTGTTCCCAGAGAGTTTTGAACTCGCCGGATTCGGCCAGCTTTGCGGTCTTTGCGGACTCTTGCGCTACGCGCAGGTCCTCGATTTGTTTTTGGAGGGTGTCGCGGTTTTCGCGGTCCTTGCGGCGTTCGGCGATCAACTCTTGGTTTTTCGCACGAAGCGCTTCGAGTTGGGCGGCCAGATCGGAGCTTTCAGCCACAGGCTGAGGGGCAACAGACTCCACAGGAGTTACTGGTGCTTGCTGTTCTTCAGGCACAGTTATGTGTTACTTGGACACTTATAGATTAGCAGTTAAGAGTTGAGTTCCTCTTCGGTTTCCTCCATGTCTTCATCGTCGCTGCTTTCGGCGGCTTCTGGTAGCGCCAAGGCGTTTGTGGTGGAGGCTTCCAGTTCGTCTTCGATGTTGATGTTGTCCGGGAGGACTTCGCCGCGACGCAAAATCTCCAGCAGCATGGCGTCGCTGATTTTGCCCATCTGGTTCAGTTGCGCCAGCACGGAAACGTCTTGACCGATTAGGCGGTAGTAGTCGAAGTCGCGGTCAATCGTGATTTCGGGTGGTTCCATGCCCACGTACTGGGCGGCGAAACCGAAGGCTTGGTTGAGGGCGCTTTCCAGTTCTTGGCTGATGATCGAAAGGACGCTGTTGCTTTGGGCTTGGTCGATGCGCTTGGCCTCGGCAGATTCAGCGACGAATTTTTGGCCGAAGAGTTTGGTGACGCCCAGCGTGGACATTTGGGATGCCAGCGATTCCAGTTCGGCCATTTGCGCGTCGAAGCTGGTGGCGTCGGCCTGCACGTAGTACGCCTTGTTGCCAGGCTGCATGGCGATGGCGTAATTCACGCCCATCGTTGCCGAACCAGTCGTGTCGTCCCAGCCCTCTAAAACAAGGGTGGGCATTGCGGCGATGTGGAGGGCGTGGATAAGGTCCGCTTGGCGTTGGTAGTGCGTGATATTCAGGTTGGCAATGTCCAGCAGTGGGGGCTGGGATACCAGCAGGCCACGGCGGTTGCTATAGATCGGGACCAGCGGGATTTCGTCGAGGCTGTAGCCGCCGGTGGCGGTGAACTCCACCAGTTCTTGGCCGAGGGTGTAGAGGTCGTAGCGGCCCGGATAGATGACGCGCATTTCCTCGACTTGCTCTTCGCCGAACTCGTTCAGCGGGCGGACGTCGTAGTCGTGGATGCGGACCTGCAGTAGGCGGTTGGTGCCAGGCTCTTTGCGCCAGCCCCAGATCTGGGGGGCGTCGACGTGGACGAAGTAGGGGCGGCGGCCCATGGCACGCTCTTCCGCCAGATTGCGAGCTTCGCTCGCTGCCGGGTAGTCAACAAGAATGGCGCTGTGGCCGTAGGTAAGACTGCTTACCAAGGCGCGGCGGGCGTATTCGTTGATGTTTGAGCCAAGGCCGTCGATGTTCTGCGCAAGCTCCAGCCAGTAGGGGTCGCCCTCAATGTGGATGGGCTTGCGGAGGATGGCGCCAGCAGCGGTTTCGATTAGGCGGCTGGTGTACGGGCTGAGGACGCTGCGGTCGACGCGGGTTTGGTAGGCGTCGTCGTCTTCACGCGGTTCCTGAGGGAGATAAGTCTCGCTCATGTCCCGCAGGTAGTTCGTGCCGTTGGTTACGGCGGCCATTACGCTCCAGTCCGGCATCATGCCGATGACTTCTAGGCTGCGGACGAACGGCGATTCGCTGACTACAGCTCCAGTTGGGGGGACGTTGGCGCTGTAGACCACGGCTAGGCTCCTACTTTGTACTTATTTTGGCATCAATCATCGTCGTCTTCCTCGTCGTCGGGATCGGAGATTGGCACTAGCACTTCAATACCTTGGGCGAGCATTGCTACGAAGCCGCCCAGGATTTCTGGGTTTTGGGGTGATTTGAAGACGAATGTGGCGTGGGTGAGGCCGTCTTCAGCATCAATTTCGATGTGAACACAGCCTCCGTTTACTGTTTGGATTGCCATTAGCCGTGATAAGCGACTGCAATGTGGGGGACGACAGTGGGCGTTCCAGAGCTGATGGAGGCAATACGCATACGAATCTTGGCGGCAGGTTTGCCGTCATAGAAGTAGACGTATTGACCGTTGGAATTGATGGTTTTGCCGTTGTCTACGGTGAACCAGTTGCCGTTGCCATTGAAGCTGCACTCCAGAGATAGTTGGAAGTTGGCGCCGCCGGTGACGGTTGCAGCAAAGGTGTAACTGGAAGATTGGGCGGGGACTTCCATCCAGTCGTCAACGGCAGTCATGTTGCCGCCAGTGAACTCAACAATGTTGGTGAAATGGTCCTTGGCGGTGATAGCGACGGCAGCCATGGTTATTTCCTCCGTTTTTTGGCGGTTTGGGCGGCTGCGCGGAAGGCAGCAGCGGTCGGGGCACCTTTTGTGCCAGGTTTGCGCATCTTTTCGCCGCTGCCGGCGGCGATGCGCTTGCGTTTTGCAGCGATATTGCTGTAAAGGCCGCGTTTAGCCATTATTTCTTACCTTTTTTGGTGGTTTTCTTGGGTTTTGCCATGCCGGCTTCGCTCATGGCGATGGCGATTGCCTGCTTGCGGGACTTCACCACGGGACCTTTTTTGCTGCCCGAGTGCAGTTCGCCTTTGCCGTACTCACGCATGACCTTGGCGACCTTCTTTTGGGCTTTAGTTGGTTTTTTAGCCACAAAATTACCGCTGTTACCACACACGATAGTTGGTCTTGCCCAGGTTCTCTGGTTTGGCAAGGTTGAAGGTTTGAAGGCATAGGTAGCCCAAAGCGTCAAATGCGTGGTCTACGCCAAGATTTTTGTTGGGGAGGCCGGTTCCAGGGGAATAGGTCAAGGTGCGGAGGGATTTGATCAGTTCTTTGCACTTGGGGTGGATGAAGAGGCGGCGGGTTCCAGTCGCATCGAGGAGGGCGGTGTTGACGCAGGTGATCTTGTCGCGGATTTTCCAGGGGTTGCGGGGGCTGGATACCGTGAAGCCGCTTTTGCGGAGGATGTTGTGGTCGGTGGCGCCAACGCCGCTGGTTTTGCGGGCGCCACCAGTGGGGTCGGGGCAGGCGATGATTCGGCGCTCCACGCCGTAGCGGGATTGGATTTCTTCGCACAGGTCCCAGGTGGTGGCGCCGCCAGTCATGATGATTTCGTCGAAGACCCAGAGCACATCGCCTTTTTTCACTGCGCAGACCGCGCTCATTGGGTCCACGTTGAAGTCCACCCCAAGCAAGAGGGGTAGGACGGGGAGATCTTGGACGGTTTTGTCGATGTTGTCGTCGCCGAATGAGATGGCGACGAGACCGCTGAGGTTTTCAAAGCTGGCCTCGAACTCCTGGCGGAAGGTGCGGGGGTCGAGTTGGGCGCGGGCAGCTTCGATTTCTTCCGGGGGAACGTTATCGCCGTCAATCGTCGTGAATTGCCAGCGGTTCCAGTCCTTGTCGCCGCTATCGGCGTATTGCCACAGTTCGTAAAACCAGCTGGCGGTGCCATCCGGGGTGGAGATAAATAATGCCCAGCCTTGTTTGTCGGCGAGGGCGGGGCGGATCACCTCGAACCAGACTTCCGCGTCCATAAATGCGGCTTCGTCCAGCACCACGCCGGCCAAACTGCGGCCTCGTAGGGCCATTGCGTTTTCAGTGCCCTTCAGTTCGATTGTTGAGCCGTTCACCAGTTCGATCTTGAGGTCCGTTTCGTTCTTTGCCTTGATCCAGGCTTTCGGGACGAGGCGTTTCAGGACTTTCCAGGCAATGTCTTTCGCCATCCGGTATGTAGGGGCGGCATAGAAAAAGGTTTCGCCCGGCCTTTCGATCGCCCCACGCAATAACTCGATACATGACAGATAACTTTTGCCGAATCGCCGGCCAGCTACCAATACTCTGAAGCGTTTTCGACTGGAGAAAACTTCGCCTTGGGCGTAGCGAAGGGTGAGTGCTCCAGCAGAATCGGGCATTTTTATGTGTGGGGGTACTTTCTAGGGTATTACAGGAATCGAACCCCTGCCCCGGTGTGTAACAGAGGAAGGATTTGAGAATGTGTCAGTAGGTTCCCTGGGTGGCGTCCCGCCGCGGGCAGCGCCGAACCCTACCCCCTAGTGCAGTTGTACTATGCCGCGAGCAGCCGTCTCACCGTGGTGCGGCTGCAGCCGAGGCGGTCGGCGATGGCTTGCTGCGTCAGGCCAGCGCGGCGCCAGCGCCTGGCGCGCTGCTGCCGGGACTCACTGGCCCAGAGCAGGATCAGCAGGGGTAAAAGAATCAGCGCCAGCAGAATCGCGGCGGCGGTGGTGATGGTCACGGTTCGCTTTGGGTTAGCGTTACTGTGTGAGTCTAGTCGATCGGTGAGCCGATTGCGAGCGATTCGGCCGGATCTGTACCGGATCGCCAATCGGCACAAGCCGCGCTAGCGGCCCAGCACAACAAGCCGGCACTCAGCCGCCGATCGGCCGGCAGACTCACAGCGTGCCAGCTGGTTTGCGTTGTCGGCGCCCATGGCGAGCACACCGCAGGCGGTGAGCAGAGCGGCCAGGGTCAGGAGGCGGTTGGTCATCGGGAAGCGTGGTGAGCTTACATCCCATTGTTGCACACTATCGGCCGAGGGTCAAGGCTGCCGGCGATCCTCCACCGTGATATTGAGCGTGGGGGCAGCCTGGCTCGCAACTTCCTGCGAATTTTCGCCAGCTGCCCTACCGATCGAATCCAACAGGTGCGCCACAACTTGGAAGTTGCCGCGCTTCATCGCACGTTTCGCAGTTGCCAGCCGCATAGCTAGCACTTGGTTCAGGATTGAATCGCGCCCTTCAGAATTTTCCGTTCGCAGAATCTCCATCGCGCGGGTAATGTCCGCATCTGCGGTGCGAATCGACACACCGAAGCGATCGGCGATTAGCTGAGCGTTAGCGCGGCGGGTGTTTCCCTCCAACAGCAAGCTGTACGCGTAATTCATCCGTTCTTCCATCCGAAGTTCGGAGCCCTTACCACCGCGCCAGCGCTTACTCTCATCGTTGCCAACGTTGGTTGGCTTCGTTACTTCGTGGGAGGTGGATTCTTCCACGGTTACTGTCACAAACTGCTGTGCCCTTATGGTAACCTCTCTACTCTCACGTTTCGCAAGCGAGCGAAGCGAGCGCCGCGAAAAAAGCCCGACCTACTGGCCGGGCCGTTGATCGGTAGGGGTGTCAGCTCAAACGCTGCGCACAACGTGCCAACTGCTGGGAGTCTCGCGGATCAGGCTATAACCGTCGCCAATCTCCAGCTCGCGCCATGCTTCGGCCCAATCGATGCACGTATGCGGCCAAGCCAGCTCGCGGTTGATCGCGCCGATCTCATCCGCCAGGGTCTGAGCGTAGTCCGCGCCAGCCTGAGCCTCGCTATAACCGTCAGCGGTGCCGCAGTAGGCATCACACAGATTCTCGGCATCAATGCCGTGATCGTCGAAAGCTTGGATCAGCTCAGCCGTGCCAGCTGGATCCTCGCAATCAATGCCGCGTTCTTCCAAAGCCTCGGCCCAATCCTCTGACAGCCAAAAGCCAAAGCAAGCGCCATCTCCCTCTGACGCGCCGAAATAAAAGCCGGCAGGTGCCAGATCCTGCAGGGCTTCTGTCAGATCCTCCAGGGCGACATCAATTCGCTGCTTCTCGGCTTCTGTGATCTCGGCGCAAGGCTGGGAGAACTGCCCATCAAGTGCTCGGGCAATGGTGGGTGAAGTGTTCAGGGCTGCTAGGAGTTCGATTCCCTTGATGCTGCAGCTGCCGAAGGTAGCCTCTGGCTTGTGTTGGATCAGCTGCTCTACTGCAGACCAATAGGAGCAGAGCAGATCCTGCGAGCGAAGCGTGTCAGTGCTGACGATCCAGGGGAAGGACGCCAGTTGTTCGGTGGTGTAACGGGTCATGGTGTGAGCCTTAGGGTTGGGTCTCGTGTGTGAGTGTAGAACCGGATCCGGCCCGGCGTCAAGCGTTGCAGGTTAGGTAAATTCGCCCATCGTCGCCGACATAGGCGCCTATCTCACCCTGCTGCACCGCTAGCGATTCCAGCGCTAGGCAGCAGTCACGCTCCGGGCCATCGTTCCAGCGGTCCGCCATGCTGACGCCCTGGCCGTCACGCACCAAGATGTAGGAGTGTTCCACACGGTCGGCGCCTAGCAGATCCTCTAACGCCAGGTCACCTAGGCCGTGGCTGATCATCACGTCACCGGCCAGATCACGCCAGCTGTAGAACTGCGCGTTAAGCGCTTCCACATCCTCTCGCCACGCTGCGGATAGATCGTGGTTGCGCTCCAATAGTTCGCCTTCGCTGTCGGTATTCGCCCAAAGGATCGTCTCCCATAGCGCGGCGTCAACCATGCTTGGACGCCAGCCGGCAAACTCTGCTGGGTGGATGGTGCGGTTTTTCATGATGCCTCGGTTTGGCTTCCCCACAATACTACATCAGTGCCAGCTGGCAAGCTTTGCGCTAGGTGGTAGTGTTAGAGGGTAACCCTCACCCATAGGGCACAATGACAACACAGTCACGCAGCCTCAGGCTGGCCGATCAGCTCAGCTCCAACCCCTACGCGTGGCCCGGCGGTTACCCGCTGTTTGGCATCTTTAACGATGGCGGCGCTTGCTGCAGCAAGTGCGCCACCACTGAGCGGGAGAGCATCGCCACCACTACCGGCACCGATGGTTGGGGCTTGGTGGCAGTTGAGGCTAACTGGGAGGATCCAGAGCTTTTCTGTGACTGCTGCGGTGCTCGGATCGAATCCGCCTACGCGGAGCTCCAGGAATGAGCGGCGGCGAATGGGCGACAAAAGGGCGCCAGCGTGAATCCCGAGAGGCTGAACGCGAACAGTTGCGCCTGGAGAAACGCCATTTGCGCGACTTGCGATGGGCGGTTGAGCGCTCCAGCATCGAGGCTAGCGATTGGGCAGACTTACTCACCCTCCAGGCTGCCCACGGTAAAGAAGGGCCGCTCCAGCTATGGCGGGAGCTTGTGCCGTACTGGCGAGACTGCCAGCGGATCAACGGCGGAGCTGACATACCCGCCGAACTTTTTCCACAAGGTATGGGTATTTTTCCGCGCGGCGATTCCGCACCGGCCCCAGCTGCCCCAGCTGTAAGGTCACGGGCAGGTAAGGGGGCACCGCGTAAGGTTCGCTCCGATGCTGGCAAAGCTCAGCCATCGCGCAAACGCTCCAGCTGATACGCTCCAGCCCTGGCCTTATGGTCGGGGCCTTTTTGCTGCCCTTGCCTTGAGAACGGTTCTCATTCCCCTTCTCAGTGAGACTCATGAGACGCAATGTGCGAAGCCCGGAGGGCTGAGCACCAGCAGACCTCCCACCGTGGGAGGATCGGGCGCCTGTAGGTATTGGCCGTACAAGCAATACGTGCCAGGTATTGAGGCTATGAATGGCCAAAACAATACATGAATGGCAATTATGAATGGCGTTCCAGTCATGAATGGCTTTTCGTCGAGGGCGAAGCCCGAGACATGAATGGCTTTTCGTCGAGGCCGTTAGGCCGAGACATGAATGGCTTTTTGCAGCTGGTCGAAGTAAAGCTCCACCCTGGTCATGAATGACTTTTCGGCGTTGTCTAGTTCAGCTCGGGTCATGTAGTGAATGTTGGGATTGCCGCAGCGGCGTGCCAACACGATGGCTGCTCCAGTTGGTTTGAGGCCGGTTAAGTGGGTGAGGCCGAGGCTGTAGGCGCCACACTGGTCAATGTATGAATGGCCGGGCGGGAGGCGTTCCAGTCCGTCTTCGTCGAGCTTGGTTTTGCGGCCCACGCTGGTCTTCCAGTCCGCTAGTACCAGCTCGTTATTTTTCAGCCCCACCAAGGCGTCACAGGTGCCAGCAAAGCCGGCTGGGTGGTGAATGGAAAATTCGCTGGCGAAAATCTCGGTGACGTTTTCGGCGATCCAGTCGGATAAACCTCGGGCGTAACCAGATGCGCTCCAGCCAACCCTGGGGACATTGGGGCGGACCCGTTTGAGTGCCCACTGCGTGATCGGGGCGGGAATACGCGCCAGTCCCTGTTCGTCCCAGCGGATGGAGTTGCGCTTGTTTGCAGTGGAACGTGCCAGCTGCATGGCGGTCTTGAGGAGATACTCCGCCTGACCGTGGGCCATGTTGCCTCGGGTTGCTGCAACATTCCGCTGGCAGCTTGCCTCGACGGGTCCCAAGCGGGCTTCCCAGCGTTCCAGTCCGGTTTTGTCGCTAGTTTCCTTTAGGATGTGTGTAACACTATGGTAAATGTTGTTATTGATGTCCCGGTAGACCCGGAAGGGGCCTGAATTGTCTTGTTCCAGCCTCCATTTACGCAGTGATGCCAGTGTGTCTTGCGTATTGGAGGCCATTTGAATAGTTTTTCCCACTCTCATAGTACCAGTAAAAAGGCCCCCGGTAAAGGGGGCGACGAGACTCAGCCGATGTTACGGATGAAGTATTCCGACTCTTTTCCTTCGCTGCACCAATCCGAAAATTCTTCGGTTACAGGCCAGCTAACTGCGGGATAAGATTCGCAACCCTTTTCACCATATGTAACTTGCTGGTTGACTAAAGGTTGAGGTGCATGGCGACGGCAAAGACCGTAACCACGGTTATCAAACTTTTCCCAGTGGATACATCTTCCGCAACTTAAATCTGTCATTTCAGGCAGCCTTGAAGGGGTTGCCTCCAGTGAGCAGGCGGGTGATGTCGAAGCCTTCGGATTTGGCCTCGATCCAAGCGGCGTCGATGTGCTCTTGGCTGCCTTTTTTGCGGGGGACGGGGCGGACGGTGTACTCGGTGGTAAGGCCGCTGCCCTTTTTGCCGATGGTGAAGTCCCACTCCAGCAGTTCGGCGTAGTCCTCCATCTGGGAGATCTGGTCGATTTCCTTGAGGATCGACTTTTGGGTGATCTGCAGGACTTGGACCTTGCCGGACTCGTAGTTGTAGA
>Ga0315903_10001739_pt1 | contig 33004 bp, 16 predicted proteins | sample LakEriMetagenome_7_FD_203524 | JGI IMG/M metagenome (GOLD analysis project Ga0315903, IMG submission 203524) | Freshwater fungal communities from buoy surface, Lake Erie, Ohio, United States - Buoy 2 MA119 | ecosystem: Environmental > Aquatic > Freshwater > Lake | place: USA: Lake Erie, Ohio...
AGAAGCCGTTGTTGAGGCTGATGAGCCTGAAATGGAAGAAAACTACGACATCAACGAGGCTGAGTTAGAAGAGATTCTTGCTCAACTCGAAGAGCTTACTGCCCAAGAAGCTACTACTCCTGTAGAGGAGAAAAAACACGAGGGCGAAGAAGAAATGGAAGAGTCTGTTAATTTAGACGAAAACATTTCTGAAGAAAAACACGAGATGGAAGAGGCTAAAGAAGACGAAGAAGAGTCTGAAGAAGAGGAAGAAGAAACTGAAAGTGAAGAAGTTGTTGATGATGAGACTAAAGTGATCGATATCACTCTAGGAGATCTAAAGCAAGTTCTACAGTCTGTAATGGCTGGTCAAGCTGATATGAATCTTCCTTCTGATGAAGCAGATGCTGATTCTGAAGCTGAAGTCACTCTCGAAGAGATCTTAGCTGAACTCGAAGCTGAAGGTATGGAAGATGCTGCACACCGTGATCCAGGTCATGAAGCAGGACATCAAAAGCCAGTTTACCCAGAGCTTGAAGAGAAAAAAGAAGAAGAGATGGAAGAAGCCAAAAAATCTAAGACTGAAGAAGAATTAGAAGAGGCTAAAGCTACTATCGAAACACTTCGCCAAGATCTACAAGAGGTTAATTTGCTTAACGCAAAGTACCTTTACATGAACAAGTTGTTCAAATCTAAGTCTTTGACTGAGTCTCAAAAAGTAAAAGTAATTAATGCTCTTGACCGTGCTTCATCTGTTGCAGAAGTTAAGAACACTTACGAAACTTTGAAAGAGTCTTTCAATGAAACTAAGAAAGCTCAACTTAAAGAATCAATCGGTTTTGCCTCACAAGCAGCTGGTGTTGCTCCAAAAGCTAATATTGTGGACGCTGATCCATTTATTCAAAATGGCAAACTTAGTTCAATCCCTTTTGACTGAATCCGCTCAAACAGCTTTCTCTGACCAACATGGTGTTGCTCAGAAACTTGCTAAGAAGTGGTCAAAGTCTGGTCTTCTTGAAGGCCTTCAGAATTACGACGCTAACAACATGGCGGTAATTCTTGAGAATCAAGCTAAGCAACTTGTCGTTGAATCTACTACAACTAACGGTAATACAGCTTACCCAGGTGGTGCTACCTTTACTCCAGGTACAGGTGAGCAGTGGGCTGGTGTTGCTCTTCCATTAGTTCGTAAGATCTTCGGACAAATCGCTTCTAAAGAGTTCGTTAGTGTTCAACCAATGAACCTTCCTGCTGGTCTAGTATTCTATCTAGATTTCCAGTATGGTAACGACAAAACTCCATTCGGTGCTGGTAATTCAGTTTACGGTGCTCCGTCTGCTAACTTCGGTAACTTCGCTTCTGGCGCTCTTTATGGCTCTGGTAAGTTCGGTTACTCTCTTAACCAGTTCAGCGCTTCTGTAAGTGCTTCTGCTGCCGGATTTGCTTCTGGTACTGCTAACTGGGCTGATCTTGATTTTAACAGCGATTATTCAGCTTCTGCTGCCGCTGGAACTATCACTAAGTTCACTATTGCTACTGCTTCTATCGATTCTCAGTTGAATCAGAATGGCGTTCGCGCTTTCATTCTAACTTCTGGATCTATTATCGGTGCTGGTGATCTTATCCAACAAGCTACTACGCTTTCTAGCTCAGCTGCTGGTGTATTTGTTAACTTCTTCGTTAACAAAGCTATCGCTTTAGGTGGTGATGGTGGTAACAAAACTTATGTTATCTACTACAACAAGCAGACTGACTTCAACAGCCGTGGTGATTTCGAAGATCGTGCTGGTCTTCCTTCTGTACCAAACGCTGCTTCTAACACATCTATCGTTATCCCTGAGATCAACGTACAGATGAAGTCTCAAACAATCTCTGCTAAAACTCGTAAGTTGAAAGCACAATGGACACCTGAATTCGCTCAGGATCTTAATGCTTACCACTCACTTGATGCTGAAGCAGAATTGACTGGTCTTCTTTCTGAGCACATCTCTCTTGAGATCGATCTAGAGATCCTTGACATGTTGATCCAGAATGCTCCAACAGTTGAGTACTGGTCTGCAAAAGTTGGTCAGCAAATCAATGCTACTAACACAGGATTCACTTCTAACACTGCTGGTGTTTACTACACTCAGATGAGCTGGTTCCAAACTCTTGGAATTAAGCTTCAGAAGGTGTCTAACATCATCCATCAGCGTACTCTACGCGGTGGTGCTAACTTCATGGTAGTTTCTCCAACTGTTGCTACAATTCTTGAGTCTATCCCAGGATTTGCTGCTGATACAGACGGAGCTGCTGACACTATGAAGTATGCTTTCGGTGTTCAGAAAATCGGACAGCTTAACAGCCGTTACAAGGTTTACAAAAACCCTTACATGCTCGAGAACACAATCCTTCTTGGATTCCGTGGTAACCAATTCCTTGAGTGTGGTGCTGTTTACTCTCCATACGTTCCACTTATCATGACTCCATTGGTGTACGATCCAAATACCTTCACTCCACGTAAGGGTATCATGACTCGTTACGCTATGACTATGGTACGTCCAGAATACTATGGATTGGTATTCGTAGCTGACCTTAACGTTATCTAATAATAGTTAAGTCTGACAATAAAAGGGGCCTCTTTTTGAGGCCCTTTTTTTATTTATGGTGGCTCAATATTTATTTGAAAGGTATTTGATGACGAATTTGAATAGTAGCGCAAAAAAGACGCCGAAAAACCCAATTCGTTTTTTGGTTAATTTGAATGAAGAACAGAAGCAAGCCAAACAAGTTATACTAAATAATAAGATAACAGTTATAAAAGGGCAGGCTGGTTCAGGTAAATCTCTAGTAGCGGCACAAGTTGCACTAGATCTATTGTTTCGTCGAGAAGTTGAAAAGGTTATATTGACCAGGCCAGCAGTCACTTCAGGAGAAGAGATTGGCTTTCTACCTGGATCAAAAGAAGACAAGTTAGCTCCTTATACTGCAGCTATATACGACAATATGTATAGACTGTACAATAAAGAGAAGATCGATAAATGTGTTTTAGAAGGTCAGATTGAAGTTATACCTTTAGCGTTTATGCGTGGTCGTAACTTAACTAACTGTTGTGTTGTAGTTGATGAAGGTCAAAACATTACTCACAGACAAATGGAGTTGTTGTTAGGCCGAATCTGTAAAGATACTAAGATGATCATTTGTGGTGATATACAACAAATAGATCTCAAAGATAAAAAGATAAGTGGTTTTAATTTTATCTGCACTAACTTTAAAGAGGTGCCTGGTTTTGAAGTAGTTGTATTGAAGACGAACCATAGAGATCCTATAGTCGAACAAATTCTTGAAATATATAAAGCACACGATTAATGGCTTCTACAGCAACTACACCAATTTGGAATGGCACAGCGGGTCCGATATCAGGATCAACTCCATTTGGTTTTTATGATAATGATACTACATTCCAAGCAGATGGTCCTAAAGTAGCAAACTTCTGTGCTAGAAAGTTAGGCTATCCTATCATGGAAGTCGAACTACAATCTGGTTCATTCTATGCTTGCTTTGAAGAAGCTATTGCAGTTTATTCTGAAGAGTTATATCTACATAAGATTAAAGATAACTATCTAACTTTAGAAGGAACATCAACTGGATCTGCTCTAAACAATCAAGTAGTAGTGCCTAATCTAAACTATGTTGTTAATATAGCAGAGAACTATGGTACACCTATTCAAGTAGGTGGTTATGTTAATCAGTATAAAGCTCCTTTATATTTAACTTCTAGTCAACAGACTTATGATCTACAATCATGGGCTTTGTCTGGTAGTTTAATTCAACAAGGTGATCGTGTTGTTATCAACAAGATTTGGTATGAAGCGCAGCCTGCAATCAATCAATACTATGATCCATATATTGGAGGTAGTATTAACTATCAAGGTGCTACTGAGAACTTTGGTTGGGCTTCGTATTCACCAGGACTTAACTTTGTTCTATTCCCTATTTATTGGGACATCGCTCGTATTCAAGAGATAGAGATGTCGAATAATGTACGTAGGTCTGTTTATTCGTTCTCTATAACTAATAACAAACTTACTATATTCCCTTGGCCAGATGTTGATGGTATTGTTGTGTGGATAGACTACGCAAAGTTTAGTGAGTTAAATAGTGTTAGTCAAAATAGTCCTTATTCAGGATCAGTTGGTTTAGTTACTAACCCATCAAATGTACCATATAACAATATAACATATTCACAGATTAATCAACCAGGTAAACAGTGGATCTACGAATATACTTTAGCTTTATCATCTGAACTACTTGGTTTAATCAGAGGAAAGTATACTCAAATACCTGCACCCGGTGCTGAAGTTACATTGAATGGTGCTGACTTAATTTCAAAAGGTCGTGATCAATTAGCTGCTTTAAGAGAAAGACTTCGTAACGACTTTAATGAACTAAGTCGTCAAGCACAATTAGAACGTAAACAATCTGAAAACCAATCAATATCGAGCACTCTTAATGAAGTGCCGATGTTTATATATCTAGGCTAACTATGGGAATGTTTGGCTCAACAAGAGATGTTGCTACGATGAAGATCTTTACAAGAGAGCTCGTCGAAGATATTGTCTCTCAAGAAATTGGCTACTATAAAGTGCAGCTTTCTGATACACAACCTAATGTGTATGGTGAAGCTGTAACTAAGTATTTTATTGGGCCTGTTTTAATACCTTGCTTAATTGTTCGTGGTGACTTCACAAGAGAAGCTAGTGAGTATGGTTTTGATACAGAGCGTGATGTTGAGTTTAGATTCTTTAAAGATCATTTAATAGAAGCAAACATTGTGCCAGAAGTAGGTGACTATATTATGTATAATGAAGCTTACTATGAAGCTAATAATGTTAACGAGAATCAGTATATAGTTGGTAAGAACCCTGACTATACTTATTCTGATGGAGCGGCTAACTTCGGCCAATCTTATTCAATAATTGTTTTTGGACACTATACTAGCCCAGATAAACTTGGTATAACCTTAGATAGATTATAATGTCAATACAAGTAGTAAGACCTCAGAACAGACAGGAGTTTATGAGTAAGCTCGTAGGCCCTGCATACGACCCACAATACGGGACCGTACCAAAACCTTTTTCTGAGCCTACTAAATTAGGGCAGCCTGAACAAAATCGTGCTTATCAAACAACTGTAAAAGGTGATACTGATAAGGACTTTTACATTGGTATCAAAGATATAGATGAGGCAGTTAGTCACTACTTTAATGATGTACTAAAACTATCAGTTACTCAGAATAATACTAGGGTTAATATCCCTATTATCTATGGTACACCTGAGAACTGGAAGAGCGTGCAAGCAGATGGTTACTATCGTGATTCTAATGGTAAGTTGATGGCACCACTACTCATGTTCAAGAGAAGATCTATCACACAAAACCGTGAACTTGGAAATAAGCTAGATGGTAACTTAGCTCATAACGTACAAACGTTTAGAACTAGGTATAACAAGAGAAACTTCTACAGTAACTTTAGCGTTTTGAATAGCAGATCTCCTGAAACGAAGTACGTAGTAGCACTAACACCAGACTACATAACTGTAGAGTACGAGTGTATGGTATGGACTTATTTTGTAGAGCAGATGGACAAGCTAATCGAGAGCTTGAATTTCGCATCCAGAAGCTATTGGGGTGACCCAAACCGCTTCCAGTTCTACAGTTCAATAGATTCATTCGAAGATTCAATTACGTATAACGTAGGTGACAACCGTGCGGTCAGGACAAACTTTAACCTTACTTTGAACGGATACCTGATTCCTGATAGTATCAACAAAAAGATCGCTAACGCTAGTGTTTACTACGGAGTTAGCCAAGTCGTATTTGGTATTGAAACTGCAACAGGCCTAGAAGAGTTTACAGTTAAAGCAGAGTCTGGTAAGTCTAGAGTGACTTCTACAATACTGTCTGATTCTGTTAACATTGTAACTACAGCTGGAAATGATGCAGCATTGGAATACCTAAACATTAATAAGACAGTGCAAGGAACATATTCATCACCAACTACAGCAGTATTTGCTGCAACTTGGGCAGTTGCACCATCACCACTCCCAGCTACTAGTATAGACAACTTTACATTCTTTGTAAACGGCCAATATATTGAAAGGTCTGCAATAGTGAGTTTTACAGAAGTAGGAGCTACGTCAGTTTTAGTTATAGACCCAGCTATATTAGGCTTTACATTTGATCAAACAGACGTACTTTTAGCAGTAGGTAAATTCAATTAATATGGCTAGGCTTAAGTTCAAACAAATATATTCAAATTTACAATACGACACAGCATCGTCTGTATTAACTTTGTCTGGAAGTAAAGAGACAGACTTTGTTATTTCTGGCTCTGTTAGAATAGTATCTACACCTACAATGACTGGTTCATTAACTATCCAAAACATCGACAGTTTTGGTGATTCTGGATCATTCTTTACTATGGATTTGGGAGATTATTGATATTTATATTGGGCTATATAGTCCTTTTTCGCTAGTAGATACTTTAACATAACAGAGACACATGTCTAACCAGTTCCTCAAACTGCGTCGTAGCGCAGTACCAGGTAAAATACCTGACACAGGCTCATTGGATTTAGGAGAAATAGCCCTAAATACGTATGATGGCCTTGCCTTCATGAAGAAGTCAGGTTCATCAGGTGAGGAGATAGTAGTTATAGGAAACACAACTGGTTCATTCACTGGCTCTTTTACTGGCGAATTTACAGGTTCACTTCTTGGAACCGCTAGCTGGGCTTACAATGCCGTAACAGCTTCAACAGCCGACGATTTTTACATTAGAGGAAATGTAACTGGTTCTAATGCCTTATTTACCGGGACCGTAACAGCTCAAAGACTAGTAGTTCAGACTATTAGCTCTTCAGTCATTTACTCTTCTGGATCAAACATATTTGGTGACGAGTTAACAGACAATCAACAGTTTACTGGGTCTGTCACTATGACAGGGTCACTTACTGTTTTTGGACCTTCTACTTTTAACGGAGCCGTCACAGCAAACAATCTTACAGGCAGTTTATTTGGAACTTCTAGCCAAGCAGTGTCTGCGTCTTTTGCACAAACAGGTAATGGTATATTCAGCGGGTCTTTTAGCGGATCTTTTTCTGGTAGTGGTGGAGGACTTACAAATATTCCAGCGTCTAGTGTAGTTGGTCTTAACTTGTCTTTGATATCATCAGGATCAGTTACTGCTTCAACAGATCCAGCGTATGGGTTTAGAGTTAACGCAAACTCACAGTTTTCTGGGTCCACCCAGATCACAGGATCACTTGGTGTAACTGGATCAGTTAGTATATCTGGTAGTGTAGGGAATATATTCTCTGCTAACGTAGACACGATGGTGTTTACTGGATCTTTGTTCCAGACTGGATCTACTTTTATAACAGGCACATTAGGAGTCTTTGGAGGTATAACTGGTAGCTTATTTGGTACTTCTAGCTGGGCAATATCAGCGTCTCATGCACCATCAGCTTTAACAGCATCATACGCGGTATCTAGCTCTTTCTCTCAAACAGCTTCTTACGCAATATCTGCACCAGCATATACTACCACTGCATCATTCAATCAGTTCACTAGCTCATATTATTTAGACTCAGCTAGTTTTAGCTCTAGTATAGCTTTACTCTCTGGTAGCTTTTTATCTACTAGTCAATCTCTAAGTGCAAGTATAGGAATATTATCAGGAAGTTTTCTTAACTTTTCTTCTAGCTATTTGATCGACTCAGCTAGTTGGAACAATAGCATATCTCTTTTATCTAGCAGCTTTTTATCTACCAGTCAGTCTCTTAGTGAGAGTATACAACTACTATCAGGAAGTTTCCTTAACTTCTCTTCTAGCTATTTAATTGATTCCTCAAGTTGGAACAATAGTATATCTATTTTATCTAGCAGTTTTTTATCTACTAGCCAATCTCTTAGTGCTAGTATATCTTATTTGTCTAGTAGCTTCTTACAATTTAGTCAATCATACAATACTGGCTCATTTACTGGTTCATTTACAGGAGTTGGCAATCTAACTGGTTCGTTTAGTGGTTCTTTTTATGGTCAACTTACTGGATCATTCTCTGGCTCTGTTGCCAATATAGATGGCCAAACTAACTACATTGCTAAGTTTGATTCACCTAATACTGTAGACTCTAGTGTAATATACCAGTCTGCTTCATTCATTGCTATTAATGAAACTAACTTTACGGCAGGAGACCCTGAAGCGCTATATGTTTTCCAGACACATCCTACTTCATTTAACGTTGTAACTGGTAAAGGTAACACTAATAACTACTTACAGCTTAATATACAAAATACTAATCAAGGTATATCTGCATCGTCTGATATTGTTGCTACTGCCAATAATGGTAATGAGTTCAGCAACTATATCGACATGGGTGTCAATAGTGAGAACTTTAATACCGGCTTTATAGGTGAAGCAAATGACGCTTATCTATATTCTATAGCCAATAACTTACATATTGGTAACGCAGCTACAAATGGTAGTCACATAGGCTTCTTTGTTGGTGGAGACGATGTTCAAGCAAACAACAAACTACAGTTGAACCCAACAGGTCCTCACTACATGTCTGGATCTTTAGAGATCACTGGTAGTTTGAATGTTCTAGAAGGTATAACAGGATCTTTATTTGGTACTGCTAGTTGGGCAATTAGTGCATCACACGCACCATCTGCATTATCATCTAGCTATGCTATAACTGCTTCTTATGCACTTAATGCAACATCTGCTTCTCACGCTGTAAATTCAGACAATGCTATTAGTGCAAGCTATGCTGCTACCGCGTCTTCGGCAGACAACTTTTTAGTTCGACAAAATGTTACTGCTTCAAATGCTCTAATAACTGGCACATTAACTGCTCAGACTATTATAGCACAGTATATCACGTCTTCTACAGAGTTTATTACCGGCTCCACTAAGTTCGGTACACAACTTACAGACACCCATCAGTTTACTGGTTCAGTTACTGTAACAGGAAGCCTTAGTCTTAATAATGACCCTGTAGTAACACAGACTCCTTACAATACATTTAGTCAATCTATACAGCTTAGAGCAACTAACCTTGAATCAACTGCTTCAGTGTTAACTCAAGCCAGTGCTTCATTTGCTCAACAATCAGGTAGTAATAGTATAAGACTAACTAACCTTGAGACTACAGCTAGTGTACTTACCACTGCTAGTGCTAGTTTTGCTCTAGTATCATCAAGCTATGCTAGTGCTTCTGGGTCATTATCTACAAGAGTCACTAACCTTGAAACAACATCTAGCGTATTAACTCAAGCATCAGCTAGTTTTGCTTCTGATTCTGGATCAAATAGTATTAGATTCACTAACCTTGAATCAACTGCATCTGTACTTACAACCGCATCAGCTAGTTTTGCAGTAGTTAGTGGTAGTTATTCCAGTGCATCAGGATCACTTTCTACTAGAACAACTAATCTTGAGTCAACTGCAAGTGTACTTGTAGCAGCAAGCGCATCACTAACTTTAGCATCTGCATCATTCTCTACTAGAGTAACAACACTTGAAAATGCGTCAGCATCATTTGCACAACAGTCTGGATCTAATAGTGTTAGATTTACTAATTTAGAATCAACAGCATCTGTACTCACAACTGCATCTGCATCTTTTGCTATTGTTAGTGGAAGTTATTCTACAGCATCTGGCTCATTATCAACTAGAGTTACTAATTTAGAATCTACTTCTTCTATATTAACATCTGCTAGTGCTAGCTTTGCTCAGCAGTCTGGTAGCAATAGTATAAGGATCACTAATTTAGAGTCAACTGCATCTGTATTAACAACAGCATCAGCTAGTTTTGCTCTAGTAAGTTCAAGCTATTCTCAATTTAGCCAGTCCTATAATACAGGATCTTTTACCGGTAGCTTTACAGGGTATCTATATGGAACTGCTAGTTGGGCAGTTAGCGCATCACACGCTCCTAGCGCATTAACAGCATCTTATGCTTTACAAGCTTTAAGCTCATCATATGCTTTGACTGCTTCTTATGCAGCAAATGTACCTGCTACAGCTTCATACGCACTACAAGCTTTAAGTTCCTCTTATGCATTGACTGCATCATACGTAGAAAATGCACAGACTGCTAGCTACGTACTTCAAGCAGTATCATCATCTTTTGCACAAACTGCATCATATGTACAAAATGCTCAAACAGCTAGTTATGTACTGAATGCGGTGTCAGCATCTTTTTCTCAAAATGCACAAACAGCGTCTTACGTACTAAATGCTATCAGCGCAAGCTATGCAGCAACAGCATCTTCTGCTAATGATTTCTTAGTTCGTCAAAATATCACTGCGTCTAACGCACTTATTACAGGAACCCTTACTGCACAAACTATTATTGCACAGTACATCACCTCATCTACTGAGTTTATTACTGGCTCTACTAAGTTTGGTACACAGCTTACTGACACACATCAGTTTACAGGCTCTGTTAGCATTACAGGAAGTTTGTCTGTTAACAATAGCCCAGTAGTTACTAATGCTGTATTTACCCCATTCTCTAGTTCAGTTTCTACTAGAGTTACAAACCTTGAGTCTACTGCTAGCGTATTAACAACTGCAAGCGCTTCATTTGCTCTAGTAAGTTCAAGCTACTCACAATTTAGTCAGTCTTATAATACAGGGTCTTTTACAGGAAGCTTTACTGGATCTTTATTTGGTACATCTAGCTGGGCATTAAACGCTGTAACAGCTTCTTATGCTTTACAAGCATTGAGCTCTTCTTATTCAGTAACAGCATCTTACGCACAGACTGCATCATACGCTCTAAACATAACAATATCAGGGTCAATTGAAGATGTTGACTATATTGACTTTGATACAAGTGCATCATTTGCAAATGCTGTTGGTAGATTAGGATATGATAGTGGTGAAGGCACTTTAACTCTTGGACTCGCTGGTGGCAATGTTTCTTTAAAGATAGGAAGTGATCTGTATCAGTATGTTTATAACGATACTACTTCTTCAATGACATTAGGTCAAGTAGTTTATGTTTCAGGATCACAAGGAAATAGAATCGCTGTTAAATTAGCATCAGCTACTGCTGAACAAGGATCCGCTAACACGCTAGGCTTTGTTGCTGAAACTATTTCAGCCGGAGGTGAAGGATGGGTGATGACTGAAGGTAATTTAAGAAAGTTAAATACAGTTGGATTAGTAGGAGGACAACTAATATTTTTAGGAACAACACCTGGTACATATACGCAAATGCCTCCTGTTGCCCCAGATCACGGAGTTAGATTAGGATATGCTGAAAGAATTAGTGCTACAGTAGGATCGATATATGTTAAAATAGACAACGGTTATGAGCTAGGTGAACTACATGATGTAATTGATAATACTACATCAGGATCTTATGGAGACCTTCTTGTTAAGAGTGGTAGTGTATGGACTAACTTAAAGCAACTAACTGGGTCTTACGGTCTTACTGGGTCTTTAACTGTAATAAATGGTGGCTTTACTAGTTCATTATTTGGTACTTCTAGCTTTGCTGTATCTGCTTCTTATGCACAGCAATCAACATCAGCGTCTTACGCATTAACTGCTTCGTATGTAAACCCTCTACAGCAAAATGTTCTTATTACTGGGTCTTTAAATGTAAGCGGATCTACATTTCAAGTAGGAAACAATACTCTACTTGGTAACACAACATTATCAGGTAGTATCATAATATCAGGCTCACTCGGATCAACACCTACTGTTCAAATATATGGTGATACCACACATAATGGGTATATTCGTTTTGACCCTGTAACTACTAACATTAATACAAGCATATCTGCTTCTTACATTTATGTATCAGGGTCTACAAGTGATTTATACTTCTCACAAAATGGATCGGGGTATAGTAACACAACCAGACTTCGTTGGATAGAAGGTAACCTTTATACTGGTCTATTAAATGGTGGTTTACTTACAACTCAGTCTTCTACTGTTTATCAAGTAGCATCAGGTAGTGGTATAGTAGTTAATTTAGGAGCAAGTTTAAATGACAATCCATACCCTACTATTACTTACGTAAACTGGCCTAATTTATCAGCTAGTATAGCACCTCTTAGTGCATCTTATGATCAGACTTTTGTTGCCATTAGTTCTGCTGGAACAATCGCTGTGCAAGGAGACCCTTATTATAATGGTCAAGTAGATACACAGATACCAGTAGGATATGTACTACATCAGAATAGATCTACTATTAATGGTGTAGCTACAGAACCAAGTCTAGCCTATGGTATTAAGCAAAGACAGAACGTATTCATTAGTGCATTTGGACCTTTAAAACTGTCTGGCTATACTTTAGCAGTAAGTGGATCTTCTACAGGAAGCCTTATTGTAGGTAGTGGTACTGCTTATTTAGATGGTGGTAACTATCAAACAGATCCAAACAACCCAGCCTATATAACAGGAACCGGTACAAACGTATCAAGAATATTCAGATATTATGATTCAGGATCTAATTGGGTATATGATACTAATGCAGGTGTAGGATATACTACAATTGACCCAGCTAGATATTCAAACAACGGTATTTTAACTTCTGTAGGTGCAGGTAACTGGTCTATTCAGAGAGTGTTCTTCTTCCCAACATCTCCTCTAACACCTAAGCCGATAGTAGTTTACTATGGTAACGCAATCTATCCTACAGAAGCAGAAGCAATTGCAAATATAGCATTTGAAACATTTGATGAAGCCCCTAATACTGCTGCTAGTGCTATTTACTTAGGAGCTATTGTAATTAGTGGCAATGGTGTATTGACAAATACAAGTACATTTAGCATATTAGCTGGAGGTTTATTCAGACAAGTAGGTGGATCAGGTGGAGGTGGATCTGTAATAACAACTACTTTAGCAGGACTTTCTGATGTTAATATATCTGGGCCTACTGATTATCAAGCATTAGTATATGATACTAATCAGTTAAAGTGGATCAATGCTTCTTTTATTAGTGCATCTATTTCAGGAAACGCTGCAACCGCTACTACTGCATCTTATGCGGTAACAGCATCATTTGTTCAAAACGCACAATCTGCTAGTTATGTACTACAAGCCGTATCTGCTTCTTTTGCAACATCTGCAAGTTTTGCTACTACAGCTTCATATTCACTTCAAGCCTTAAGTTCGTCTTTTGCTACTACAGCATCATTTGTAAGAAATGCTCAGTCAGCCAGCTACGTACTTCAAGCAGTGTCTGCGTCTTTTGCTACAACATCGTCTTTTGCACAAACAGCATCATACGTACAAAATGCACAATCAGCTAGCTACGTACTAAATGCTATTTCTGCTTCTTATGCAGCTACAGCATCATCTGCTGACAGCTTCTTAGTTCGTCAAAGTGTTACTGCATCTAATGCATTGATCACTGGGACATTAACAGCCCAAACGATCATTGCTCAATATATTACATCATCTACTGAGTTCATTACAGGTTCAACCAAGTTCGGCACTCAGTTAACAGATACTCACCAGTTTACAGGTAGCGTTACCGTTACAGGTAGCTTGAGTGTTAACAATAGCCCAGTAGTTACTAATGCTACGTTTACTCCGTTCTCTAGCTCAGTTTCTACTAGAGTCACTAATTTAGAATCAACAGCATCAGTATTAACAACTGCTAGCGCATCTTTTGCTATAGTATCAGCTAGTTATTCTAGTGCGTCAGGATCTTTGTCCACTCGTGTTACTACACTTGAACAAGCATCCGCCTCTTTTGCTCAACAGTCTGGTTCTAATAGTATTAGACTTACTAACTTAGAGTCAACCGCATCTGTACTTACAAGTGCATCAGCAAGTTTTGCCTTAGCATCTGGTTCTATTAGTACTAGGCTTACTACTATTGAAGGAAAGTACCTTACTACAGGATCTAACTCATTAACAGGTTCACAAGTTATAAGTGGATCATTGACCATAACAGGATCACTTAATGCAGCAAGTATTACAGGATCACTATTTGGTACAGCTAGTTGGGCACAAAATGCTGTTACATCTAGTTATATACTTCAAGCTGTGTCTGCTTCATTTGCTACAACAGCGTCATTTGCTCAAAATGCACAGACAGCTAGCTACGTATTAAACGCAATTAGTGCATCTTTTGCATCAACAGCATCATTTGTAAGAAATGCCGTAACTGCTTCATATGTACTTAATGCAATATCAGCATCATTTGCTTCTACAGCTTCATATGTTAATACACTTAATCAAAATGTATTAATCACAGGTAGTTTAACAGTTGGAGCTACTTCAGTTGGTTCTAATGAGAACACACTAATTGTAGGACCATCACCAATAGGAGGCACAGGTGAAGGTGGGCAGATATTACTTCAAGCAGTAGGAGGTACTTATACCTCAGCTTCAATGCTTGATACGTACCAAAACAGATTTAGAATATTAAGAGGTACAAACGCGGCAAGTGATGCTGAATTCCTTAACGTTAGTTTACATAGTGGACAAGTAACATTTAACAGATATACAGGCTCAGGTGCATTCACAGGAACGACTGCAGCATTCTTAGCAGTAGATACTTCAGGAAATGTACTAACCAGTAACGTAATACCATCTGCTTCTTTTGCAACAACAGCTTCATTTGCACAAACCGCGTCATACGTACTAAATGCTATTAGTGCAAGCTATGCTGCAACCGCATCTTCTGCAGACAACTTTTTAATTAGACAAAACGTTACAGCATCCAATGCCTTAATAACTGGTACATTAACTGCTCAGACTATTATAGCACAGTATATTACTTCTTCTACGGAGTTTATTACTGGCTCTACAAAGTTTGGTAGTCAGTTAACAGATACACATCAATTCACAGGCTCTGTTACTATAACTGGTAGCTTGTCTCTTAATAACAGCCCAGTAGTTACAAATGCTACATTTACACCGTTCTCTAGTTCTGTCTCTACAAGACTAGTAACACTTGAGAATGCATCAGCGTCATTTGCTCAAGATTCTGGGTCTAATAGTGGAAGATTAACTAGGTTAGAATCAACAGCAAGTGTGCTTACTACAGCATCAGCATCTTTTGCTATAGTTAGTTCATCATATGCAAGTGCATCTGGTTCTATTAGCACTAGACTTACTACTATTGAAGGAAAGTATTTAACTACTGGCTCTAATGCTCTAACAGGATCGCAAGTTATAAGTGGATCATTAACTGTAACAGGTAGTGTAAATGTACTAGGTGGTGTTACTGCTAGCTTATTTGGTACCGCTAGTTGGGCGAATAATGCTGTTACTGCTAGCTACGTACTTAATGCTATATCAGCATCATTTGCATCGACTGCATCTTCTGTTAATACATTAGTTCAGAATGTAATCATATCTGGTAGTTTAACCATAGTTACAGGATCAGGTACAGAGTTTCAAGTTACTAATACAGGAACTAAGATCGGTAACTTGTCAACAGACGTTCATACTATTACAGGATCTATCTATCAGTCAGGATCAGGTGTATCACTATCATTGATAGGGTCAGGTTCAGCAGTATTCAGTGTTGATGGTACGTCTGGCCGTCTATTCCAAGTAGATGATAGCTTGTCTGGGTCATTATTCTCTGTTAATACAGCTGGAGGTCTTCCTATCATTGAAGCCTTCTCTGACAATACTGTAAGAATTGGTCAATACGGCCAAAGAGCTTTATTTGTATCACAGTCTAAAGTAGGTATAGGTAAAGAAAGCCTACTAAACGGTATATTAGACGTAAGTGGAAGTGTAACTATAACAGGCTCACTTAATGTGTCTTCTGGCATAACTGGTAGCCTATTTGGAACATCATCTTGGGCTCAGAATGCAGTAACATCTTCTTATATACTGAATGCCGTATCAGCTTCTTATGCGGCCACAGCATCGTCTGCAGATAACTTTTTGATCAGACAAAATGCTACTGCATCTAACTTACTAGTCAATAATACTATAACTGCTCAAACACTCGTTGTACAGACTGTTACTTCTAGTGTTGTTTACAGTAGTGGTTCTAATACATTTGGTAATTTGTTGACTAATGTTCAACAGTTTACTGGTAGCTTGAGAGTAACAGGATCTGGTAATCACTGGATCATGGGTGGTAATGTCGGTATTGATACGCAAACACCAGGATTTAAAGTAGATGTAAATGGCAATGCTAGGATATTAGGAGGAAGTACATACTTAGGTCAAGCAGATGTAGCATCAGGACATTTGAATGCATATGAGTTAATGACATTCAATATTGATGTTGACAATGATGATACTAACAGATATTTTGCATGGTATAAAAATGCTGCTGACGGTGCTGGTACAGAATTAGCAAGATTAACTGAGGCAGGCAATTTTGGAGTAAATAATACTACTCCTATTTACAAATTAGATGTAACTGGTGATGGTAACTTCACTGCTAACCTAACTGCTACTGGTTCTATCAGATTCCCTAGTCTAAGTAATGCTAATCAGATAAATGTAGTTGGTTACAACACTTCAACTGGCCAGTTATTCTATCAAACTACTAGTTCACTTAGTGTAACATCAGCTTCTTATGCAGCTACATCTAGCTATGCTAATAACTTCACCATAGCTAACCAGTTGATATTTGATCAGACTTTGATGGACTATGCAAGTGTTGCATCATCTGTTGCAGGGTCTAACAATTTGTTCACCCAAGCCACAGGATCATACACATCTGCATTCTTCAAGTACACTGTGTCAAACTCAACTAACGCTAGATCAGGTGAAATGATGGCAGTGTGGAATGGTGCAAGTGTACAGTTTACAGACAATTCTACTCTAGACATTGGAACAACTACACCTGTTACTTGTTCTGTATCATTAGTAGGTGGAGACGTGCTATTTAACGTACAGACAAACACCAGTGGTTGGAGAATTAAGTCGATCGGAACATTCATGTAAATATTTATATAAAACAACAATCTATGATTTGGCAAGTACAAATGGAATTCATTCCAGGAAACCCTATGATCTGGGTAGCACAGTTAGAACCAGGAGACCCGATTTACGATTATGACAATGAGCCTGAAGCTCAAGCAAAAGCTAATGAACTACAAGCTAACGACCCAACTGGTAGACTATATAGAGTAGTACAAATAAGCTAATTGTATGGCACAGAATTTTGGTGGTAGTATAGTAAAAGATGGTCTGATTTTATCATTAGATGCAGCTGATTCTAATTCATATCCTGGAACTGGTACTACTTGGTTTGATGTAAGCGGAAATAATTGGCAAGCTACTATGTCTAATATGACAGCAACAAATTGGGTTACATATAATGGTGTTAGGGCATTTGAAACAAACGACACAAATGATCAAGGATTTAGAATAACAAGTTTTCCTTTTCCTCAAACAGGAAGAACGTATGAAATTTGGCTAAATTCAAAATCGTTTAGTATAGGATGGCAAACTTGGTTTGATGATGGAGGAGGAGAAAGAATTTTATTTGGTACTTCAACTAATAGTATATATGTTTATCCTGATCAAAATTTTACAGGGAATTTAGTAGCTGGAAATTGGTATCAATTAGCTTATACGCTTTATGTAGCAGCAGGATCTACAACAATAGGATATAAAAATGGTGTAAGTGTAGGATCTGGTGCTTATAATTCTACTATAGCAACTTCTGGAACTCTATATATTTTAGGAGACGCTGCAAGTGAAGTAACATCATGTTACTGTTCAATAGTTAGAATATATAATAGAGCACTATCAGCATCAGAAATTTTACAAAATTACAATATACAAAAATCACGATTCGGTTTAACATAATAGTATGCCATACTCATTAGGTCCAAATATAACAAGAACAGGGTTAGTGTTCACCTACGATACAGGTGATCAAACCAATTCATGGAAAGGTGAACCTACTACTAATCTTGTAGGAAGCCCGTTTTCCGTAACAAGCGGATATGCTACAACTTTATCAACTACAGATAATGTAACGTTAAACTGGAACGGCCAAAATACTGGAGGGCTTATATCAGGAAACGGATATTTTGCTTATGTATCAGCAGCAACAACAAACGGTAATAAGTATACTACTAGTTGGTACGTAAAAGGAGGTACTACTAATAGTATTAACTTTGTTTGGGGAGGAGCCCATCAAGGAAATAGAACCGACTTTAACTTTAATACTTCAACGGGTGCTATAACAGGAGTTAGTCTAGCTTCTGGAGAAATTTATGGAGCTTCTTATCTTAATAATGGGTGGTGGCAGGTTTACTACTCTTCAACATTAAGCAGTGGAAATAGTTATTATCCTCAAATCACTTTAAACGGTACAGCTTATGTAGGAGGCTTACAGATAGAACAAAAAGCTTATCCAACACCGTTTGTGCAAGGGACTAGATCTACTACACAAGGTCTACTAGATATATCAGGGAATAATAATACTGTTACACTTACTAATATGACTTATGGTGCTAATAACGCTATTTCATTTGATGGGACTGATGATTATATTGATTTAGGAAATCCTACGGCCTTTCAAAGTTTGAATAGCGGAACAATTGAAGCAATATACTATAGAGTAGCATCAACTGGAACTTATCAAATGATATTTACCGATGCCGGTTCAGATATGGAAATAACATATTCTGCAAATGTATTACAGTTTTATATAGGAAATTCAGGTATTAGTTATACGCATGCAGTGACAGGTCAGTGGTTTCATGTAGCGGGAGTTTGGACTCCTGCAACTAAAACATTGTATTTAAATGGTGTACAAGTAGCAACAGGAGGTAATGGTTTAACTACAGGAAATAGAACCAGGTATGTTGGAAGTAGAGGTGGATCATATGCTTTTAACGGTAGAGTACCTATTGTAAAAGTATATAACCAATCATTGTCAGCTCAACAAGTACTACAAAACTACAACTCATACAAAACACGTTTTAATATAACATAAACTATGGCAGTAGAAGCAGGATATAGTAAGATTGCAACATCAGGTAGTGTATTCATATACGATACAGGTGATACTATTAATTCGTATGCAGGAGAACCTACTACTAATTATGTACCTAGTCCATATAACTATAGTTTGTACGCATATGCATCTGGGCCTGTTGATGTTTCTACAGTTGATCAGAATGGAAATGCTATAACTGCCAAAAGATACACTATAACGAATGCTATTAACACAGCAAGAGCTGCTATATTTCCAGTAACTACAACTAATACTTATTATACATTTTCTTTTAAGTGGAGATACAATGGATCAACTACAGCTACGCCTTCTGTAGGAGTTAGTGCTTCTAAAGGAAACCCAGAAACAAACAACAATACATTTAATTCACAAGATACAACTACTACTAGTATAGGAAATGGCTGGTATTTTACCGTGTATACGTTTAATTTTGCCACTAACCCAACCGGAGGCTGTATATTAACATTTGGAATTAATACAGGAAGTACAGCAAGCTACGTTAATGAAACATTTGATATATATCAAGCACAGTTTGAAATAAAGTCACATGCTACGCCTTGGGCAAATGGTACTCGTTCTAACACCCAAGGTTTATTAGATATATCAGGCGGTGGTAATAGTATCAATTTAGCAAATATGTCGTATGATGCAAATGCAATGATGTATTTTGATGGTACAGATGATTATATTAGCCTTAGTACAAACTCTAATTTACTTAATTTAGGTAGTACTTTTACAATAGAAGGAATACTAAAACTTACTAATACATCTCAAGAATTAGGTGTTATATTTTCTTCTTTAGATGTAGCTTTAAGTAGTCAAACTAAAGGAGTGGGATTTTACTGGTATAGAGATGCTGCTTATGGTATGAATGCTAATACCATAAGATTACAATTAGGAATAACAGCATGGGCTTGGCATATATTTGCTTCTAATGGTATAACTATTACTAATACAAATTACCATCATGTAGCTGTTACTCTTATAGGAGGTGATACAAGTAATCCTACTATTATTTTTTACATAGACGGAGTAGCTCAATCAGGAACTTTATGGAATGCAGGAAGTACAGGTCCTATTAATAATAGTTCAAATGTTAATAGTTTAAGGTTAGGATCCATTTATACAGCTACGTCTCCAGGTTATCAAACTCAATATAGTACTGAAAACTTACCTGTGGTTAAAATATATAATCGAGCTCTATCAGCCTCAGAAGTTTTATCAAATTACAACCATTATAGGACACGCTTTAATATCATTTAATATTTATCTATATGATAGACAACTTATTTCCAAACAGAAGGTGGTTAGTAATCCCAACTTCAATTACAAGTTCAATCAATTTTGATCAAGTGTGTGAAGGAAGCTTACAAGGACTTCGCCTATCTGTTGATCATGAAAAGACTTTCGTTAAGTACGACATTACAGACATAACTGCATCCTATACTCAAAGTTGGATTGATCCAGAAACTCAAACCACTCAATCTATAGTTATAGAAGCAGGTATATACGGTAGACCTTCTATCTATAGTTCGTCATATTCAGAGTATACATACCCAGAGATACTTACTGTTTTAGAAACCTCAGAATGGACTACTACTGGTAGTTTAAATATGTAATATGGCTTTTGCAAATGGAGGTAGAATAGTAACAAATGGTTTAGTAGTGTCTTTAGATGCTAACGACAAGAACTCGTACCCTGGTTCAGGAACTACTTGGTTTGATATTAGTGGTAATGGATGGAACGGAGGGCTACAGAATGGTATTTCGTATTCATCTGCAAATGGTGGATCTTTTACACTAGATGGAACAGATGATACGGTTACTACAAATTTTCCAGTAACATCAGTTCCTGCTTTGTCTAACTTTTCTATAGACTGCTGGATGAAAATACCGTCTTATCCTACAGTAGCAGCTCCAAATGTATATGGTAGTACTACAAAAACCGGAGTTTTAATAGGAGCAACTTATTATGGAGGAACAGCATTATTTTGGTCAGGTAATGCTACTGGAACCGCTTTTAGTGTATTTGCTTTTATAAGAGGAGCAGATGCTTATAGAGCTACATCTACCTATTCTGTAACATCTTTAAACACATACTACTACTTTACACTAGTAAACAATTATTCGGCGTCTACTTTTAATTTATATGTAAACGGATCTTTACATAGCAGTGTAGCTGGACCTACTCAAGAATATAATCCATCTTTTACCCCTAACGCAGGAAATATAGGCATAAGTAAAGCTCAAGTAGATGGAGGAGGCACACAAAACTATACATATTTAGCTTGTACAGTAGCTTCAGCAAAAATATATAATACAGCTTTATCTGCTACACAAGTAGCACAAAATTACAATTCAACTAAATCACGTTTTAGCTTAAAATAAACTAACAATGGGAGTGTCAGGTGGACCAGATATGATTCAAAATGGTTTAGTATTATCACTAGACGCCTCAGATAAGAATAGCTATCCTGGATCTGGTACAACTTGGCTTGACATGTCAGGCAATGCAAATACTGGCACACTTACTGGAGGGCCAACTTTTAATAGTGAAAATGGTGGTAGCATAGTATTCGATGGAGTAAATGATTATGTTGGTATAAACTCAAATGCTAACATATTATCAAATACTACATATACTAAAATAGCTTGGTTTTATGTAACGAGTTTTGCTACAGATAATAATATCATATCGGCAGGAAGTTCAGGCCAACACGCCTTCTGGTTGTTTACTTCTAATAAATTAAATGCAGGGCATAATGGTAACTGGAATACTGTTGTTAGTACAACCACGCTATCATTAAATAGATGGTATTATGGAGCTGTTACTTTTAACACTACGACCGGGTGGGTATTGTATTTGAATGGTATTCAAGAAGCAACTTCTGCAAGTACTACAACTTTCATAGGATCTGGAACTTTATCTATTGGATCATACCAAAACGTAGGTAATTATTTTACAGGTAGAATAGCTAACTCTCTAGTTTATAATCGAGTACTATCAGCTGTAGAAATACTACAAAATTATAATGCAGTAAAAAGCCGCTTTGGGCTCAAATAACTAATAGTTATAATAGTATGGCAATACAATACGCAAATGGTAAAATAGTCACAAACGGTTTGGTATTAAACCTGAACGCGGCTGACCCTAACTCATACCCTGGGTCAGGGACCACTTGGACTGATACTAGTGGATTATCAAATAATGGTACATTAACTAATGGACCTACGTTTAATAGTTCTAATGGCGGAAGTATTATGTTTGATGGAACAAATGATCGCGTTGATGTACCAAATGCATCCTCTTTAAATTTTGGAACAGGAGAATTTACTGTTTTATTATGGGTAGCAGGAATTAGCAGCTATCCAGGAAATGATAAAACATTAATATGGAAAGGATCTAGATTTGACGGGAATTTAGCTGGGTGGTCTATAGTATGGGCTGGTTCTCCACAGGATCTTTATTTTATTATTGGAAGCAGTTCAGCAAGATTAGAAGGAAGGACAAATCCAAATTTCGGATTGAATGGTTGGACTGGTTTTAAAATGATAGGAATGCAAAGAAGTGGTACTAGCTGGAATCAAATAGTAGATACAACAATTACCAATCTAGGTACATTTTCAGGAAACGTAGATAATACTGATACTTTATATTTAGGATATAACGGATATTATGGTTCATATTTAAATTATAGAGTAGCGTCAACGATAATATATAACCGTGCTCTTACTGCAGCAGAAGTAGCACAAAACTACAACGCACAAAAGGCCAGATTTGGTCTAAAATAACAACAACCATGGAACAACAAGAATACCCAAACAGAGAGTTCATGATCTTTAACACATCAGAACTACCATTAATTGATTTTACCCAAGTACTTGAAACATCTGCTGACACAGTCAGAAAGTCTGTTGATGAGACAAAAACATTTGTGAAGTGGGACGGCACTGCAATTCCTACATCTGTAGACAGCCTAACTACTAAAGAAGGCCCATACACTTACGATGAAATTTTAGTTATACTTTCTACACCTGAATGGACACAACCATCAACAGGAAGCGTTATAGACTAATATTTATATCAAACCCCCCTCCTTAGGGAAAGTGAACTAAGGAAAGAGTTAAATGGCCAATGAATTTATAGCTAGAAATGGCGTATTCGCCCTATGTAGTTCCCAAGTCACAGGATCACTCTCTGTTACTAGTGACATTAATGGTGGGACTAGATTAAAAATTGGTGCTAATCATACTCTTTCCGGAACCTATGCATCTATAGTAGGAGGTTCGACTAATACAGCTTCAGGAAATACATCAACAGTAGGAGGAGGTAGATTCAACTGCTCATTAGGAATAGACGCCACCGTATCTGGTGGTTATGGTAATAAGGCTTGCACTAACAGAAGTTTTGTTGGTGGAGGCTTTAGTAACACTGTATCAGGAGCCTATTCTACTATTTCAGGTGGATATTGCAATTTAGTATCTGGAGTAAGATCATTTATTGGAGGCGGTCAAGCAAATACAGCATCTGGAACTGCAACGATAGTAGGAGGAGGTTGTAATAATGCAGCATCTGGAGCTTGTTCATTTGTAGGCGGTGGTCAAAATAACTGTGCTGTTGGTGCAGCATCAGGAACAGCTAGTGGTAGATATAATAAATCATGTGGAGGCGATTCTTTCGTAGGAGCAGGATATGCTAATACGACTGTAGGCGGTCTATCCTTTGTTGGTGCAGGATTTGGTAGCACCGCTTCCGGTTATGCCTCAGCAATTGCTGGTGGTAAATCAAATACAAGCTCAGGCAACTATTCATTCATAGGTGGTGGCCAATCTAATATATCTTCAGGAGCACACTCAAAAGTAGGTGGTGGTCAAGGAAACACGGCAGTAGGTGCTTGTTCAACAATAGGTGGTGGTTGCCAAAACTACACATCAGGAAGTTGGGAAACAATAGGTGGTGGTTGCTTCAATATAACAAGTGGATCTAGAAGTACAATATCTGGAGGATATCAGAATAAAGCATTATGCTATGCTTCAGTTATAGGAGGCGGTGGTTGCAATACAAACCTAGGTATTGAATCCACAATATCAGGTGGATATTGTAACTACATTGGACTAGGAAATCAAGCTACAGTAGGTGGTGGTTTCTGTAACTGTGCTTGTGGTCCTCAAACAACAGTAGCAGGTGGTAATAGAGGATGTGCTTGCGGTTGGAGGAATGCGGTAGTAGGAGGTTGTTGGAACTGCGCTTGGACAACAGGTTCATTTGCAGGTGCAGGTAGATGTAACTCTGCTATACAATGCTATGCTACAGTAGTAGCAGGTGAGTTAAACATATCATCAGGGTGTCATTCATTTGTTGGTGGCGGTCAAACTAACTGCGCATCAGGTAACTGTTCTGCAATAGTAGGAGGTTCATTTAACACAGGATCAGGTGCACATACAACCGTAGTTGGTGGTATTCGTAACTATGCACAATGTTGTGGTTCATTTGTAGGTGGAGGTTGTTGTAATATAGCTTCAGCTGACTGGATGATTTTTATAGGTGGAGGTTGTGGTAACACATCTTCTGGGTACGCTTCAGTTATAGCAGGAGGTCGAAATAACTGCATTACTTCTGGTTATGATGGACTTTATAATTCTATTTTAGGCGGTTGTAGTAATACTATTTTAGGTAATTGTTCAACAATAGGAGGAGGTGTTTATAATAAAATTTGTGTTGGCGCTTTTGGAGGAACTATATCAGGAGGTTACGGTAACTGTTTAATTACCGGCCCAAGCTCATTTATTGGAGGAGGTAGCAATAACCAAACTTGTAATTCTACAACAGTAGTTGTAGGTGGATACAGAAATACAGCTTCAGGACAGTATGGTGTAATGTTAGGAGGTTGTTGTAACATAGTATCAGGATGCCTTTCAACAATAGGAGGAGGCGCATTTAACTCAGGATCAGGTGCATTTAGCTTCGTTGGTGGTGGATTATCTAATAAAGCATGTTCAAACTATAATACAATAGCAGGCGGTAGATGTAACTGTATAACAGCAGGAGATGATGGAGTAATAGCAGGAGGTCTATCTAACACTATAACAGTAACAAGAGGTGTAGTTGGTGGTGGTTACGCAAATACAGTCAGTGGTTATACAGGAGTAATATCAGGAGGTCAATTCAACCTTATTTCTGTCGGAAGCTATAATACAATAGGCGGAGGTTTCTGTAATATTGTAAATGGATCTTATGCTTCTATATTAGGTGGACAATGCATCTGTTCTTCTGGAGCACATTCTACAGCTGTAGGAGGTTGTAATAACTTAGCATCAGGTAACTGTGCAACAGTAGTAGGTGGTACATTCAACACGGGTTCAGCTGCATTCAGCTTTATAGGTGGCGGCCAATGTAATAAAGCAACGCAGAATAGAACGTTTATAGGAGGAGGATTTAATAATACTGCTTCTGGCGGTTATTCATCTGTAGCTGGAGGATCAATAAATACTGCATCTGGTTTTATAAGCACAATTTCTGGTGGTTATCGTAACACATCATCAGGTTATACATCATTTGTAGGAGGCGGTAAATGTAACACGGCATCAGGAGGTTATTCGACAATATCAGGAGGTTATTTTAATACTGCAAGCGGCTTTAGATCAGCTATATTAGCAGGTAAAAATAACACTGCTAGTTGCCGCTATTCTTCTATTTTAGGAGGTATTAATAACACGGCTAGTAATTATTATACAGCAGTAATAAATGGATATGCTAATACAGCTAGTGGTAATGCATCAACAGTTGTAAATGGTCTAAATAACACAGCAAGTAATTCGTATGCAACAGTAGTAGGAGGTAGATGTAATAGCGCAACTGGTGTTGCCACATTTATAGGTTCAGGTAGATGTAACCTAGCATCAGGCGCTTGTTCTGCAGTCGTAGGAGGTACATTCAATACAGGATCTGGTGCATTTAGCATAGTTGGTGGTGGTTGTAATAACAAAGCAACTGGTACGAGATCATCTGTGTTAGGAGGTTTATGTAATACTGCAAGTGGTTATGAATCAACAATTGCGGGTGGTACTTGCAACTGTGTTACTTGTACAAGGTCGTTTATTGGTGGTGGTTTTAGTAACTGCATTAATGCTGAATCTGCTTTTGTAGGTGGTGGTGAAGCAAACTTTGCAACAGGCCTAAGATCAGGAACGGCTAGTGGTAGATATAACAGATCAATCGGTGCTTATTCATTTGTAGGTGGTGGTATATCAAACTGTGCTTGTTCAGACTGCACAGCAATACTTGGGGGTTCAGGAAATGCTACAACAGCTGTATACGCAGGTGCTTTTGGTTGTAACCTAACAGCAAATATACCTTGCCACTTCTTTGTCAACAACTTAATGGCTTGTGGTAATATCACAGGCTCAAACGTACTTGTAACCGGAACACTTACTGCTCAGACTATTATAGCGCAGTGTGTTACCTCATCAACATTATTCTTAACAGGCTCAACTAAGTTTGGTAGTCTATTAACTAATACTCATCAGTTTACTGGTAGTGTTTCTATAACAGGTTCACTTGCTGTCAATGGACCTACAATGCTTAATTGTGGTGTTTGTGTAAATGGTGATGTGCTAGGTTGTAGACTAAACATAGGAGCTAGCCATACATTATCAGGCACTTGTGCTACAATTGCTGGTGGTTGTAGTAATACGGCATCAGGCAACAGATCTGCAATTGTTGGAGGTTTATGCAATACAGCTTCTAACACTTACGCTTTTGTAGGTGCTGGTATATGTAATAGAGCTACAAACAATAGTACAGTAGTAGCAGGTGGTTGGTGTAACTCTGCATCAGGATATCACTCAGCAGTACTAGGTGGTAGAAATAATTGCTCAACTGCAACTTATTCAACCGTAGTAGCTGGTATATATAACTCATCAACTGCTTGCGGAGCCGCAATCTTAGGTGGTTGTGGCAACTTAGCTTCAGCAACTTGTGCAGCAATAGTTGGTGGTTTATCAAATACTGCATCAGGAGTAGTATCATTTATTGGAGCTGGTGCTAGTAACTGTGCAACAGGTGCTTGTTCTGCAGTAGTAGGTGGCGCATTCAATACAGGATCAGGAGCATTTGGATTTGTAGGTAGTGGTCAACTAAACTGTGCTACAAACAATCATACAGCAGTAGCAGGTGGATACAATAACAAAGCAACAGGTGCTTATTCAACTGTTAGTGGCGGAGGAAATAATACAGCTTCTGGCTGTATTTCATTTATTGGTGGTGGTAATCTTAACACAGTATCAGGATATAACTCAATAGTAGGTGGTGGTTATGGTAATACAGCGTCAGGTATTGTATCTACTATAGCTGGAGGATCTAGTAACACAGCATCAGGTAACTGTTCAGCAATATTAGGCGGTATTCAAAATATAGCTAGTTGCGCTTGTGCAACAGTGGGAGGGGGTGCTATTAACACGGCATCTGGTTACTCTTCAACAGTAGGAGGAGGTAGATGTAATTTGGCCTCTGGTAACTGTTCAACAGTATCTGGTGGATATGGACACACTGCATCTGGCTATATGTCTGCAGTAGGAGGCGGCCAGTCTAATACAGCATCTGGTGCAAGATCAACTGTAGCCGGCGGTATATCAAACGTCGCTTCTGGTAATTGTTCATTTGTAGGAGGCGGTGCATCAGGCCAAGCAACAAATTCATATTCAACAGTATCAGGAGGATCAGGTAACCGTGCAACAGGCCAAGGTTCAACTGTTGGTGGTGGTGTTAATAACTGCGCTTGTACAAATAACTATACAACAATTGGAGGTGGATTAGGAAACAGATCAGAAGGTGATGTTAGTACAGTATCTGGAGGATATAGTAACGTAGCATCAGGAGGTAGAGCTTTTGTAGGTGGTGGTAAAGCAAACTGTGCGACTGGAGCCGATTCAGCAATAGCAGGTGGATGTAATAACGTTGCTTCAGGTGCTTGTTCAAAAGTAGGAGGAGGTAAAAGCAATACTGCATCAGGAGTATATACGACAATAGCAGGAGGTAGATCAAACGTGGCCTCTTCAGATGATGCAACAGTAGGAGGAGGTTTATCTAACACTGCTTCTGCTTACAGAGCAACTGTAGGTGGAGGTAGAGCGAACTGTGCTACTGCATGTCATACCACAGTATCAGGTGGGTATAATAACAAAGCTGTATGCTTACATGCTACAATAGCAGGAGGTGTTGGTAACTGTGCATGTGGAACATTTTCAGGTATATTAGGAGGTTGTGCTAACATAGCAACTCAACCATATGCCGGTGCATTTGGATGCGCTTTGAATGCAAACGTAGCTTGTACGTTCTTTACAAACAACAGCTGCATCTGTGGTAACCTATCTGTTTCTTGTACAACATCATTTGGTTGTGGTCTAACAGTAACAGGTTCACTAATCGTATCAGCATCAGGAGGCTGTCAAACTGCTTGCTTCATAGGATCAGGCTCAACAATATTATCAGTTGATGGTTCTTTAGGTAGACTATTAGAGGTCAATGACAGTTTCTGCCCGTCTGTATTCTCTGCTAATACTATAGCAGGGCTTCCTGTTATAGAAGCCTTCTCTAACTACTGCGTTAGTATGGGGCAGTATGGTGGCCACAAGTTCGAGGTAACTTGTACTTCTATCAGAGGTGGTAAATGTACTACTGCATCAGGCACTTACAGTTTTGTAGGTGGTGGTTGTTGTAATTTGGCTTCAGGAAATAGATCGTTTGTAGGGGGCGGTATAAACAATACAGCATCTACACAAGATTCATTTGTAGGAGGCGGTTGTAATAACACCGCAGCAGGAGTTTGCTTCAGTACTGTATCAGGAGGTTATAAAAACTGCTCTTGTGCTTGTGGTGGTTTTATAGGAGGTGGAACAGATAATAGAGTAACAGCTGGAGGTGGACATAAATCTGCAATTGCTGGTGGAGGTTCAAATAGCGCGTCAGGATGGTATTCCTTTATTGGTGCAGGATACGGAAACTGTATATGCAATGTTTATTCAGGTACAATATCAGGAGGTTATATAAACACTATATCTGCAGGATGTCATGGATTTATTGGCGGAGGTAGACAAAATGTTGTTTCAGGAAACCATGGAGCAGTTGGCGGCGGCTGTTTTAACACCGCATCAAGCAATTGTGGAGCAGTAGTAGGTGGACAATGTAACAGAGCTTGTGGTACAAACTACTCCTTTGTAGGTGGTGGTTTTGGAAACGTTGCTTCTGGAACTAATTCTGCAACTGTAGCTGGTGGATATGAGAATAGTGCTTCTGGCTATATGTCAACTGTAGCTGGAGGTAGAGCGAATGTTGCTAATAGTAACTATAGCTTTGTTGGAGCTGGTTGCGGTAACACTGCATCAGGAGGACATGGAACTGTTGCAGGTGGAAGTTCAAACACCTCAAGTGGTTGTAGAGCATTTGTTGGAGGTGGCTTATCAAACCTTGCTTTTGGAAATAATGCTGTAGTTGGAGGAGGTCTTTCAAACTGTGCATGCGGTAATGAATCAGCAACACTAAGTGGATTATATAACTTATCATCAGGCGCTACAGCTGTTATAGCAGGAGGTAGAAGTAACACAGCATCTGGCGCTTGTTCAGCAGTGGTAGGAGGCCAATGTAATACAGTATCCGGTGCTTTTTCAATGATCGGTGCTGGTCTATCTAATACTGCTACAGGTCTTTATGCAACAATAGCTGGTGGTAGAAGTAATACTGCAAGTGGAGCTTATTATCAAACAGTAGGCGGAGGTCAAGCTAACTGCGCAACAGGAAACTATGGCACTGTTAGTGGCGGTTATAACGGAAGAGCAACAGCTTTATCATTTTTAGGAGGTGGTAATTCTAATAGTGCAAATGGTGCCACATCTGTTATAGGTGGTGGACAATCTAATGGAACTTCAGGGGCTTGTTCTGTAATAGGAGGCGGATTAAGTAATAGTGTATCTGGAACAGCTTCATTTATTGGAGCTGGTGTTTCTAATACAGCATCAGGTAATGAGTCTTCAGTAGTTGGAGGTAGGACTAACACAGCATCGGGTGTTCAATCATTTGTTGGTGGTGGTACTAATAATACAGCATCTTCTAACTACACTGTAGTAGCAGGTGGTTATACAAACATATCAAGTGGGTATAACTCAACTATATCTGGTGGATACAAGAACTTAGCTGCAGGAGTACAATCTGTAGTTGGTGGTGGTATATGTAACCAAATTTGTAATACTTCATTAGGTGCCACAATTGCTGGTGGTGTTGGACACAACACATCAGGTGGTGTAATGGGAGCATTATATTTCTCATCACCAGTTACAGCAACATATGTAGCAGGGCCTTACTCCTTTATAGGTGGTGGTTGTATGAATAGAGGAACAGGAGATTCTTCAACAATCGGAGGCGGTAGATCTAACATTGCTTCTGGAGCATGTTCATTTATTGGAGGCGGTTGTGCTAACAGTGCTACAGCTATTATGACAACAGTAGTAGGTGGTTGTAGTAACTGTGCAACAGTAGAAGCTGCTGCAGTAGTAGGTGGTATGATTAACTGCGCTGTTTCTAATCACGCATTTGTAGGTGGAGGTCTTCAAAACACTGCTAGTGGTATTAGATCCATAGCCGCAGGTGGTAGATGTAACGTAGCAAGTGGTAACTGCTCAACAGTTAGTGGTGGTGGATGTAGTTCAGCAAGTGGTAACTATGCTACTGTAGGTGGTGGTTTAGCTAACGTCGCAAGTGGTAATCAATATCCAACAATTGCTGGAGGTTCAGGAAACTCTGCATCTGGTAACTATGGTTCATTTGTAGGAGGTGGTTTTCAAAACACCTCTAGTAACTACATGACAGTAGTAGGTGGTGGTTTTAGAAACTGTGCAACATCGTCAGAAGCAGTAATAGCAGGAGGTAGATGTAGTGTAGCTTCTGGTGTGAGATCATTTATAGGAGGAGGTCAACAGAATTTAGCATCAGGAGCTTGTTCAGCAGTAGTAGGAGGTTTATTCAACACAGGTTCAGGTGCATTTAGTTTTGTAGGTAGTGGTCAGTGTAATAAAGCAACTGCAACTTTATCGACATTGAGTGGGGGTGATCGCAATACCGCATCCGGGTACTTATCGTTTGTTGGAGGTGGATATGACAACTCTGCAACAGTAGACTCAGCAACAGTTGCAGGAGGTAGATCAGGTGTCGCTTCAGGTGTTGGTTCTGTAGTAGCAGGCGGCCAATCAAATATTGCATCAGCAGAGCGTACATCGATTGGAGGCGGTATGTATAACTGCACACTATCTAGATTTGGAACAATCTCTGGTGGTTACTGTAACAGAAACTGTTCATTCTATGGAACAATCTCTGGTGGTTCTGGTAACTGCATAGCTTTAGCGGCTACTGGATCATTTATAGGCGGTGGTTTATTGAATACAGCATCAGGTACTTTTTCATTTGTAGGTGGTGGTCAATCGAACAACGCTTCAGTTTGTTTTGCTTCAGTAATAGGAGGCTGCTGTAACCTCGCATCAGGCTGTTTTGCAACAGCAGGGGGTGTTAATAGTACAGCTAGTGGTCGTTATTCAACAGCAATTGGTTCATCAAACACAGCACAAGGAAACGGATCTGTTGCACTTGGTCAAGGCAACACTGCATCAGGCGCTAGATCAGTTGCATTTGGTAGAATCAATACTGCTTCAGGTGCGTATGCTGCATCTTTAAGCGGCATATACAATCTTGCATCTGGAACCTGCGCAGTAGTTGGAGGTGGTACTTACAATACAGGATCAGCTGGACTTACTTTTGTAGGTGGTGGTTGTAAGAATACTACATCAGGTGGATGTGCAACAGTAGTAGGAGGTACATTTAATACAGGATCAGGTGCGGTTAGTTTTGTGGGAGGTGGTTGCAATAATACAGCATCAGGTATATTTACAACTGTAGGAGGAGGTAGAAGTAACACTGCTTCTAGTGGTTATGGAGTAGTAGCAGGAGGTAGATGTAACCGTGCAATTGCTGATCTTACATCTGTTCTGGGAGGAGCATCCAATACAGCGGGAGCAGGAAACTATGCAACTGTTGGCGCTGGTACAAGTAACACAGCAAGTGGTGCTTGGGCTGCTATATTTGCAGGAAATGGAAATAGTGCCTCTGGATATTATACATTTATTGGAGGAGGTAATTTAAATACTGCTTCTGGATGTAGAGGAACAATAGCAGGTGGTCAAAGTAACACAGCATCAGGTAACTGTTCATCTGTAGGTGGAGGTATTAGCAATACAGCATCTAACGCATTTGCTGCTGTAGGTGGTGGTCAAAGTAACTCGTCTACTGCAAGTACAACAGTTATATCAGGTGGTTCAAGTAACCTAGCATCTGGAGATTTTGCTTCAATAGGAGGTGGACTATCTAACACTGCATCAGGAGTATATTCAAGAGTAGGAGGAGGAAGGGCTAACTGTGCTGTAAATAGCTATTCAACTGCTGCAGGTGGTTGTAACAATAAAGCAAATGCTATTTGTTCAACAATAGGTGGCGGCGAAGGAAATGTTATTGCTTTAGCTGCATCTGGATCAACAATTGCTGGAGGCATAGGTAACTGTACTCTCAACAAAATGTCTTTCATAGGTGGTGGCTGTTACAACTGTACAGTAGGATGCGATTCATTTGTTGGAGGCGGTACTAACAACCAGGCTTGTGGGTATTTGTCTGGTGTAATGGCAGGATATGTAAATAGAGTATGTGGTGATTTTTCTACTGTATCCGGTGGTTATACAAACTGTGCTAATGGAAACTACAATTTTGTAGGATCAGGTAGACAAAATGCAACATCAGGAGGATTTGCAATTATAGTAGGAGGATACTTAAACACAGCATCTAACGGATATGCATTTATAGGAGGAGGTAAAAATAACTTAGCTTCTGGTGGAAATAGTGTAATAGCAGGAGGTCAATTCAACACAGGTTCAGCTAGTTTTAGCTTTGTAGGTGGTGGTCAATCTAATTGTGCAACTGGTAACTGTTCAACAGTAGTTGGTGGATGTACAAACACCGCTTCAGCAG
>Ga0315903_10001744_pt1 | contig 32973 bp, 36 predicted proteins | sample LakEriMetagenome_7_FD_203524 | JGI IMG/M metagenome (GOLD analysis project Ga0315903, IMG submission 203524) | Freshwater fungal communities from buoy surface, Lake Erie, Ohio, United States - Buoy 2 MA119 | ecosystem: Environmental > Aquatic > Freshwater > Lake | place: USA: Lake Erie, Ohio...
GGTGGGGTTGATCCTTTGTGTTTTCACCCCAAGGATCAACCCCACCCTCTCTAAAAAATTGTATTAGGTTTCTATAACCCATTAAGGACCTCACCATAAAAGTGAGACCTTTTTCTAATCTTTCATCACCATCTGTGCGAAGTTTGTCAATAACAATTTTATGTTTTGTCATCGCTTCTTTCTGTGCCGCTTTTGAGGACTTATAGAAATTTAACCCCCTCAAATCACCAACCCAAGCAAATGGAATGAATGTGTCTTTTTTAATTTGTTTTCCGTGTAACGGATGCTCGATGATTTTCCAAATACAATCTTTTGTGTAATCGTATTCAACACCGACGATGTATTTTTCAGGATCATTACCCTGTAAAAACTTTTCAATTTCGTTTTGATCAATCATAAAATATTTTTTTGTGTGGTACATTGGCTGCCGAACTTGCCGACATTAACCTTAACGACACAAAGATACTTTATTAAATTGATAAAATCAACAACAGGGACTTTCTAAAATAAAACTATCAAGAATGTTAATAAACAACCTATCACGTATGGGGACTATAAGCCGACCATTAGTATTAACCACATTGAACTCACCTTCAAACCTACCCGGTTTGTTAGTGTCTTGTGACCTAAATTGGTAGTAAATATAATACTCAGGAAGGGCATTGGGGTCTAATTGTGTCTTTTCAACAATATACGCCGGTTTACCAACTATTTTAGGTATCCCCGTTTCTAAGTTAGTCATAGAAAAAGTTATGGTAGAAGTTTCCAAACTTTCCATAAAAGACCTAAAATCACTTCTTCCATCATTAACCACTTGCATTTTAATAAGCGGTAACGTAGAAAATTTCTTAATATAAAAATCCATTTAAAGTTTTTATTATAAATACTTAATAAAAGGAAAATAGTTTTTATTTATTATTAGTTATGGTGAAACTTTAACAATAAACGAGATATTTATATAATATGGCAAGACCAACAAAATTAGAAGAAGATAGAAAGGTTAAATTTGGAATAAGTTTAGACCGTGATTTATTTAACCGAATGGTTAAAGAAAAAATTAAAAAATCAACATTACTTAATAAATTATTAAAAGAGTATTATGCAAACAAAGATATGTAGTAAGTGTAAAGAAGAAAAAGAGGTTTGCGAATTTTACACGGATAAATCAAAAATAGATGGTTATTATAGTTCTTGTAAAGAGTGTAAAATTATTTACACAAAAACAAGAGTGGATGAAAATAAAACATATTTAAAATTATGGAAAATAGATAATCCTAATTACCATAAAAAATTTCGTGAAAAAAACCCTAATTACGTTAAAGAATATTATAAATATAATAAAGAAGTTCTCTTAGAAAGAGTTAAAAAACATTATCACGAGAATAAAGAAAAAAATTTAGAAAAATTCAGAACTCTAAGTAAAAAATATTATTATAATAATAGAGAAACTCGTTTAGAGTATCGTAAAGAATATGATAAAAATAATCGAGAAAAACGTAATGAATATTTAAGTAATAAAAAAAAGATTGACCCAATTTATCGTTTATCTTGTATTGTAAGAAACAGAATATATTCTTTTCTTAAAAATAAAAATATCACAAAACAAAATAAAACTTTTGATATTGTTGGTTGTTCTCCGGAGTTCTTAAAAGAATACTTAGAACAAAAATTTACAGAAAGAATGTCTTGGGAGTTAATGGGAAGAAATATTCATATTGACCATATCGTTCCGCTATCGTTCGCAAAAACTGAAGAGGAACTTTATAAACTTTGTCATTATACCAATCTCCAACCCCTATGGGCCGAAGATAATTTGAGAAAGAGTAATAAAATATTAGTTTAATTCTCTCTCCTCAAATCAGATGAATAATGTTCAAATCTATCGTGTTCTGTTGGTGTCATTAATAAAAGACCCCCATTAATTTTACCTTTTTTGTGTTCTTGAAACATATAACTCATCCATGTTTGTTCATAAGGATGTACCCATTTTGTGTCCAAAAACATCTTTTTATTTCCCTCACGACTTACAACTTGTGGCCAATTACAATAATAAATTTCACCATCAACATAGGGAACACCATTTAATGACCTTATGTTATTAAATACTGTTTTTGGTGAGTTAGGATCGGTTCCAATTTCAGGTAACTTAGGATATTTCGGCCAAAAGGTTTCTCTAACTTGTTGTGGAACATTATACCACGACCATTGTGTTCCGTTATCCCCATAAAATTCCGTATAATTAATTTTCAAAAAATCATAATTTTCTTTTTCAATAATAAACATGGATTTATTATATAAATCATCCACAAATCTATTAAAACCGTTTTTACATACTTCACCTTTTTTAGGGTAAAAAAACATATCATCCTCAAAAAACCAATAATAATCTAATTCCGTTTCGTCAAAGTGTTCTGCAATCCACTGTCTTCCACCACAAATACCCAAATTATCTTTTTTAATGTGTTCAAATCCAAATTTTTCACAAAGTTCTTTATATCTTGGTGTTGTTGATAAATCACTTGAATTATCTAATAAAAACTTATTTGGTCTGTTAATAAAGTTAGAATCATATTGATTCATTGAATTAATCAACGTTTCAAATTGTTTTGGACTATTAAATGATATAACATATAAACCGGTTTTATCCGTATCATGTTTATGTTTTTTTTTGAAATTACAAATTGTGTATGTTTTATTCTTAATATCTTCACAAAACTTGGAAATCAAACCATTATATTCTATAGGAAAATAGTCAAATTTATTAGGATATTTATACATTAAGATACTAAATAGGGATTCTTCGGTTCCCATATATCCACCATTTAATGTTGTCATTAAAAGTTCGTAATATTTCCCATTAATTTCCGATATCGTATTTTTTGGACCACCAAACAACCCACCCCTTGCAACAAATTTTACTTCTTCACCCGCAAGTTCATTTATTTTATTAAACTCAAATCCGTGTATCTCATTATTGGCATCATAAGGAAAAGCAACAAAAGTGAATTTGTTAATTATTTCACTTAAAGTGTTTTGTATTTTATCATGAGTAAAATACCCCCAATGAACCGTGTTTGTAATTCCCGCATCAATCCAAAATAATTGGTCAGAATCAAACTTATCCATTATGGTAGCATCATTCAATAAAAACATTTTTGACATAACCAAAGGATTATAATATTCTAAGGACGCTTGGGTTGAGTCTTTTAACCAACCCGATAAATTATACCACTCAGGATTATTCCTAATTTTTTGAATTAAGTCAAAATAGTCATTATTTTTGAACCACTCTAAATCACGTCTAATAAATTGAGTATTATTAACATTCCTAACTTTAAAAACAACCTTTTCTAATTCTTCATCACCAAAAATAATCATATTATTTTCAACCCGTAAAAGGTCTTGAAATTTATTAAGGTAATGCCCTTCATATGATCTTGACCAACCGTCGGTAAGATCCGATCTTTTTATATCCCATAAACCAGTAACAAAGGTTAATTTTTTCATAAATTAAATTCTTCTAATATTTTATAAAATGACTTATTTTTACTTACGTGGTCTAAAATATCCAACCCCGGAACTCTTTCATTTTCATGCCACCATGTGTCAAAATATTTTACATTAAATAGGTTTTCATTATTTCTCCATATTAATGTTATAATATCTTCTTCATGATATAATCTTTTATCATGTTCAGTAACCATAATAAGATTTTCATCAAAAAGATCTATAAAATCTTTAACTTTTTCTTTTTTACCACCGAATAATCCACCAATAATGTGGTAGGATCTATTATAATTTACAAAATGAACCGGATTAACAGTTCCCGACCAATAATTTCTATCATTTTCTTTACCTATCAAAAATATTTTATCATCAGTAAAATTTAATAAATTATTAAGTAATTTGTTATTAAAAATTGTACTCTCAAAATATTTTCTAAATATATCTCTAAACCCTTCGGACACTAAATATTTGTCAGGTATTAATCCACAATGTGACAAACCCGCATCTATCCAATATACATATTCATAGTTTTCATCAATATTCATTTTTAACCATTCAAACTTTGCATATTGTATATCAACACACCTGTCAGATGTTTTTACCGACTCAAAATCTTTATATTTTCGAATAATCTCTGTTTTCTCAGTGTTACTTAAATCAAAAACTTCTATTTTAATTTTTTGGGGATCAACCTGTTCTTCAACATAAAAAAATTGTTTAAGATCATTAATTTCACGGTCCGAAGTATAACATATGAAATCCGCATCACTCATCTTTAGTAGTGATAATAAACTATATCTATAATGACCTCTACGACTCTGTCTCCCTCCAAATTCAGTACCATATAAGTCACTATATATTGCAGTTATAAATTTTGTTTTCATACTCTAATACTTTTAGCATATCCCATATCATATAATTTTTGATCAATTTTATTGGTGGTATAAAGATTCCAATTATATGTGATTATATAATGTGGGTTATAAGCACTTTGATTTATATCGGAAAAATCATTTATCTGAGTAACTATTGGTAGTGAGGATGAAACACATATAAAATTAGGATAAACCGATTTAACTAAGTAATAATCAATGGGTAATTGTTGGTGACTGTTATTTATGTATTTATCAGTATCCCAATTGATAATATATTCACAAACTTTTCTATTAAAAATAAATGCTGAGGTTCCAAAAACCTCCCTATGTTTTACTTCATCTTTTGGTGGTAAGTTGGTGATATCAATTAAGTTGTCTGTTAAATTATTAACAGGTCTGTGTATTGATGGTGATAAATGAAAAAAATCAAAATTAATTTTGTTTAATTCTAATTCACATTTTTCTAAATGTTCTTTAGCGTAAGGCATAAAAAAAATATCATCTTCTAAAATCATGAAATATTCATCATCAGTTTCCATACAAATTTTTGCAATTTCTTGATATGATTTAGCACAACCAATATACGACGCAGTATCCACTGCACTAAATCTTTCAAAATTCCAACCCATCCATTCCATTTCTTTTTCAAAATGTTCCAATCGGTCGGTCCTTCTATCTAAATTAATAACGAATTTTTTGATTTTATTAAAATCAATTTTTGTTTTCATACCTTATTATAAATTACCGGTTAATCTTTCACACCAACCTTTTGTGGTGCTATAAGGCCATACAACCCAATATTTTGGTTTATATGTGGTTTCAAAAGATCTCCATATTTTACAATAACCGTCGGGATCTATAAAAAAACCATCAATCTCATTCTTATCAGCATCTTTTCTATAAATCGTATTATCGTTTTCATCGTGAAATGCAACTGCCCAAAATTCATAATCCTTTTCAGGAACACTTGAATATCCAACATCAATACAATGTCTAAAAATTTGGGCAAAACTATTTTTCCATTCCTCTTCGTTTTGAAAATTATAAGGGTTGGGTGGATACTGTTTATCTAAGGTATATTGTTGGACTGCACGTCTTTCAAATAAAAGTCCCGAGTATTTTTCATAATCTTTCAAGGTTCTAACCGTTCCAAACCCATACTTCCCAAAATCAATATTTTGTTCTTCATTATCCATTCCAAACAAAACTCTGTTTTTTCTATGTGAATGTGTATTTTTACTACCCCAATCCTTATCATCATCCCACTGTTTTGTTCTACCCTTTCTTGTGTATTCGTGCCAAACAACAACTTTGTGTGGGTGGAATAAGTCATACCCGTGTGTATATGCTCTCGCGGCGATTGATATTTCTTCCCCGTGAAAATAATACTCGGGATCGTGTTGAACCTCTTCGGAAAACTCACCTAAAGTAAAACAAAAATGTGCCGAATAAAATCTTGCAGTTACAGGTTTTGTGAGATTTTGCCAATTAGGTATAGTCTCGGGTAAAAAGAAAACAGCACCCTCGGGAATAAACCTATCAAAAACCATTCTCCAAGGTTCTCTAACCCTACCATTAGGATCGTTTTCGGGGTCAAAAGATGAAACATATCCGGTAAGTAAAGGTTTTGGATACCCATCCTTTTGTAAATCTTTAATCATCCCAATTAAAGTGGTATCCCAACCTTTTTCAAACCTATGATGAGAATCTATCTGTAACGTATAACCCTCACCATTATAAAGTTGTTGTATTTGGTTTCTAGCCCAACAAGCTCCTTTTGACTCTGAATGTGGAATGTCCAAGATTCTAAATCGTTTATCATCTCTATATTGTTCCAAATTATCAAATTGATCGTCGGGATGATATTGTCTTGCAATACCAAACACAAGATTTTTTGGATTGTCCGAATTTTCAATAGCTGATATCACAGTAGGTTCAAGTTGTGGATCTCTGTAAGACGCAATCTGTATGAAAATTTTATTATTCCTTTTCTTCACTTTACTATTTTATGTAAAAAATAATAAAATAAGAAGAATAATAAAATAGAAACTTAATAATTTATCTCAAAAAATAAATTTTCAATCGTGACGATACTACTAGCAGAAAATGACCAATTTAATGTTATATCATTTGTGCTAATATCGGGAACAGTTTTGCTTCTAATTGCCGTTGTTGAGTTTTGATTAACTGCCGTTCTTATTACAGGCCATGATACTAACGTTGTATTGTCCTTAACTTTTATTTGGGTTGGGTATTGAAAAGTTGTGGATCCCGACTGAGGTCCCCATGTTAAGAATCCTGTTGGGTCAATATTGAAAGTATTACCGGTCGACAAACAAACTGAAATTGTTGTTGATGATGTTGCTGCGGTAAATAAAGTATATGTTTCAATAGTTGAACCAAGTTGTAATGTATTAGCGGGAATTGTTACCGTAACTACTGTTTGTGCATTAGGATTAACAGTTATACTACCTCTATTAGTGTAAAACGGTCTAACATTAGCACTAATTGATGTTGCTGTAATGGTAACCGCTGATATGGAATTACCTGTTATACCGTTAGTAACTTGTAATGAAGTTAGTGTTGTATCACCTGTTACTGTTAGTCCTGAATATGAAAAATTACCATTAACCACTAAATCACCCGCAACAGTTGAATTTGAATTTATAGTTACGGGACTTGAAAATGTCGTTGATCCTGTAACATTTAATCCATTCTGTAGATTAGTAACGTTTGTATTTGTTAATTGTCCGGTAAGGTTTGTATTACCGGTAACCACTAAATCACCATTAATTGTTGTATTTCTCAAGGTGGTTGAACCAACAATATTAGTGTTACCCGATATGTTAGTATTTCCGGTAACTATCAAATTATTGTTAATTGTTGTTAAACCGGATGTACTTAATGAATTTTGTATGTTAGTATTACCAGTAATTACTACATTATTATTAAATATACTATTACCACTTACTACTAAATTAGAATTAATATTAATTGAATTACCTGTAGAATACAAATTACCTGTATATACATCCCATCCAATTGATACTATCTCTTGAGAAGCTCCTGATAATGTTATTTTTTTTGTTACAGGGTTATTAGGACTTGTTGAAACATCCACAATTGGAAAAACATCATTACCTTCCGGTCTGTTTCCCTGTAAAGGTAATTCTGAAATTTTAATATTTGCCATTTTATACTAATTTTACATAGAATGTATCACCACTCTCACTTGTTATCGGGTCGGAAGCTTCGGTTGTTAATAACACATATTCGGGTGTATAGTTACAACTTGAACAAAACAAATCAAGTAATGAAAATTTATTTTTTAATATTCTGAAATTATGTTGTATCTCGGGAACCGATAATGGTTGAATATAAAACCTAAATTGCGATATTGAACCGTCAAATGTTCCTGCGAAATTTTTCTCAATTATTATATTATTTGTTAAAGCACTTAAACTTGTTCCACTTAATACACTATCGGGGAAAAGTTGAGGATCTTGCTGATATGTCCAAGTACCACCACTTGTTAAAGCACTAAACGTAAGATTTTCTCTTAGACCTTGTGTTCCACCACCCCAAGATAAATTAAACGGAACACCAACTTGTCTTTCACGTTTTGTATTTAAGGGTCTTGGAATAACTTCTTCAAAATTATTTAAGACAAAAAACGGTTTTCCATTAACAGAAATTTTTAACTTACCGATTCTATCTGATTTTTGGTCTAAAAATTCTCTATTAATGTCAATAATCTCTTCCATTGCCGGAGAAAGATTATCATGGGTGATTGGTGGTCTAACCAACGATATTGAATTGTTTGCCGCAGTTGCAGTAAATGCCGAATAACTAATATCACCCAAACCTCCTCTCCACAATAAATCACATTTATCGTAGTAAGTATTTCTTTCAAATGTCGCATCAATTAAAACCCAATGTGGGTATTCAATAAATGTGGTTCCCGTACAAGAATCATAAATACCGTTAGTTGAACAATAAGTTGAAACCGAATATCCACTAGAGTATGTTAATCCTGTATTGAAACAAGAACCTGTCGTAATACAAGATCCTGTGAAATATAAAACTCTAACACAAATATTAGGATTCAATGGATTTCCACTAAACATAATCGCTAATGAATTTGACATAGAGTCGTCTAGTGGATCCTTTATTGGGTTTTGAACGGTTTGTTCAGAAATTTTAGGACGAGAAAAATAATTTATAATATGTTCTGTGGTAGTTCCTGTTTTTGGATAAACTGTAACACATGTGGAATTAGTGATAGCACTATTATAACAAGCACTTGTACCTAAATCAGTAAGTCCCAACGTAACGGGTGTATAACCACTAGCAGCACCCGATAGTGTATAATCCGCAGGGTGATAAAACTTATCCTCGGCTCTTGTTCCCATATAAAAGAAAATATTCTTGTTATTTGGGTATATTGTATTTAGGTTGGTTTCACCAGGTCCCGGTTCATATTCGGGAACAACTCTAGGTTTTAACACCATCTCTACCGTCCATCCTTTATGATACCTTTCGGGAATCACATCATAATCATATCCAAATAATTTATAAAATCCTTGGTAAAAAGAACCATACAAATCATTATAGTAACCTTCATTAAATCCGTTTTGAGAAACAATACCATAATCAGTTGTTGCGGTAATACCACTAAAATATGATGATAGTGTTGGTACCATAGATCTTACTTGGAACATCTTAAATCTTCTATCGTATGAATACCTATCAAATTTTTGAGCGTTTGATAACAACCCCTTGGTATATGATATAGAAACCCCTGTAAGTCCCGACATTAATCCATTATCAGTTCCGGTTAGTCCAATATCAAATAAAGTTTGACTTGAGTAACAACCACCACTTAATGAACTTGCGGGAATATTATCGGGATTATAATAACTTTTTGAAATTAAAATATTATTTGTATTGTAAGAATAATAATCTAAAGTTAATTGTTGATTACAATCTTCGGAATCTAAATCTATGTTAATAGGTAACTTATTTCCATCATTAACCCCAATAACATCATTAGAAAACACAACTTCTTCATTGAAATCTTTTTCATCCGATGTTAATGATAGGTCAGAAATATCCACTGCAGGTCTTAAAAAAACCTTTGGAAATACGTATTGATTTATATTTTGATATGCCATTATAGATAAATACCTACTTGATGAGTATTTATAGTAAAAAAGTGTAAATGAAATCAACCACTTTAAAATTTGAAAATAATAATCTCCTTGTCACTATTATGGAATCTAGTGATGAGATTATCTTGCAGTATAATTTTACCGACACGTTAAACGAAACAAAAAGTAAAACTAAATCCGTAAAATTAAAAAAAGACTCCAAGGGGGATATTAAAAAACTCATTAAGAATTTGGGAACTAAAAAGTTTTCAAAAGATGATGTTGAGGATGAAGTTCTAAAAATTAAATCCAAGGGTGAGGTTAAAGAACTGATAGATGATGATGGAAGTTTTGCATCATCAAGAATTCCAATTATAGATCCTAGATTGGCACCAAAGAAAACTATGGACCAAACTGTTGCAGCAACTCGTCAAACGATGAATCCTATTTTGAGGGGTTATCGTGTGTATTATGGTGAATCGGTAGTTAGAGAAACAGATATGTCCGACGCTTTTGGATATGAGGAAACTAAAGACATGAATGGTAAAGAAACATTTAAATATTTCAAAGAGACATTAGGGTTGGATCCTATTGAGGCGGTTGAACGAACTAAACAACAAGGAAAAGATCCTTTTGGAAAAAAGACAAAAAACGCACCCAAGAAAATTAGAAAACAAAAAGGTTTTATTGATAGAATGACATTATCCGAAAAGGAATCTTTAGAAGAAATGGAAAAACAACAAATGTTGGATATGTTAGAAAATTTATTAAAAAACAAGTCCGACGATCGTGATATCTATACAAATCATAAAAGTATTTCTAATAATATTAAAAGTCAGATTAAGAAAATTAAAAAACTTGCTGATGAAAATAATATAGACCTAAAAAAATTGATAGATTCTTTTTACGATGAATAAGAAATTATATGGTAAGGAATTTGAAGTTCCCGGTGAAGTAGTTGAATACTTGGATAAATGTTTTAATGCGGTAAAATCTAAGGATGAGTCTGTAGAAGGTTATAAGAGAAATCGTGACCTTGTGAAAAACAAAAAAGTATCATACTCGGTATTAAAAAGAATAAAGAATTTTTTTGATACCTATCAAGGGAATAAGAAGGACGCACCTTTTGTATTGAATGGTGCAGATTATATGAAGAATTGGGTGGATAGTACATTAGAACATAGTAGGAGAAATATAAAATCCGCAGACCAACACAGAAAAGATGCAGGTATGGAAACAGAATATGTTGATAAGTTTAGCTCACAACAATTCAAACCCCGAGATGTAAAGAAAGATATCACAAACATGGATATACAAGTAACAGAATCTCTTAAAAGAATAAACGAATTAATGAAAAAAATTCTTTAATATGGCATATGAACCTTTAGATTTCTCACAACCAAATAACGAGTTGTCAAGAATCGCAGAAGAACAAAGAAAAAGATTAATACCAAGAAACGATTTCAAACCATTGGTTAATGAATATTCACAAACAAATCCTGACGCTGTTGCGGATGGAGATGACATGGGTAGGGGAACCGGTGCTTACTTGGATGTTCATAATGAAAATGGTGGAACAATCATTGACATTAATGAAAGAAAAAATGAAATCAAAATTAATAAATATAAAAAAGCTAATCCATACACAATACCATCCGATTAATGAAACTACTTAAGATCTTCAAATCACTAATTACCGAACAGGCTAGTATTGATACAATTACCGATGCTATCAAGAAGAAAAAAGTGCTCATCATTTACTATGATGGTGATGAACCCGGAGGACGAGGACTTCGTGAAATAGAACCGGTATGTTACGGATATTCAAAAGCGAATAACCCCGTTTTACGTGCTTGGGATAGGGAGGGTGCGTCACATAGAGGATATAAGGGTGAAAAACCTTTACCCTCTTGGAGATTTTTTAGGTTAGATAAAATTCAATCAGTCAAACCAACAGGAGAAAATTTTACAGAAATGAGACCAAATTTTAATCCAAGTGGTGACAAAAGTATGAATCGTGTTATAATTGTTGCTAAGTTCGATAATCCCGTACAAACAGCTGAAGTATGAATACAGAAAATGAATTAATTCAAAAACTTATGGTATCAAAAGCCATAATGGACAAACATCAAGGAATCAAACGAGGTAGTGTAGATTCTTTGGCATTAACAAATAATATCCCAACCGTAGAAGGTTATGAATCGGTAAATGCTTCTTACAACATTCCACAAGAATTAATGTCAGAAGTTCAAATACCCACACCAACAAAACCATCGGGTCCCGTTACAAAAGAAAAAGTTTTAGGATCAAAACTACCCGATGAAATTAAAAGATTAATGTTAGAACATCCAATCTCACAACCACAACAATTTAGCCCAACATTATCCGACGAAGTTGTTGAGAAAGCGTCTAGATTGATGGGTACAAAAAAACCTGTAAATGAAACAGTAACACCAAAACAACAAACTATTATCAGAGAACAAGAAAATATTGATATAAAAAAGTTAATGGTAGAAACAGTTAAAGAGGTGTTGAAAGAATCAGGATTAATTGGTGGTCAAAACACAAAAGACACCATAACCATTAAGGTAGGAAACCACATCTTCCAAGGGACCATAAATAAAATTAAAAAAGTTCCTTAACATAAACCCCGAAATATCGGGGTTTTTTTATTTTACTAATCACCATTTTTTTGTTATACTTTATAAAATTATTTTTTATGAGTAAATCAAAAATTAAAGTATTAGTGATCCCATCAGATCGAACAGGTGTTGGTAAATTTCGTTCGGTAGATCCACACGTTTTCTTACAAAACCTATACCCTGAAGACTTCCACGTAGATATTGACTACAATCCAAACATGCAAGATATCCCATTTTGGATGAATTATCAAATAGTTCATATACACAGAGTTATCGCAGGAAAATACGAAGAAACTGAAAATTTTATAAGAATATTAAAAACATTAGGGATAATTACTATTGTTGATATTGATGATTATTGGTTACCAACAAGAGAACATCCTATACATGATATTATTCGTGTAAATAAAATTCACGAAAAAATTATCTCTATCTTAAAAGTGGCTGATTGGGTTACAACCACCACAACATTTTTTGTTGAGGAAATTAAAAAATACAACAAAAATGTAACAATTTTTCCAAACGCAATTAATCCAAAAGAACCGCAATTTAATGAACCTACAAAACCTTATGATAAGTTAAGAATTGGATGGTTGGGTGGTTCATCACACTTACATGACTTAATGTTCTTGGGGGATTGTTTTAATAAAGTAAATCCGATAAAGGACAAAATGCAAGTTTATATTTGTGGGTTTGATACTCGTGGAACCATGACAGAAATTAATGAACAAACCGGAGAACAAAAACAAAGACCGATTAAACCCGAAGAAACTGTTTGGTTTGAATATGAAAAAATATTCACAAGTAACTATTCCTTAATTTCTGAAGATTATAGAAAAGAACTAATGAAGTTCAAACCCGAACTTATTGGTAATTTTTCCGATGAATACTATCAAAGAGTTTGGACCAAACCTGTTACGTCATACGCAAAAAATTATTCTAAATTTGATGTTTCTTTAGCACCAATTAAAGATCATATTTTTAATAGGGTTAAATCACAACTTAAAGTAATTGAAGCAGGGTTCTATAAGAAAGCTATTATTGCTTCAAATGTTGGACCATATACCATAGACTTGAAACATTGCTTGGAAAATGGTAACATTGTAGATGGGAACGCACTTTTGGTTGATGAACACCGAAACCATAGTGATTGGTTTAAATATGTTAAGAAATTAGTTGAAAACCCTAATATGGCATTTGATATGGGTCAAAGATTGTATGAAACGGTTAAGGACACTTATGATTTGAATCAAGTAACCAAAACAAGAGCAGAATGGTATAAAACTTTAGTATAATGATAAACGCACCTCTAACAAAACTGTTGTTCCTTGACATTGAAACTGTCGGGACTGAAAAGGATTTTTTCCATTTCACAAAAAATTACCCAAGAATTTCCGAGTTCTTTATTAAGAACCGATCTTGGTTAGATAAAAGATATCCTGAACATCAGGATTCAACCATTGAAGAACTCTATCTAAGTGTATCAGCACTCATTCCTGAATTTGGAAAAATTGTTTGTGTTGCTGCGGGATTTGAAGATGGTAAAGGTAATTTTGTAACAAAAGTAATTAGTGGTGAAGAAAAACACATTTTAACCGAAACTCATTCCTTACTTAACAAAGTTCAAGGAATGGGTTTTTGGATTTGTGGTCATAATGTAAAATCATTTGATATTCCATATATCATTAAGAGAAGTTTGATGAATGGAATCAAACCATCATCATTACTACCAACACCTGACACCAAACCTTGGGAAGTAAAAGCGGTAGATACAAAAGAATTTTGGCAGTTGGGTAATTATACCTCACTATGTTCATTAGATTTAATGTGTGCATCTATGGATGTTGAATCTTCTAAGGATGGTGAAGTAACGGGTAATAACTTACATTTTTCGTATTGGAATACGGACAGTCAAGAAAAAATAAACGAATACTGCGAAAAAGACATCAAAGTATTGTATCAAGTTGTAAAGAAATTTTATGAGCTTAAATGAGAATGAAAACTTCCAAGATGATTTTAACTTGGAAAATGATGAAGAATTTATACAAATCCAACAAGAACTTGCGAATCTTTTGGAAAAATTACAGAATGGGGAATCTTTAGAATTTTTACCAGGTGAAGACCCATTTAATTTAATCAGTTCATTGGAACCTTCGGATATGGATACCATTCCATTAGGTTATGAATTTTTGATTAATGATGAAGTACTAAAAAACCAAATTACTCCTATGTATAACTATGAGAGTGATTCAGGTTTTGATTTATTTAATGCAGGTCCTCACATAACTATAGAACCTCTCGGAAGAACCTTAGTACCCACAGGTATTAGATTAAATATTCCAATAAATTGTGAAATTCAAATAAGACCAAAAAGTGGTTTGGCTTTAAAACAAGGACTTACTGTATTAAATACACCGGGAACTGTTGATCAGGGATATACTGGTGAAATACAAGTGATTATATTTAATACCACAAACCAACAAGTATCAATACCAACCGGTATGAAAATTGCTCAAGCGGTTCTATGTCCTGTTTTTCAGGGTAAGAGTGTTAGTTTACTTGAGCGAAATGTTAGTGAGGGTGAAAGATCCGATAATGGTTTCGGGAGCACAGGAATATGATTACAATAGGATATAGTACAAGAAGTCATAAACCTGAGTTTATTGAATACTTAAAAAGTGCTGCTGGTCACCCAAAGGTACAAATCATTGAGAAAGTGAATAATGGTGAAAAATCACTAAACCAAGTTTATAATGAGATTATTGAAGAATCGGAATTTGAGATTGTTGTGTTATGTCACGACGATATTTATTTTGATTCTAAAAATTTGGTAAAAAAGATTCAAAAACATTTTGATAAAACAGATTTTGGTATTTTAGGTGTTGCGGGAACAACTCAATTACCTAAATCCGGTATGTGGTGGGAAAACCGAAAAAAAATGTGTGGTATTGTTAATCACGAACACAATGGTAATAAATGGGAAAGTAGGTATTGTGACGACATTAATAATCAAATTAAATCGGTATGCTTAATAGATGGTTTATTTATTGCATTACATAAAAGTAGAATTAAAGAAAAATTTAATTCGGAATTAGAAGGGTTTCACTTTTATGATGTTTATTTTAGTTTCAGAAATTTTCAAAAGGGGGTTAAAATAGGTGTTATATTTGACGTAAGGATTACACATCTTTCCATTGGAATGACTAATGAAAGTTGGGAATTAAATAGGAAAAAATTTGTGGAAGAATATCAAACATTATTACCCGTGAGTTCAAAACCACACGACGATGAAAAACTTAAAATAATGATCCCTTTTACTAGTCAAAAAACTAACAAAGAAAAAGATGATTTTATCGAATCTTTATGTGACTCTTTAAGAAAGTTTGGACATGATGTTTCAGTTGTTACTGAACAAGGAACAAGAATGTCATTAATAATTAAGAATAAAGGTTTCAAATTATATCCAATAACCGAACCACCAGGATTTAAATTGGGTGATGGTAAATTTTCAGTCCAAACTAATGAAGGAATGGTATTATCTAAAATTAATGAACTATACCCTATTAAAGAAGTTACTTACGATTTTATTTTATGTGTAGATACAATGATTTGTAAATATATTAATTTGATTTACAATCAAATTGATAAAATTCAGTTAATAACAAATTTTAATAAAAATGAAAATAAATTTGAGAATAATATATCAAATAAACTTATTGTATCTGATAACGATATTAAAGATCACTTAATAGAAGTTTATGAGATTGAAAACAAAATAACTGTTGGTGATATAATAAACGATTATAAGTTAATTTACAATGATTAAAATTTTAACTGGTTGGTCTAATGAAGGTGGTTCTACAACCGCATTTATAAATCTAACTAACGCATTTAATGAAAGAGGTATTGATTGTATTCTTTATGGTCCTCATGAATGGCATTTGAACAAATGTAGGTCAGATCTTAGTAAAAATTTTAAGATGGATGTTAATGATAATGTTATTTTTCATTTTGTATCAATAGAAAACCGACCTAACGTTAAAAAAGTAATACTATCTTGTCACGAAACAAATGTTTTTGAAGTTTCAAAAGTTAAAAGATTTTGGGATGAAGTAGTATTTGTAACAAAAGACCAAAGATCTTATCACAAAGATTATAATGGTCCTTTTAGAATTATTCCAAATATAATTGAAGATATAAAGGTAAATAAAAAAGAAAATTTAGATAAAATTGCAGCAGTGATAGGATCCATTGATCAAAATAAACAAACACACGTTTCAATTTTTAGAGCACTTAAAGACCAATGTGAAAAAATATTATTATTTGGTAAAATAACCGATAATGAGTACTTCAACACACAGATTAAACCACTGCTAAGTGACAGAGTCCAATATATGGGGTTTGTTGAAAATAAAAGTGATATTTACGATAATGTAGGTAGGGTCTATCTTTCCTCAAAAAAAGAAGTTGCACCATTAGTGAGAGATGAATGTTTAACGACAGATACTAAGTTTTTCGGTAATGATATGACTAATGGTAACCATTATGATTTCACTAATGATGATATCATAGAATTATGGTGTAATATATTCAATATTTGACATGGTTATAGGTAATGGGTTAATCGGGTGTATTTTTTCATCTTTTACAAAAAATGATGAAATAATTATTTTTGCTTCCGGGGTTTCTAACTCGAAAGAATCTAACAAGAATGAATTTGATAGAGAAGAAAAATTATTAAAAACAACTATTTCAGAAAATCCTGAAAAAAAAATAATTTATTTTAGTACTGTTTTTATTGAAAATGTTAAAAACATGTATTATGAACATAAAAAAAATATTGAAGAATATATAAAAAATAATTGTGAAAATTATTTGATAATAAGATTACCTCAAGTTGTCGGTTATCTTGGTAATAACAACAACCTTTTTAATTTCTTAAAGCAAAAGATAAAAAACTGTGAGGTTTTGAATATTGATTCACTTGCCATTAGATCATTAATAGACATTGACGACGTATATAAAATAACCAAAACATTAATAACTGAAGAGTCTAACCAAATCATTAATATAAAAGGAATTGAGGATATCTATGTTTCAGAAATTGTTGATGAAATGTATAATATTTTAGGCGGTGAAAAAAAAGTCATATATTACAAGGGAGATAATAAAACTATCATCCTCAATAATTCCGAATTGATTGACAAAATAATAAATAACCTGTATATTAATAAAACAGGATATACTAAAAATTTAATAAAAAAATATTGTTTAATATGATAGTTTTAACGGGATTTTACAATGCTGAAAAATATGTTCAGAGATCAATTTTATCAATAATGACTCAAACATATAAAGACTTTACTTGCTATATCACTTCTGATAGATCAACGGATAATTCAATAAATTTAATTAGACAATTAATTAAAAATGATCCAAGATTTATTATTGTTGAAGACTCCGATATTAAGTTATACCAAACCGGAAATTTTGACAAGGTAATACGAAATAATCCAAACATTAAAGATGATGATGTATTAGTTGAGGTAGATGGTGACGATTGGTTACCTGATTCATATGTGTTTGAAAGAATAAATAAACTTTACGAAGATAAAGATGTTTGGATTGCAAATGGTAGTTTTAAATATTCTTCGGGTCAACCAGGGTTTTCAAGTCCTCAAAAAAATTTTGATAACCTAAGAAATTCCGTGTTTACAGCATCACACATACGAACATGGAGAGCATTTTTATGGAGAAATATTAAAGAAGAGGATCTTAGAGATGAGGATGGAAATTATTGGCAATGGAGTGGTGATTTGTGTTTTATGTTTCCTATGTTAGAAATGGCGGGAGAATCCCACTATAGATTTATGAATGAAGTAAATTACGTTTATAACGCGGAAAACCCAATTAATGAACACAAAGTAGATATTGAGATGGTAAATGATCACGCTAAAAGAATTAGATCTAAAGAAAAATACGAAAGGTTGGTAAGGTGATTAGTTGTCGTCTACAAGGAGGGTTAGGTAATCAGATGTTTCAAATTGCAACAACCTATTCTATGGCGTTAGATAATAACGATACTTGTTGTTTTGATTTTGACGCGTGTTACACTCCTAATCAGGGAGAAACCGCCACCAAATACAAAGAGGTTTTTTTTAAAAATGTTACCGACCAAAAAGGGTTTAATTATCAAAAGTATTATACAGAAACAGGTTTTATTTATCGAGATATAGAATATGATAATAATTTATTATTAAATGGTTCTTTTCAATCTCATAAATACTTTCATCATAATTTTGAAAAAATAATCGAAATAATAACAATCCCTGATTCATATAAAAATAAAGTTTATGATGTTTTTGGGGATTTATTAATGTCAGATAAACCTTTAGTCTCTGTTCATATTAGGAGAGGTGATTACTTAAGTAAGCCAGATTATCATTACAATCTACCTAAAGAATACTATAACCGATCAATTGAGAATCTAAAAGATTGTAATTTTATTTTTATATCTGATGATATGAATTGGGTTAAAGAAAATTTTAATGGTAATAATTTTTTCTTTTCTGAAAGTCAGGATGAAATTTTTGATTTTACTCTAATGTATTTGTGTAAAACAAATATAATTGCAAATAGTTCTTTTTCTTGGTGGGCAGCATACTTAAATCACAAAAACAAAAATATAATAACACCTAATAAATGGTTAGGTGTTAATGCACCCGAATATAAGTTAGATGATTTATATTTGAGTGATTGGACAATAATTAATTTACAAGACTTATGAAAATACACGCACATATTTTGGCTTGGAATGAGGAAAAAATTCTACCATATACCTTAGATCACTATAGTGAATTTTGTGAAAAAATATTCATATACGATAACATGTCAACGGACTCGTCAGATGAAATTTATAAAAAATATAAAAAGGTTGAGGTAATCAAATGGGATAGTGGTGAAACCTTTAATGATTATCAAAATTCTCTAATTAAATCTTTTAATTATAGAAAAAAAAGTAGAACAGGTGATGTTGATTGGGTTATTTGTTGCGATTGTGATGAGTTCTTATATCATCCTGATTTACTATCTAAATTAAAGGAATACAAAGATCGAGGAATTACAATGCCTTTAGTTAATGGGTATGATATGTGTTCAGAAGAATTTCCACAATATGATGGAAAAAAGATAACAGATAAAGTAAAAACAGGATCGGATGTTTATGAGCCTTTTAGTAAAAAAATAATATTTAATCCTAAATTAGACGTTGAATATGGTATGGGTGCTCACGGTTGTAAAGCACCTAATGCTGTTTTTTCTGAAACACCTGACTTAAAACTTTTGCACTATAAATACTTAGGTAAAAAATATGTCGATGACCTTTATGAAAAAAGAAGATCTAGACTTTCACAGTTTAATCTAAATAACAATTGTGGAACACACTACTTCATGATGAAAGAAACTTATGAAAAAATGGATAACATCATAAAAACAGGATTCCAACCAATCTAACATATTTACTACTAAGATATTTTTTAATATTATTAAATAAAAAAAATGAGTTTAAACAAATTAATCAACGAAATTACAGAGTATCTAAAGGAAAATAAACCAAGATATTTATACAATCAAAATTTCATTCCTAATCAAAGTAGTGTTCTATATTCAGGACCATTTTGGGATGAAAATGAGGTTGTTGCAGCAATAAAATCATTACTTAATAGTAATTGGTTAGTATCAGGTGAGAATGTTTTCAGGTTTGAAAGAGCTTTTGCTAAAAAATTTGGAGTTAAATTCTCACACATGGTTAATTCAGGAAGTTCTGCAAATTTAATTTTAATTACGGCAATAAAAAAATATTTTGGTTGGGAAGATGGTGATGAGATTATAGTATCACCTGTAGGATTTCCTACAACCATTTCACCTATTGTTCAAAATAATTTAGTCCCTGTATTTGTTGATATTGAATATAATACTTTGAATTTTGATGTAAATTTGATAGAATCAAAAATTACAGAAAGGACAAAGGCTATTTTTGTTTCTCCAGTATTGGGTAACCCTCCTGATATTGATTTTTTGAAAGAATTATGTGAAAAACACAATCTAAAATTATTAGGTGATAGTTGTGACAGTTTAGGTACTAAATGGAATGGTGAGGATTTAAGTAAAAATTATGTGGCTTGGACCACGTCTTTTTATCCGGCACACCACATTACTACTGGTGAAGGTGGTATGGTTTGTACCAATGACGAAGAACTTAAAAAACTCTTTGTTAGTTTTTCTTGGTGGGGTAGAGCGTGTTATTGTGTGGGGTCGTCCAATCTTCTACCTTGCGGTACCTGTAAAAACAGATTTTCAAATTGGCTTGAATCATACAACGGTATTATTGATCACAAATATGTTTTCACCAATATGGGGTATAATTTAAAACCTATGGATCTCCAAGGTTCAATAGGGTTAATTCAATTAGAAAAATTTGATGAGATTGATCAGAAAAGAAAAAATAGTAAAAATCGAATTGAAGAGATTATTTTGAAACATGTACATGGTGTTAAAAATGTAAATTCTCTCGATAAGTCCGACACCTGTTGGTTTGGTACTCCATTTATATGTGAAAATAAACAACTAAAAGATAAATTAGTTGCGTTTTTAGAAGATAATAAAATACAAACAAGAAATTATTTTGCCGGTAACATTTTATATCATCCAGCATATAAACATTTAGGGAATATTGAGGACTTTCCTAATTCAAACATGGTTTTAGATAAGGTCTTTTTTTTAGGTGCTGCACCTCACTATAACGAGGATGTTTTTAAGTACATTGATGAAATTTTTGAAGAAAAATGGAAAAACTAAAAGTAGTTATTCTTGGTGACGGAATATTAGGTTCTGAAATTACAAAACAAACTGATTGGGATTTTATTTCAAGGAAAAAAGATAATCTTTCTATTGATGATTTTTCTAGATACATACGATATGATACCAACATAATTGTTAACTGTATAGCAAATACGAATACCTACTCCGACAATCATGATTTACATTGGAAAACTAATGTTTTATTTGTTGATAAGTTGATAGATTTTTGTAACCAAAAAAATATAAAATTAGTTCAAATATCTTCAGATTACATTTACTCTAATTCTGAAAAATTTGCGGATGAAAAATCAGTTCCTTTACACTGTAATAATTGGTACGGATATACTAAATTAGTTTCAGACGCTTTGGTTCAGGCTCGATCAAATAATTTTTTAATTATAAGATGTACACATAAACCAAATCCATTTCCTTTTGAAAATGCGTGGGATGACCAAATTGGAAATTTTGACTATGTAAATGTTATTTCTGAAAAAATTATAAGTTTAATCATGAAAAACGCAACCGGTATATTCAATGTAGGTACCGATACTAAAACTATATTTGAATTGGCAGAACAAACTAGAGATGTTAAACCGATAAAATCACCCGAGTTTGTTCCGAAAAATACAACTATGAATGTGGAAAAAATGAAAAAATATTTATCAACACCTTTCTTTTCAATAGCGATACCAACTTATGGATACAACGGAAATGGTCAAAAATTTCTTATAGAAAATTTTGAAAAATTAAAGACTCAAACATACACAGATTTTGAGGTGGTTATTTCAGATCATAGTATTGATGACACCATTAAAGATATTTGTGATAAATATTCTCAGGAATTAAATATTAGGTATTTCAGAAACGAAATAGGTCGAGGAATTATATCACCTAACATTAATAATGCCATGAAAAATTGTTTAGGTAAATGGATTAAGATTTTATTCCAAGATGATTTTTTGTATGATAAATTTTCGTTGGAAAATCAGTTTAAATTTATCGTAAATAATTCTGATATGTATTGGTTTGCTACTAAATTTTTTCATAGTAATGATGGTGTAACCTTTTATAGATTGTTTCACCCAAAATGGAATGACTTAATATGGACAGGAAATAATACAATTGGGTGTCCGTCGGTTATAACCATTAAAAATGAAGATTTAGAATATTTTGATGAAGGTTTAAATTGGTTAATGGATGTAGAATTTTATAAACGAGTTTTTGATAAAAAAGGAGAACCAAAAATATTAGACGAAATAACCGCGGTTAATCGCACTTGGGGTGATCGTTTAACTGATACTATCACTGAAGAATTAAAAACTAATGAACACATAATTGTAAATCAAAAATATGCTCAAACTAAATAATATCACATTAATTGCTTTAACTAGTGTTAGAATAGATCAAACGGTTAAAGCACTTGAATATAGTTGTAAAGGTATTGAGTTTGGTTCTGTGAAAATAGCGTCAGACATTAAACCAAAGTATTTACCATCTTACATTCAACACGAATATACCGAAAAAAGTTCTAATATTGATGAGTGGAATTATAATATAATTTATAATTTACCTAAACATATTGATACTGAATTTGCACTTTTAATTCACGATAATGGGTTTGTTGTTAACCCTGAATCTTGGAAAGATGAATTTTTAAATTATGATTATATTGGGGCTCCTTGGCCATTACCAAATGATGATTTTTCATATAGGGATATAAATGGAAATATTGTACGACAGGGTAATAGCGTATCCTTAAGAAGTAAGAAACTTTTAGATGTACCAATTAATAAAAATTTAGAGTGGAAACCATTTCACGGTTTCACCAATGAAGATGGTTTTATTTGTGTTAATTATAGACACGAATATTTAGACTCCGGTTGTAAATTTGCCGATATTGATGTTGCTAAATATTTTTCACACGAGTCAATGATTCCTGAAATTGTTGGTATTAAACCTTTTGCCTTTCACAACTACTTAGGTAGTAATAATCAATATCCTAAATTTTAATATAAATGTTAAAAGAACTTGTAATAGCCGCATACGATAAAAACTTAGATTGGATAACTGAGGTGGATCGTAATGTTAAGATTACCATATACCGTAAAGGTGAAATATTACCTTTAAGAGAAAATGAAATTAAAATAACACCTAATAAAGGTAGGTGTGTTCACACATTTTTTAACCACATCTATACTAATTATGATAATCTATCTGATTATACATTTTTTGTTCAAGATTTTCCATTTGATCATTGGGGTAACTTATTATACATACTTAATTCAGATGTCAGTGAGATTAGTAGAAACGCATCATTAACAATTGGTGGATATTATGGTTATCATAATAATACTTTAGGTACCGCATGGACTATGGATCCATCTTACCAGTTTGGTAATGGTTTTGTAATTTCATGTTATTCAAATGGGTTTCCTCAAGATTTAAATCCTAATATTAATGTCGATAAATATTGGAGGTTATTATTTTCGGATATTCATTCTCCACCACCTATGTATGAGTTTATGCCGGGTGGTCATTTTGTAATAACAAAAGAACAAGTTAGAATGAGATCTAAAGAATTCTATAAAAAAATAATTGATCTTTTAATTGAGGACGATAATAGTCCTTGGATGTTTGAGAGACTTGAGTGTTATATATTTAATAATAATTTAAAAACAAATTTATGAAAAAAAAAATAGCTTTGGTGACAATGGCAAAAGACGAGGATTTTTATCTACAAGAATGGATTGATTACCACTTAAAATTAGGATTTGATGATATTTTCATATATCAAAATAATTGGAGATTTAGAGCCCCATTATTAGATGACCGCGTTCATTTTATGGAGTGGGACGTTGATTCACTAACACCTGTTGAAGGTATGAGGACTTGGGAATGGAATAGGCATTCTATGTGTTATAGTAATTTTGGTAAGGAATACCATAGTGAGTTTGAATGGGCGGCGTTTTTTGACGTTGATTGTTTTCTAGTTTTAAAAGAAACTAATAACGTTAAAGAATTTATTTCCAAATATGATAATGTACCACAACAACAAGTTGTTATAAATTTTGCATTTTTTGGGGATAATGGTTTAACAGAATTTGATGAAAATAATACAAGTGTGTTGGAAAGATTCACAAAACGATGGGAGACACCACATACCGATTCATATTATCAATTCTTACCCATATGTAAATTACATGAAAATTTTTGTTGTCATGAAATTCATTTTGTACCCGGTGAGTGGGTCGATGTTGATGGATTTGTTGGTAACGGTAGATCCGGTGAAAGAAATATTACATTTAATAAAGCACAATTAAACCATTATTATACTAAAACACTTTCAGAGTGGAACTTAAAATTAGAAAAAACAAGAGCTGAGGGGGATTGGCTTAGAAACTCACAAGAAGGGTTTGTACAACACAACTTTAATGAAGTTGAGGACCTTCACGCATTAAATTTCTTTAAAAAACAAAATTAATATGAAACCAATACATTTACGAAACGTGCCTCCACCAGGAGAAACATTTGATCACGTAGGGTTTTTTGACTTCTTACTTCAATGGATAAGACCTGAGAATTATTTAGAACTAGGGGTACGAGAAGGTTCAACATTTAGGACCGTTTCTAAACATTGTACTAAAGCAATAGGTGTTGATATCTCACCATTACCTTTTCCATTATCAGATAATATGGAATATTACTCAACAACAACCGATGATTTTTTTAATACTTTAGACCCTGAAATTAAATTTGATGTGGTATTTATTGATGCCGATCACTCTCATGAACAAACTCTTAAAGATTTTTTAAATGTTAAAGATAGAGTAATTGAGGATGGTTTCATATTTTTTCATGATACATATCCTTACGATCCTGTTTTTTTTGACAAACACGCTTGTAACGATGCGTATAAAACATCTTTATACATTAAAGAACACTTTATTGATGATTTTGAAATTTTAACACTACCTATTAATCCTGGAGTAACTATGGTAAAAAAAATCAAACGGAACAAACAATTAATATATTTAAATTGAATATTGAAAACAATATAAATTATACCATTAGTTACTGACGTTATGGGAAGTATAAGATCATTCATGTTTCATGATATAAGAAATTTAGATAAAACAAATTATCCAAAAAGATATAAGTTAAAATCATTTTTAAATGAATTACAATTCAAATATCAAATAGACAAGATACAAAAAAAATATAAAATTATTAGTAGTCTTGAAATAAAAAATTTAGATTTAAAAAACGATACTTCGGACTATGCGATTTTAACTTTTGATGATGGGTTATTAGATCACTATGATGTCTATAAATATCTTTATTCTTTGGGTTTGTCAGGCACGTTTTTAGTTCCAAAAATGCCAATAACTGAAAATAAAATAATGAATACACATAAAATTCAGTTTATATTAGCATCAATAGAAGAAAAAACTATAAAAAATGAGATACTTAGTTATTTTGATAATAAAGATGAAATTTGGAAAAAGTATTCGGTATCTATGTGGAAAAATAATTGGTGGTCCGAAGAAATGATTTTTATTACTAATTTTTTGAGACAGTACAAAGACGATAATATTGACAATTTTAAACTAACTAACGATCTTTTTAATAAATTTGTGACTGAAGATGAATTTAACTTTTCTAAAAATTTGTATTTAGATGAAAAAAAAATAGAAGAGATGTCTAATAATGGCATGGTAATCGGAGGACATGGAGATATCTCAGAAAATTTGTTACTTATTGAGGATTATAAAAAAGAAATTGACGAATCTAAAAAATTTTCATCGAAATATTCTGAAAATTTTATATTTTCATATCCAAATGGAGGATATAATGAAGAAATAAAAAACTATATGAGTGATGTAAACTGTTCGGTTTCTTTTACTACTGAACAATTTACAATAACTGACTTAGATGAAATCGACTACTTAAGATTTCCAAGATATGACGCACCTCAAAAAATTGACTTACCATGAAAATAATTTACTATGCGTATAGAGATTGGGCGATTAATATTTTCTCTAAAATTTTAGTAGAGGAAAAATATCTAATTAATTGCAACAATTATTCAATAATTGACACAATTAAACCGGATTTAGTCTTTTTTATTGGGTGGAGTGAAATTATACCTAATGAGATAATTGAAAACAATACGTGTATATGTTTACATCCATCTAAATTACCAAAATATAGGGGTGGTAGTCCTATACAACATCAAATAATAAACGGTGAGGTAAAAAGTGCTGTCTCTTTTTTTATTATGAACAAAAAAATAGATGGTGGTGATTTACTATACCAACCTAATCTATCATTAGAGGGGAGTCTTAAAAAGATATTTAAAGATATTGAATCAATAGGTATTGAATATATAAATAAAATAATACTTGACTATAAAAACAAAGAAATTAATATATATACACAGGATGAGTCTGAATCAACTTTTTTTAAAAGAAGAAAAGAATCTGATAGTGAAATAAAAATAGACGAGATTTTAAATAAAGAACCACTTTATCTATACAATAAAATAAGAGCACTAAATGATCCATATCCAAATGCCTTTATTAAATGTAAAGATGGAAAAAAATTGTACTTATTGGATACAAAATATGAAAAATGAAAAGGTTTTTATAACGGGTGGTGCCGGATTTTTAGGTAAAAACATTATTAAACGTTTATATAATGATAATGAAATTACTGTTTATTCTAGAGATGAATCAAAACATTATTATCTGAAAAAGGAATTCCCTAATGTTAATTTTGTTGTTGGAGATATTCGTAATCGGGACCTTTTATTAAGGAAATCAAAAAACCATAGTGTTGGTATTTTTGCAGCATCACTGAAACAAATTGATTCTTGTACTGAAAATTATGAAGAAGCGTCAAAGATAATTATTGATGGTGCTATAAATTCCAGAATAATTTCCGAAGAAAATAATTTTAAATCTGCGAGTTTTATATCAACAGATAAAAGTAGAGCATCTACAACAATATATGGAGCCATGAAATTTGTTGCCGGTGAATCATTCATTGTTAATGAATCTAATTGTAATCTAACTACTGTAATTTATGGTAATGTAACAAACTCAACAGGTTCTATAATTCCTTTAATATGGGAATCTATATCAAAAAACCAAACACTAACACTATATGACCCCAATATGACAAGATTTTTATTAGATGTTGATGATGCTATTGATTTGATATTAAAATCACAAAGGTACTCTAATTGTAATGTTATACCGGTCTCAAAATCATTTAAGATCTTGGATTTATTTGAAATATTTAAAAATGAATTCGGGTTAAATTATGTTTTAGGTATTCCTAGAGTTGGTGAAAAAATACATGAAATTATGGCATCTTCTGAAGAAATTAGAAGAATGGAATATGTTGAAAGTGATAACATCTATCTATTACACCCTAAAAAATCAATCGGTAAAGTATCGTTTACTGATTCTGAATATTCATCAAAAGATAGTTGTTTAACATACGATGAGCTATATAACTACTTCAGATCTAAAAACTTTTATAAACCATGAGAATTATTGTATTAGGTAGTACTGGCATGTTAGGGACATATGTGAGAAATTATTTTAATTCAAAATACAAAGTAATAAATATTAGTAGAAAAGATTTTGACTTTAATCAAAATAATGAAAGTGATGTTATCGACTTTTTAGTCGGATTAGTTGATGAGAGTTCAGTTATAATAAATTGTGCCGGGATTATTAAACAACGAAATTACGAATTAAAGGAATTAATAAAAATAAATTCTTTATTACCTAATCTACTTTATGAAGTGAAAAAAATTGTAGGTTGTAAAATAATCCACATTACCACTGATTGTGTTTACGACGGATTAAAGGGTGATTATAATGAAAATGATATACATACATGTAATGATGATTATGGGAGATCTAAATCATTAGGAGAAAATAAAAACTTAACAATAATAAGAACTTCAATCATTGGTGAAGAATTATTTAATAAACATTCATTAATTGAGTGGGTTAAATCAAATAAAAATGGAACCATTAATGGTTATCTTAATCATTTTTGGAACGGTGTTACATGTTTAGAACTTTGTGAATTTATTAATCAGATGATTATTAACAACGATTTTTGGGTTGGGATTAAACACATTTTAACAGAAAAATCCATTTCTAAATATGAGTTATTAACTTATATTAATGACATATTCAATTTAAATATTAATATAATAAAAACAAATACTGATACCGATTGTTATAGAAATTTATCAACAGTCTATCCTGATGGTATTATTAAAAAATCACTATACCACCAAATAAAAGAACTATATAATTTTAAAATAAAATAATGATAACAACAAACTTAACAGGTAATTTAGGTAATCATATGTGGCAATATGCGGTTTGCAGAACTGTTGCTGAAAAATTAGAATATGAGTGGGGAATTAATTCATCACCATCTTATGATTACCATAATGGTGCAAATCAAATGTATTTCATGGATGTTGATTTTGGTAAAGATGTTACCGGAACATTTACAGATTTTCATGAAAATTGGGTTACATATAACGGTGTTGGGGAAATAGTTAATATAACACCGATGGATCCAAACGTTTGGAATATACTCGATAACACTCGGTTAATAGGTCATAATGGTGCGTTTGGGGGGATATATCAATCAGAAAAATACTTTCAGGATAATAGTGAAAAAGTAAAAACTTGGTTTAATATTAAACCAGAATACAGTATAGAATACAATAAAGTATTAAGTGATCTAAATATTATCTTAGATGATGATACTTGTGTTATAAATTTTAGAGGTGGGGAATATAGGAGTATTAGAAATGTTTTATGCCAACAAAAATATTGGGCAGACTCAATTTCACATATGAGAACTATCAATCCTAATATGAAATTTATTGTGGTTACTGACGATGTTGAATTCGCCCGAAACTATTTACCAATCAACACAACTATTTTACATAGGGATATCGGATTTGATTTTTTTGTCGTTAACCAAGCCAAGTGGTTGATAATATCAAACTCAACATTTGGTTGGTGGGCGGCATGGTTAAACGATCAATGTAAAAAAATAATCGCACCAAAATATTGGGCATCCCATAATAATAGTGACGGTTATTGGTCTGTAGGTGAAAGTTATACAAAAGGATTTGAATATATGGGTAGAGACGGCATGTTATATGATTATAACACCTGTAAAACCGAATCTGAAGAGTATTGTATTACACATAACTTATTATCATAAGTATATCCGTAAATTAACACTTGTTTTCGTATTTGATTTTTCTTACTATTAACAGTAACGTTAAAATATTGATTAAAAAATATGAAGATCTATGACAGTTTTTTATTCTTTAATGAACTTGATTTATTAGAGATTAGATTAAATATGGTATATCCAATAGTGGACCATATAATTATTAGTGAGTGTGATACCACATTTTCAGGTTTAAAGAAACCATTTTACTTTGAGGAAAACAAGAAGAATTTTGAACCCTTTTTAGATAAAATAATACATCTAAAACATACAAATGTTGACGATTATAATGTCGTTGAGGTTAGTTACCCCGGTAAGGATGAACCCATGTTTCATGAGATATTAACACATTATAAACGAAATATCCCTGAGTTTGGTGGTTTACCAAATTGGCATAGAGATTTCCTACATAGAGAATTGGTTAAAATGGGTATGAAAGATTGTGATGATGAAGATATTATAATTTTTAGCGATTTAGATGAAATACCTAACCCTGTTAAAGTTATGGAAATTTTAAACACAATGGACTTAGAAAAGAATTATTGTTTGTTAGGTGATTGTCACAATTTTTATGTTAATAATATTTGTCACACAAATTGGTATGGCCCTGTTATTACCAAATTTAAGAATTTGAGAGGTAAATCAATTGGTGAATTCCGATTACAAAGATATAATTTTGAATTGATTGAGGATTCTTCTTGGCATTTAAGTTTTGTTGGTGGTCCTGATAGAATTAAAACTAAGATAGTTAGTTGGGGTCATCAGGAATTTAACAATCCTGAGATCATAAATGGGGTGACTAATAAATTAGACACCAATAGAGATTTATTTAATAGGACAAATAACACATATAAGGATTCTAAACAAATTTTTTTCTTTGAAAAGATGAAAACCATTAATATAAATGGTTATTATCCTGAAGATATTGTTATCTTAATAGAAGATAAATTTCCTTATTTAATTAAAAAATAAAAAAATATGAAAAAAATAGTGGTAATCGGTGGATTAGGTTACATCGGAACTGAACTTTGTAAATTACTATCAGGAGAATCTTGGTATCATAACATCATAGTAATTGATAGTCGGTTCATGTCAGATAAAGTAAGACAGATTAGAGATTGGGGTATGGAGTTTATCCAAGGGTCTATCTTAGATGAAGATTTACTATCTAACGTTTTAAAAGATTCTGACATTGTGTATCATTTAGCCGGAATAACTGATGTCGCATATACTAAAACTGAAAGTAATAAAGAAAAAGATGATGAGATCAAACGAGTTGGTATTGATGGAACGCGTAATGTTATTAAACATACACCAAAAAACGCAAAAATCATTTTCCCATCAACTCACGTTGTTTATGAAGGGTTTGAAACGACAATGTTTGATTTGGAGGAATCAGTACCAACTAAACCTGTTTTAACATACTCTACAGGTAAAGATGTATCAGAAAAAGATCTATTCACATCCGATAAAAACTTCATAATAATGAGATTATCATCGGTTTATGGGTTATCTAGTGATACAATGAGAACTAACATTATGCCTAATTTATTCTCAAAAATAACATCACAAAATGGAGTCATTAAATTGTTTTCAGGTGGAATACAAATTAAAAGCCTAGTTTCGGTATTTGATGTCGTTAGAGCAATGAAACACTTATCAGAGTCTAATTACAACCGAGAAATTTTCCATATATCAAAAGAAAATGTTACGATAAAATCAGTTGCTGAAATATGTAAAAAAATAAACCCGAAGGTCTCAATAATAGAGACTGAGGACGAGATCCCTAATTTAGGATACACCATATCCAATAAAAAGTTATTATCAACAGGATTTGAATTTAAGTATAATTTAGAAACTTGTATAAAAGAAATGATTAATTCTTGGTCAAAAAAAGATTTATTGGATGACTTAGAATTTAAACTTAAAGGTGGTAAAGAATTTATTGACGATAGGGGTAAAATATTAAACTATGAATTAACAGAACCTATAAATCTTATAGGTTATATTGAATCAAAAAAAGGTACAATTAGAGCAAATCACTACCATCCTGTACAAGAACAAAAATGTTTATTAATTAAAGGAAAATATATCAGTGTTACAAAAAATCTTATGGATGAAAATTCCATAATAGAAACTAGAATTATTAATGAAGGTGATATCGCGGTAATTAAACCGAATGTTGCACACACTATGGTTTTTACCGAAGATTCTATTTTTCTTAATTTAGTTAGAGGTGAAAGAGAACATGAAAATTACGGGATAACTCACACAATACCGTATAAATTAGTTGATGATAAACTACGAGATATTTTACTCAATAACTATAAAATGGAGTGTAGATCTTGCGGGAACACCGAAATGTTAGATGTAATTTCACTTGGTTTATCACCATTGGCTAATAATTTAATAAACAATACGTCAGATGACATTTCAAAATATCCTTTAGAATTAAAACACTGTGAGAAGTGTTTCAATACCCAACTATCTTGTGTTGTTGAACAAGAAAAGATGTTTGATGAATATTTGTACTTGTCATCAACCACTAATTCATTTAAAGATCATTTTAACATTGCCGCTGAAAAATATATTAAAGATTTTAACTTGAATGAGGAATCATTAGTTATTGATATTGGTAGTAATGATGGTATTGCTTTAAGAAAGTTTAAGGAAAAGAATATTAACGTATTAGGTGTAGAACCCGCAAAAAATGTTTCATTAATTGCAAATGAATCAGGTATTAACACAATTAATGGTTATTTTGATGACAAAACTTGTAACTATATATTAAGTAATTACAAATTATCTGACCTTATATTAGCATCAAATGTTTTTGCACATTCTGATTATCTTAAATCAATTACACATAACGCATTCAAACTACTAAAAGATGGTGGAACATTTATTGTTGAAGTTCAATATCTAAAAAACACAATTGAGGATCTAACCTTTGACAATATTTACCATGAACATGTTAACTATTGGTCGTTGAACTCTATAATCCATTTTATGAACAATCTATGTTATTGTGTTTATAACTCAGAATGGGTAAACACTCATGGGGGTTCAATTAGAGTTTACATTTCTAAAACCAAACAGGAAATGACAACATCTTTGATAGATATGATTAATGATGAAAAAAATAGTAAAATAAATGACTATGATGTATTAAAAACTTTTAAAAAATCGGTTGAGTCTCTAAAGAATAATACATTATCTAATATAAAAAAATTAAAGGATTCAGGTAAAGTGATTGCGTGTTACGGGTCACCTGCAAAAGCAACAACCTTGTTGAACTATTTCGGTATTGATGATCGTTATATTTCATACACTATTGAGGATAATAAACTTAAACAAGGTAAATACATTCCCGGTGTTAATATCCCTATAGTATCTAAAACACATAGTTTAGAAAATTTACCAAATGTTGTAATTGTATTAGCGTGGAATTTTTATGATGAAATCGTTAAGAATAATAAAGACCTTATTGAAAAAGGGGTTGAGTTTATCAATATTAAAGATTTATCCCGATGAGTAGAATTTTAGACCCAACATTTATATCAAATAGTGTAGATTATTCGTTTGGTGATCAATCAGGTTACCATAACGGTATTTGTGAATTTAAAAATGCAAATATTAAAAACTTAGAATTTTTAG
>Ga0315903_10001746_pt1 | contig 32960 bp, 43 predicted proteins | sample LakEriMetagenome_7_FD_203524 | JGI IMG/M metagenome (GOLD analysis project Ga0315903, IMG submission 203524) | Freshwater fungal communities from buoy surface, Lake Erie, Ohio, United States - Buoy 2 MA119 | ecosystem: Environmental > Aquatic > Freshwater > Lake | place: USA: Lake Erie, Ohio...
AATCTAGGCAACAACTGCAAGATTTACAGAAGCAGTTATCCAAAGCACGGGTTACGCAACCACGCACCGTGGCTCGTTTGCAAAAAGAAATTGCCGACTTGCAGGAGTTGATGGAAACACAAAGAGTCAATCCATACATTCCATCGTCTGCATTTATCACGTTTTTGAACAATGATTTGCGTTTGCAGTTAGATCTGCGGGAAGAGACTCGTAAGCTAAACAAGGCCGGTAAACAGCTTTTGGATTTAGGATTGCAGCTAGAACTGGCAGCGGTTGACTTGGATGTAAATCTGTCTACGCATCCAGAAATTGTGGCTATCAAACAAGAGATAGGCACTGCCAAAGAGATGGGCGTGGATGCTGTACGTGCGCTAGATAACGACCTAGCCTTGCTTGACAGCGAGATTGAGAAGTCAGAAAACGCCAGTTACGTTGAATCGCAACTTGCCAAAGGCGTAGAGAAAGCTATTAAAGAAGCGTCTGAGTCCCGTGGCTTTGGCGCACAGATGGCTGACGTACCTATTGAGCCTTTAAGTTCTGCTGAACGTGAAACAATAGAGGCTAGAAATAAAGCGCAGTTAGAAGATTTCCAAGCAAGCACAGCTAGGTTGCAGGCTTTGTCCGGTCAGCGTATTGACTTTAGCAAGCGTCGTGAGATGTTGGAGTTGATTAAGGCTGCCACAAAAGACTTTGCAGAGTTAGCCGCACGCATTAAAGAGATGGAAGAGGGTGTGTTGGAAATGCAGGTTCGTGTTGAACTTGTACAAATTAAACTAGACGAAGCAACCGAAAAGGCTGCGTCCTACCGTGGCCCACGCAAGAACCTCAAAGAAGCCAAAGCGTTGTTTGCCCAGATCGAAGACTTTAAGAAACAAATTGAAGCGGGTAACAAGCGCGTCGAGACACTGCAAAACTCTATTGTTGACTACGAGAAGTCAACAATCACCAAACAAAAAGCATTGTTAGAAGCCCAACGCGCTACGTCTAGCGACCCAGAAGTCTACGCAGAAGTTACAAAACTGATTGACGATCGTATTGCCAAGCTTGAGAAAACCATTTCCAAAAAGCAAGAAGCCGTCAACAAAGCAGAAGAAGCTATTGCCAAGCTGAGTAGAGATATTAAAGCTAAGAAGCTGGCATGGGCAGAAGGCAAAGCAACGCCTGAAACTTTGAAGAACATGAAGGAACGGTTGGCTGCGCTGCGGTCTTCTCAGAAAGAACGCCGTAAGCGTTTTAATGAGTTCCTCAAAGAACGCGAAGTGTTGCAAGCACGCAAATCAAACCGCCTGGGGATTACCCGTACAGATGTTTTGACTGGGCAAAATGTGGGTACGCTGGTTCGTGAGAAAGACGAAGAAACCGGCGAGTACAGATTAGTCCCACGCACAAAGAAAGCGCCAGCACAAATACAAGAACAGATTGACGCCGAGAACGAGCGTGCAGCAATGTACGACTATCGTTTTAGTGGGTTGCAAGACTTAGAGAAACAAATGGCGGGCTTAAGCGCAACGCCAGAGCCTAAGACAGCAAAGGCCAAAGAAAACCGCGCTGAGAGAATTCGTGCACTACAAGAAAAAATCAATCAACAAATTGATTTAGTCAACGAGGTGCTCCCGCCTAAACAAGAGAAGATTTCGCAGGCTACGCGTGTGCAGTCAGGCGCCCCAAGCAAATTGCGTGGTGGCACAGAGCAGTCAAAAGCAAACGTTGGTATTACTAAACAGCCTATTGTTGAAAGCCGCACACCTGCACCAATTACATCCGAGAAAGCAGTGGCCGATGCCAATGCGTTTGCCGAGCGTATTGCTGCAGCCAAAGACAAAACAACACTGGACGCAGAGTTCAAAGCCAAAGAGTTTGAACAGCAGAACCAGATTCTCGATGCGATGGAAGACAACCGAGTACGTCTAACCAAGTTTATAAACAGAAGCCAAGACGAGCTTGCAGAAATTGGGGAAGTACTATCGGGTAACCCAACGCTGGCAGACCGCAGAGATAAACTGAAAGAGGATATAGAGTCCGCACAGTTTATGTTGGATCGCGTTGGCGACGATATCAACCGCCTATTGAAAGAGCAGATCGTTCCGTATACATCTGAAGATTTTACTCAGTTGTCTGGCACAGAGTTTTCTAAAGTTTCTGACGAGGATATCGACACTACGTACGACCCACGCTATGAGTTTTCTCGCGGCGCGGCTAAAAACGGGTTGAGTGTTGAAGGTCTACAGAAAGAAATTGACACTGCGCTGGGCGGGGCGGGGCTTACCAAAGGCCGCATTGAGATATTCAACAGTGTAGAAGAGTTTTTAGACAGCAACAGCTTTTCGGATTTGCAATACGAGTACAACATAAAACGAGCCAAAGCACCAGAAGCCCGCGACATCCCAACAGACGCTAAAGCTTTTGTTGATCCAAGAACTGGCAAAGCGTTTATGTTTGCCAACAATATAGACAAGGGCGACGGCTTAGGAATATTGCTGCACGAAGTCGGTGTTCACCTTGGCTTTAAAAACTTGTTTAATGCTGGGCAGTACAAGAACCTAGTAAAAGCTGTTCAAAACTGGTCTAAGCTAAACGACAACTCTATAGAATCTAGGGTTGCTAAAGCAGCGCTTGCTCGTGTTAAGTCTGCACAAACATCCAAAGAACAGTTTGACGACGAGTTATTGGCATACGCTGTTGAGGAAGCAATTAAAGCAGGCGTCAAACCTGCAGCCCTTGGTTCCAAAGGTTCGCCTATTGCAAACTGGTTGCGCATGGTTGTGGATACTTTAAAACGGGCACTGTCTGCGTTTGGTATCAACCCTAAAAACCTCAAAGCCGGGGAGTTGGTAAACCTTGCGTATGGTGCTGCACAACTTGAAATTCGCGGCACATGGCACGGCTCAGATGCAAAGTTTAAAGCGTTTGATACCGGTTACGCTGGCTCAGGAGAAGGCGCTTTTGATTTAAGGTTCTTGGCAGAAGAGTCTTTGGGCGAAGGGCCCTACACTACACCGCAAAAAGAATACGCCGAGTATTACAGGCAAGCAGTGCCTTATGGCAAAGCCGCAAACGAAACTGGGTATGGAAACAAAACGTACCAAGACTACCGCAGCCTTGACAATAAATTTATAAACACACAACACGACGAGTTGACAACAGCAATGCTGCAGTCAAAACTAGAATCCGGGTTGTTGTCTGCTTACGTAAACAGTGCTTTGAACGACGGGACACTGCTTGACCCGACAAAGAATGCAGGCGCTAAAAAATATATTGAAAATAAAACACTGTTTGTTGAAAGAGAAATTGAAACCGCACAAACAGCGCTTGATAGGGCTGTAATCTCTGAGGCAAAAAAACCTAGCAGTGCAACTCGAATTCCCAACTTGGAAAAACATCTTGCCAAACGAGAAAAAGAATTAGAGATATTAAAGTCGCTTGATCTGTCCAAGATTAAACCACTTACAAAACGCCCTGCCATAGGCAACATGTACCGCACTTTGGATGACGTGCCTCGTGAGCGTGTCTATTCCGTTAATTCAACGTTTACATTTGGCGAGCGCCCTAAACTAGACGCGTTGATGAAAAAGTACGGCGACAAAAGACTGCAGGACAGAGCCAAGAAAGATGGTGAATACGAAGCTAATGGTTTGTTCTACGACATGCGTAGACAGCTTGGGATAAAAAAACTTACAGAAATACTTAAAGCTGCCGGTATTGATGCGATTGAGCAGAACAACGAGCGCGGTAGATACATTGAACGAGCTTTTATTGACAACACGCCTGAAATTATTGGCGTCAATATGGAACCTGTCGGCCAGTCCGAAGGCTTGCTGTTCTCACGTAAGGCACAGTACGGGCAAGACGATGCGTTGACTAGCCTGTCTAAGCAGATCATTGCACAGCCTAAATCTTTCAGTGAACGCCTTGGTAGAAACATGGCACTTGAGACCGAGATGAACTTGGTTGATATGCGTGCTGGATTGCGTGAAGCATTGAAAGCTGGCGCTAAAGAAATGGGCGACACCAAGAACTTTGTGCAAGCAATGTACAGCGTCACCAAGTCTGACCAGAAGATGGCTATCGTAAGCTCCACGCTGATGGAAGGGCCGATGGAGTTGTACACAGACGACAAGGGCTTCCACGGCATCAGGTCTACAGGTGGTAACAGCGCCAAGGATGTCTTTGACGCCATAGGGCGCATCCCGGGCGGCAACGCCAGAGGCCGTGTTGACCTTGCCACTACGTACATGATTGCACAACGTGCGGCTAACAAAGGTTTGTCTAAGCTTGATGTGGGTGCACTAGGTGTAACCGAGGCAGAACTTAAAGCTGCAATGGCTGACGTTAACGCCAACCCCCAACTAAAAAATGCTTTGGAAGTTGTGCGTAGTACATACAACGCATACAACGCGGGCTTGATTAAGTTCTTGGCTTCAACTGGCGCAATCACCAAGGCGGATGCAGCCAAGCTGCTCAAAGACGGTGACTATGTTCCGTTCTACCGCATTCGTGAAAACGGAATGGCTGATCTTGTCTTTAGTGACGAAGTGACTATCAACATCGGCGATGTTAGATACCAGCCCTACTTGGCGGAACTTAAAGGGGGCGAGACCCGCATCCTTCCCTTGACCGAGTCGTTGCCGCGCAACACACTGCTCATCACAGACAAAGCGCTGACAAATCTTGCAGCCCGCAATGTGGGCTACGCGTTCCAAGCAATTGGTGCGGGCAAAGGCCCCGTGGACAAAGAAGGCAAGATAACCAACGCCATGCCAATCCACAAAGGGAAAGGCCCGGCGGGTGCAGACATTATTCGCTTTAACCAAGAGCCAGACCCTGCCGATCCTAAAGACAAGGGCGACCGCTGGGTACGCGTTAAGACCGATGACACCATCATGGGCGGTATTCCTGCCGAGTTGATTGTGAAGAGTTTGGAAGGCGCTCACTTGACGCTTCCTGCGTTCTTAAAAATTGGTGGTATTGCCGGCGACATCTTGCGCTCTGGCGTGACCCGCATGCCAATCTATATTGCGCGGCAGTTAATTCGTGACCCGATGGCCGCATCGTTTACAGGCGGTTTAAACTACAACCCTTTAACAGCGGTTGTTAAAGCTACCACTGAGTTTGTGCGTATGACTCGCGGTACAAGCAAGGCAGGCGAAGAGCTCATCAAGCGTGGTTTAGTTCAAAGTGGCATTTTTACAGGAGACCCAGACGACATTTCTAAGATGGCGCTCCAGTTGGCGGGTAACCAACAAGGTGCTGTTGACCAGTTGTTTGCTACGATGGACAGAGCCGCTATGCGTGCCGATGCTTCCACCCGTGCACTGGTGTTTGACAACGCTCGTAAGAACGGATTGTCTGAAGTCGAGGCTGACTTGGCCACGATGGAGTCCATGAACTTCTACAAGCGCGGTTTGTCACCCACAGTGCAGTACGCCAGCCGACTGATCCCGTTCTTTAACGCGCAGATCCAAGGCTTGAACGTGCTGTACAAAGCCGCCACAGGTCAAATGCCGTTTGAGGAACAGCAAAAGATCAAGCAGAAGTTCTTTAACAACGCCATGTTGTTGGTGGGCGTCGGTGTGGTTTACGCCATGGCTATGGAAGACGACGAAGCTTTCAAACGAGCTAAGCCAAAGGACAAGTACAGCAACTTCTTTATTCCTGTGCCGGGCGTTGAAGAGCCGTTTAAGCTGCCTATTCCCTATGAGGCTGGTTGGTTCTTCTCGTTGGCTGTTGCCGCAGTAGACGCTATGAAAGCGGAGACGGATGGCAAGCAACAGTTTGACGCACTGCGCGATATGTTCTTGATGTCGATCCCCGGCTACTCGTCTAAGTTTATGCCGCAGATTATCAAGCCTGCGTTTGAGGTTTACAGCAACAAGAACTTCTACACAGGTAGCGACATCGAGTCTCAACGCATGCAAGATAAGACGGTGGCGGAGCGCTTCAATATAAGCACGACCGAAGCCGCCAAATCTATGAGCAAAATGTTGCCTATGCTGTCGCCCATACAGATTGAGCACATCTCTAACGGCTACTTTGGTCAGCTACCGCTGATTATTGCGGCTGCAGCCAACGGCTTGTTCCGCAAGGAAACGCAAGGCGACGCCCCAGAGAAGCGCATCACAGACCTGCCGTTTATTGGTAGCTCGTTCCAGAAAAAATATGGCGGTGCTGATGCTGATGTGGTGTACCGCATAGCCAAGGAGTCTAAGCAAGCTAAAGACACGTACGACAGCATGCTCAAGCAAGGCCGTGTAGCAGACGCTAGAGAGTTCTTGGCTGACAACCGCACAGAGATTGTGTCGGCAGGCATAGCTAACCAGTACCGCACACAGATGGGTCGACTGCGTGCAGACGAAGAGCGGATTACAGGTATGGCGGGTCTGTCAGGGGAAGAAAAGCGCAAGCGTATCGACCGAATCAACGATGCTCGGCAGGCTATATCTGAGAAGTTCGAGGCGGCTATTAAACGGATTGAGGCTTCCGGTAAAACATAACACCGAGCTTGCCGTCAAGGATGCCCACGCTAGCGTGGGCATCTAGTATCCGCAAGGAGAAGGCTTTCTTTAAGCCCCACTCTTTCATGGATTCGGTGTCGAGGCAGGGTATAAAAAACCCCTGCCCCTTATCAACTTTCTCCCACGGAAGGTGCAGTGAGGAGTACTTCATCGGCATCAATAATCTCGCGTCTGATTTTCATAACTGTGACCCGCATCTGTGGCCCCTTGGTCTTGGCCATCATATCTTTCTTAAGATACTCTACGTTGTACAGTTGTTCAAGCTGGCGCTTAAATGACGAATACCCGAAACTCATGGTGGCGCAGTACGCCTTGAGCAGTTGCTCCTCGATGAAGTAGTCGATGTGGTTGGGGATCGGCTCATGCTCCACCCGACCGAACACCTTGTTGCGCGTGATCGTCAAGTCAATATCCTTGCCGTTACCCAGTTCAGCCATGAGGCCGCCCTTGCTAGGCTTAATCACTACGAAACTGCCGTAGTTGTCACGGGTGTAGGAGTTCAGTACATCCACAGCGGTGCGCACACTGCTCTTCATACTGGCTCGCATGTAGTCCACAGCCTTCTTGTAGGAGTTCAGGATGGGTTTGTAAGGTATGTCCACCACGCCTAACTCTTTAAACGCTTTGAGGGCGCATACAGAGCATCCAACCCCTGCCATCCAGAAGCGCTCGTCATTGGTTGCCTTGAACTCAGAGTACATACCGGCAACGGCTTCGCCTACCATCTTAGGAAGCTGGTCAACATTGTCAGCAAGGTACTGGGACAGGGCGTAGCCAGCTACAGCGTAGTTGGCTTGCAAAGACTTGATGATTTCAATCTCGTGTGGCTCCCAAGACAACTCGTCTTCAAGCACAAACTCAAGTAAGCGGCGCAGTTCACCCTCAGACGAATGGGTACGCCCACCAGTCAAGTAGTCCACGATGTGGGTGTTAGATGACATCAAGGCGTTGGTCATCCATGTGGATAAGTTCAAGCGCTCTTTGTTGGAGCCAGACTCCATACGCTCCTTGCCACGGCCTTCGGTCATGTCCAGTAGGAACTCAGGCAACCACTCAAAGTCGTCTCGGTTCTTGGATGTGATCTCGTCAGTGATAAGCGGGTGGCTGTTGAGCAAACCCAAGCGCTGTTGCATGGCCACAGGAGAAGTGCTCTTGCCTGTACGGTAGTGGGTGGGGTGTCCCCAGACCGAAGCTGCAGCTTCCAGCGCCAGCGTCTTACCTGTACCAGACTCGGTACTGGCGCAGTGGTACGTCATGCCGTAGATGCCTGTGAAGCGCATGAAAGGTGCGCCAGCACCAGCAAGCAAAACGGCTAGGTGATCCCACATCTTCTTGGCAATCAGCATCTCAATGAAGATGCGCCACTGCTCCATAGTGCCACGAGGCTCGGTGTTCTTGGTGATGTTCTCCAAGCCCGGCATTGGGACTTTTACTGGGGGTTTACCCTTAGTAAAGATACGACCCGCAAATACATACGAGTTGTCAGGTTGCCAACCGTAGCTGTCAGGAACTTTGATTGGGGTTTTGTTAGTGCTAGATTCTTCCACGCATGCCCTCACATATTCAAATAGGTTTTTGTCATTGTTGGCACCGAAAGCCGCCACTATGTTTTGGCTCGCCAGTGCTTTCACCGTTTCGTCTTTGCTGACCACCGCCTTCTGCGGCATGGTTACATTCAGTGCCCCTTCAGGTCTGAGCGCAATCATGTGTACAGTGTGGTCGTTGTTGCTGTTGAGGATGTCCACCACGAATAGCTCGTATGGCAACAGCATCACTTGCTTCTTGGACTTGACGCCCTCGTCATCTTCTACTGTGCGCTCCATGAACACACCGCCGTTCGTGCCGTAGGCGTAACCCCTTGGCGGTGTTGGACGCATAACCTTGACGACTTCTTTCTCTGTGACTGTGCTGTCACTGGTCAGCTTGACCTCGATCTCTTTCTCCTCCACCTCAACAGACAATTCACGTCCGAAGATTAGGGGGTTGGTTACCTTGCCCCAGTGTGGGCACGAAGGACACACTCCGGGATTCTCTGAGTCCATCTTGACGCAGGGGTACGGGCCCTTGATGCTTTGCAGCTTTTGGTTCATGCGCTCAGGCTCGTAGGGGTGCATCTTGCTCAGCCACACCGCCGCCCTGTTGCCGTCTTCACAAACCTTAGTCCATGAAAGCAAGCCTCTCCAGATCGGCTCCATGCCATCTTCTGTCGCATGCTCCACGTAGTGAGCCAACTGACCACAGCCACGACCTTGCTGAGTCGCAAGCCATATAGGTTTGAATTTGGTCACGCTGTTCTCGTACAGCTTGAGAGTCGTAGCCGTTGGCGTTGCCTTTGCTGGGCGCTGGCCGGGCAAGTCAAGGGTGGGAGCCGCCACAGGCTCATATACTGAGCCAGTCAGTTTCTCTCTGATAAGAGTTGCCAGCCCCTCGAAGCTGAACACGTCGCCTTCAGTCAGTATGCGCACAGGGCGCGGCGTTGCGTACTTCTTCTTGAAGTTGGTTGTGTCAGGCACACGCAAGACTCGGGCGGCATCTGCCGTCACAGTCATGTCAATGGCCATGTTCTCCTGCTTGCACAGGCGTTTGAAGTTCTCAGCCACTGGCTTCCACGAGTCAATGGGCACGGCTGTAAGCAGTGGCCAGTAGCAGTGCAACCCGCCACCAGAACCCACCACGTAGGGCGTACCCAAGGCATCTAAGCCAGTCTTCTCCAAGAACGCATTGAGCGCAAGGGCGGCATCTTTCTTCGATGCATATCCATCCATGTCAATGAACAGGGACTTCACAAACCTTGCGTTGGCAGCTTGTCGGTTGTCTTCCTTGCCAAAGGTAGCCAAGGCAAAGTAAACATCCAGCTTGCTGTCGTGCCAACCTTTGATTGGCAATGTTGTCTGATCGAGCGCATCAACAAAGACATGCTCTTTCGTCCTAGTAAGTTCCGCTACGCAATACCGACCACATTCGGGCGGCGGCAGAACAACCGCTAAAAACTCAAGCGGAGTCATTAAAGTCCTTGCGGTCAGAAGAGTTCGAGTTGGCGTGCGTCTTTGGTTGTGGCTCCATCAGGGGGCGCCATCACAGTCAAACGTCTAAGCACTTCCAGTTGCCACTCTTTGGGCATTCCTGTATCAAGTTCAATGAGTTCAGCGCTGAAGCGAATTAGCTCTTGCGTGGTGAGGGATCGAGGTTGTATTCCGTACATATTTTTCTCCATGCCTCTTCTGCTGAGTGAGAGGTCTTCATTATGTGAGTTAAGAATTCGACACGTTCACGATAGGCAACAAACACTTCCGTGCCTGTAAACCAGTTGTAGACAGTCTGTCGAGAGACGCCAAGCGCATAGGCAATCTTCGTAACCGGAAAGTTAAGATGGATTGCCCAACGCCCAAGCTGGTTACCCAGAGACTTGGGAGTCTTAGCTACTTCGTCAATTATTTTTTGTGAATAGGCCATGTTTTTAAAGGGGGCCGAAGCCCCCTGTGTGCTTACTCATCGTCCCAATCAGCAACGATGTCGGCCAGCTTGTTCTTCTTAGCTGGGGCGGCTTCCACCTTGGCAGGGGCTTTGCGAACTTCGGGTTCCTCTTCGGCCTCTACTTCAACAGCCTTGGCTTTCTTAGGCTTGGCGGCTTTGACTTCAGCAACAGCTTCTGCCTCGTCTTCGTCCATCATCTCACCCATAGGCTTAGCCGTTGGGCGCTTGCCTTCAATAGCCAACGGAGCAGGGGCAGTAACGCCATCCACAGCGGCAGGGGTAGAAGCTACGGCCTTCTCAGCATCCTTGGATGCGCCCTGTGACTGCACAATCTCGTACTCGTCATTGGTCAACCAACGCACAGGTGCGAAGATCAGCTTGGGTGACTCAGCCTTGGTGTCGAACTTCATGCGAGTCACGATGGCATCCAAGTTAACTGGAGGAGTCTGAGCCGCCATGAAGCGGGCGTATGCCTGCAGTGGGCGCTTGTCACCTTCTTCCTTACCGAAGATGGACGTAGCTGGCAGGGTTACCTGCAACACATCGCCTTCGGGGTTGTTAGCCAAGACAACAGCCAAGCGCTGTTGGTAACGGCAAGCACGGCTATTACCATTGCCAGACCCAGCGATGTTCTGTGGGCAAGCGGCACAGGTAGAAGCCTGTGGATTCCTCACGCCTGCATCGGGCTTTTCACCATCACCAGAGGTGCAGTCAGGGGGAGCCGCCACCGCATCCTTGTCGTAGGAGCCGGCGTAGAAGATACGGCTAACCTTGGGGGCAGCCTTGACCACGATCACATCCAAGTGGCGGTCTTCGATAGATGCCACTTCCTTACCGCCTGCAAGCAGACGGAACACGCCACCCTTGATGGAGACGCGCTTCATGCCGTTAGCGGTGGGAACACCACCAGCCAAGGCCAAAGTAGTTGCAGACAGAGCCGCGTTCTTAGCGAACGATGGCACATTTGAGGGGTTGAACATTGCAATATTGCTCATTTGATTTCCATTTAAGTTGGTTTACGTACAGAGATGTCATACTCAGAGGCTGAGTTGAGTCCGGGCGGTACGACCCCGGGGTTTTCTTCCAAGAACTGCTTCATGTTGGTCTGCGCAATGCGCTTCTCCAAAAGCTCGATGGCTTCGTGGGCTATGACGAACTTCTTGAATTCATCCCAGTCCTGTGTGGAGTAACGCGTCTTTACAGACAGCACAACAGTGCCCTCGGTAGTGCGTACAGATGTGACGCCAATCGCCTTCATCTGGTCTTTCATTGCGTTCTTGATTTCTTCCTGTTGCGCCTTGAGTATTTCGACTTGCGTGTCGTACTCTTGGGTCAGGTCGGCAATCTTGCTACGCAGTTTGCGGTAGATTTTTGCTAGTTTGTCTAGCGGTACTAAGTCTTCTGACACTTGCTTCTCCTGTTTAATTATTGTCTAAGGTTGGACAGTTTACACACATTTCAATCGCTTGCAACCCCCTTTCATGATTTAATTTCAGTCTCGAACATGTCGGTAAGAAGTAAGTTATCGCTAACTTTCCCTGCCAACGCACTAAACATCTTCCTCTCGATAGCGCTACCCTGAATGTGAATCACAGTAACTTTGTCTGAGTCCTGCCCTTTGCGGTCAGCACGGGCACAGCACTGGATGTACTGCTCCACGCTCATGAGTGGCCCATAGAACACCACAGTATCAGCGGCAGTCAGCGTAATGCCGTGCGCAGATGCCGCAGGTTGCATGACCAACACCCTAGGGTCAGCCTCAGTCTGGAAGCGATTGATCGTCTGCCCACGCTTGCTTGGCGTTACGTCCCCGTGGATGCACTCATTGACAATGCCCTTCTTGGTGAGGTAGTTGCTGATGGTGTCGATGGTGCTACGGAACAAAGCGAAGATGATGACCTTGCGATCAGTCTCCTCCAGTATCTCCTCCAGCACAGCCAACCGAGGCGCTGAGTCAAACTCAACGACTTCCTTGTCGTCTGTGTAGGCCGCACCACAACTGATCTGCAAGAGCTTGGACACACCGGCTGCAGCGTTAACTGCCGTGATGGTCTCGCCTGCGGCTTGCACCAGCATGCGCTCCTTGAGCATGTTGTAGTACTTGGCTTGCTGTGGGGTCAACTGCACCTCACGCGTCATGGTAATGACAGGCGGTAAGTCAAGGCACTGTGCTTTGGTGTAGCGTATCGCAGGCTGGAGAGCCTCATGCACCTTGTCCTTGGCATCATGCTTTGGCGCCCACTTGAACAGCGTTACCTTGTTCATCACCTTGTCTCGCCACGCAGTAAAGAACTTAGGCACACCATCAGGGTTGACCAACTTAGCCAAGCCGTACGCATCCACAGGTGACTGAGATGCCGGCGTTCCGGTCATCATCCACAGGTATGTGGTGGGCGTAAGGATTGAGTTAAGCGACTTCCATCTGCGTGTCGTGGGTGTCTTGTATGCGTTGGCCTCATCAACAATCACAAGGTCAAAGCGGCCATCATTAACGACTTCATTGGCTATCAGGTTCAAGCCTTCGTAGTTGGTAATGACGATCTCGTAGTCACGCTGGATCATCTCGATACGGCGACTAGCCTGAGCATGGTGCGCTATAACGGCAGAGCGATGAATGATGCTGTTGTTGATGTCACCCATCCATGCGCTGTGCATGATAGACAAAGGACACAGGATCAAAACCCTACGCACCTTCTTGAGCTTCATCAAGTAGTCAGCCGCCCAAAGAGCAGAGAGCGTCTTGCCAGTGCCGGGTTCGCTGAACACGAATGCCCTGCGATACATCGTCAAGAACGCCGCTGTCTCTATCTGGTGAGCCATGGGCGTGTAACGCCCCGGCCAGTCATAGCGCCTAGTGATAGGCGAGGGCACATCTTTCACACCTAGGTTACGCAAGACCCGCGCTTCATCAAGACCCCAGTACACAGCAACGTCATAGCCTCCGTCTGCACGAAGCATGGCTTTGCTCTTAGGGATGATTGAGTATTTGTGCGGGTTTCTTGTTCGTAAGATAAGTGCTCTGTCTTCTACAATTTCCATTGCTTCTCCGAGGATTATTTATTGTCTGCTCTGTTGGCAGATTTGCTACGCATACGCAAGTTACCTTTGGCTGACGTACCGCCTGAGCGCATGGGCTTGATGTGGTCTACATCTTTGCCGTCACCCTTGGTGGCTGCTCCCGTCTTCTCCATCATGCGACGAGCCTTAACGCGCTCTGCTCGCTTCTTGATCTGCTCGGGCGTGCCTTGGTAGTTAACGTACTCTGACCGATAGTTTCTTGTGGCCATGGTTGTTCCTAATGCTTAGGGTTGAACTCACAGCCAGTGACCTGACACCAGCCGCAAAGTGGGGTTTGATTGGGGTTCCATACATCGTTCTCGAAGCATGATTCCAGTCGCGCAGTACGCTCACGATACTTCCACCAGAAGGCTTCAGATTGATCGCGTGTCATCTGCATCTTGACCATATCATTTTTAACAATGAACAGCAACGCAGAGTTAACCTTACGTATGTGTGGGAAGTGTTGGAACACCATGAGCGACATCAATACAAGCTGATCCCTATCGGGGTACTTGTTGTTGCCGGTCTTCCAGTCTCCCACCCATGCCGTAAGGTTCTCATCGTCAACAATCAGAATGTCAGCGATGCCCCGCACCCAAACATCAGGTGCTTTCCAGTTAGTAGGCGTAAGGTCAGCGCGCAGCGCCATCTCATACTCTGCTAGCTTTCTTCCGGGCTTCTTGAGCATGGCGTCCACCACAGGCTGGAACTGCTCGTACTCAGGCGGTATGGGCTTTTGATCTCTGATGTAGTGTTCAATAGCTTCATGCACCTGATTGCCGTACCGCGTGGCCTCAGTCTCTTGGAAGGGGTACTTCTTCAAGACCTTGACCTCGTGATACCTGCGCTGGCAACCCTCAAAATCTTTGAGGCTGCTGTGTGACCATGCTGGTTTTTTCATTCGAACTTCGCTGTGTTAATGGCTTTGTTAAGCCGTGTTGCAAACGCGGATACAAACTTCTCGTCACGATACAAAGGGCTATCCATGTCATGCAGGATTGCATGCGTAAGCTCATGCCAAAAGGTATCGCCGACTTCGTGCTTTGTAAACGGCTTGCCTGTGTGGTTGCGTGTACCGATACGAATGTGTTGCGCGTCGTAATGCACACGCCCCATGTAAGTCTTATCGATCATAGCCTCAATGACTTCCACGCTATACCACCGCCTACCTACTCTTATTTTTGTTGGTAACTTCAATACTGCTTCTCCTAGTTTTTTGCTAACCCATAACGACGATGCGCGCCACCGTCAGCGGACAATGGTATGCCTTGCATATAGCTTGGCTCCATAGTCATCTGCGCCAAGACCCAAGTCTTAGCTTCCTCTACCTCAGCATCAGGTACAACAGCGATCAATTCGTCGTGCACTGTGCCTGCTATGAAGTATCTTTTGGACACCCGTAGCATTCCGTCAGTCATCACAATACGCGCCAGCGCTTGCGTGACATTGTTCGTTACCTTGCCTGCATACAACTTGGTTGCATCGGCGCCGTAAACCCACTGGTCTCTACCCTTCTCATCCTTCTCTCGTCTCAGATCGGGGTAGTGCAAGCTCATTCCATTGGGTAATTCTATACGACCTTTCTTAAAGGTCAAGCATTTATATGTGTGCTCTTTGCCGTGGTACAGCGCCGAGTCAATCATCGTTTCGCACAACTGCCAAAAGCCCACAACAGGGTACGCTGTAGCTCTGTAGATATCAATGATGCGCTTGGACGCAACGGCGTGCATGGCTAACTCATACAGGCTACATGTGTGCGGGATATCCCTAAGCTTGGCTTCGGTGTCTTGCCAACTCAGGAACTCAATCGCCTTCTTCTTGCTTACACCAAGTTGCCGCGCAAAATCTGCTTCGTAGCGTACAGGCGGTGCGCCTAGGAACCCCGTAGTAAGTTGAGACGCAAAGGATGCCCAACCAAGCCCGTAGCCACAGCCAAGTAAAGCCGATTTGGCTGATTGGCGTAGGTCAGGGTGACTCTCTTTTGTGAGGTTCGGTATGTTGAACATCTGCGCACCGAACGCGGCGTAAGGGTCACCTCCAGCACGGAAGATATCGAGCATGCCTGTGTAGTCCGAAAGCCACGCAAGAACTCGCGGCTCAATCTGCGAGAGATCCCCGACAACGAGTTGGTAGCCATCGGGAGCCATAATCGCTTTGCGTAGGAACGAACCTCGCTTGAGGTTTTGCATGTTGATGGCCGAGCCTTTGCTTGCTGTCCACCGGCCAGTCTGCGCCCCGTAGTAGGAGAGAGGTACTGGTAAGGCGCCACGTTTACTAATGTCGAGGAATCTCTGAGCCCTTGTGCGCTCGGTGGTCGACTTAACCCGAAGACGCGCTTCACAAAGTAGGGCAACGTCTTCACGTTCACCGTTAAGGAGCGCTTGAAATAGGGCATCGTTTTTAGCGAGGGCAAGCGTTTCTTTGCCGGTCGTCTTACTTGTCTTGGTTGGCGGAACCACATCGAGTTTCTCAAGTAGTGCAGCAAACTGCGGGTTCGATGCCAGCGCAGTCTCTTCCACGCCGAGCTTTTGTAATAGGGCTTCACGTTTTTCCTTTTCATCTAGTATGGCGTCAGTCAGCATGTTGGGGTCAAGCTGCAAGCACGCACGGGTGTACATCTTCAGCGTCATGTCGATGAGGCGTAGCTCCTTGGGTGGGTATCCTTCGACCAAGCGCTCAAAGATTCTTTCGCATAGATATACGTCGTGTTTGCAATAGTCCGATAGCTCAGATTCCAAGACCTCGTCCAACTCGGCCACACCATTGGTGCTGTGTACGGCTGCCCCTTTTTCGGGAAGATCAAAATCTCTTGCAAGTTTGGCGAGACTGTTGCCAACCTCAACGCCTCTGAGAGCGCGCGCCATTGATAGGGTGTCGAAGATGAAGGCGGGGTGTACGCCGTAGACCCATTCCATAATTGATACATCGAACTGTGCGTTGTGCGCAAGCACTGCGGTTCGTCCCCAGTCAATTCCAGAAAAGTACTCACGTAGTCTGTCACCTCTAACCCAAGTAGTTGGGCTGTCAGATCCGTACTCATGAACGCAGCATCCAAACGCGTGAAATAAGTCATGGCGTATGTACTCCTCAGTTGTCATCTTGGTGAGCGTGTAACCTTCCTTGGTGTCCCAGTAGGTTTCAAAGTCGATCGTGATGATTTGTTTATAGGGTGCTGACATTTTTCTCCTTGTAGTCATCAACTGCAGTGCAACCACGCTCCATACACGCGGGGTCAAGGTCGGGGATATGCTTATCAATTACGTCAGCTATCTTGGTACGCAACAGGGCGCTGGCATGGAACAGCACAGCGATGTTCATCAACTCATCAACAAGTTCTTTGGATTGTGAGTACTTCATGTGTTCTTCTCCTTGAGTTTGGCTTCAATGACTCGGACATACCGAATCACATATTCGTTTGATACGTTGCCATCATTAAGACCAAATGCAAAGCCATCGTCAATCGCGCCTTCAATCTCCTCATCCGTCAACCCAACCCATGTGCGCTGTGGTGGGTACACATAAGGCTGTCCCTCGATGCCTCGCAGTATCTGCTTACCAAGGTTGCTGCTTTTCTCCACCTCGTTAAAGGCTTCGTCTTCTTCCGGTGTCCAATCGGTCATGTGTTTTCCTCCTAGTTAAAGTTCTCTTTGGGTGGTGCGTCTAGGACGTTTAGAAAGCCGAAAAAATCGTTTGCCGCCAACATGAGTTGCGACGCCTCCATCTCATTACAGTTTAGGGTAACGACTCCTGCTAGCGCATCTTCAGCGCGTCCTATTATGACCACGCCTTGCGCGTTACCATCCCCGTAGCACATCACCAGCTTGTGGATCAGTAGCTTGAAGTGCGCTTGCTCTTCATCGGACATAGCCGTCACCCTGCGGTGCAGTTCTGCCTCAGACATTGAGCCGTCAAAGTCCGCGTAATTCATCTCGTTTCTCCTTCAGTAGTAGTTCTAGGTCTGGTATGTTGTGCTCACGGGCAATGAACACCGTGCCGCCTGCATTGAGGATAGCGTTAAGCTCTCTGTCCTGTAGCGCAGTGGTCTGCCCCTTGCCAGCCTTGCACTCGATGGCGATGAAGTGCCCATCCATACAACCAACGATGTCAGGTATCCCTGCACGGCCGAAGCCGTTAGCAGGGGGCATGAAGTGGTATATGCCTAGCTTGTCAAGCAACAGCCGTACCGCCTTCTTTACTTTCCACTCAGGTGTTTCTGCCATTGCGATCTCCTTCCAGTGTTTTCTGGTTTCGGGCAGTTCTCAGGTACGTCAACGACGACCCAAATTGCCGCCAATGTATTGCGAAAGGTTGCTTTCTCCCACCGATCGATGTACACACCAAACACACCCTCCAATGATTTGTTGACAGAGCGAACGTCTATGCCAGTGAACTTGGCTATGTCGCTTGACTTCAAACCATCGGGGTGTCGCTTGAGCAGTTCACGAATGATGTTGTGATTACTCTTCACGTTTTCATGTCCCTGACATACGTAGCAAAGCTATGGGCTGTGTCACCAAAGGCAATGCGCATGGCATCGAACTCTAGCGCCACCTCTTCAAGCACAGCGTTGCGTATCACAGGGTCAATCTTCATTTGCACTTTGGGTATGCCAAAGATACTGTCGAAGTCTTCTTTGTTGAACAGTGTGTCACTCATACTCTTACCTCAGCCCTTTCAATATCACGAGTTTTAAGTTCATTGTCCAGTTGCACAATCAGATCAGCGATGTCTGAATCAATCAGGTGCAGCTTCTTAGTCCAACGTGCAATGGTCAGTTGGATGTCGTGCAGAAACTCCTCCTTCATATCAGCATCACCCATCACATGGGCAACCATGCGGTAGCCACCACCAGACTCACGATCAGATGGCAAGCTGATGAATGCGCGGACTTGCGTAGGGGTACTGTCCAACACAACAATCTTACACTTCTGAATCAGTGATCTGGCCTGCTCTCTGCGGTACTGCTTAGCCGCTTCGCTGTCGTCCCATTCAAAATGGCGGTGCAAGATGTTGTCTTCATCTTTAGCCGCCTCAAGTACGTGATCGATCATCAGCACGCCGTTATGCTGGCGTGCCATGTCTTCTAAATACTTGCGCTCTTCATTCATGATTTCTCCTTGTTAAAAATAAAATGCCTGCATTGCCCTGCCACGCCATGTCTAATCGAGCCATGCCTGCCTTACCTTGCTGTACCACGCCACGCCTGACTGCGCCTCGCCTCGCCTAGCCTGCCTTGCTATACCTGTCCAGACCCAACCGGATCGAACCTTGCCTCGCCTAGCCTTGCCTGCCGTACCTCGCCCATCCCTGCCTCACGTCGCCTTTCCGCGCCTAGCCTGCCGTGCTAAACCACACCTTACCAAGCCGAGCCTGACCGCGCCGATCAGCGCCTATCCATGCCTGCCTAACCACGCCAGACCATGCCCATCCAGTCCTCGCCTCGCCGTGCCGTGCCATGCCTGCCTTGCCGAGCCAAACCGGTCGCTACCAAGCCCCGCCATAACGAGCCGTGCCTGCCTTACCTTGCCAAACCGGGCCTAACCGCGCCCCGCCCTACGACGCCACGCCATGCCAAGCCTGCCGTGCCATACCGAACCAAGCTCCGCCACACCGCGCCTCACCAAGACACTCCGCGCCTGCCATGCCAAACCGGGCCCGACCGCTCCTAGCCAATCCCGGCCACGCCTGCCGTGCTCAGCCACACCATACCGCGCCAAGCCAAGCCGTAACGAACCGCTACGCACCTAGCCTGCCGCAGTGTTCAGCTTACTGGATACTGAACTTGGCTCTAATAGCCTCAATGTCATCGGTCTTCACAACTTGGAACAAACCGAACCCACAGCCGGCGCTAGCCTTACTGTCGGGTCTGCCTGCTCCAATTCCTACTTGTAAGCCACAACGACTCACAAGGTTGACCACATCAATGGTCTTGAACTGATCCATGTCAAAGCGTACACGAAGCTTTGCCGCCCAATCTTTATACATCGGACGCGAGCGTACATCTACTACGCCCGTTGCATTTCTTGTGTGCGCTGTATACACATCACTCTTGCCGTAGATACGCACCAGAGGCACGCCATCTTGCTTGTCCCAACCATCTGCTTCCACAAATGTCGAGAGCTTTGCAAGCGTCATCTTAAACCCAACCAAGCGACAGGCTGAGATCATGGCGGCACGAAACGCGGCGGCGTTCACACCCTCCCACTCTTCAAGACTGCGGTATCTTGCGTCTTCTGCTTCTCTGTCGTAGTCACGGGCTTCACGCACCTTCTTGCTCTTGGCGGACGGCCCCTCCTGCATCTTAGCCATCAGTTCAGCTTTCTTGCTGAAGCGCTCAACTACTAGCGGTGCAATGCCTTGAAGGTACAAGTCTACAGTCGCAAACTTGGGCGGTGAAATTACGTACGTTGTTTCTTGTTGTGTATTCTTGGTAGCCATTTTGTTTTCTCCTTGGGTTTATAAAATTTAGTTGCCAAACATCTGCTTGAGGTGACGGTACAAATCATGCGCCTGATACACAGTCATGTCCTTCAAAATATCTTCGGGTGACTTCACACGTACAAGAGAGATCACTCGTTTAGGCGTATGCCCGCCCATAGCGTAAGCGGCCGCATCAAGCGCATCTTGGCTAGGCACAGGCATATTCTCCAGCTTCTCACGTAGCAACGCACCGATACCGGTCACGGCTTTCTTCTCGTACTTGCGCTTGGGTGGTGCTATTGGGGCTTCCAGCTTCTTGAGTGCTTTGAGCGATTTGATTGGGCGGTACTCGGCTATGTCTGCGTAGTACAGGTTGTTGGTTTCGTGGATCATCTTATTGCGTCTCATCTGTGCTATTAAACTTGATGTTGACCCGCCCGCAAAGCCCTGATGCTCGAGAGCTTCTATGATCTCCTTACGTGTGGAGCCGGGGTTGTTTTTGATGTAATCGAAAGTTACACGAGAGATGTTATTGGTGATGTTAAAAGTTTTTTTCATGGGAATTCCCTGAGAAGGTGTTGGTACAGAGTTGTTGATAGTAGTGTTGATAGTAGGAGTCTGAGGAGAAATCTCCCCATCGTCATCCCACTCCTGTAAGGTGCGGGTTAGTGCGGTTTTGAGTGCGGTTTGCATGTCAGGCATTTGAGGTTCCTCCTGTAAGTAGCATGACGATAACGATGAAAGCAATGAGTCCGATGGACTGTATGGTGGTGAGTAGTAGATCATCCATCCCCTGCTTGTCGCCAAGCAGAACGCCCTGTATCCAGTCGGACTCAGGGGTAGATTCAGGGGGTGGTGGGGTATAGGTCAGGCCGATCTTGACCTTACCCGTGTCGTAGGGTGGGTTGTTCATTATTTTCTCCTTGAGTGAATATTATTTGTCCAAGAGTAGACAGTTGTCAATAGGGTCTCCAATAAAAAAGATCCGTAAGTAGCACCATTACTGCAACTAAAAGTATTACTCTTTCTAGTTTTTCCCATGGTGTCATCATTCTGATTCTCCTTCTGTTAGTGATATCCCTAATCTATCCATCACATCGAGCAGTAGCGTGTGCACGTCCTCGATGTGGCCTACCCTGTACTCGGCAGGGTTCTCAAGGTAGTCCCGCAGGTCTGCCTCGATACAGCGCAGGTGTAGCGCAACGCTGTCTTTAACTTTCATTGTCTTTCTCCTAGGTTAAGGTGTACCCACTCGGTCATGCTTGCATCGACACACTCGATGGCGTGTATCTCGTGGTCGTTGAAGGTGTACACCTCCGTCTCTGGGTCGCACTGCTGCAAGTACCCAATCAGTTCTTTAACTTTCATCTTCTTCCTCCTTTACTTCATCTACATAAGCGGGATTGCTCGTTGTATGCCTGTACAGCATTGCTTCCTTGAGTGCGTCATGCACGTTGTCGAACACGCCAAGCAGCGTGTCGTTGTGGTTACGTACTTCAAACTTCATTTCATTCCTCCATTAAAAATATGCCCTTGTCTACACAAGAGGCGAACAGGTTGTGGTCAGGCACATTCTTGAACCCCGTGAACCCATGCAGTTGGAGGTGTCGGTACACTTCCTTCTGTTCCTCAAGCGTCTGGTCAAAGAACCAGTCCACCTCGTAGTCAACACAGGCGTTTACCATCTGCGTCTTAGTCATTGCAGTCATTTGCTTTCTCCTTCGATTAACTCTGCGTCATATACCTCACCATCACCGATGCGTGCCTTGGTAATATCAAACTCATACAGCGCTCGGTTCTCAGCATCGGCACGGCTGTCGGCTTCGATCTCTACTGTCTGCCAGTAGGACATAACTATTTGTACTCGGTACTTCATCTTCTCTCTCCTTTGGTTACGTTTAAAAACATATCGAGCATCAGGGCGTGTAGCAAACCATTGGCTCAGCCCCCCGTGGTCATCTTGCATCAAGGGTGGTGGATCCCATCCTGTCTTTCTCATAGCGCTCTCCTTAAAAATGCGGGGGCGAACCCCCGCTACACATCAAGTCAGCAGTGCAGGCAATACTGGCTTGAACGACACAGGCTTGCGTACATCCCATTGCAGGTAGTAGCAGATGACCTCGGCAATGCTAGTCGCAGCATGGTACGACTTGGTGGCGGCACTGATGACACCAGACGCATCACCCTCCATCAACATATCGTAGATCATCTGATCGGGTACGCACAAGTCGACACGATGTGTGTAGCTCAGAGGCGAAGCCTCGAAAGCGTGCAGTAGCGTAGTGATTGTGTACGCAGGCATCTCACTGAGCCAGATCTCTACAGTCTCGATATCGCACTCAGTCAAAGCCATGGCAAGATCATCAACGTCAGGGCGAACGAAACCATCCTCGTCATCTGGAAAGTCGTACGCTGTCTCGTCGTAGTTGGCGCTGTGTGCGCTGACACTGCGGGGATAGACGCCGAAGCTTGCGTTGTAGTCGTACATCTCGTCGTACTCGTCGTCCATGTAGCTGCCGTACGAGCTTTTGTAGCTGTATGACTTGAGTGCCGTCGTGCTTTTGTAGCTGGGTATAAGACGGGATGGAGTCCAAGCGTACGTGTTGCTGAACCACATATCGTCGTGCTCGATGCCCTGATCGAAGTTGACGTGCTGCATACGACCCTCGCCATTCATGAACACGAAACGATTGTTGCCAATGAACTCCTCCATCATAGCCACGAAGCCCGCATCGTAGACAAGCTCAGGTGACGCAGACACAGCGGTATGCAAGTAGTCATTGATGAAGTGCCACGTATCTGACTTGTTCTTGTCAGCAGCATTTCCTGTATGCAGTACGCCGTTGTGCATCATGGCAATGAAGCCAGGAATCACATCATATGGATGGCAGTTGAGCATATCGGTCTTGCCGTGTGTAGTCCAGCGGAAGTGAATAGCAATCTCACGATCATCTTGAGGCAGGCGCTGAATGAATGCAGTAGCATCGCCAAGATTCTTGGGCAAAGTCTTGGTGACCTTGAGACCCTTGGCTGAGCCATACATGAAGCCAATGCCGTCAGGGTTGGCTGTGAAGATGTCGCTCAGTAGCCCGTGTGTATCGAGCAAGGTTGAACGAACTTTGGAAGACTGACCAGTAATAATGAGACACATAATAAAACTCCTTGATGTAAAAGAATGGGGAGAAAACTCCCCGTTTGGTTGTTGTTGAATTAAGCAGGCTGATGCTCAGACACTACATACGAGCAATGAGACATCGTGTCGGCAAATGACTCGTTCATGATCACCCACAGATCGTCGACACGCATATACACGACATCACCGCTGTTGATGGTGTCCATATCGCCGTATGGGAAGAACGCATACTCAGAGCCTGAGTACAGAGCGAAGCGGAAGTACAGATCGTTACGCCTTGCCCATGTCCTGATGTGCTCAGCCTCGATGTCGTAGGGTATTTGCATCGGGTAGTCATGCTCATGCCTGAACTCCGTATACTCGGGTTGCCATGGGGTAGATGGCACAGGAGGCACAGCGTCAGAGCAAGTGTCCTGCGCTGGTGCAATGACTGTCGGTGTGGATGTATGTACTTGACGTACGCCATACCACTTGACTAGCGCAGGGTACTGACCCGCCACAGTCTTGAGCCACTTGACGAACGATGTGCCGTTGAGATCACGCCACGATGCGACACGGCAGAACATGACAGACGCATGAGTGAACTCGATCTGTGCAAGCAGACGTTCCTTCTTGAGCGAAGCACGGAAGATGCGTAGCTCGACTGTGTTGTACTTGCCGTTGTAGCTGTTGTCCATGCTAAGACCAAGACGCTGTGCCTCACGACCACCGAGGTTGCACATGTTGACCATGCGATAGCGCTCACCAGACTTGCCCTTGACAGCCTTCTTGGGGTTGGTAAGGATGGACTGATGCTCTGCTGCACAGTAGCTACGTGCTTGGTCATCGACAGATGGATGACGACCTGCAATCTTGCGAATGAAGTCAACGTTGCCATTGCTGTTGATGAACATCAAGAACTTGCCAAGCGTCAACTGCGTGAAGGCACGAGAGTCAATGTGTACATGCATACCGCACTTGCCTGTGTTCCATGCACGATAGGCAGGGTCGATCTCCCACGTCTTGAACTTCTCGATGTGAGTAGCCAAGCCATGCGGAGAAGTCACAACCTCGAAGCCATTTGAGGGTAGCGAGCCGTCACTCTTGATGATGCAGTATGAGGAACCAAGACGGCTACGCACAGACTCAGCGGCTGAATCAGCGTAGCTCTCACCCGATGTCATCTCAAGTTCGATGCCCATGGTGAACTCACCGAAGTGAGACGACTTGATACCCGACTCATTGCCAAGCACATTAAGGACATTGGTAGAGTACGACATGATCGGCTGATCGCTGTCGTCTTCATCATCCTCGTTGTCGTCATCGCTGTCACGATCGTACGTGTAGTACGCATCACGAACCTCAGAGTAGAACGCATCGTCACGAGGCCAGTACTCACCATTGTCCTCGCAGTACACAGCGTCATCATCGAAGCACGACTCACACCACGTATCGTTACGCACATCGTGCGTATTGTGCTGGTCTTCATAGTGACCGCAGTCGCAATGCACAATGCCTAGATCCATATCACTAACAGCCTCAAACGCATTCTCAATATGACCAGTGGAATCGCTGTAACGACTCGACAAGTCATAGAACGCAGTGCTTAGCTGGTCATCGGTAACGGACTCATCACCCGCCTTGGCACGAGCAACGAGATGACCGAAGTGTTGGAACGAACTACGCACAAGCCCGAACACATCTGGGTTGTAGCAGTGAGTGCCCTTGAACTCAGCGTGAGGGCTGGGAGTGTGAACCCCATACGCACTAGGATCATGCTTGCGTGCAAAAGCATCAACGGCAAAATCAATACGATTAGCTATCGTGCCACGCATAAGCCGAGGCATATCCGACAAGCTGTTGGGTGTCAGAAGCCTGCGCATCATCTGATGTATGTCGTAACGATCGCGAGTGTCATCACAAGCCTGCTTGTACGTAACCATATGAGGCGCAAACAGAGCATCCTCACCTCTGACACGATAGCGTGAGGTACGAGTCCACAGCGCAAGGTTGTCGTTGGTAAGCAGATCAAGCGGTGACTTGAAGGCTGCTTGGATAGGATCAGATACTGTTAGACGTCTGCGAGACCCGTTGTATACCATGTACCGATTGTTAAGGGACACGATAAACATTGTGAAGACTGCGGAGTCGATGAAGTCTTCGATATCGAACTTAGTGAATTGAAACATATGTTTCTCCTTGATGTATAAAAAATGGGGAGAAATCTCCCCGACTAACTAACACGCCTGTTGCTCAGGCTAGCGATACCTCCATGTGATCTATTACATCGTACGAATCCACCTCGAATGTGCGATGCTCACCTTCGATTGGGTCACCAGCGTTGAACACGTAGAACGTGTCGTGGTATTTCTTCAGCACCTCGTCACGCATCGAGTCGGACAACTCAACTGGCATGACTAAAGCGGTAGCCGAGAACGGATTACCGAATGGGACTTTGTATCTCCCGTGTATACGGATACGGATTACTCTCATTTGATTTCTCCTTCTGGTTGATAATCTTCGCAACGATCTGCTACTGTCCGTAGATGGGCGTCCATCGCTTGGTTTTCCTTTCTGTTCATAGACACGCCGTTGTTTAGTTGACCTTTAAAACACGCAAGCCCCACATTCCAACTGCCTGTGTGCCTTGAGTGTTCGCAGTTCCTACATGATTTCATTCGCTTTCTCCTAGCTTGTTAATGATTGAATCTAAATACTCAAACACATCGTCGTATACGTCCATAAGTACATACAACGAGCGATCCGTGCGTGACTGCTCATTTAGATTCTTAATGAGAGCCTGCGTTTTCTTCAGTAAAAGAATTGCCTCCTGTTTCTCTTGTAATGTCATTACTTACTCCTGTTGTTGATCGCCTCCAATGCCTCGTCAGCACAGGCACGCCAAGCGGCTTCGCTTATGAAGCCCTCATTCGCCCAAGCTGGTGACACCTTGGTTTGTTCTGCGTACTTAGCGATAGCCTCGATGATGAACACCTGCATGAGTACGCCTTGCTTACTGAATGACATAAGGTCACCAATAAGTTGTGCGTTTGTTTTGTGTTTGACTTTGCTCATCTGCTTTCTCCTTAGATAAAATAGTTGGCAGGGTTCTGCGTACGCAGGTCATCCATCTCGGACAGATACTCCTCGATGTTGGCTTGCAGATCAGGCGGGAGGTGAGGCGTCAAGTCCTCGACTTGCCCATCGTTCCATGTGGCGATGAGCTTCACATCCACGATGGCGTGGGTGAACTTGCTGTGTGGTTCTCTTTTCATTTTGATTCTCCTTGATTGGGCAGGTTGCGGATGGTGCTCGGCGTAGCCCACACGCCGAACAGTTCGGGGAGAAATCTCCCCAAAGAGTTGTTGACAGTAGTGTTGATAGTAAGAGTCAGCCCCCCTCCATATTTAGTTTTGTCCATGTAGCAGGTACAGCTTCGTTCTTATCGAGTGCCTCAATAATCTTGATGGCTCTGCGTATCTGCGTCAGCTTGTCTATGCGTGCGTCTGTTGGGTTGATGTGTATTTGTTTTTCTAGGGTCTCCATCTCCTTCCTTGTCTTGGTCAATAATCTCACCTTGGCTGTCTCGTGCTGATGGGGCAGCATCGTGCGTTGGAAGGGTATCTTGCGCTTGCCCCTTGGTACGACAGGCACGGCATCGAACAGTAATGTGATCTTGTCCTTGACCCGTGCGGGTATCCAATCAGTCCAATGCTCGCCGTCATTGGGCAGTCCCTTGTCACGGGCTATCTGTATGGGTGTGTGATCGAGTGCCTTCGATGGGGCATCGAGCATGGCTACGAGCTTCTCCATGATGCGTATGTATTCGCTGAACGCTAGCTGGCGCTGTTCTTGGGGAGAAATCTCCCCGCCGTATCTCATGCCCACACGGGCGTTGTTGATCTCGTAGCGCAGGGGTTGCAGCACCTTGTCCCATTCCGCCTTGCGCTGAGTGCGTGTGATCTTGGCTACACGCAGGGATTCCTTGAGGTCGGCCACCTCTGCCTTGATGCGTTCGATCTCGGCTGGGTGTAGCTTGCGCTCGGTTAAGCGGTTGTGTAGCTCATTGGCTGAGAGTTTGAGGTATGTTTCATACATGAGATTATTGACTCCAAAATTGAGGGTCGGCCAAATGTCCGACACTACAGGGCTGTGACTAAGATGCGTGTAGGTTCTGATGACGCACCAGTGCTAGCTTAGCACGAAAAGTGTCCGATGTATCTATCTTATTTCTGAACGGCTATAGCCAAACAAAAAAAGAAAGTCTTTGAGCAAAGGAAAATGCTCACCCCCTGATACATACATCTCTATATATAAATATATATTAAATAGATAGATAGATAGGACAGTTTTTGCGGAACGCTAGCGTGGATGCGGGTTGCGGGGTTACACGCATCTTAGTTCACGGGTTGTAGTGTTGGACATTTGGCCGTGTCTTGTTTTTTGCCTAAATAATCTTCATTATTGATGGCTTTGGGGAGATTTCTCCCCAAATGGTAGGTCGAGTTGGTGCATCCCGTTACGCCACGCCTCGTATTCCTGCTGTGTGTTGAACACAAGACCACGCAGATGTAGCGCACCCTTGCGGAATACATGAACCTGATTCTGTGAGCCATAGCTGATGGTCTGCATATGGTAGTCACGCCCTCTGATGGTGATGATGCCCACCTCCTTGGTGATGGGCTGTATGAGATTACGCATGATTAGTCCTCAGATGAGTTGATGAAAAAGAAAACACCAGCGATGGTGTAGCCTGCAAACACGAGTAGTGCTTGGCGTAGGTAATGCCCGTCTGTGTCGAAGCCAGCGCCTAGGGCTACGCAAGAACAGATGGTCAAACAGCAGATGAGAAACTTGTTGTCGGTCATGGTGGACTCCTTAGTCGTATGATTTGAGGTGAGGGAATTCTTCACGCAAGTCTTTGAGTTGCACGCCTAGGGCTTTCGCCCATGACTTGCGCTTGCGTTGGAAGCACATGAGTTGCACGTCACGAAGACGAATGTAGTAGTTGAATATGTCACGAGTTGGCATGATGGTTTCCTTTCAACGAATGATGATTGACATGGGGCGATTGTTACGACACGCCTCACGATAGGCGTGGAACATGACCTGTTTGATGAGGTTGAGATTTCTTTTGCTCATGATTTTCTCCTTGAGAGTTGTTGTATGGGCAGGCTTGCCCCGTAAGCACAGCACGCTATGCTTACAGAAAGTCCTGTCGGGGAGAAATCTCCCCAAAGTATTAGCAGTTCTTGTATTGCTGAACCATGTCGTTGCCTGACCACATCTCCACATGAAGGAAGGTTTTGGTGAGGGCGTGGAACAACGTGTGTGCATCTACTTGCGATGCTGTTTTGTATTCGTGGTTGTAGCCTTGGTTGCGAACGATGATTGCGTACATGGTGATCTCCTTAGATGAATGAAATGTTGTCGAATGTGCTGTCGCTTGGGGGTGCAACGCAATGATCTTTGGGCATTGGCATTGGCTCGTAACGAACTGCGCCTGTGACACGAACGCACCACAAGGTGTTGGCTGAGCCTGTGTTGAAGCTCGCATCGTAGAACTCAATGGGGGTGAAAGGTGCAGATAATTGCATGGTGATCTCCTAGGTTGGACAAGATTTGAAACAGCGGGCAAGCATCACGCTTGCACCGCCTGAAGGAATCGGGGAGAAATCTCCCCAGATTATTTACCGAAAGAAATAGATGCCTTGACTTGTGCGATCAACTCATCGAACTGTTCCTTGGTCAACCCTGCATCAATAATCTCGGTGACGATGTTGCTCACAAGACCTTTGGGCAAAGCCACAGCAGGCTTCTTGCCGTCAGATGCCTCGGGGCGACTAATGTGAAAGGCAAACTTCTTACCACCTGCATTGACCGCCTTCTCCTCATCTGCGGTGCGTTTCTCCCGAGTCTTGTTGCAAATAATCTCGGCTTGCTTGTACGTGAACTCTTTCTCATCCGTAGACAAGCGACCGATCACATAGTTCAACACGAAGTCATACTTCCACTCGCCTTGCTTCTCCTTGTCGAGCTTCAGGTATTCCTTGTGCCATGCAAGGCTCGCCTCTAGTGTGATGCGATCAGTTGCACCCACACCTCTAGCGAACTGTTGATACGTAACTACTACTGGTTTTGCTTTAGTCATGGTTATCTCCTTGATAGACTAAGTTGAATGTCGGGGAGAAATCTCCCCGAATCGGCTAGGACTTCCTAACCGATACCTCTATGTTACGAATGGGGGTCATTTTGTGGCTGTATCGGCTCTCTGAGGGGGCGTTTTTGGCGTGGCGTTGACCCCACCCTACCCCCACCAACCCTATTTGAGGTCGCCGTCACAGTCCTATATAAACACTGTTCCATAACCGCAAATCAGATTTTCAAAAAACAGGATCGAAATACCCACATTACGATCCCCACCCCCTAAAAATTTTAAAAAATTCCCAAGAAGCAATGTCAAACGTTGGACAACACTATATAAAAAAATGCCCCGACCTTGCGAGCCGGGGCAAAAGATGGCAACTGAACCATCAAGGAGAAGCAATGACTTGCGCCATCACCGAAAAGAAGTGTACACTAACACCAACGAGGCAACAAGTGCGACGCCAGCACTAACCCTACGCAATGCTTGAACATCTGATTAACGGCGAGTTTGAACCGGACGTGGTCGCAACGACCATGGCTACGCCATTGCCTTTCGCGCAAGCCGCGCCAGCAGATATCATTGACGCGCAAGTACAGACAGCGCAGTGGCTCAAAGACTTGGGGTTAGACGACGAAGAGGTAGAGTCCAAGGCAGACGCTCAGGCGGCAAGAAGTTCTTTTGCTTCCCTAGTCACCGGCCAGCCACCCCAGAACACACAGCAAGCGCTAGCTAACATCAAGGCTCCTGCTGCAGTGCAGCATTTAGTTGGGATGCTGACAGCCTACGATTGGGCGTTTGTCGAGCAGGCCAAGGAACTGCGGGGCTACGCAGTGGCTCAGATCCTAGAAGAAGTCAAACACCCAGACGCACGCATCAGGCTTAAAGCCTTGGACATGCTCGGTAAGGTCACCGAGGTGGCGCTGTTTACTGAGCGGGTTGAGGTCAAGAAGACCCAGATGTCGGATGTGGAGCTTGAGACACGCATTAAAGAGAAGCTCAACAGGTTCATGGGTGTGATTGACGTTGTTGATGTGGCAGAAGACCAACCAGATGAAGCCTGAGAACTTCACCACCCTGAGTAAACTTGAGCTAGAGGCTATGGCCAAAGCTTTGCCGCACATGAGCGTCAAAGAAAAGATGGAGTTGTTTGAAGACTTGGAGCTTCGGGAGTCCCGCGCCAGACTACAGGCGGCTAAAACAAACATGTTGGGGTTCGCTACTGCCGTATATCCGGGCTTTAAGATCGGCCCACACCACAAGAAGCTAGCCAAAATCTTTACAGATGTGGTCGAGGGCAGGAAAAAGCGCGTGATTATCAACATCGCGCCCCGTATGGGTAAGTCTGAGTTCTCGTCCTACCTGTTCCCTGCGTATTTTTTGGGCAAATATCCCGAGAAGAAGATCATCATGGGCACGCACACTGCGGGTTTGTCGGAAGATTTTGGTCGGCGCATCAGGAATTTGATTGATTCAGATGAATACAGAGAAGTTTTCCCCAACACTATGGTGGCAGACGATCAAAAAGCTGCCGGTAAGTGGTCTACAAGCGCTGGCGGTCAGTACTATGCTGCTGGTGTCGGGGGCGCTCTTGCTGGTCGTGGTGCTGATCTGTTCGTTATTGACGATCCTCACTCGGAGCAGGACGTAAAGTCTAACTCTAGACTTGCCTTTGATACAGCTTGGTCTTGGTTCCAGACGGGCCCACTGCAGCGTCTGATGCCGGGTGGTGGGATTATCATTGTGATGACCCGTTGGTCGCTCCTAGACCTGACTGGGCGCCTGATTGACTACCAGACTAAGAACCCAGAGGCGGTTCCATGGGAGATTGTGGAGTTGCCGGCCATTTTGAACGAGGACGAAGAAGACGAGAAGTCCCTATGGCCTGAGCAGTGGTCACTTGAGGCGCTGAAATCGACAAAAGCCAGCATTGACCCGCGTTATTGGAACGCGCAGTACATGCAGCAGCCCACATCCGAGAACTCGGCCATTGTTTCACGCAAGATGTGGCGTATCTGGGAGCCGGAAGACCCACCAAGGTGTGAATACATCATCCAGTCTTGGGATACGGCGTTTGAGACCAAGAATAACTCCGACTATTCAGCCTGCACAACGTGGGGCATCTTCTACAACGAGGAAGAAAATGACTCCCCCCAGCTTATCCTTCTGGATGCGTTTAAAGATCGCATGGCTTTCCCTGAACTTAAGGTGGTGGCGCTTAAAAACTACAAAGAGTGGGAACCTGATGCGTTTATTGTGGAGAAGAAGGCCGCTGGTGCGCCATTGATCCAAGAACTCAGGGCGTTGGGCATACCTGTGCAGGAGTTCAGCCCGTCCCGTGGCAACGACAAGATGGTGCGCGTCAACGCTGTTGCAGATTTATTCAGTTCAGGTAAAGTCTGGGCACCCGACACACGCTGGGCACGGGAAGTGATTGAAGAGATGGCCGCGTTCCCAGTTGGGGAGCACGACGACTACGTGGATACGACAACACAGGCGCTGCTACGCTTTAGGCAAGGCGGCTTTATCAGTTTAGATACGGACGAGAAAGATGACCTCACTCTCTTTCACCGTAAAAAATACGAATACTACTAGGAACACACATGGCAACGAACATCGACAAAGCGCTGTACCAACAACCCGTAGGCATTGACGCGCTGGGTGAGCAAGAGTCCCCCCTTGAGATCGAGATCGTTGATCCCGAAGAAGTCACCATTGGTATGGATGGCGTGGAGATCACTATCACGCCCGGAGAAGATGACGGCGAAGAAGGCTTCAGTGATAACTTGGCTGAGTACATAAAAGACGGTGCGTTGCAGTCGCTTGCAGGTGACTTGGTGTCTGACATTGACAACGACAAGAATGGCCGCAAGGATTGGGAGAAGACGTACGTTGATGGTCTCAAACTTTTGGGCTTGCAGATCGAGGAGCGCACAGAACCTTGGAACGGCGCATGCGGTGTGTTCCACCCCATGATTACCGAAGCTGTTGTGCGCTTCCAAGCAGAGACAATTACTGAGACGTTCCCAGCCCAAGGGCCTGTGCGTAGCAAACTCATCGGCAAAGAAACGCCAGAGATGAAAGAGATTGCGATCAATGTCGAAGACGACATGAACTACGAGTTGACGGAAGTCATGACGGAGTACCGCGCTGAACACGAGCGCATGCTCTGGTCACTGCCAGCCACAGGCTCAGCGTTTAAGAAAGTTTACTACGATCCCAATTTGGGACGTCAGGTGTCGATGTTTATTCCTGCGGAAGATATGTATCTGCCGTACGGTACAACGGACTTGGATACTTGCTACCGCATCACGCACGTCATGCGCAAGACCAAGAACGAGATCATTAAGCTCCAGCAAGCGGGTTTCTACCTTGACGTTGATTTGCCTGACGCACCTAGAGACTTGACAGACATTCAGAAAGCCAAGGACAAAGAGACTGGCTTTAGTGATTTGAACGACGACCGCTACACGCTGTATGAGTGCCACGTAGATTTGAACCTTGAAGGTTACGAAGACAAAGATGACTCAGGCGAAGAGACCGGCATCATGTTGCCGTACGTTGTCACGTTGATTAAAGGCTCCAACGACATCTTGTCAATCCGCCGCAACTGGAACGAAGACGATGACCTCAGACTCAAGCGCCAGCACTTTGTGCATTACCAATATATACCGGGTTTTGGAGCTTACGGCTTCGGGCTTTTCCACCTTATCGGGGGCTTTGCTAAATCCGCTACATCACTCATGCGCCAGCTTGTCGATGCAGGAACACTCAGCAACTTGCCCGGCGGACTCAAAACACGGGGCCTGCGCATCAAGGGAGATGACACACCCATCGCACCCGGAGAGTTCCGAGACGTAGACGTTGGCTCGGGCACAATCCGCGACAACATCTTGCCGCTCCCGTACAAGGAGCCAAGCGCTACTCTGTTTAACTTGATGCAGACCATCGTTGATGAAGGCAGGCGTTTTGCCGCGACTGCTGACATGAAGGTCTCTGACATGTCTGCGCAGGCCCCAGTTGGAACCACACTTGCGTTGTTAGAAAGACAACTGAAAGTAATGACTGCGGTGCAGGCGCGTGTGCACTTTGCCTTGAAACAAGAGTTCAAGCTTCTCAAGAACATCATCCGTGACTACACGGATCCAGACTACACATACACACCCGAGTACGGCACTCGCAAAGCTAAGAAAGCCGACTATGACTTGGTGGACATCATCCCCGTGTCAGACCCCAA
>Ga0315903_10001747_pt1 | contig 32959 bp, 57 predicted proteins | sample LakEriMetagenome_7_FD_203524 | JGI IMG/M metagenome (GOLD analysis project Ga0315903, IMG submission 203524) | Freshwater fungal communities from buoy surface, Lake Erie, Ohio, United States - Buoy 2 MA119 | ecosystem: Environmental > Aquatic > Freshwater > Lake | place: USA: Lake Erie, Ohio...
GATCAAGATCGTCCAATTTGTCATGACTGGTGCCTGTGGATTCCAGGATATCAATGCTGTGTATAGCCACAAGACTAGACTAAGTGACATACTTCGTTTATACTGTAAAATACACGGGCATGATCCGAAATGGGTGCAAGTGATTGAACAAAGCGGCATGAGCTACACTGGTGATTCTTCAAGGATCGATATGTTAAATCTTCCGTTGCTGGGTCTTAATAAATCGCTGGAACTATATGGAAATTAAATGAAAAAAGTTTATGTAAGTTGGTCTGACGTACAAAGACAAACACAAGAGATCATAAGACAGATGTACCTCGATGAGTGGCGTCCTGATTATATCGTGGGTATCACTCGTGGCGGACTCGTGCCGGCCAACTTGATCAGTCAATATCTTGACTGCACTATGTATGCTCTCCAAGTGAGATTGAGAGAAGGTGCCGGCGACGAAGAATGTGAAAGCAATCTATGGATGGCTGAAGATGCATTTGGACACGAAGTATATGACCCAATGTGCTCCGGGGATGGTAGAAAAAACATTCTCATAGTGGATGACATCAACGATTCAGGCGCTACCATAAACTGGATACGTCAAGACTGGCAACAAAGTTGCTTCCCCAATAATGAACGATGGGCTGAGATCTGGGGTCACAACGTTCGCATCGCCACACTGTACGACAACGAAACCAGTGCCGCTGAGATCTATGTGAACTACACAGCCGAAACAGTAAACAAACACAATGATCCGCAATGGATTGTATTTCCCTGGGAAGAGTGGTGGAAGAAATGGCATCCCAATGAACAACATATCAAGACCTGATGTAGTGCTAGTGATGGTTCATGTTTGGGAAGATGACCCATCCTTAAAAGAAATCAAGTGGACCGAGCATGCACGTCGTTGTGCCTTGGGTGCTAATCAAACACCCTGGATCAAGATTTGGCAATTTGATTTTGTAAACACCGCATGGTATCAACAACATCAGCGATCAGATCACATATCGCCTGGGTGGAATGCCTATTCGCAAGTCAATGACAATGGTATGATACCACATCGAAATATTTTGATCACAGATAGAGATTGGATCACAACCGGCGATCAACAAACTAAAATGATCATAGACTATTTAAATCCACGCATAGTGCTGTTTGGTGGTTTGCACAAGGATCTTTGTGTTCGTGGTGTGTTATTAAATATCAAAGACGCCAACAGAGAATATGTGGAAAGCGATTTACTCTCATACACTTGGAAAGATACATTAAGGAAGGTAGAAGACTATGATCCAACCTTTAAGAGATGACCTCATGGTGCAACAGCAGTTACCTGCTGGCATACGACCTATTTCACGACGTCATCTAAACATGATTGGTGCATGGCAACACATGGTGGCAGTGATCATGCTAAACCAAACTGGTCGCAAGCCTGTAAAAACCGTATTTCCTGTATTCATGCATCATTGGTCCACACCATTGAGCTTTCACAGGGCTACCGAACAAGAAGTCAAAGATGTGATCTGGCCCTTGGGCATGGTTAATGTTCGGTACAAAAGATTAAAAGGCATGACCAAGGACTTCTTGGTCTGGGACGGCAATGATGCTACAATGTTATATGGCATAGGCAAATATGGTTCTGACAGTTATGAAATCTTTTTCAAAAACAATTATGCTGTAGAGCCCACAGACAAAGAATTAAAAAGGTATCTAGATGAAGAAGTATTCGTTTCATGATGTAGGTGGAGAAGTAGTAAAAGACACCGAAGTTTATTTGCTCCGGGACAATCACGATCTAAATAATCTTGTGTTGAGTTCTACCAAACTATACGGAAAACAACAAACACGCGGGCACAGGCATCCTGGTCAGGAGGAAGTGTACTTTTTTGTTGTGGGGGGCGGTAAGATGATTGTAGGGGATGAAGACAGCGAACCATTCCGGGTGATAGGTGGCGATATTGTGCTCATACCAGATGGTGCATTCCATAAAGTAATCAACGATGGAGAAAGTGATTTAGTCTTCAATTGCGTGTTTCAAGGAAAGAGAAGCCACTGATGTTTAGGAAGGTGTGGCGTTTGTGGGCAAAAAGTTTGGGCGAAAAAGCAGGCATAAATCGGCAAGAAGCTGATCGTATTGCTTGCATTAGAACCGTGATTGTGTTAACATACATAATCACTAACATTTTTATTATAGCAGGCGTTATAAGGCATTGGTAAATGGAAAAAATCACATACACAGAAATATTTTATAGTTTACAAGGCGAAGGCAAATGGGCTGGAGTGCCCAGTGTGTTCTTCCGCACATATGGTTGTAACTTCCGTTGCAAGAAGTTTGGACGACCTAGAGATGAAGTCATTGATGGGCACAATCCAGAAGTAGTGGAGATTATCAAGAACATTGACCGGTACAACAAGTTTGAAGACTTGCCCTTGGTGACATCTGGTTGCGATACCTATGCATCAATCTATCCTGAATTCAAACGATTCAATGATCAGGATCCTGTGGATATCATTGCCAACAAGATGCATGCTATCATCCCCAACAACCGCTGGGATCAAGGCACAGGCGATGCAGTACATCTTGTGATCACAGGCGGAGAGCCGCTGTTGGGCTATCAACAACTGTATCCTGAGATGTTGGAGTATTGTCGTAGATCTGGTCTGCGCGATCTCACATTTGAGACCAATGGTAGCCAAGAACTGTATCCAGAAGTTCGTGAGTACTTGTTTGAAGAGTTCACACGTCATGGACGTGACTACGATCGACTCACATTCTCTGTGAGTCCTAAACTGCCTTGTTCAGGTGAAAAGTGGGAAAACGCAATCAATCCCAAAGTGGTCAAGAGCTATGAAATGATTGGGTACACTTATCTCAAGTTTGTTGTGGCCACACGTGAAGACGTTGCTGATGCAGAACGTGCTGTGGAAGAATATAGACAAGCTGGCTTTGGTGGCCCTGTGTATTTGATGCCTGTGGGCGGTGTTCCGCAAGTCTACAACTTGAACACACAAGAAGTAGCTAAATTAGCTCTAGAACGTGGCTGGCGGTACAGCCCACGACTACAGGTAGATATTTGGCGCAATGCCTGGGGCACCTGATTGGAAAACAACAGGGCCAAAGGTCAGAACAGTTTTGATATCGCCACCGGCAATGTAGTAGTTGAGTTTTTTAACAGAAACATAACTCCTTATCCTACAGAAGCTGGTGGGCCTAAGTTTGATCTCATACCTGTTGAAAAACAAAAAGACATCATGGTCAATGTGGCCAGGATGCATGCCCAACAAGAATACGATCGTATTCTAGAGTTGGTTACTGTATTACAACGTCAGGCCGCAGGTATCAAACGACGGCTGGATATCACAGACATGGTACACAGTGCCTACTATCAGTTTCAAACCTATCATGGCCAGCCTTACTGGTTGGCACAAGACATGAAGCATGATAGGATTATACTCACACATCTTGGCCCCAGTGACTGGGCAACTGCGGCGCCAGATCACTATCAATACATAGCTAGAGTCAAATGGATGGGCGACTATACCTGGTGTGAAATAGATGAACACGGAAATATCATAGAATGACAGTGATGTTCAACGGATGCAGTTTTGTAGAACAAAGCCATCTTGAGGTAGAAAGTGAGCAGTGGCAGCACCAGTATTGGCCTGCGTTGTTGTTTGATTCTCACGATAATATATCAGCATCAGGTGCATCAAACACACGAATCTTTCGTACCACCATTGACTATCTTTATACACATTCTCCTGATGTTGTTGTCATTGGGTGGACTGGTCTAGATCGAGAGGAATTACCTTGCGCCAACGGAGATCGTATGCGTTTGCGAGTTGACTGTACTAGTTTTGAGAATGATCAAGATTCTATTTCTCGTGAGGTACACCGGACCTGGTACATGGAAAATCACAACGAATGGTTGAGTTTTGAACAGTTGGTGAGACAGATTTTAATAGTGCAGGATCTATGCCGTATGCGCAATATTACCTGCTGGATGTTCAATGCGTTCCATCACAACTATATCGCTTACCCTGGACAACCTTTGCAACATAATTTCAATGTAAAAAACGAAAAATGGTTCCACAAAAGATTAGATGACCTTGATCAGATCAAGCAGTTGATATCACAGATAGATCTAGATCGTTGGATCTGGCCTCCCAAGACCACATTGGCCCAATGGGCTCACAATCAAGGATTGGAATTTGAAGCTGGAGGGCATCCTGCCCTGTCAGCACAGCCAGTGATCGCTAATTTTATAATGAGTCGTATCAATGAGTAAAGTTTATGTAGAACCGCCCGACCGTGCCAAGATAGTGTACGAAATAGAAGAGCCCGACGGTGGCTGGCGCAGGATATTCACTGACGAAGATCGACGCAAACTGCGTCCCATAGCAGAAACTCTGGCCATGATGGATGGCAATGCGTTCTTTGGTATTGATCCTGATCATTATGAAAGTTATCTCACTGAAGCTGACGCTGTGTATCGCAACAATGGCGGCGATGATGGATGGGCATCGACCGCAAGCTGGATACAGGATCTAAAAACCATACAAGAAGATCCCACACTGAAGGACGCATACGATAAATTACAAGTGTTACTGGAACTCAAGAGGAAAGAAAATGGGAATATTTGATCTGTTTAAAAGAAAAGAAAAAGTTAGCAAACCGGTGGATTCTAACGAAAAGGTTAGTGAAGGTATAAAAAAGTCTGCAGAACCCCCAAAAAGTAAGAAAAAGTCAGACAAAGACGTGGCCACAGAAAAGGGCGAGCCTTACATTTCCATACTGAGCATGGATGTTGATCCCAATGATATCAACTCGGGTGCGTTTGAGTTTGATTGGAACGAAAAGTTCATTGCCAACCTAGTACGTGCTGGCTATCAAGGTCGTACTGATGCTGACCTGGTAGATCAATGGTTCCAGGCTGTGTGCCGCAACGTTGTACTGGAAACCTTTGAACAATACGAAGCCATGAACAACGACAGTCGATACATGCAAAGTAGAGATCTCGGAGATGGCAGGAGAGAAGTGGGATGAAGTATAAACAGATTTTGGCTTTTGGGGATAGCGTGGTGTTTGGTGACGAGCTCACCGATTCATTTTGCCCCCAACAACAAAATCAGTTGGCTTTTCCTGGAGTGTTGGGAGAACTGTTAGATATCCCTGTGATCAACTGTGCAATGATCGGCGGCAGCAATGTTCGTAGTCTTCGAGTGCTACCCGAGATGTTGTTGGCTTACCCTAACAGCCTGGTATTGTTTTGCTATACATCGTTTGATCGATCTGAATTTTACTTGCCCACTGCTGATCAGAGCATACCCAATGATCAATTTCATGTGCCACTGGGCATAAACTTTACCCATGCCAACGCAGGAAAAGAACATCAATTCTATAATGAGACATATCTCAAATACTTCTGCCATCCGGTGCATGAAAAATTTAACTGGAGAGAATACAATGCGTTATTCACTGTGCAAACTTTTTGCGAACATTATGCCGCAGATTACAGACAGATTTTTCTCTATGGAGACATGATATTCAATCACAGCCTTGAACAATCAGTTATATTGGAACATGTCGATCGAGAGAAAATTATACAGTTTGGAAACTTTCACGATAATCTTGGCAAGGGCAGTGTGTACAGTTGGTTGCGCCAACAACATGCGAACTTTTGCCCTGGCGGGCACCCTGACAAAGATGCGCATCAACAGATAGCAAAACACATACTGGAACACTTATGATATTTAATCACATTCGTAAACTCAAAGAAGATGGCAAAAAGATTGGCATCACATTTTCAACATTTGACATGTTACATGCCGGGCATATCGCCATGCTGGCCGAAGCCAAAAATCATTGCGATTACTTGATTGCTGGCCTACAAACAGACCCTACAATAGATCGTCCTGATACCAAAAATCGTCCGGTGCAGAGCATAGTGGAACGACAGATACAGTTGGCCGCATGCAGATATGTAGACGAAGTGGTGGTATATCAAACAGAACAAGACCTTGTTGACTTGTTGCTGATCTTGCCACTTGACGTTCGTGTGCTGGGTGTAGAATACGAAGACAAAGATTTCACTGGAAAAGAAGAATGCTATCATCGGGGCATTGACATCATATTCAACGGCAGAGATCACTCATTCAGCTCCAGCAGTCTACGTAAACGTGTGGTTGAAGCTGAAACAGTCAAGGCGTTGAAACAATCATAAAACATTATTAGTGCATCTAGGAGCATATTGTATGTAAATACAAGTTGATCCAAAAGAGAGAAGAGTTGCCTAATTTAAAAAATAAAAATGACAAAGAAAAAAATAAGTTTTGTAAACGTTAATTTCCAAATGGGACCAAAATCCTGTAACTCATTCCATTTGCCTTACAGTGTGGGATGTCTGTGGGCGTATGCATCAAGTCATGACTCGATAAAAGAAAAATTTGAACTAGGTCACATTTTCTGGCGAAGAGACCCAGTTGAGCAAGTTGCGGAAATGCTCAAAGACTCTGATGTGGTAGGATTCAGCACATATATTTGGAATAAAAATTACAACGCAGGAGTAGCACGTCGGCTAAAAGAACTCAATCCAAATTGCGTAATCATATTTGGAGGGCCTGAACCTGCCATTACTGATCCAACAATATTTGAGAAGCACCCTTGGATCACTGCTGTGATCAAATCTGAAGGGGAGATCACCTTCAAGAACGTTTTAGAAAATCTTGATAACTTGTATAAGGTTCCTGGCCTGCTGATCAATCAAGATGAAAAAATTGTTGACACAGGCGATGCAGAACGAATATCTGACCTTAGTATACTTCCCAGTCCTTATCTCACAGGACTGTTTGACGAGTTAGTTGCTAGCCATCCTGAAATTGAATGGACTGCTACTTTAGAAACCAATAGAGGTTGTCCTTACCAGTGTACTTTTTGCGATTGGGGGAGCTTGACTTATAGCAAGGTAAAGGTATTTCCTTTGGATCGAGTTTTTGCAGAACTAGAATGGACAGCAAAGAACAAGATAGCATTTGTCAGCCTCGCCGATGCTAATTTTGGAATTTTTCCTGATAGAGATCCATTGATAACCAAAAAATTTGTATCTTCACAGAATGAATTTGGCTTTCCGTATGGCTTTGTAACTAGCTTCGCTAAAAATCAAAAAAAAGAAGTGGTTGACATCATTGAAACTCTTATCAAAGAAAGTAAAAATTACAACACAGGTTTGATGGTTAGTTTACAAACACTAGATGAGCCGACCTTAGACATAATTAAAAGAAAAAATCTTCAATCAAACAAAATAGAAGAAATTTTAGCCATTGCTAGAGAACGGGATTTACCAGTTGGCACAGAACTAATTTTGGGACTGCCTGGAGAGAGCATTAAGTCTTGGTCTCAAAATATCTGGAAACTGCTTGAGTTAAACATGCACGACGGAGTAGACATTTATTTCAGTCAGCTTCTTGAAAACTCAGAAATGAATCTAGTTCAGAAAGAAATCTATGACATAAAAACCACAGAGATCTTTGATTACTTTGGAACTTCCACTGATGAAAATGTAGGGCCGTATGCTGAATCAATCATGGTAACCAAGTCAACTCGAGACCTTCCATTCGAAGACATGATCAGCGCCAGCATATTTAATTGGTTTATTTTTACCTGGCATGTCGGGGGACTGAGTGACATAGCGAGCAGATTTATTAGAAAATACCTAAATATTTCTTATGAACAATTCTATACAGAACTATTTGTTGAATTAGAAAAAGAACTGTGGTATATCAAATTGCGTGATGATCAGATCAACATGCTAACTGACTGGTTTGACAACGGTCGCGCAACTGTGCCTAACGAACTGAATCTCAAAACCTACGGCAACAGTATTATTTTTTACACTCGCCAATTGTTACACGCTATTCCAGAAAGACGAGATCCTTGGTACACGTTTCTGGATAGATACATCAAAAAATACAATCTTGATAGTACACTACACAACGAGCTGATACGTTTACAAAAAGAACAGTTGATAGATATCAAACAAAGAGATCAGTATCCTGTGCAAAGCACGTATCAATATAATCTTTGGCAGTACATTATGAAGGATGTTGACCAGCTTGAATCAGGTACATATAGTCTGGAATACTACTTTCCTGAGAAACCAATGGAAGAAAAAGAGTATATTGAACGGTTATTTTGGAACCGTAAAAGACGATTTGGTCGTGTATGGGTAAACATACTATGATATTATATGTCAACGGTGACAGTCATGCCGCGGCAGCAGAAGCTGTTAACAATCATGCATTTGCTGAAGACGATCCAAAACTAGGACATCTCAAACGATTGCCGCATCCTGATAATTTAGCAGTAAGCTGGGGAACGGTATTGGGCAATCTCTGCAAGGCCGTGTTTGTATGTCAAGCTGAATCAGCATCCAGTAACACACGTATTCTACGCACCACTCGTGACTGGATAGAAAAAAACAGCCATGAGTGGCATCGTACATTTATTATCATTGGGTGGAGCACTTGGGAACGAGAAGAATGGTTGCACAACGGAACATACTATCAAGTTGGATCCAGTGGCATTGACGATGTTCCAGCAGAGTTGCAAGAGAAGTATCGACACTTTGTTATTGGAACCGATTGGGAGTTAAAGACCAAACAAGCACACGATGAAATTTGGGAGCTACACCAAGAACTTTGTGAAAAAGGAATCAAACATTTCTTTTTTAACTGTAACAATGATTTTTCCAAAATAAAAAATCAACAAGATTGGGAACAGTGTTATCTAGACCCCTACAATCCCAAGATGACCTATCACAACTTGTTAACCACTGCTGGGCACAACACAGTATCTCCAACTAGTTGGCATTATAATCAACATGCTCACAGTTGGTGGGCTAGATATCTGTTGAATTATTTGTTAAAAATAAAAATGTTATGATAACTGTTTGTGACCCAACACATTGGTTGAAAGATCATCAATTCAATGTCAATGGGCAGGTACTATCAAATCCACTGGATGCCTGCCGGTATTCTGGCCCTAGAGTACTAATTAACCGATACATTGATCCTTTTGATTATGACTCCAGAGATTACAACATAGTAATCTGGGTAGGACTAGAAAACTTAGAAGTACATCAAAGAACAATCTTGCCTTATCTCTATCCAGGCAATCATCATGTGTTTGTTTCTGACTCTTACATAGAAAAATTAGAAATTATTTGTCACCCAGGATATCTTTACCCCCTGGCCAGCATGCCTGACATGCCTGAGTTACGTCCCAACTATCAAGCCAGATATCTAGTAGATGTGTTGATAGGTCGGGTCAACGCCTGGCACAAAATAAATCGTGCCTGGGTCTATTACGAAATCAAAAAAAGAAATCTTGAATCTTCAGTTATAATGCCGGTTCGACAGGACATTGATGTTGGGCCCATGATCAACACACTGGAAACAATGTGCCCGGACATAGCTGACAATATTAAAAATTCCGCGGCAAGCATTGGCTGTATCAAGACGTCTAGCGGCCACTGTGTTGATTCTTTGGAGGATCCACTGGTCATGCACAAGTTTTTGCAGGGTCTTGACCCGCATGATATTTTTGGATCAGTGTTTGAACACACTGCACAAAAAAATATCCCATTGGGGATATATCAACAATCGGCCTATAGTTTGATCATGCCAGACTGGAATATTCCTATGATCTGCGAAAAAGTATCCAAAGCACTGATCATGGGAAGACCTTTTATAGCAGTTGGTCCGCAAAACTACTTGGCCAATTTGCGCAATTTAGGGTTTCAGACTTTTGATTCAGTGATTGATGAAAGTTATGATTCTGAACCAAATCATTTGATACGGTGGAGCTTGGCCATGGACTCTTTGGAAAAACTGTCTCAACAATCAGTCCAAAGTGTCTACGATAGGTTGAAAAAAAGGTTGAAACACAACCGTAAATTGTCGTATAATAATGTATATTGGATCAATCGATTGAAAACTTGGTTGAATTATAAAATAAAAACACACACAGGAATCGAATGCGCTATCTACTAATTGACACTGCCAACATGTTTTTTCGTGCCAGGCACGTGGCATTTCGCGCTGAGGATCCCTGGGAAAAAGTAGGCTATGCTCTACACATTACTCTTAGTGCTGTAAACAAAGTATTCAATCGCTTTCCTGCTGATCATGTGGTATTTGCACTGGAAGGACGTAGCTGGCGCAAGGACTTTTATACACCTTATAAAAAGAATCGCAGTGATGCCCGTGCCGCACACACAGAGCGAGAAGCTGAAGAAGACAAGCTGTTCTGGGAAACCTTTGACATGTTCAAAGAGTACTTGGAAAAACGCACCAACTGTAGTGTACTGCGTGAACCCAATGCCGAAGCAGATGACATCATTGCTCGCTGGATTGCCTTGCACCCTGCGGACGAACACTATATCATTTCCAGCGACACAGACTTTGTGCAACTCTTGGCAGAAAACGTGCATCAATACAATGGAATCACAGACGAGCTACTCACTGTCAAAGGCATCTTTGATGCCCGGGGCAAGCCAGTGATAGATAAAAAGACCAAGGAACCCAAGGTCATTCCTGACCCAGAATGGTTGTTGTTTGAGAAGTGCATGCGTGGCGACACGTCGGACAATGTATTTTCAGCATTTCCTGGGGTGCGTACCAAGGGCACCAAAAACAAAGTGGGCTTACAAGAAGCCTTTGCTGATCGCAATGCCAAGGGCTACAACTGGAACAACATGATGCTACAACGCTGGACTGATCACAACGGAGAAGAGCACCGTGTGCTAGATGACTATGTACGCAATCGTAGCCTCATTGATTTGACAGCACAGCCCGACACAGTAAAAGCCGCAGTGGACGGCGCTATTTTGGAGCAAATCAGCCACAAAGACGTGGGCCAAGTTGGCAGCCACTTCATGAAATTCTGCGGTAAATACGAACTAAACCGCGCAAGCGAAAACGCCGAACAATTTGGGCGTTGGCTTAATAAAACGTACCAAGGAGTGTTGAATAAATGATTCTAGCTAAACCTGTAGTAGCAAACAAATATTGGATCCTCAAAGAAAATGATGCAAAAATAGGATCTGTTGAAGTGACCAACAATGGTTCATTCTCTGTTCGTATGTACAACGACCAGCAAGAATTCAAAACTATCAAGACCATAAAGAACAAAACACAGATCTTTTTTGAAGATCCTCCACAAAAAAAGAAACAAAAGAAAGAACATGCGGTCAATGGATTTGCCACTGATGCCATGCCGCACAATGCGATCTATGATGTACAACGCAGATTGCCCATCTATACCAAACAAAAGAAATCCAAGAGTTGGTTTGCGGCCGGGTGGTATCAGATTGAAGTCAATGGTCGTTGGACCACTGAATTTTGCCCCAAGCTAATTTTGCTACAACGCTATGATTATCGTGGGCCAACACACTCAGCAGACGAGTTTACATTCCAGTAATGAGCAATCTTTACATAAAGAAGTTCGTGGATCGCCTTCAGCATTTTGAAATGCGGGGCTCCAAGGACTTCTCATGTTCGTTGCAAGATGCCAAAATGTTGCATACCGAAATCACTCGATTGCTGTTAGACCTAGAACAACTGCGAACACAGCCCCAGGCCGCCCCTGATGTAGTCACTGTGGAAATGCAAGGAGGATCATTTTAATCTACGTAGTTTATCATAAATAAACTGGAGAGATTATTATGAGCCGACCAAAACCCAAAGTTCTAGTAGAACTTACCAACAAGAGCACTTACAAAACCGAACAGGTATTAGCGTCTGAAGGTATCTGGGCGGTGTTCTTTGATGACAAGCCCATCAACCTCAAGACCTCCAACTTCCTGGTGCAGTATCCTGGCCCCAAGTACAAAAAAGTTTCATTCTCCAATCCAGGACATGCCATCAACTTGGCCAAGAAGTTGAACACACAGTTCAAGACCGATAAGTTCTCGGTAGTGTTACTCAAAAGCGGGGACCGTATCTACCCCGATGCGAAATAAACTAGAACTCACTCGAGCCTTACTCACCCAATTACCTGCCGGGCACGGACACACAGCCGAAGATGTCATACCCATATGGTGGGTCAACATACGCAACACTGGTGGTCTGAGACTCACTGGGCTGGGATATCAAACACTGAAACTCATGGACATTGAAAGCTGGACTGTGGATCTAGATCCAGAAAAGTTTGATCGCAACCTTATCTTGCTGTTGGATCGCAAACTGCAGGCACCCTACTACATAGAGATAGAAAAGAAACTGGCACGTCGACTGATAATGTTTAGCAGTCGCGAAGCCATGATGGCCACCTTGTACGGTGACTTAAAAACCTTTCTCAAACAACTGCCGTAGTTGATTCTCTGCCAAGGCGCGGATGCTGTCAGCATAACCGCCCATGAGCCATTCAAAGTTGGCATCGATCTTTTCTTGTACTGCTGTGACGTCGGTAAGGTCCTGTAATCTTTGTCGATTGTTTTCTATAGCAGAATACATCCTAGTGGGTTTTTCTTCTGCGTCGTAGCCTAAATCAAATAACTCGTTGTAGTTTTGAAATCCCAAGTCTGCCACATCCTCGTGGCAGTATCTATGTCCTATGCACATGAATGGATGACGGGCCGCTATGGCCAGCAGAGTTTTTTCTGTGACAATTCCGCCAACATCTTGATATAGACTTTCGGTGATGATAGATGCATGTGCTGACTGGTACACTGGCATGAGCTTGACGAAATTATCCACATTGTTGAAATTGTAATCCTGATAAGGATGTATGTCTATAGGGTTGAATATGGAGTGACTGCAGAACCCTTGTGGTTCGTGTCGCAGGGAGTTGTAGACTTCTTGGCGATATTCTCTAGCACGTCCGTTTAGGCAAATCCAGTTATATCGGATATTTTTATTGTGTACATCTCGCCACTCACTGTATCGAGCTTTTAACTGATGTATCAACTCAAAACTATGACTGGCAAAGTTCACTATCTTGATATTGCCTTGGTATATGTCTCGTAAACGATGATCCCAACACACAAAGATTATCTTCTTTTGCTGTTCAGGGGTGTATTGCTGTTCCAACCAGTGCAGTTCCACGCAAAGATTGTTGTAAAAATGTATGAAGTCTTGTGCATGTATCACAAGACGGAAATTTTTTTTGTCCCAGCGTTCGGGCGGAATATCTGGCAGATTGATATGCCAGCGACTGCTCACTATGGGGCGCCCTAGAGCACAGGGCAAGAAGTGCGGGTCGACTCCACATGCTTTGAGCATATAGGTCATGGCTTTGTTAAAATTGGGTTCTGTGTAATTGGGCACGGTTGACAAGTAATGATCGATTTCGTATAATTGTGGCTAAAATACAACACCAAAACCCACTGTTTTGCTGGGTTAGCAAGCACTAACTTAGTGCATTTTTGCTGGTTGACCAGAAATGCCATTTCGGTTATAATATATGTATGAACAGTAAAAAAGCAACCCGCAAAAAACGAGTAGATCGCACCCATATCATTTACGTGATTCGTAGTGGTGAGGACTTCTACATTGGCGTCACTGCCAAAACAGAAAGCACTGTGATCAAAAGTCTGCGGGTGCGTATGAACAAGCATCTCTATCGTAGCCGTTCAGAAGATAAAAGTTGGGCATTGTACGAAGCCTTGCGTGAGCGTGGCACTGAATCATTCAACTACGGTATCTTGGATGTGGTGCGTGGCAAAGCAGATGCACACCGATTAGAGCGTGAGTTGATCCGTACTCATCGCCCGAACTTAAACACCGATGTACGTGAAAGGAAAGTGTAATGGGATATTTTTCAAACTTGGCCCTGGACATTGAAGATGCACTGGCCCAGGGTGCCACAGTCAAACAAATCTCTGGTCAATTTGACATCAGTGAAGCTGATGTTGAGAACTACATTGAGCAGTTAGACCAAACAGATCGTGACCCGGTTTACTACGGCGCTTGACCAGAAAAGAATCATTTGTTATAATTAAAGAATCATAAAGGAGCAAACTATGACAGGACTTTTTCGCACTGCTCTAGATGAGAGCATGGACGCAAATATCGATCAGATTATTGCTAAACTGCAAGAAGCTAAACGAAGCCGGACCTATTTGCAACGAGCAAGTCTTGTTGGCAAAGTGGCACAAGAATGCCAGGACTATGACAGTTACTGGACCGATCGACTCTACGACTTGATGGATTGATTATGGAATACGATAAACGACACGGTGGTGCATTTGATCGTGGATCCGCAGACAGTTATTACAGCCGTCCACGCAGACCTCATTTGTATCTAGGTGCCACTGGGTCCAGTCCCGAGGTTTCAGCAGACATCATGAGTGATGAAGACATTGAGGCTTATCATGCCGGATACGATCACAATGAACAGTACGGTGACAAAAAAAGTTGGGATTGAAATGACAGAAGTAAACTCATTGGAAGCCTTGGTGGTGCAAAAAGATCTGCAGGACAAAGGCATTGAAAACTATACCATGCGCCCTGGCAATGACTGTATCTGGGTAAGCTACGGTCTGGTAGATTGCTATTATATTTTCCGTGAAGGACGGATTGTAGACATACAATTTGACTGATATGAACAACATCAAAGACGCACCAAAAACACGCAACTGGGTAGCCAAAAACAATCGGCACCGTGCTGTGGTCATGCGGGTGCGTACTTGGTATCAGCGCCAGCCCAAGCACCGCAACAAGGAAGTACAATGAAGATTGGTTTTAGTTATAGTCGGTGTGTTCGCGATATTGCAGAAGGCGATGTCAACATGGACGATGTGTTGATTATCATTGCTCGCACCGACTTTGACCCGCACAATGACGAACAATGGACCAGCATTTGGGGTGGTTACCGACATGGGGGGCATAGCCGTGCCGAATGGCACCATTGCAAGGACAGCGATGAGCAACGCTACCGAGACATCTCTTTGGAACTTCATGAATCAGGTCGTCTGCATCAGCCTAGGCAGTTTGGTGCTCACCCTAGACGCAGTCCTTACGTGTGGGTAGACACTGGCCCCATTGGGCACGAACAATACGAACAACCCGAGAGTGTGCAACAGGCTTGGCAGAACTATTTGATGCTGAGTGCATTGACAAGGCAAATATGAAAAAGAAAAGATTACTCACAAACAAAATGCTGGACTTTGACACTGGTGAGCCTGGTTTCATGGGTATGGTCATTCCTGATCATACTCAACAAGCTCTCACTCATTATTTGGTCAATGGCTATGAGCCCGGTGGGTTCCTTAGTGCCATGCTAGCCATGGACATGCCACGTGCCATTGCCTGTGCCGACACTGCCAACCGTCAGATGATGTGGGCCATTGGACGTTGGATTACCACAGAATGTCCCGAAGTGGCCTGGGGCAACTATGACAAAGTACAGGCCTGGGTACGAGATACACACGGATTCAGAACTGAATATCGAACAGCCTACGAAAAAGAACAAGTTTGGTTAACGCTAGTAAAATAAGGAGAATGTCATGGACGACAATCTGTATCGTGTAGTACGCAATCGGTGCCAGTGCCGTCAATGCGAGGATATCATTGAATCTCGGCACCGTCATGATTTTGTGAGCTGTAAATGCGGTGCCATCTTTACTGATGGCGGTACTGCCTACATCCGTCGTGGTGCCAAAGACCTTGGCGACATCATTGACCTTAGTGAATACGAACTCAAGGAGTTGAATCATGGAGTATAACATTGACGGACTTACCAAGAAGCAAGTGGCCATCCTGGACATCATGTGGGCACTAGAAGACCAGGATAGTGTACACAACTTTATCCGTAGCCTACCGCCTACAGATCGTCTACAGGCACAGAGTCTTGCAACTCTACTGATACACGAAGCCTTGGAAGAATGGCTGGAAGGTATCACAGAGTTTCCTGATGCCATGGAAATCATTGAAAGGATACGCTGATGCTAAAATACAAAAACATCTATGCCATACGTGATGCAGAAGAACGTCTACGCAGAGATTATCGCTGGGGCACAGGACACTACACCAAGGAAAGCGATACCTTGTTGATGTTTACCATTGGTCCCAAGGCCGAAGAAGATGCCACCAGCAACTTGGACTTCTTGTTGTCCTTGGGCAAGAAACACAGCGCCACTCATCTTGTATTGCACGGGAACAAGATCCAGTATCTAGCTGATCACAACAGCAACAGCATAGAACAAGATCTTTTGCCCACTGAGTGGACCCAACAATACCGAGAGTGGATAGATTCTCCTAATATAGACTTCTCTGTACAAGATTCTGGGCAGGGCTTTTGTCACAGTTTTAGAACCTGGCGTCGTGCTTTTGCCACACGCAAAACACACGGTATCTATGACTTGGCCACTGGTACTAGGCTGACCAATCGTCAGGATATTATACAGCGTATTTGGGATCATGGTTTTGCGTCCTGGCGTGGACGACCTCTTGCTGTGGCCAGTATCAAATGGTCTGGCTCTAGAGAAGAACTAGAAGATCTCACTGTGATTGCTGATCGCTATTGGAGCCGTCGCCACAAGAGTGACATGGCCAAAAAGATGTGTTCAGCTTATACTGCAATCAATCGCTATGTTGCTTGGCCTGGAGCTTGGTAATGAAAACCCAACGTGACTACTGGCAGGAATCACATGATCAAGTCATGGCTGAAATGAAATTGGATCCTTTGTATGGAGCAGTTCCACCCAGCGACTCTGGATATACCTTCCAAAACACGCACAATCCCAACACCATAACCTGTTTAGCCGGAGGCGAAGAAATGCTTCGTGTTGGCCCTGATGGATTTTGGGTGCGTGGGGTGAAAGTCGAACAGGATGACAAAGAAGCTGAAATAGTGTATAATGCTATGAAAGAATTCTTAACTTGGAGTCAATTAACACGACGATGACTACACTGTATAAAAAGATTGGACATAGATATCAACCTGTTGCTGAATACAGCAACGAAGCCATAGATAGTTTTCCCAAGGGCACACATCTTGTGATGTGTTATCCTGGTGGACAAAGTCGCCGCTTCAACATCGACCCTGACTATGCGGCTATGATTGCCGCAGGCCGTGTAGCCGAAGATGCCATCTGTAGAGCTATCAGCAAGGCTGCCGAACTGCGTCCACAACGTACTCCATTGACTCCACGACAAAAACAAGCATGGGAGGCCTTGGCATCAGCGTTTGGTGACGAGTTAACCACTCTGCGAGGTCTCAGTGTCCACGACTGTGCCGAAGCTGGTGTTAAAGCCATGCAAGAGGAAGCTGACAAGTTGATGCAACACGAAAGTGTGCGTCAGGCCTGGAACCATTTTCAGTTAGTATGCGAACTCACAAAAAATCCAACGACATGATCACAATGCCACACCGAGTGTGGCAGGACATCATGCTGGTACTTACGCAAGAGTACCTGGAAGAACCCAGTGTTCTTTTGATCAGATCAAAAATGAAAAGAGTGTTGGGATTCACTCAACGCTATCACAAAGAGTGGGTAGAGACCGGTCGAAGAGAAAACGGGCAGGCCTATGGATTCTATCAAGAGTACACAGTGCTAGACTTTTACACAGAATCAGCTCGGAGTTGGTTTTTGATCAAGTTTGCTGACCAGCTCAATGACAAAGTTTGAAACATGGCCTCCTCCTCGAGATTGGATAGAGATAGTGATATCGTGGAAGACCATGTTGGATCATGCAGATCATGCACCCAATGATATCATCGCTTGGCTTGACAAAACGCCAGGAGGACGTTATCATTTACATGGATGGGATGATTTCAAACGCTATCCTAGTCATGGCATAGGAGTGGGCGGAGTGGATGGGTTTGCTTTTCGTTTTGAAAACTCGCAGGATGCTATGTTGTTTGCATTGAGATGGAGTAGACATGAACCTTTATAAAGTTTATATCACGGATAGTGACAATACTCAAGGGTATGACTATCTCTCGCAGTACTGGATCAACATGGACCAGTGGGCGCAGGAGCATTGTGAGAGCTACCAGGGCTACGATGCACAGGATGTCAGCGACGTCAGTTTACAATGGGACGAAATAGGCGAATACCGATTCCTAGAAGAAAAGGATGCCATGTTGTTTGAACTCAAATGGAATCGAGGATGATTGATTACTACTACGAATTCCCTGAAGGAACCAAACTGTTTGATCAACCCACACGTTATGCTATCCAGCGTGGTTATCACCCTGAATTCAGCACCCAATATCAGCGTACCTTGCATGGGCAGTGCTATCAACATGCCAGCCGTATGTGGCTAGAGAATGCCAACGGTGCTGTGTTGGTTAGAATACATGGTCGTGATGTGCATGAAAAGATACATACAAAAGAACTAACATGGATTAAACTACAAGCTAGAGAACTGGAAGTTTAAAATGACAGCAGAAGAACTCAAACAAGGTATATTTTTACTCAACACAAGACGCTTTGGCAAAGTGGCCGAAGTCATGATCAAATTGATCAAGAGCCTGGATAAAAGTAAAAACATCTTCCACGATCTATTTGATACCACGCTGAACCAACGCATAGAAGTCAAATTCTCCACAGTGCGACAGAGCTTGACACCCATCACAGAAAGCAACATCTTAGAAAGTATTGCCGCAGAAGCCAGCGCCAATCGTGCTGTAAAATTCAAGAACTGGAAAAAGCACGATTTTTGGTGTAACATACAGCAGGTCAAAAAGTCTGAGTTTGAAGTGCTCTACTACGGATTGTTTTTTGATGACTGCATCAAGATCTTCCGCATCACTCCAGACAAGATCAACGACACCATTGGCTACAACAACAAACAGCACAAAGGCAATGTAGGCGAAGGGCAGTTTCATATCAATGCAGAAACGCTACAAGTACATTTGGATAACTATCTCATACAGACCTTGACATATCAAAACTTGCTGAATTTGCTCAAGTGTAAAAGTTAACTGAGGATTGGGAGATTAAATACGGTTATGAGTAAAGACGAAGATAAAATCAAACATTCACGACGGTTGCTCAAAGATGACAACGCTATCAACAAGCAACTCAAAATAGCCCGACAGCACGGATTGACCACTGCTGATCAAGCAGTTAACCAGCCTCATCGATTGGCCAAACACCATGTCATGGACTGTGGTAATCCAGACTGCTACTTGTGTGGCAATCCACGCAAAACGCACAAGGATAAATTGACTGCCCAAGAAAAACGTCTATTTCAAGACATTGACACGCCCACTGATCGAAAGAGCAATGGATTAAAAACTGATGAATAATTGAGGAAAATATAAATGAGTGATTTGTTCGACGATGCAGATGCCGCAACAGAACTTTGGCTACAAACAAACCTAAATCGTAGACCCAAGGTGCCAGCCAGCACAGGATATTGTCTGGTATGCGAAGAGCCAACCCCAGGGGCGTTCTGTTCCAAAGAATGCGGTGAGGATTTTGAAAAGATCACACGGCAACGAAAAATCAACGGCGCAGAAAAATATTAAAAATAAAGGACCGTTAAGGTCCTTTAGTTCTACTTGATTTGATTCCAAACTCTCAATCTAATTTGATTTGTTAGATCATTTGGCAAAGGCACATAGTCTAATTCTAATGCACTCTGCTTGCCATTTCTAAAAGCCCAATCAAAAAACTTCAAGGCTTCTTGACTTTGTTTTTGATCTTTGGGATCTCGGTACATAAGAATAAAGCTGGCTGTTGACACTGGCCATACTGCATCTCCACGCTGGTCAACAATGCTCAACCCCATGCCCGGTACTGAGAACCAATCAGCACCTGAGGCCGCGGCTGCAAATGTTAGATCATCTGGATGCACCCACTTACCTGATTTGTTCTGCATCTGTAGGTATGTGAGTTTGTTTTTCTTAACATAGGCATACTCCACATAACCGATTGAACCTTTGACACGGGCCACGTTGGCGGCTACACCTTCATTGCCTTTACCACCTATTGCTGTAGCTGGAGGCCATTTAACAGCAGGACCACGACCTACTCGGTCTGCCCACTCTTTTGATACAGTGGCAAGATAGTCTGTCCAGTTGAATGTTGTGCCCGATCCGTCTGCACGGTGGACCACAGTGATTGGTTGATCCGGTAAACGCTTGCCTGGATTTAGTGCTGTTAACTTAGGATCATTCCATTTGTTGATTGTGCCCATAAACACTTCTGCCATTACAGGGCCAGTGATTCTTAGTTCGCCAGGCGCAAACCCATCTAAGTTAACGATAGGAACTGTCCCACCAATGATAGCTGGGAATTGTACAAGACCTTCCCGCTCAAGTTCGTCACCTTTCATAGGAGCATCGGTAGCTCCAAATATCACTGTCTTGGCTTTAATTTGACGTATGCCACCCGAGCTACCAATACTTTGATAATTGAGACCAACTCCTGTGGCTTTTTTATAATCTTCTGCCCATTTGGCATAAATTGGGTAGGGAAATGTAGCCCCTGCTCCGGTAAGTTCAGTTGCCTGTACCGTAACGGCAAAAATTGATACCGCCAATAGTGCTAATAATTTTTTCACTGCGATCTCCTTTTGGTTTGATTAGTGATTGTGCGAATTGCACAGTAATATTTAAAGCAAAATCTGTTACAATTTTGTGACACCTTCAAGTGACTTCTGAACCTTTTTCTGTTGACACACAATTAAAGTCCATGTATAATACATTGTATTAGGGCCTATAGCTCAGTTGGTTAGAGCAGTGGACTCATAATCCATTGGTCCCAGGTTCAAGTCCTGGTGGGCCCACCATACAAAGGAAACGCATGACATTGCCAGACGAAAGATATCGAGCCATTGTGTATGCCAAGCAGTTCTGCGAAGATTTGCTGAATACTCAAAAAACTCCTCGTGTGCCCAAAGAGATTAGACGTCGAGCATTGAGTGTGCTACGCCACTTTCCTGACGATTATCATCTCAGTAGATTGGCTGAAGCATGTCCGGATGTCATTGAGCGCAGAGGAGATCCAATCGAACCCTTGTATCGAATGATTCGAGACTACGAACAAACCAAGGAAAAAACCAATGTCTGAAAACAAAAAACTCAAGCTCTCGGCCAAAGCCAAAGTCAAGCCTGTAGCAGGCGAGCCGTTGAAAGTTGAGTTCGCACCTGGATGTTTTGATCACATTGATGTAGACAGTCAAGAAGAGCTAGATGCTATCATGTCTGAAATCACTGACATGTTTGCCAATATGACTCCTGAAGAACTCCGAGCCAACAGTAGACAGCTCACAGATGAAGATTTTGAGTCCATGGATCCTGAAGAACGTGCTATTCTTGAGCAAGCATTCAAGGATCACGACACAGAAATCAGAAAGAATCGTTTACAATGAGTAGACTTGCTTACTGGGGTCGACCCTGGGTGGTGTTTGATGCTACCAACAAACAGCATCGACGTTGGTTTGCCGAGTTCCAAAAATATCACACCTGGGGGCATTGTCCAGTGCGTTTTGTTGTAGACGAACAAGGTGAGCTTCTGTCATCGATCCAACAGCAACTGATAGAATATTATGTCTCAAAAGAGTTTAAAGAACGCAATGAATCAAAAGAAATCCGCCCTCAGCGCAAGCCCAGAAAGAAACACGTTCCAGCGTGATTCCTATATCAAGCGCAAACTTGAAGAAGGCTGTAGCCTAGACGACCCAGCCGTGCAGGCCATGATCCATTGGTATGATTCCTGGACTGAAGAATCTCAAAAGCAAGAAGTTGATCCTGAGTGGCAGAAAAACAATCTTGAATACGATTTAAGAAGCACTGATTGGATGGTAGAGAAAGTTCGTACCAACGAGGTTTATGCTCAAAATCTCTATGCGGCCTTGTGTAACAATGATTTCCAACGTCAAGATGTGTGGCCTGTACTCAAAGATCAAAAGTACACTTGCTCGTGGCGTTATGCCGGAGGTATCATTGCTGACATGCGTGGCGAAGGCGACTACATTGATTGGTACTGTAGCGGCATTCGCGGAGGTATGAGTTATGATGAAGCGTTACCTGCGGAGTTGGTGTCCGAAGGCACAGTAACCAACGAGGTGCAAGCAGATTTACAACGATTGGGTTGGGCAGTGGTCACTGATCCTGATGAGTCTCATTGATTTTTTCTATAATCAATATTAAAAAATATTCTAGAAAAATCTATTAAATTGCTTGATTTCATTGATATATACTATTACAATAAAGCATCAGTAGAAACACTGAGAGCTGTCAGATTTTTAACACTAAGGAAAACATATGAAAACAGTAGGAGATAAATTAGAAGCGTTTGCATTGACCGGAGTACGTCCTGGACAACCAAAAGATGCATTTTTTGACATCACTGAGAAGTCATACGAAGGCAAGTGGAAAGTAATCGTTTACTATCCAAAAGACTTTACATTTGTATGCCCAACAGAAATCGTAGCATACGACAAGTTGGCAAAAGATTTTGATGACCGTGATGCCATCTTGCTCACAGGTTCAACAGACAATGAGTTCTGCAAAGTCAGCTGGCAACAAGCACACCCAGATCTACAAAAGATCACACACTATCAGTTTGCTGATACACAGCGTGGTGAGTTGAGCTTGATCAATCAGCTGGGCGTGTTCTATGCTCCAGCAGGTGCCGCACTCCGTGCCACATTTATTGTTGACCCAGACAACGTTATCCAACACGTTACGGTGAACAACTTGAACGTTGGACGTAGCCCAGAAGAAACTCTGCGTGTATTGGATGCGTTGCAAACTGGTGAGCTGTGTGCTTGCAATCGCTCAGTGGGCGGCGAAACACTGTAATGGAAACTAGAACAAGAACTCTTGTTAAAACTTTGATCTATAGATGCTGGGTTGTACTCAGTACCTATGTGATGCTGTTGATCACTGGCCAGAGTTTTTCAGAGGCTCTTGTTCCTACTATCATTATTAACTGTGTTTGGATGACATCGTATTATTTGTATGATAGACTCTGGGCACATATTGAATGGGGAAGAAAATGAACTTTAATGAATATTTTTATTGGTTAAAACAATATCATTGCCCTACTTGTAAAGGAACACAAAAATGAGTTGGGTAGATCAAATAAAGGAGGCATTGCCAGAATATGCAAAAGACACACGTCTCAATCTTGACAGCGTTGTCAATCGTAGTACTCTTGATCTTGTTGAAGCCAATGGCTGTGCTCTCGCAGCCGCTATGGCAACAGGCAATGGAAAACTCGTTACATTTATACAGTCAGGCCTGGAAGATGCCACAGAAAGAGATGCGGCGTTGACAGCCGCTAGTTTGATGGCCATGAACAATGTATGGTATCCCTACGTTGAAATGGCCGAAGACGAGCGACTCACTGGTTTGCCAGCGCAACTACGCATGAATGCTATTAGCTCCCATGGTGGGACGACCAAGGCTCGATTTGAGAGCTACAGTCTAGCCGCCAGTATCGTTGGCAAGTGCCACTTCTGCGTAAAAGCACACTACGAAACACTCAAGAAGGAAGGCTACTCAGTAGAACAACTTCGTGACATTGGACGTATTGCCGCTGTGATCACCAGTGTAGCAAGGGTGTTAAATAGTTGAGTAAATCAGTCAACTTTTGGCAAACCAGGGGTTGACAAGGAATAAATAAACGCATACAATAGATACTATGATGAACACTTTAAGATCCTATTCGATATCATTTAAACAGATGGAGCCAACAAGTCTCTTGTGGCACCCCACCTGCCTACGTAATGATGCGATCGGGGTCGGGGGTTCTGAGTAGAAGTCAGACAGTAACTTATTCTACACAGAGCCCCGGAACTAAACACTCCGGGGTTTCTGTTTTATACAAAAGGAAAAATAGAAGTTGACAGAAAAAATTGATTACAGTAAAATTGCCGATCGTATTGTCGAACAAGCATTTGAGCATAGTGAGTTTGTCCTAGATGAACACAGTATGCAACGATTACTTCAAGGCAAGATAGATCGAGCTCGAAAAGAAATCGATGCCAGGGCTACATGCCCAGTCTGGCACACCGATCGATAATCGAGCAAAGTGTTGATAGGAAACGAGGTCCTGTGCTACACTATAAACAAGCACAAACGGGCGGCCTAGGCGATGGAATCTCTCTTGTGAGACTAAAAACCCTAGCGTAATAAAGCACACTGCCGAACATTCAAATTGCGCAAGCAGATGAGTAGTGTGCTTTATTACACACATTGAGCTGACATGGGCTGAGATGCCGCAGACAGTGTGTTAAAAATATGGAGATGTGGCAGAGCAGTCAAGTCAATGAGTGGTGTGCTTTAATATGTTACACATATTTCCAGCCGTCAGTAAATACTAGCATGGAAAATTTAAAGATCAAAAATACAGTAATTGAACAAATTTGTCAAAAATTTACAACTCTACAGTACAATGATGGTGAACCAAGCAAACCAGTAAAATGGGAATCCAATGATGATTTTAGCACTGCGTTTGATCAAGCTACATCTAACCAGTCGTTAGAAGATATACTTCAGGGTCACCGATACATAAAAAAATCTTGTTATAAAATCTTTGGCGAAACCCCTGCTGGAACTTATTTTCTTGAACAACTTAAACCATTGATCAACTACGACAGTTATTATACTGCGGCGTATTGGCCTCAAGGGTTTGTTGGTTGGCACCTAGACAGCGACATAAAAGGATATTGTCTCTTGTGGACTTGGTCTGCTGAAGGATCTGGATTTTTCAAATATAGAGATCCTATCACTAATAAAATTATCCAAATTGACGATGAGCCAGGATGGCACGTCAAGGCTATGCGTTTGGGCAATCAAGACAACGATCGTTTATGGCACTGTGCCGGGGGCACAGGATCAAGATGGTCGTTTGTGTTAATGTATGATGATGATCATGTAGATCTTTATCAAAAAGCTAAGTTACTTATTTCATTGTAATTCTGGGGAGTGTTCTCTACGGCGGACTGTAAATCCGTTGCCTTTAATATGTAGAGTGGCCGGCAATTAGGTTCAATTCCTTCACTCCCCACCAAACAAGGTCCCATAGTATAGCGGTAAGTATAGCGGCTTGTCACGCCGTCGGCAGGGGTTCGATTCCCCTTGGGACCGCCAAACAATTCCAAGGTAGCACAGCGGTAGTGCAGAAGACTGTTAATCTTTTGGTCGCAGGTTCGATCCCTGCCCTTGGAGCCAATTTTAAGCCCCTATAGTTTAATGGTAAAACGGCGGATTTATATCCCGTAAGCAACAGATAATTGGTTCATGTGGGTTCGACTCCCGCTGGGGGTACCATACAATGGCTCGGTAGTTCAGTCTGGCAGAACGTTGGTCTCCAAAACCAGATGTCGGAGGTTCGAATCCTTCCCGGGTCGCCAAACAATGCAACAGTGGCAGAGAGGTCAAATGCAACGGATTGCAAACCCGTAAAGTCGTAGGTTCAAATCCTACCTGTTGCTCCATATAAGGAAGTGTGGTCGAGTGGTCTATGGCTCTGGTCTTGAAAACCAGCGATCTGAAAGGGTCCGTGAGTTCGAATCTCACCGCTTCCGCCAAACCTGGAGAGGTCCCATAATGGTATTGGAGCGGATTGCTAATCCGTCGGTCGGCGTAATCCGGCTTCTGGGTTCAAGTCCCAGTCTCTCCGCCAGTCAATGGTGTTAGTAGTGTAGTGGTAACATAGCTGTCTGTGAAACAGTTGACGAGGGTTCGATTCCCCCTTTCACCCCATGTAGTTTTGCCCCGGTGGTGTAATGGTAGCCACGCTGGTCTTAGAAACCAGTGCCTAGTGCGTGTCGGTTCGAGTCCGACCTGGGGCACCACAATTTGCGACAGTGGTGGAATGGTATACACAGCAGACTTAAAATCTGCCGCTTAATTGATTGAGGGTTCAAGTCCCTCCTGTCGTACCATGATATAAGTATTAGTATGAAAAATATTGTCATTGCTGGTGATTCCTGGGGGTGTGGTGAATGGGCCAATCAACATGTCCAGGATTCAGATCAGTACTTGTTACACAAAGGAGTAGCACAATATCTGTCCGATGACAATCATTTGGTTATAAACGCAGCCAAGGGAGGCATCTCTAATTTTCAAGCAGTTGAACGACTTAAAAATTTGTTAGATCAAATCTGTAACACATCAAAAATAGATTTTGTTTTATTTTTTCAATCTGAGTGGAGCAGAGATATCAATTTTAACCATCTCAATAAGTCATATGTAGAATTAAAATCAATTCTAATGTCGAGTGTTTATTACAAACTGTCTGAATTAGCTCAACAGTATCAACTCAAAATATACCTAATAGGTGGCATGGTCGACACTATAAAATTAGACAATTGGTGTACAGAATATCCAGGCACTGAAATACTATGTCAGAGTATGTTTAACTTTGTTAAAAACAATCACAAGGACATTGATATTCCTGTACATGATTGTTTTTTGTTATTAAATTCTGTAAATATAGAACAATTAAAATCTAAGTCAGATTTAGAAACACTGGTCGATGATGTTGAGTTAGCAAACAACAGGTTAACAAATCTTAAAAATTGTCCTGAATTTTTTTGGCCCGACGGAGTGCATGCTAATCGTGTAGCACATAAAAAATTATACGAGCTAATCAACCAAACACTAATACAGTAGCGATGTCTTATTGACAGACACGTTTCTTGTTGCTTTTATCTATTTCGGAGTGTGGCGCAGTCTGGTAGCGCACCTGGTTTGGGACCAGGGGGTCCAAGGTTCGAATCCTTGTACTCCGACCATTTAATGCCCCCTTGGACAAATTGGTAAAGTCGTCTCTCTCAAAAGGAGAAGTTGTTCTCAGTTCGAATCTGAGAGGGGGTACCAAGTATTAAATAGTTGATGCTTAAGATCTATCACCAGCACACCAAGGTCAATGTTGACCCTCGTATGTTCTTTGATCTCAATGGCAACAAATATCAAGTAGTAGCAGACAGTTATCAAGGCTGTGATTTTGCAGTGCTTCCCACACAGGCACCACTAAAAAAACTATGCCTCGATATATGGCACAATCACGAAAATCAAATTGATCGCATAGCGACCGTGTTGGAAGATCGCAATGTTTGGATTGTATCCAACGCATTCAGCCCTGGATTTGAACACCCAAGGTATTGCTACATAGACTTCTTGTTCAATAGAACACGAGCCTACTACACACAATTTCCATTTGGTGTTGATGTACAACGCTGGTACCATCAAGGTGCATTTAGTTTTGTAGACATGCCCATAGAACGATCCACAAAGAAACAACGAATCTTTGTTGCTCCTAACAAGACTTACCCTAACACAGCAGACAATAGAAAGTACAGATCTCAGTTGGTTGAATGCTTGATCAACTATGATCAACTGGGTTACATAGGCAACGCCGACGAGCGGTCACAATACTATCTGTGCTGTCACAGTGAGTTTCCTTGGGCCAAGTCTGTTCGGGAACTTGAAAAGCAAAGTAGTGTGGCTAGGACTCCGTTGTTTAGATACAGTCCACCGCACAATGAATACTATAGAGATACCTTTGTAAGCATCTATGGCGAGACCATTGAGCATGGCAATACCATTGCTGTGACAGAAAAAACATACGATCCGTTGATCAAAGGGCATTTTATACTGCCGTTTAGCACCACAGGGTTTGTTCAGCATTTAAAAAGTCTGGGAATTTTGTTTCCTGACTTCATTGACTATTCATATGATGATGTAGTTGACGATCACAGCAGGTACCAACAGTATCAACAAGAAGTCAAACGATTGTTGAGTGTGGATTTAGTAACCTGGAAACTGTTATGGGATCAAAACTTAGATATCATATATCACAACAAACGACTCATGCACGAACGACCATATGATCGTGTTGACTTAAAAAAATTCATGCAGGTATAATTCAGTGGTAGAATGTCTCGTTGCCAACGAGAATGTCGTCGGTTCGAACCCGACTACCTGCTCCAAGTATTATGGCCCGGACCTCCGGTAATTGGTCACTCGCAGATATTGAAAACTGCGTCCGGGTTTTCTCACAATGCCTCGTTAGTTTAATGGTAGAACTCCGTCTTTACACGGCGGTTGCGGCAGTTCGATTCTGTCACGAGGTACCAATGCCGCTTTAGCTGATGTGGTCATAGCACCGGTTTGAAGCACCGAGGAACCTGGTTCGATCCCAGGGGGCGGCACCAAACAGTTGGGGGTTAGTTAAATGGTATAACCACGGATTTTGATTCCGTTATTATAGGTTCGATTCCTATACCCTCTGCCATAATTTTAGAAACAGATACCGCATCTGATAAATTATTACATGGACCTAAACCTTAAAAATGCTCATGTCATGATAGGCGGCGGCAGTCGCGGAATTGGATTTGCATGTGCTGTAGAATATGCCAAAGAAGGTGCCAAACTATCTGTCGTAGGCCGAAATGAAAATCGGCTGGCACAATGTGTAGAAATCATAAAACAACAAGTGCCCGAAGCTGACATAGAATTTTATGTACAAGATCTAGCACAATCAAAAGAAGCCGAAGCATTGGTAGATCAAATTGAAAGTTCTCGAGGACCCGTAGATATCTTGGTCGTAACTGCTGGCGGAGCCAGTCACAGTGTCAATGTCAATGAAATATCAGTTGATGATTGGCATCAAGCCATGGACGCGAAATTTTTTACATACATCAATCTTATAACTCCTGTGATTAAGCGCATGGGAGCCCGAGGTCAAGGTAGCATAGTCAGTGTACTCGGCACAGGAGGGCGTGTTCCTCATGCCAATGCTCTTCCTAGAGGAGCCACTAGTTCAGCTCTAATGTTGGCCACAGCTGGATTAGCAAAATCTTATGCTTCTATGGGTGTCAGGATCAATGCAGTAAACCCAGGATACGTGCTAACACTATCACATCTGGCCGATTCCATGCCCATGGATCAGTTGCTACAACGCATCAACCTCAAAGAGGCTGAAATCAATAGACCGGCATCCAACAGTCCCATGGGTAGGATAGGTTTGCCCAACGAGATAGCAAATGTTGTTTTATTCCTTAGTTCTCCTCGGGCGAGCTATATCACCGGTTCAGTGATCACTGTAGACGGTGGTACTTCAGCATCAGTTTAAACAAGCTCCCATAGTGTGCAATGGTAACACGCTGCCATGGTAAGGCAGAAATGATGGTTCAATTCCATCTAGGAGCACCAACGGGGGTATAACTCAATGGTAGAGTAGCCGGCTTTTAACCAGCAAATCAGAGTTCGATTCTCTGTGCCCCTACCAACAAACGGTAATGTAGCATAATGGTAGTGCTCCACCTTCATACGGTGTTCAGTGTAAGTTCGACTCTTACCATTACCACCAGACTCTGCCCTTAGTATAATGGATAATACAGCGGGCTTCTACCCCGCGAATGTGGGTTCGACTCCTGCAGGGCAGACCAATCATCGGTCCTTAACTCAACTGGATAGAGTGCCAGTCTTCGAAACTGGAGGTTGTGGGTTCAAGTCCTGCAGGGCCGGCCAAATCATGCTCGGTTAGTTAAATGGTATAACGGTCGCTTGATAAGCGATTATTACAAGTTCAATTCTTGTACTGAGCACCAAAAAAAAATATTTGCCAAACTTGTCAACGTAGATGTCAACTCAGGCGTTATTATAGTGTAGAGTTTAATTCTCTACATTTCATAACCAAAAAGGAGACTTTTATGAAACTCGTAGCTACACTAATCGCATCATTGTTCGCTGTATCCGCTTTCGCACAGGCACCTGCTGCCAAGAAAGAAGAAGCCAAGCCAGCCGCGGCTGCACCTGCTAAGCCTGCTGAAAAGAAGGCCGCTGACGCTACCAAAAGCGACGCTAAGAAAGACGACAAAAAAGCCGACGCTCCTAAGAAGTAATCCTACTAATATCATCGTACTCACAATTGATGATTGTGAGTACGAATATGAAGGAGATGATTACCTACATGTAGGATACCGCAGACCTGAACTAATTCATAATCCAGTTGATGTAGAACTCAGCGATTACGTAAAGTTTAGATTGTGGCTGGCCAGGCAACTGGCTATGAAGAAGTACGAAGAAACCTGGGGATAACTCAGGTTTTTTCTTTGGGGGATTAGTTAAATGGGATAACATCGGCTTTGCAAGCCGAGATTGAGAGTTCGATTCTCTCATCCTCCACCAATTTACTTGACATCCTATAAATATTTTTGTTACAATAATATTACAAGGAGACAGCAATGGATCAAAAGAAACAACCAGTGCCAATTTACTACTATTCTGAAGACGAATGGAACAGACTAGGATGCGGCCCATTGCCTGATGAGCGCAATCGAGATCTACAGCATGCGATTGAAAAAAGCGTCAAAGATCCAAGAGATGCTGGCAAAGGATATAATTGATCATGGGCTGGATCGCAGTACTGATTATTGGTAGTGTTGTTATTTGGTTCCTGATAGAAGCCAAAAACAATATAGATAAGTAACATACTAGGCAGGAGTATACACCCAGTGGCGCTGATTTCATCCGCTGGCAATGTTGATAGGGTGTGAGTCCCTAGGCCACGCAAGGGCCTTACAAGTCCTGATAGTCTTGTGAAAATAAAATTAAGTATGCAAGCACAATCTAAAAATTTAATGCTGTTGGTAGTAGGACTAATTGGTACATGGTTAATGTATAGATTTTCCTTGGAAGTCTGGTGTTGGGTTTATGGACTGGTCTACTAGATTTTAAAAAATTGTTGTAATCCCTTCCGAGTGAAGGCATGTTGGACGAGGGTTCGATTCCCTCCAGGTCCACCAAAAGAGGATTAGCATATGGATGACGATTTGGCAAGATTTGCAATGGGCCTGGCGGCTGTGATTGTCATTGGTGCTTTAGTCCTTTTCTGATGGGCCTGACTTGGCTTCGACAGCGTGAGATAACAGAGACGGCAACACGATAGGCGATGATCGTTAATCAAGCAAAAAAAGTAAACGCAAACGATGAAGTTTACGCTCTGGCTGCCTGATAGGCACTAGATGAGGATTTTCCGGTTGTGCCTTATAACCCAAACAACCGGTTGACTTACATCTCTTTTTATTATATAATACACACTTGCTCATTAAAAATTGATTTGTTCGATGCACGGTTCGTCTATCGGTTAGGACACTGCCCTTTCACGGCAGGAAGAGGGGTTCGATTCCCCTACCGTGTACCATATGTAAGTGCTGATACTGGTATCGTTGTGGGACGCCACAACTATTCGGGCTCTCCCGGCCGGGGACGAGTCCTGACATAACAGACCTCGGCTTTGGAACTATTAGCGTAGGACTCCTAAATTGGTGACCTCTCAGCACTTACATATGGTAAATGATGTGAGCGAAAGAACGCTTCGCCAGCAATATCCTGACCATCAAGGAATGACTTCTACCCTTTGCCACTGTAACCGTAATAGGATGCACTTGTTGGCTACAAGATGAACATGCAAGAGGGGGACTGGGCACCAGGCTGATACCCTGGGCAAAATGTCTGGACCTTAAACACGTGATGGTGTCGTTTATCATTTCAACATAGATAGACAGTGATGCATACTATATTCCTGGCAATACATAAGCCTGGGCCACTCACTGCTATGTTTAGCCATACTGGATCGATCCGAGTATACGGTAGTTTTCCGGTCACTGGCAACCCCAATCGGTCTGGGCTACACTCTGTGCTCTGTATGATCTGACGGAACGTTGATCCTCTACATCACAGGTCACTGAGCATCAACACAGACTCCGCATAATCGTAAGCGGAACTAACAATCGCGGAGTATATCAGTGGCAGATGGCGAGTCTCATAAGCTCGAGGTCAGTGGTTCGAATCCACTCTCCGCAACCAAACAATGCAGGGTTCGTATAGTGGTAATACCTCAGCCTTCCAAGCTGATGCGGAGAGTTCGATTCTCTTACCCTGCTCCAAGTTTGCTCGAGAAGTAGCTACAATGGAACACCGAAATACCGGACAATGTCGACCAATGCCGGGACCGGCCATGAAGAGTAGGGCTATCGTGGATTCAAGCGCCATCTCGAGCTTCTTTACGTGCTGTGTAGCAACAGCTAGTCTGACCCAGACGACAAGAAGTGGCATAGCTACCACGGGTGGTCCCAGTCTAACCTAACTGGCGCTGGCATTGCGATAACGGACCCTGCGTGTAGCGGGAACATTAACGACCTTAGAATATCCTGCTGAGGGACCGGAAGCCGATGGGCGGATGGGAGTAACAGTATCTAACCAGGATGTCGTTGTGTAGTGACCGCCGGGGGTCGCAGAGCATTTTATTCAACAAGGAGAATAGCATGGCAAGAATCACTTCAGAAAAAGCAGTAGAACAAGTAGGTAATCGTTACGACTTAGTGTTAATTGCTAGTCGCCGGGCACGTGAACTCATACACGGGTATGCTCCTCATATTGACACAGATGATACCACAGTGGTCAAAGCCATTAGAGAAATAGAGCAAGGACATGTGGGTAGAGATTATCTACACAAGTCTCAGGATGTGTATTCTAAAGAAAAGAAATCACGCTAATCTGCCCCATTTGATTTTGTTCCATATTCTTTCGTGCAGATAGTAAAGTATGGTATTAGCGATTATCTGTACCACAGCGATAGTGCTTGCTATAGCAAAATCTCCTGCTATCATGTAGGAGATTAAAAATGTGCTAAAACTTCCAGTCAGTCTCCAACTGATTGTTTTAGCCAGGCTGCGAGATTTAAGTTCATCCAAGGCCCATCTCCCGACGTATTTTGGTCGCCGAGATCGAATGAGTAGCTTCGTCAAATACTTCCTGTTCAATTTTGTAACCTACATCTCGTCCATATGTGATGTTGACGATATTAGGTACCACCTGTATTTCATACTGTCCCTGATACAAAGGATCTAAGTCTCTGCGGATATAGCCCTTGACTTGATCAATAGCGAAAGGATTGCTTCCTTGCCAGCCTTGGCAGTCACGGATCATTATACATACTTGTCCAGTTTTAGCTATGGCACGTTCAAACAGCGCACGGTGCCCAGCATGCCA
>Ga0315903_10001751_pt1 | contig 32882 bp, 31 predicted proteins | sample LakEriMetagenome_7_FD_203524 | JGI IMG/M metagenome (GOLD analysis project Ga0315903, IMG submission 203524) | Freshwater fungal communities from buoy surface, Lake Erie, Ohio, United States - Buoy 2 MA119 | ecosystem: Environmental > Aquatic > Freshwater > Lake | place: USA: Lake Erie, Ohio...
CAGAGAGGATAAATGGACCCTGAAACAGGTTCAGGGTGACGATAATTCGACTTTCAAATGCTAGGCTAAGCAAGAGACCCCGTCAGCACAAGCGGAATGTAATTGATCATGCTATCCGCGGTCAGCCGCATACCCACAGCCAAGGCCAGACGATCATGCGATCCTTGGAAAGGTTAGGTGTAAATCCCATAACCCATCTTGGCGCTTTTGCCTGTGCAGCGCCAAAGATTTTTGATAGCCGCGCCAACATGACCAAAAAACATGATGTTCAGATTATCGGTGGCGGCCTCGCGGGATGCGAAGCAGCGTGGCAATTAGCGCAGCGCGGTGTCTGTGTTCGGCTGTCGGAAATGCGGGGATCAGGCGACATGACGCCAGCCCATCAAACCGATGGTCTGGCTGAACTGGTATGCTCCAATAGTTTCCGATCAGATGACGCCGAAAATAATGCCGTGGGCCTTTTGCATCAGGAAATGCGCGATCTGGGTTCGCTCATCATGCAAGCCGCTGAAGTCGCCAAGGTGCCTGCAGGGTCGGCGCTCGCCGTGGACCGCGATGTATTTTCAGAGACCGTCACAAAACATCTCGAAAACAATAGCAACATCGAAATCGTGCGCGAACGCGTTGACGTCATTCCAACCGACAGGCCGGTCATCATCGCCACTGGCCCGTTGACCGCAACAAACCTCGCCGAGAGCATCATGACGAAAACCGGTGAAGACCGCCTCGCTTTCTTCGATGCGATTGCACCAATTGTATATCATGACAGCATCGACATGGACATTGCTTGGTATGCCTCGCGTTGGGACAAAGGCGATGGCAAGGATTACATAAATTGCCCGATGGACGAGGCACAATATCGCGCCTTTCACCAAGGTTTGCTGGACTCAGATAAAGCGGAGTTCAAGGAATGGGAAACCAACACGCCTTATTTCGAAGGCTGTATGCCTATTGAGGTTATGGCATCGCGCGGGTTAGACACGCTGCGCTTTGGCCCGATGAAGCCTGTTGGTCTCGACAATCCCAGAACAGGCCGTTGGGCGCATGCTGTCGTGCAATTGCGACAGGATAATAAGCAAGGCACGCTGTGGAACATGGTCGGGTTTCAAACAAAGATGAAGCACAAGGCACAGGTCGAACTGCTCCGCACTATCCCGGGCCTCGAAAAGGCAGAGTTTGCTCGGCTCGGCGGATTACACCGTAATACCTTCATCCGCTCGCCGATATTGTTGGACCGTCAACTTCGATTGAAATCCGCGCCGCATATCCGCTTTGCGGGACAAATCACGGGTTGCGAAGGCTATGTCGAAAGCAGCGCCGTGGGCTTGATGGCCGGCATTATGACGGCGGCGGAATTGGGCGGGCGCACGGTAACAGCACCACCGTCCACCACGGCGCTTGGCGCATTGCTTGGCCATATCACCGGCGACGCACTGGCCGACGATTATCAGCCTATGAACATCAATTTTGGCCTGTTCGCCCCGCTCGATGAAAAGGTGCATAAGAAATCGCGCAAGGCTGCGATGACCGGCAGGGCGCGGACAGATTTAAACAGCTGGATCGCCGCCCAAGACATCGCGGCCTAGCAACGGCACCCCGGCTTTACGGCTGCTTTGGGCCGAGTTCGTGCGAATTCCTTGCGCGTAAGAAGCAGATCTTTGTTACTATCTGCGCTCGCAAAGCGCTGGCCAGTAGCGACAGCCCATTCCTCAAATGTCAGCAAATTATTGCCATCGCTATCTAGCGCCTTGAACGCCTTGGTCCGGCTGCCCATCATTTCAAGGCGTGAGACAAGCTCATCCTTGTTACGATCATAACGGTTGAAACGCATTTCCTCACGGCTGGCTTTTGGCGCCTCCGGCGGTGTGGGTGGCGCGAGACCAAAGGAAGGCGCATCGGATCCAGCTACAGGCAGTCTGTCAGAAATAGCAGCGGGCGGCGGCGGCGCGGGGATAAGCGATGGCTGATTGGCCATGCTCTGCCAGATCAATAGTCCGCCGCCTGCCATAAATAAGGCGGCAACACCGCCGATTAACATACGCTGCACCGTAACCGCCTCCCGATCGACATCTAGCAATCGGAAGATACACCTAAATACCTGTTAACGCATGTAAAATAAACCTTGGCCCTGATACGTTTTGTACGGACATCGTTAAAATAGATAATGGACGCAAGACACGCGCCTTTGGCAACGGCGCATATGGTATATCGCAGTCTCTTACACGTTCTGGAAAGGCAGTGCGCAAGGCTTCAAGCGCCCAGCTCCGTCCAATGAGCCGCACATCCTGAATAGTGCCCATCCAACCGGCATAGGTCAGAAAAATCGCCTCGGCGCGTAATTCGGCATGCGCGTCCATGGCCTCTTGGTTGAACTGCTCAATACCCAGCAGATGCTCCCAAGCCGAAGCCAGCCCCTCGAGTACGCTTAACGGAATAAGCTCGCCCGTTTCATTTAGCGCTTGCAATAATGGCTCGCCCTTTGGTCTCGCATCAGCTGCGCTGGCAAATGCTTCGCGCCACCACGCCATCTTTATTTGTGCGATCATCGGTTCGCGCGCATTGCGTAATATCTCGGCAAAGCGCTGGTCGATTTGCAGAAGCACAGCGAATGCTGACCGAACGTCTGACGGCGCATAGGCAATGGCCAGCCGAACAGGTGGGGATAGATCTAAAGCATTATCCGCCGTCATCTGCGCATCCGCGACAATCTAGTCACCGCGCGATTAGACCCCGAGCGTCCTGCGAACGCCAGCCACAATCTTGTCTGCATTCACCAGCATCGCCTTCTCCAGATTTGCCGCATAAGGCATCGGAACGTCTTCGTTCGTGATGCGCAAAACCGGTGCGTCTAAATCGTCAAAGCCCTCTTCCATGCAGATTGCCAGAATTTCGCTGCCGACCGAACATGTTGGCCAGCCCTCTTCGGCAACGACCAAGCGGTTGGTTTTTGAAAGACTTGCCAGAACCGTTGCCTTGTCGAGAGGGCGGATGGTGCGCAGGTCAATAACCTCGGCGCTAATCCCCTCTTCAGCCAATCGATCCGCCGCCTCCAACGAAAGTCCAACGCCAATCGAATAGCTAACAATAGTAACGTCGGTCCCTTCACGCATTATGCGCGCTTTGCCGATAGGTAGAACATGATCGTCACCAACGGGAACTTCGTAACTACGGCCATAGAGCAATTCATTTTCTAGAAATACAACCGGATCCTCGCAACGGATGGCCGCTTTCAAAAGGCCTTTGGCGTCAGCGGCGTCATAAGGCGCTATTACAATGAGCCCGGGCACGCTGGCATACCAAGGTGCATAATTCTGGCTGTGCTGCGCGCCTACGCGCGCCGCGGCACCGTTGGGACCACGGAACACAATGGGGCAGCGCATTTGGCCCCCGGACATATAATTGGTCTTCGCCGCCGAGTTGATGATGTGGTCAATCGCCTGCATGGCAAAGTTGAAGGTCATGAACTCGATGATGGGCCGCAAGCCGCCCATGGCTGCCCCTGTACCAACGCCAGCAAAGCCATATTCGGTAATGGGTGTATCAATGACCCTGCGGGAACCGAATTCGTCAAGAAGGCCTTGAGTAACCTTATAGGCCCCTTGATATTCGGCGACTTCCTCACCCATAACAAACACACGGTCGTCGCGGCGCATTTCTTCGGCCATCGCATCGCGCAAGGCTTCGCGTAAGGTAACGGTTTGCATTTCACCGTTCGCGGTAGCAGCGCTGGACTCAGCTGGCTTTGGATTAGAGGCATTGGCAGGCGGCGCATTATGTGCCGGTATTTCAATTGGGGCCGATGCAACTGGTTGGGGAGAAGGTGCGGCTGCTTCTTCCCCTTCATTTGTAATAAGGGCAATCACTGTGCCAACCTTGACACCATCGGTTCCTGCCGCAACATTTATTGACGAAATCACGCCTTCGTCCACAGCTTCAAATTCCATCGTCGCTTTGTCAGTTTCAATCTCGGCAAGAATATCGCCAGATTTTACGCTATCGCCTTCTTTGACCAGCCATTTGGCCAAGGTACCTTCTTCCATCGTTGGCGAAAGCGCGGGCATCTTCAGTTCGATTGCCATCAATATTGCTCCACCAGCACGTCAGTATAGAGTTCGGAAAGGTCCGGCTCGGGCGATGTTTCGGCAAAATCCGCGGACTGATTCACAATCTGCCGGATCTCTTTTTCAATTACCTTCAACGCGTCTTCACCCACACCCATTTCCGTAAGATAGGCCTTGCAGCCTTCAATAGGGTCGCTGTTGTCGCGGACCGATTGGACTTCATCACGGCTGCGGTACTTAGCAGGGTCAGACATGGAATGGCCCCGATAACGGTAGGTTTTCATTTCCAACAATACAGGTCCTTTACCGCTGCGTACCCAATCTAGCGCAACCTCTGCCGCGCCGCGTACAGCGAGCACATCCATACCGTCGACCTGGATACCGGGGATTCGGAAGCTCTCACCGCGGCGGTAAAGCTGGTCTTCGGACGAGGCGCGGTTGACGCTGGTGCCCATCGCATATTGGTTGTTTTCGATCACGAAGATGATCGGCAGTTTCCAAAGCTCTGCCATGTTGAAGCTCTCATATACCTGCCCCTGGTTGGATGCGCCGTCGCCGAAATAGGCAAGGCACACGCCGCCATCGTTCGCATATTTATGCCCAAAGGCAAGGCCTGCACCGAGCGATACCTGCGCGCCAACAATCCCATGTCCGCCGTAAAATTTATGTTCGGTCGAAAACATGTGCATCGACCCACCTTTGCCTTTCGAAATGCCCGCAGCGCGGCCGGTTAGCTCTGCCATGATGACATTAGGATCAATACCATAAGCAAGCATATGGCCATGGTCCCGATAGCCAGTTATGACGCTGTCTTTGCCTGGCGTCAGAGCGGATTGCAGGCCAATCGCGACTGCTTCTTGCCCAATATATAAATGGCAGAAACCACCAATCAGACCTAAGCCGTAAAGCTGCCCCGCCTTTTCCTCAAAGCGCCGGATCAGCAACATATCCCGGTAGAACTTCAGCAGCTCTTCCTTAGTCGCTTTATACGGCACCGGCTCGGTGGGACGCTCCCGATTGGCGCGTGCTGCGTCTTCGCTAACACTTGCCTTCTTGGAAGCAGATTTTTTCGCTGGGGTGGTGGCCAAAATCATTTCCTTTAGTGGAATTATTATTTGCGCGTGCAACGGCGCCTAGCCAAAATCGGGAGAGGTGAAAAGCGCTTTTCCGCAACGTAAAGCAGTGCATAGCTATTCATTTGACGGCCAGCGCCTTAGTTTAAAGGAACTACAACCTCGTCCGGGGCAACAACATTCAATTCTTTGCGCATCAGTTCACCCGCAAGGTCCGGATCTACATTGTCGCGGTCAAGCAAGAGCTGCCGATTTCTTAGTGCGTCACGTTCTTTCTGAAGTTTTGCTAGTTCGATTTTGCGTTCACTCAAAGCCGCACGATAGTCGGTCCATGCAATGATACCTGTCGGGCCAAGTAGCGCATAAGACGCGATTCCGAGCAACGCCAGAAGTCCCAAAGCAGGGCCGACCACTGACGTTAAATATTCCGGTTTTTTATTGCTGCGGGCCATATTCAGACTGAATCATATTTTACACGCGTTGGCAAGAATATCGCGGTCAGCAGAAAATGCCCCGACCGGCATATATAGCAGCCGCGCCAAGCTCTTCTTCGATACGGATGAGCTGATTATACTTTGCCAAACGGTCCGAACGCGCCAGACTTCCAGTTTTAATCTGACCGCAATTGGTTGCCACGGCTAGGTCGGCAATCGTTGCGTCTTCGGTCTCACCCGAACGGTGCGACATAACGGCTGTATACGACGCACGATGTGCCATAGATACGGCGGCCAGCGTTTCCGTCAAAGTACCTATTTGGTTGACCTTAACCAACAAGGAGTTTGCAAGCCCCTTGCCGATACCCATCGATAGGCGCTCCGGATTGGTAACAAACAAATCGTCGCCTACCAGTTGCACGTCTGAACCGATTTTGTCGGTGATAGCCTTCCAACCTTCAAAGTCATCTTCGCTCATACCGTCTTCAATAGACAGGATGGGATAGTCCTTGCACAGGGCCGCGAGATAATCGGCCATTTCATGCGGCGTCAGCGACAACCCTTCACCCGATATTTCATATTTGCCGTTGCGAAAAAACTCGGTCGCGGCGCAATCCAGTGCCAAGACGACATCTTCACCTGCCTTAAATCCTGCCTTTTCAACCGACGCCATTATAAAATCCAACGCATCGCGGGTTGACGCCAAATTGGGAGCAAAACCACCTTCGTCGCCTACGGAGGTTGCCAGCCCCTTCTCATGCAAGCCTTTCTTTAACGTATGGAATATTTCGGAGCCCCAGCGAACTGCTTCTGCAATGGAGCCAGCACCGACGGGCATGACCATGAATTCTTGGAAATCAATTGGGTTGTCGGCATGTTCGCCGCCATTGATGATGTTCATCATTGGTACTGGCAGGACATGTGCATTAACGCCGCCAACATAGCGATACAGTGGCAATCCCCGTGCGTCAGCAGCAGCTTTCGCTACGGCAAGGCTAACACCCAAGATCGCATTCGCGCCAAGGTTCGATTTATTGTCCGTGCCATCAAGGTCAATCATGACCGCATCGATATTTTCCTGCTCTTCGGCGTCTAGTTCAACGAGCGCTTCAAAAATGGGACCGTTAACCGCATCAATCGCCTGAATCACGCCCTTGCCCATATATTTAGACATGTCGCCATCTCGCTTCTCGACGGCTTCATAGGCGCCCGTTGAGGCGCCTGACGGTACCGCGGCACGACCAAAGCTGCCATCTTCCAACACAACATCGACCTCAACCGTAGGATTGCCCCTGCTGTCTAGGATCTGGCGTGCGTGAATATCGAGGATAGCTGTCATAACTGGGATCCGTTTGTGCGTGTGAGGAGTTATGTCAGCGCGTCTATCCTCGTGATCGGGTTTTGGCAACGATGCTCCGACATATCGATTTTAAAACTAAATTTCCGGTGCTATAGTTGACTAAGGCACCTGCAATGCAAATATTAGTAGGTAGTAAGACCATTTCTTTCGCCCCCAGTTGTTCAAAAGGAGTCATTTTTATGGCCGAGACCGAAAAACCTGCAGCAGCCAAGAAAACTGCCACTAAGCCAGCATCAACACGTGCCAAGGCTAAGACCGCTGCACCAAAGGCCGTCGCAAAGGCGCAACCAGCCAAAGGCAAGGCAGACAACGTCAAGTCAAAGGTCAAATCGGATATGCATGATTTTAAGGCGCAAGCCGCCGATAGTGTGCGTGCCGCAGCTGCTAAGGGCAAAGATCGCGCCACGGAGGCAGTTGGCAGCATCGGCAAGCTTATCCGCGATAGTGCGGGCACCATCGACGATAATGTAGGCAAGCAATATGGTGACTATGCGCGCAGTGCGGCCGACATGGTTGACGGCTTCGCTGGCAAGATGGATGCGAAGGATGTGGATGCGCTGACAGAGGATGCGCGGCAATTCGTCCGCAAAAGTCCTGCCGTCGCCATTGGTGCCGCCGCCGCAATTGGATTTGTTTTGGCGCGCCTCATACGTTCGGGCGGCAAAGACGCTTGAGTAGTAAAACAGTTGCATTGCAAAATGCCGCCAATGGCCGATAAGCGGGTAGGATGAAGATCGAAGAACAACAAGCCGAAGCGTTGGAAGACCTTCCGCCGCCGATTGAACCAAGCGTGAGCGAACAGGTTGCTTTGGTGATGGAGGACCTGCGTGCGATGGTGAAGGCGGAAATGCGCTATCATCGGTCGCGACTAGATTACACACGCCACGTATTTGGCTGGTCATTCCGCTATGGCGCGGTCGCGGTATTTGCATTTGGGGGGGCGTTCATTGCGCTGGTGTTGGGGCTGTTACTCACACTTTCCCCATTAATTGGCCCATTGGCGGCAACCTTACTGGTCACCATAAGTTTTGTGATCATCGGCATCATTTTCGCCGCATTGGCCCGAAGATGGATGCGGAAAGTTTACTTCCCGGAAATGCAGAAAAATGACGACGATCTTACCTAAAGAACCTGTTGTGACCGACCGGGACAGCGTAATCTTGTCCAACGCTGAACGGCGGTACTTGCGGCGTAAGTTCAAAGACAGCCTGGCCGTCACGCGTAATGTCCTTAATCCCCACAATCAACTTCGGCGCTTGGTCGGACGTCAAACTACCCAAGCCAAGAAGATAGCAGACGAGACAATACAAATTGCGAAGAAGAATGCCCCCATGATTGGTGTTATTGGGGTAAGTGCCTTGTTAATTGCGACGCGCGGTCCGATTTCACGTTGGATTTCGAGGTTGCGGCAAAGTAAAACCAAAACGCCCTCCAGCAAATAAAATGGGAACAATATATGAGCAAGATTGGTGACAGCATCAAATCCGCGGCTGATAGCGCGAAAGTAAAGACCACGCGTTCGACCGTTGCGGCGCGTCAGAAGGCTTCGGTAGCATTTGAGAAAAGCAAAGATGCTGCTGCCACTGGCGTAGAGCAGTCAAAAGAAATTGCCCGCAAAGCAAAGGCCAAGACCAGCGACGGTATTGATAAAAATCCGCTTGCCATCGTGCTTGGCGGAATTGCCATTGGTGCCATCGTCGGTGCACTTTTACCGCGTACAGAACGTGAAACCAAAGTTTTTGGCAAGGCGGGTAAGAAATTAAACAAAAAAGCCCGCAAAATAGCCGATGCAGCAAAAGTGGCTGGCATGGACCAAGTGGACACGCTTGGACTAAATGGCGAAGCCATGCGCGCGCAGTTTAGAGAGCTTGTCAGCAAGGCTGCTCTCGCTGTAAAGGCCGCCGGTCAGGCCGCTACTGAGGCGGCTAAAGATAAGAATTAAGGATAGTCGTTTGAGCGATACAAAATTGCATCTCGTTTTTGGTGGCCGCATTGATAACCCGCAAACGTTAAAATTCACTGACCTCGAAAATTTGGACATTGTCGGCATGTTCCCAGATTATGCAAGTGCAGAGGAAGCATGGCGCGGGGCGGCCCAACGCACAGTGGATGATGCCGAAATGAAATATGTCGTGGTACATCTGCATAAGCTTTTGCAACCCGATAGCTAATTTCGGACAGTAGCGTCGATTAGGCGCGCCGATATCGCCACAATAACAATGGCCGCGCCAGCAATAATCCGGCGATAAAGCCACCAATGTGCGACCATATAGCAATAGAGATCCCCAAACCCGGCCCTACAAAACCAAGCGCAAGATTTAACCCTGCCCAAGCGATAGTTAGGTGTAATGGCCGGGCATATTCGGCAGGGATAGGTCCCCATGCCTTCGGCTTTTTGTTCGGAAAGAGCAGCGCATAAGCGCCAATAATCCCCGAAATAGCTCCACTCGCGCCAATGGCTGGCGCCATCATGTCCACGGACATCGGCCATGCCATGAATGCGGCGAAGCACTCCATAGCCGCAGCAACATAAGCCGATCCAATATAAAGTGAGAGGTAGAGCCCACCGCCCAATACACGCTCAACCAACTTACCGATCATCAAAAGCATAAGCATGTTAATCACGACATGCGCGACGCCCCCGTGCAGAAACGCTGCAGACAAAGGCGTCAAAAAAGCTGGTACCATAAATCCGATATCGGGAAATGCTGCACTGCCACTGCTTAAACGTATCGGGAATAGCCCCCCCAATATCACCGCATATTGCCACCAAGACGGCACCAGCAATATTGCTGCGATCACCAGATTGATGACCACCAATACATTGGTAACAGGGCCACGCGGAAATTGCATATCAGGCCATCAGACGCTTCCCACAGAAGCGCATGATCAGATAAACTCGATCTTTGATACGAGATAATATTTATCGCCCGACGGCACAGTTAATTCAACTTCGTCTTCGACAACGCGGCCAATGAGCGCGCGGCCCAATGGCGAATTATACGAAATCCGGCCTGCTTTTGCGTCGGCTTCGGTCTCGCCAACAAGCTGATAGCGCACGGGCTTATCATTTTCGTCCAACAATGTGACGGTTGCGCCAAAGACGATTTTATCGCCAGACAGGGTTGAAGGGTCAATGATCTGCGCACGGCCAATCTTGTCCTCGATTTCGGAAATCGCGGCTTCAACCTGCCCCTGACGTTCCTTTGCGGCGTGATATTCGGCATTTTCCGACAGATCACCATGTGCACGCGCTTCCTCAATTGCCTCCACAATCAAGGGTCGTTCGTCACGAAGGCGTTTCAGGTCGGTCGTCAGCTTTTCATAGCCTTCGGCCAACATCGGATATTTCTCAAAACTCGCCATCAGGCAAAACCCTTCGTCACAAAAACATCCCGACCGGATGCGCTATTACGGCTCATCCGATATGCAGTTCAATTGTCGGGGAAAGATACTGCGCGTATTAATAATAGTCTTGAAGTGGCCGAACTTCAAGTTGCCGTTGTTGCAACGCGGCAATGGCTTGCGCAACCGCAACACTTCCGGCGGCTGTGGTGTATTGCGAAACCTTGCCAGCAAGCGCGGAACGGCGAATTTCTTCGCTGTCTTTCAGGCTTTGCCAACCTTCGGTTGTGTTGAAGATAAGTTGGATTTCGCCATCCTTGATCTTGTCGACAATGTGCGGGCGGCCTTGGGCAACCTTGTTCACGCGCTCGACCTCTATGCCCTGCGCACGCAGATAATTTGCGGTGCCATCCGTAGCACAGACAATGAAGCCACACGCGATCGCTTGACGGACCGCAGGCACGATCACGGGCTTGTCGGTGTCTTTCACCGATACGAACAACTTCCCGCTCATAGGTGGCGGCATCCGTGCGCCAATTTGCGATTTGGCAAAGGCCGTCGCAAAATCACGGTCAATACCCATGACCTCACCCGTTGACTTCATTTCGGGCGAAAGCACGGGATCTACACCGGGGAAACGATCAAACGGGAATACCGCTTCCTTGACCGCGATATAATCGATGTCGAGGTTGATGGGTGGCAAGTCCTTGAGCTTTTCACCCGCCATAACGCGCGCGGCGATCTTGGCGATAGGTGCGCCAATGGCCTTTGCGACGAAAGGCACGGTGCGACTGGCACGCGGGTTAACTTCGATGAGATAAACTTCACCATCCTTCACTGCGAACTGGATGTTCATCAGCCCGCGCACATGCAGGTTTACCGCCAGTAACTCCGCCTGACGGCGGATTTCAGTGATTATTTCGGCAGGGAGACTATATGGCGGAATAGTGCACGCAGAGTCGCCGCTATGCACGCCTGCCTCTTCGATATGCTGCAGGATACCCGCAACAACGACCTCGTCGCCGTCACATAAGGCATCCACATCGACTTCAATCGCATCGCGCAGATAGCTGTCGATTAAAACTGGTGAGTCACCGGAAACAATAACTGCTGTCTGAATGTAATTTTCCAACTGCGCCTGCGTATCGACGATCTCCATCGCGCGGCCACCAAGCACATAAGAAGGGCGCATAAGCACCGGATAGCCGATGCTTTCGGCGACTTTGATGGCTTCTTCACGGCTACGCGCAATGCCATTTTCGGGCTGCTTGAGCTTGAGCTTACTGATCAGTGCGGCAAAACGCTCCCGGTCTTCGGCTAAATCGATGGCGTCGGGTGACGTTCCCAAAATAGGAATACCCGCGGCTTCAAGGGCCTTTGCCAAATTCAACGGCGTCTGCCCGCCAAACTGGACGATGACGCCTTTTAAAATGCCATTCTGTTTTTCAACATGCAGGATTTCCAGAACATCTTCGGCGGTAAGCGGTTCGAAATACAAACGATCAGACGTATCATAGTCCGTCGACACCGTTTCAGGATTACAGTTGACCATGATCGTTTCATAGCCCGCGTCCGCAAGTGCGAAGCATGCATGGACGCAGCAATAATCAAACTCGATCCCTTGCCCAATACGATTTGGCCCGCCGCCCAAGATGACGATCTTTTCTCGATTGGTTGGATGACTCTCGCATTCCGGTGTGCCAAAGCTTAGCGCCTCATAAGTGGAATACATATAAGGCGTTTTTGCCTCAAATTCCGCAGCACATGTATCGATGCGCTTGAACACCGGACGCACGCCCAATTTGTGACGCAGCGCACGTACTTCGTCTTCAGTTACTGCTCCTGCCATCGCACGGGCCGCTTGCATCGCAATGCCGGAACCACGGCGGATTGCCGTTTCCATGCCAGGTCGCACATTCACGGACTCCACCGCGAGATACGCAAGTCTTTTGTCGGAGAAGCCCATGGCTTTCAAATGACGCAGCGCCTCTGCGTTATTGGGTAAGCCGTTAATCTTGATGTCATTCTCGGCAGCGATGATTTCTTGTAGCCGTTCGAGAAACCATGGATCGAACTTCGCGATGGCATGGATTTCGGCTACGGTCATGCCCTCACGCAGGGCTTGTGCTGCGACTAGCAAGCGGTCGGGCGTGGCCCGGCTAAGTTCAGCGGACAATTCATCCTTAGTAGCGCCGCGCAAAGCATCAATATAGTTAAAGCCCGACAATCCGGTCTCAAGCCCACGAAGCGCCTTTTGCATGCTTTCGTGAATGTTACGGCCGATCGCCATCACTTCGCCCACCGATTTCATAGCTGTATGCAGCAATGGTTCGGCTCCCTTGAACTTTTCAAAGGCGAAACGCGGGATTTTGGTGACAACATAATCAATCGTTGGTTCAAACGATGCCGGCGTTGCGCCAGTGATGTCGTTGGTTATCTCATCGAGCGTGAACCCAACGGCCAGCTTCGCCGCGACCTTAGCAATGGGGAAACCCGTCGCCTTTGACGCCAACGCTGAAGAACGCGACACGCGCGGGTTCATTTCGATGACGATCAGGCGGCCATCCTTCGGATTGACTGCGAACTGTACGTTTGAACCACCTGTTTCTACGCCAATTTCACGCAAACATGCGATGCTCGCATTGCGCATAATCTGATATTCTTTGTCGGTCAGCGTCAATGCTGGCGCCACGGTAATGGAATCGCCGGTATGCACACCCATCGGGTCGACATTTTCAATGGAGCAGATGATGATGGCATTGTCGGCGCGGTCGCGGACAACCTCCATCTCATATTCTTTCCAACCGAGCAGAGATTCTTCAATCAACACTTCGGTCGTCGGAGACGCATCCAACCCGCCCGTGACGATCTTGATGAACTCGTCGCGGTTGTAAGCGATACCGCCGCCGGTGCCGCCCATGGTGAAGCTTGGGCGAATAATTGATGGCAGGCCCGTGCGTTCAAGAACCTCGAGCGCTTCTTCCATCGAATGCGCGATACCCGACCGCGCTGATTCCAGACCGATTTTGGTCATCGCATCACGGAACTTGATCCGATCCTCGGCCTTGTCGATCGCTTCTGCATCGGCGCCGATCATCTCAACGCCATATTTCGCCAGCGTGCCGTCGTTGAACAAAGCCAAAGCCACGTTCAACGCGGTCTGCCCGCCCATTGTCGGCAATACCGCATCTGGGCGCTCTTTTTCGATGATCTTGGCGACGATTTCGGGGGTGATCGGCTCGACATAAGTCGCATCGGCCATATCCGGGTCGGTCATGATCGTCGCCGGATTGGAATTGACGAGAATGATGCGATAGCCCTCTTCGCGCAACGCCTTGCACGCCTGCGTCCCCGAATAATCAAATTCGCACGCCTGCCCGATTATGATGGGGCCAGCGCCGATGATGAGGATCGATTTTATGTCAGTGCGTTTGGGCATATACTACCTGTCGCTTGAGAATATAGGCCGCAGCCGACGTGCTACTCCAGGAACCGTCCACATACTGGACGACAACATTATCCCATTGCTGTGGAACATTCGGAGCGATCATCCCATCATCTCCGCGAACTTCTCGAACAGATAATGGCTGTCCTGCGGGCCGGGTGAGGCTTCTGGGTGATATTGCACCGAAAACGCTGGCCGGTCGGCGAGTTCAAAGCCGCAATTGCTGCCGTCGAAGAGGCTGATATGCGTTGCCTTCGCATTGGCGGGCAATGTATCTGCATCCACTGCAAAGCCATGGTTCATACTGGTGATTTCAACCGCACCGTCGCTGAGGCGCTTGACCGGATGGTTCGCGCCGCGATGCCCCTGATGCATCTTCTCGGTCTTCGCGCCAACGGCGAGGCCAAGCATCTGATGCCCCAGGCAAATGCCGAACAAGGGCTTTTTCGTTTCCAACCATTTTTGGATAACTGGCACGGCATATGCGCCCGTCGCGGCGGGGTCGCCGGGGCCATTCGACAGGAACAGGCCATCGGGCGCGTGGGCCATGATCTCATCAAAGGTTGCGGTGGCCGGCACAATGGTCACATCGCAGCCTACATCCACGAGGTTGCGCAGGATGTTGTGTTTGATGCCATAATCAATGGCGACAACCTTTTTCCTGCCTTTGGCTGGCGCGGCATAGCCCGAACCCAGCTTCCAAAGCCCCTGATCCCAACCATAAGTCTGCAACGTCGTTACATCCTTGGCGAGGTCCATGCCTTCCAAGCCAGCCCATGCCTTTGCGCGTGCGAGCAATGAAGGCACGTCGAAATCGCCGCTCGACGAATGCGCGATCACAGCGTTTGGCGCGCCGGCAACACGGATGAGCCGCGTCAACGCGCGGGTATCAACACCCGAAATGCCGATACGGCCATTGGCCTTCATCCACGCATCAAAATGCTGTGTGCTACGGAAATTGGACGGGTCCGTCACATCTTGTCGGACAATCGCGCCCAAGGCATGCGGGTTCAACGCCTCGACATCTTCGGCGTTCGTGCCAACATTACCAATATGCGGAAATGTGAAGTTGATGATTTGTCCAGCGTAGGACGGGTCAGTCATCACTTCCTGATATCCTGTCATCGCGGTATTGAAGCAGACTTCGCCTACTGCTTGTCCTTCGGCCCCAAAGCCCCTGCCCCAGATGACTTCCCCGGACGCCAGAACCAATACCCCCGTCGCTCCAGAAGGCGCGCACGAAGAATTGGGGTCGGCCATGATGGGGTCGCTCCTGTTAAGCAGATTACAGCAATGTCGCTAAGGCACCGCGCCTAGAGATGGCAGCCCAAAGCGTCAATGCTGAAATCGAGAAAGCTGTGGAATAAGTCATCAAGCATCATCTTCAATGTCAGCCGTCATCCTGATTCAACTCTCGCGTCATCCTGAACTTGTTTCAGGATAACGCATCAACGTCGCTTGTTATCCTGAAACAAGTTCAGGATGACGACCGATAATCTCAGGGTGATGGCCGACAAGTTCAGGGTGACGGAATTTGGATGTTCGTCTAATGCTATGCATCATCAAAAATTCGGAACCAAATATGATTCGTGACACCATAAAAGCCGCTCAAATCACCGCGATGAAAGCGGGTGACAAAGATCGTCTGGCTGCCGTCCGCCTGATCCTCGCCAAGATTAAAGACCGCGACATCGAACTGCGCACCGCGTCGCAGCAACCCGATGACGACGCGATGGTGGTTGAGGTCATGCAGAAAATGATCAAGCAACGCCGCGAATCGATTGCGTTATATGAACAAGGTGGTCGCGCCGAGCTTGCTGCGGTTGAGGCTGCTGAGCTTGCAATTATCGAAGATTTCCTGCCTGCACAGTTGAACGACGCCGAAACCAGCGCCGCAATTGAAGGTATCAAAATTGAACTGGGCGCGGAGAGCCTGAAGGATATGGGCCGCGTCATGGCAGTCTTGAAAGAACGTCATGGTCCACAACTCGACATGAGTAAGGCCAGTGCTTTGGTAAAGGCAGCGTTGGGTTAAGGTGGCACTTACCCCACAATGGCTGGACGAATTACGCGCGCGGATCACGCTATCCGCGCTGATTGGCCGTACCGTTAAGGTTACCAAGGCTGGCCGCGAATTTAAGGCCTGCTGCCCGTTTCATAACGAAAAATCGCCCAGTTTCACGATTAACGACGAAAAGGGTTTTTACCATTGCTTTGGCTGCTCTGCGCATGGGGATGCCATTCGCTGGATGACTGACCAGCGCGGCCTGTCTTTCATGGATGCCATAAAAGAACTTGCAGCAGAGGCCGGGATGGAGGTTCCTGCCCCTGATCCAAAGGCGGCGCAGCGCGCCGAGAAGGCAAACAGCCTGTATGATGTCATGACGGCAGCGCAGGAGTGGTTTGTTACGCAATTGCTTGGTGTTGAGGGCGCCGCAGCGCGTGGGTACCTTAAACAGCGCGGGTTTACGGAGCAGACAATCCGCGAATTTGGCTTCGGTCTCGCGCCGGACAATCGCATGGGCTTAAAAACCGCACTCAAGCAATTTGGCGATCCCATGTTGATTGAGGCAGGGTTGCTGATCTCGGTTGATGGAAAAGCGCCATATGACCGGTTTCGCGGTCGGCTGATGATCCCTATCCGCGACCCGCGTGGCCGCGTGATTGCCTTTGGTGGACGGATATTAGGCGAAGGCGAACCTAAATATCTCAACTCACCCGACACGCCTTTGTTCGACAAGGGCCGCACGCTTTACAATCTGGATAAATGTTCGCCCGCTTCGCGCCAGACGGGCCGCGTGATTGTGGTCGAAGGCTATATGGATGTCATCGCTATTGCGCAGGCAGGCTTTGCCGACGCGGTTGCGCCATTGGGCACAGCGCTAACCGAACAGCAGATCCAGATGCTGTGGCGAATGACTGAAAAGCCTTCATTATGCTTTGACGGCGATGCTGCAGGTCAAAAAGCTGCAATGCGCGCGGCTTTACGCGCACTGCCTTTGTTGAAACCGGGCCACAGTCTTCAATTTGTGACCTTACCTGAGGGAAAAGACCCAGACGATCTGGTCAGGGCGTCGGGCGCTACCGCGCTCACGGCGCTTCTAGAAACCTCTCAGCCGCTCGTAGAGAGGCTGTGGAGGGCAGAAGTGTCTGCGGGGCCACTCGACACACCAGAGGACCGCGCTGGGCTTAAACAACGCCTAGGCGCACATATGGCAAATATCGCGGACGGCGAAATTCGTCGTCATTATGCCGATGCCTTTCGCGAGCGGTTCGACAATTTATTCACATCGCGACGTAGCGCGCCATTTACGCCCTCCGCTCCATATGTGCGCGGACAAAAGCGTGATTGGCGTAAACCGCAAACGTTGCCACCAGGCGCTGAAACCAAAAGCTTCAACGCCAAGGGTTCGGACTTTCTGATCCAGGGTGTATTGGCGGCGTTATTGCGCCATCCTTCCCTCATAGCGCAACATCATGAGGCGTTGAGCGACTTCGTCCCGCCTGACCCGAATCACGCCGCATTGCTCAACGTCATGCTCAACGAATCTTTTGGTAAAGAAACGCTTGATACCGAGGGGCTAATTACCATATTGGGCGAGAAGTTGTATAATGTCGCTTCGACACTGCTCCACAGCAACGGTAAGGTTTTTGCCTTTAACCGCGGAGAGTTCGGTACGGGGGGCGACGGATTTTCCAACGCTTCAAAAGATTTGGGTGAAGCAATCAGGCTAATAAAGCAGCGCCCTGCGCTGGAGGAAGCTCTGGAACGCGCCACACATTTGGCGAGTTTGGAGATGACTGAAGAAACTTTTGCTGAACAGCAAAGGTTGCGACACGAGAAAAAGGCATTTGACGATCGTATCATCGAATTTTTTCGGCGTGATACGGATAGTTTATAAGTTTATCGGGGAATTATCTTGGCAAGTCGCGCAAATGAAAACGAAGAAGATATCGGCGAAAACGGCGATGCACCGCTGATTGACCTGAATGATGCGACCGTAAAGAAACTGCTCGCCAAAGCGAAGCGCCGCGGTTTCCTGACCTATGATGAACTAAATGCTGCTTTGCCACAGGACCAGATGTCGTCCGAACAAATCGAAGACGTCATGTCCGCAATTAACGACATGGGCGTGCAGATCGTCGAGAATGACGAAGCTGGCGACGATAATGAGGACGATATCGAGGAAGAAGTCGAGACCATCGACAATATTTCCGAAAATGACCCACGTTCGTTGACGAGTACGGTCAAGAAGACCGGCACAGGCGAGCGCACCGACGACCCTGTCCGTATGTATTTGCGCGAAATGGGCGCGGTAGAGTTGCTGTCCCGAGAAGGCGAAATCGCAATCGCCAAGCGCATCGAGTCTGGTCGTGACACCATGATCTTGGGCCTGTGTGAAAGCCCGATCACTTTCCATGCAATCATCGACTGGTCCAATGCGCTCAATGACGGCGAAATGCAGTTGCGCGAAATTCTTGATCTAGACGCCATGCTTTCGAAAGAGCCAGCCCCTGAATCGCTGACCGAAGATGGCGAAGAAGAAGGCGATGGCGAAATCAGCGAAAAGACTGCTGGGCCTTCTTATAAAGAAGAAGATGAAGTCGAGGACGAACCCGAAGCGGCGAGCGATGATGACGAAGATTTGACGGAGCGGCGGTCACGCCCTGTCGAGGAAGAGGAAGAAGATAACACTCTCAGCCTCGCCCAAATGGAAGAGGCGTTGAAGCCTGCTGCGCTGGAGCGCTTCGCCAAGATAACCTCATTGTTCAAGAAATTCTCAAACATTCAGCTTGAGCGTATGCGCGCACTGAATGCCGGGGAAGATTTTTCCTCAGCTTCAGAAAATAAGTATCACAAATTGCGTGAAGAATTGACCGCAGAAGTTGAAAGCGTGCAGTTCCATGCGAACAAAATCGAATATCTGGTCGATCAGCTTTACTCATTCAACCGACGCCTGACGGCGTTGGGTGGTCAGATGCTACGCTTGGCCGAACGGCACAAGGTTCCCCGCAAGGCGTTCCTAGATAGCTATATGGGTCATGAGCTCGATGAGAATTGGCTCGCCGAAGTATCAAACATCGATAAAAAATGGGCCGCGTTCGCGACGAATGAAGCTGAGGGTGTTGAGCGCATTCGCAGCGAAATAGCGGACATTGCCGCGAACACCGGTATGTCTCTGGGTGAATTCCGCCGCATCGTCAACATGGTGCAAAAGGGCGAGCGCGAAGCACGCATCGCGAAAAAGGAAATGGTTGAAGCGAATTTGCGCCTCGTGATTTCCATTGCCAAGAAATACACCAACCGCGGCTTGCAGTTTCTCGACCTTATCCAGGAAGGCAATATCGGCCTGATGAAAGCGGTCGACAAGTTTGAATATCGCCGTGGTTACAAGTTCAGCACATATGCAACCTGGTGGATACGTCAGGCGATTACGCGGTCAATTGCCGATCAGGCGCGGACCATCCGTATCCCCGTGCATATGATCGAAACGATCAACAAATTGGTACGCACGAGCCGCCAGTTCCTGCACGAACAAGGGCGTGAGCCTACACCAGAAGAAATGGCTGAACGACTCTCTATGCCGCTTGAAAAAGTGCGCAAGGTGATGAAAATTGCCAAGGAACCGATCAGCCTTGAAACCCCGATCGGTGACGAAGAAGACAGCCATTTGGGTGACTTCATCGAAGACAAGAATGCGATCATTCCTGTTGATGCCGCAATTCAGGCCAATTTGAAGGAAACAGTGACCCGCGTTTTGGCATCGCTGACGCCGCGCGAAGAGCGCGTTTTGCGTATGCGGTTCGGCATTGGGATGAACACCGACCACACGCTAGAAGAAGTCGGTCAGCAATTCAGCGTGACGCGTGAGCGTATTCGACAGATTGAAGCCAAGGCGTTGCGTAAGCTCAAGCATCCAAGCCGCAGCCGCAAAATGCGCAGCTTCTTAGACCAATAATCTCTTACCAATCAATTAAACCGGGCCCTTTCCTACGCTGAGGACTGGGCCCGTTTTTGTATAAGCAGGCTCACCCCATGTTTCGGCATTCAGCCACGCGCTTGGTCGCGCAGTATCCTGTTGCATATCGTGATGAGCCCACTTAACGAATTAATCGTTCGATTAACAAAAAGGGTTCGTCCATGCGCTTTGAAGGCACCGATAATTATGTCGCCACTGATGACCTGAAGGTCGCCGTTAACGCCGCCACAAAATTGCGTCGGCCTTTGCTGGTCAAGGGTGAGCCAGGCACTGGCAAGACCGTACTTGCGCAGGAAATTGCGACTGCATTGGGTGCACCGCTCATCGAATGGAATATCAAGTCCACGACCAAGGCGCATCAGGGCCTGTATGAGTATGATGCTGTTGCCCGTCTGCGCGACAGTCAATTGGGCGATGAGCGCGTGCATGACATCAAAAATTACATTAAAAAGGGAAAGTTGTGGGAGGCATTTACAGCCCCCGAATTGCCCGTGCTGTTGATCGACGAAATCGACAAGGCTGATATCGAATTTCCCAACGATTTGTTGCAAGAACTCGATCGCATGGAGTTCTTCGTTTACGAAACACAGGAAACCATCAAAGCCGTTGAGCGCCCTATCGTCATCATCACCTCAAACAATGAGAAAGAACTGCCGGACGCGTTTCTTCGCCGTTGCTTCTTCCATTATATCAAATTCCCCGATCGCACGACGATGCAGGCAATTATCGATGTTCACTTTCCTGGCATTCAAAAAATGCTGGTGTCTAAGGCAATGGACATTTTCTACGAGGTTCGGGATGTCCCAGGCCTAAAGAAAAAGCCAAGCACAAGCGAATTGCTCGATTGGCTGAAGCTATTGCTACATGAAGATATGCCATTGGATGTGCTGCAGTCGCGTGATCCGACCAAGGCGATTCCGCCTTTGCACGGCGCGCTGCTTAAGAATGAGCAGGATATCATGTTGTTTGAACGGCTTGCCTTTATGGCCCGCCGACCCAACACATAAAATGCGTCCGCGCGCTTTTCACCTCGTGAGCCGCTCATTCGCCAAAGCATAATCGGTCACTATAAACAGGAACCAGCCGATGTTTTTCTCATTCATGGAAGAGTTGCGGTCTGCGGGCATCTCGGCATCGCTGAAAGAGCATCTGGCGTTACTGGCCGCGTTGGACGCAGATGTCATTGGCCAAAGCCCAGAAGAGTTCTACTATCTGGCGCGCGCCACTTTGGTAAAAGACGAAGCATTACTTGATCGCTTTGACCAGGTTTTTGGCAAATTTTTCAAAGGTGTATTCACGGAATATGGCCAAAATCCCGTCGATGTTCCTGCCGATTGGTTAAAAGCCATCGCGGAAAAATATCTATCGCCCGAGGAAATGGCGAAGATTGAAAAAATGGGCAGCTGGGACGAATTGATGGAGACGTTGAAAAAGCGTCTAGAAGAACAGGAAAAGCGCCATCAGGGTGGCAATAAATGGGTCGGCACTGGCGGCACATCGCCTTATGGCAATTCGGGCTACCATCCCGAAGGCGTCCGGATTGGTGGCGAATCCAAACATAAGCGCGCGGTCAAAGTATGGGACAAGCGCGAGTTTCAGAATCTCGACAACACCAAAGAGTTGGGAACGCGAAATATCAAAATCGCAATGCGCCGATTACGTCGATTCGCCCGCGATGGTGCAGTGGAAGAACTGGATATTGACGGCACGATCAACGGCACCGCGCGGCAGGGCTGGTTGGACATCAAAATGCGGCCGGAACGGCGTAATGCCATCAAAGTGTTGTTGATGTTGGACGTCGGCGGGTCGATGGATCCGTTCATCAAGCTTTGTGAAGAATTATTCAGTGCTGCCACTAGTGAATTCAAAAACCTAGAATTTTTCTATTTTCACAACTGCCCCTATGAAGGCGTGTGGAAAGACAATAAGCGCCGGTTTAGCGAACGCACACAAATGTGGGATGTTCTCCACAAATTCCCACATGACTATAAGGTTGTGATGGTCGGCGATGCCTCCATGAGCCCTTATGAGATCACGCATCCTGGTGGTTCGGTTGAACATTTCAACGAGGAATCGGGCGCGGTATGGATGAACCGTATCACCAGCACTTATCCTGCAACGGTTTGGTTAAACCCAGTGCCGGAAAAACAATGGGGTTATTCGCAGTCAACCAAGATCATCAAAGAACTGGTGAACGACCGCATGTATGCGCTAACTCTAGAAGGTTTGGATGACGCTATGCGCGAGCTAAGCCGCAAGCACGGGCATTAGTATAACAAGTGTTTGCGCCGTTCTTGTACCCAGGCCTGCTCATCGACTGACGTTAGCGCGTCAAATTCCTCTGGCGTGCTTTCGGCGGCGTCAACCCACTCGCGCAAAGCTGGTCCGCCGTTGATGACGTCAATTGCGAGCTTACCCAATTCATATTCATACGGGAAATCGCGCCACAGATCATAATCCGGATACAGCCGCCGGATGGCCTTGAACGCTAATGTCTGCAACCGCCAAGGCTGGAAGGCCCCATGGTCATAGCTGTTTCCTTCGGCATGGATATGCACGCCATGGCAAAGCTGATGTACATGTTTGTGGAATGTTGGTTCAAACCAAATTTCCCGCAAGCTGCAGCCCTTTAGCCATGAAGGCGCAAAGTTTTGCATTTCAGCGATAACCTTGCGTGCGTCAATGTCAGGCGCACCGAATATCTCGAGCGGACGCGTCGTGCCCCTGCCCTCAGACAAGGTCGTACCTTCAAGCAAAACGGTGCCAGCATAAGCCCGCCCCATGTTGACGTTCGCCGCATTGGGGCTTGGGTTAATCCAAATCCGGTCTGTCGGCCAACCAAAGCCTGGCGCAGCGTCGGGTGCGTAGCCTTCCATCGCGATTACGCGATAATCAACATCAATCTTATAATGATCGATGAACCATTTCCCCATCTCGCCAAGCGTCAGTCCATGCCGCATAGGCATCGGACCTGCCCCTACAAAGCTTTCCCATCCAGAACGTAGCGTGAGCCCCTCTACAGGGCGTCCGGCGGGATTGGGGCGGTCTAGCACCCAAACGGACTTGCCATGCGCAGCAGCGGCCTCCAGAATGTACAGCAGGGTCGTAATAAACGTATAAATTCGGCAGCCCAGATCCTGCAGATCGATCAGGATGACATCAAAAGTATCCATAGAGGCTGCGGTCGGGCGGCGCACTTCGCCATACAGGCTGAACACCGGGATATTGTGCGCAGGATCCATGAAGTCCGGAGATTCCATCATATTGTCCTGCTTATCGCCGCGTAGGCCGTGTTGCGGGCCAAATGCTGCCGTCACTTTGACGTCACCCAAAGCAGCAATTGCATCAAGCGAATGGGTCAAGTCAGCGGTGACAGAGGCGGGGTGCGCCAACAAAGCAACGCGCTTACCCTTCAAGGGCGCACGCAGTTGAGGTTCTGCCAAAAGGCGATCAATTCCAAATTTCATGCCGCGCTTCGTGCCTCCAGTTGCACGGCAAAGCAATCCTTATGATGAAAATCCGGCTTACCTGGGGGATGTGCCGCAGCCCAATAGGAGTTATTTCCGCTTTTCGTGGCAATAACCGCACTTAACCCTGCGCGAAGGTCTCGTTCCCGCCAAGCATCGGGTAAAGGAACCGTTGCGGTTAGAGCGAGAGCGTTGACGGATTGCTCGAACATAATGTCTGGAGCAGCTGTTTCCAGATTATTCATTTCAGCGCGATAGCTAGCGAACCGATAAGCTGCCCATTGGCCAGATGGTGAAAAATTATACTCCAGATAGTTTTCGTCTTCGAAATTTCCTATAAACATCTCAAAACAAGTAATTTTCCATAAATCATCAATGCGACCCGGCTTTGATTGTCCGGGAATTTCTAGAGCATCCGTTTCGCCAGATACGCGATAGGTCAACGTAATTTCCCCTCTCGCCCCATGCGTAATCGTAACGCTGATACTCTCAATTCCGCCGATCAGCGACAGCGGGTGACAAATCAACGGCACTTCAGTCATTGAAATATTGGCCAATGTCGAAACTCCATGCTAGGCGCGGACGCGTTATGACTGCTTATAAATCCGATCTCCTTCGCCTGCTAGATGCACGTGGCTATATTCACCAAGCAACTGACGCCCCGGCGCTTGACGCATTGGCATCCAAAGAGATTGTGCCAGGCTATATCGGCTTCGACGCGACCGCGCCATCGCTTCATGTCGGCAATCTCGTGTCGATTATGCTGCTGCGCCGCTTACAGCAAGCAGGCCACAAGCCAGTAGTGGTAATGGGCGGAGGAACGACGCGGATTGGCGACCCGACGGGTAAGGACGAAGTCCGCAAAATGCTTACGGACGACACGATTGAAGCGAACATCACTTCGATCCGAACGGCTTTCGAAAAATTTCTGACATTTGGCGACGGCCCAACTGACGCGGTAATGGTCAACAACCATGACTGGCTTGGGCAATTGGGATATATTGAGCTTCTGCAGCAGGTTGGCACGCATTTCACCATCAATCGCATGCTGACATTCGATTCGGTGAAGTTGCGCCTTGAGCGCGAACAGCCGATGACCTTCCTTGAATTTAACTACATGATCTTGCAAGGCTATGACTTTCGTCATTTGAGTAAGACCATGGGCGTTCGCCTGCAAATGGGCGGGTCCGACCAATGGGGTAACATCATTAATGGCATGGAACTCGCCCGCAGAATGGACGGCACGGAGGTATTTGGCTTAACGACACCGCTGATTACCAAGGCCGATGGTTCAAAGATGGGCAAATCCGTTTCTGGCGCAATTTGGCTTAACCGCGAACAATTGCCTGACTATGATTATTGGCAATTCTGGCGGAACACGGATGATCGTGACGTAGGGCGCTTCCTGCGCTTGTTCACCGATCTACCATTGGACGAGATAGAACGGCTTGAATCACTCGGCGGTTCGGAAATCAATGCGGCGAAGATTGCCTTGGCCAATGCCGCGACCGAATTGTGCCGTGGCACGGATGCTGCGACACTTGCGGCCGAAACCGCCCGCAAGACGTTTGAGGAAGGCGCAAGTGGTGGCGATCTGCCCAGCGTTGACGCGTCAGGTGAGATTTCCGTCATTGATGCGTTGGTCGCCTTGAACTTCGTAGCTTCAAAGAAGGAGGCACGCAGGATGATTCAAGGTGGCGGCGCGCGCGTTGATGGTGACGCAGTGACCGAAGAAGAAGCCGTAATTACCACCCAAGCTGCGCCCGTCAAAATTTCCGCTGGCAAGAAAAAACACGGGTTGATCAACTTCGTATAAGCTGCGGCCGCTATCCGCCGCGTAACGTCGCTACCCCGGCGTCTCGTTCAAATAGATAGAGCGCCACCCGCGCCGCTTGGCCGCGTGGGCCATCAAGCCCGCCATCGCGGTCAAGCAGCAGGCGCGCATCATCCGCGGCGACACCGATCAGCGCGCGGACTTGCTCGGGCGTTGCGACGCGAAACGGGTTCTCGCCTGACTGCCTTGTGCCCAGCAATTCACCCGCGCCGCGCAGTTTTAAGTCTTCCTCGGCAATGCGGAAACCATCGTTGGTTTCACGCATCAAGGCCAGTCGCGCACGGGCAGTCTCGCCAACCTGCGTGCTCCGCACGAGGATACAGACCGATTTTTCGGACCCACGACCAACACGCCCGCGCAACTGGTGCAGTTGTGCAAGGCCAAAGCGGTCTGCTGCCTCAATCACCATGAGGCTCGCATTCGGCACATCCACGCCAACTTCGATTACGGTAGTCGCAACCAAAAGCCGCGTTTCACCCGCCACGAAGCGCTCCATAACCGCGTCTTTTTCCGGCCCGCGCATCCGCCCGTGCACCAACGCAACCTGATCACCAAAGCGCAAGCGCAGCTGCTCTGCGCGCTGTTCGGCGGCGGCTAGGTCGCTTTTGTCGCTTTCCTCCACCAATGGGCACACCCAGAAGGCTTGCTTTCCGGCGGCGAGGTGCCGCGCCACACCATCGACCAATTCCGATAGCCGGTCTTGCGACATCACCCGAGTTTCAACCGGCGTCCGTCCAGGGGGAAGCTCGTCAAGGATGGAGCTATCCATTTCACCATAAGCCGCAAGCGCAAGGCTGCGTGGTATGGGGGTTGCGGTCATGACCAGCAAATGCGGCACGCCCCTGCCCTTGCGGGACAGCATGAGGCGCTGCGACACACCGAAACGGTGTTGTTCATCAATCACTGCGACCGCGAGCGCCTTATAGGTCACAGCCTCTTGAAATATCGCATGTGTGCCGACCAGGATGTGGATCGAGCCATCGGCAAGCCCCATCAAAGTGGCCTCACGCAAGCTGCCTTTTTCGCGACCGGTAAGAATCGCAATGTTGATGGGTAAGCCCGAGAGTATTTTTTGAAGGCTGGCATAATGCTGCCGCGCCAGGATTTCAGTGGGGGCGAGCATCGCTGATTGCATCCCGGCCTCAACACCGCGCAACAGCGCCATCAGCGCGACCATTGTCTTACCCGCGCCAACATCGCCTTGCAGCAGGCGGAGCATGGGCCGCGACTGCGCAAGATCGCCCTCAATCTCCGCAATCGCGCGCTGCTGCGCCCCTGTGAGCGCAAAGGGCAATGTCAATTTTGACACCAAAGAGCCGTCGCCATGTATTGGCACGGCGGCGCGTTTGTCCATCGCCGCGCGGATTAAACGCATCGCAAGTTGGTTGCTGAATAGCTCATCATAAGCCAGCCTACTCCGCGCGTCTTCATCATCCTTGTTGTGCAGTAGATTGATCGACTTCGACCAACTTGACCATCCCCGACTGGATGCCAAAGTCGGTTCAATCCACTCCGCCAAATCCGGCACAGCTTGCAACGATGTTGCCACCAATTGGCCCATCCGCTTGTTTGTCAGCCCATCTGACAAGGGGTAAATCGGTTCAGCTAGGCCAGGTGCAGCGTCAGTGCCGATGGGTACAATATGGTCAGGATGCACCATCTGGAGTTCGTCCCCATAACGGTCCAATTTACCCGAAATGATGCGTGTTTCACCAACAGGAAGCTGCTTACGCGCCCAACCGCCATTCCGGCCAAAGAATGTCAGCGTGATGTAATTGCCGCCAGCATCCGACGCGAAAATGCGCAACGGCGCGCGCGGGTTGCTTCCACCCCGATGATCCATGACCGTGACGGTAAGGATGATGTTTTGCCCCACATCGGCCACGTCCAAATGAGACACAGGCTTACGATAGGTCCAACTGCTGGGAAAATGGTATAGCACATCTTTCACCCGTTCCAGCCCAAGCCGCTCCAACGGCTTGGCCAGACCAGGACCAACACCCTTTAGGGCGCGTATGTCTGTAAATAACGGATTGAGTATATCGGGGCGCATGACTAGGGCCGCTTATAACCCGATAATCATATTCCACCAGAAGCTAAAGGACGCGCCATGGACGCTGACCCCTATCGTCGCAAACTGCATTATCGCGCGCACCACCGTGGCACGCGTGAGGCTGACGCTATGGTCGGCGGATTTTTCGATCATTGCTCTGCGCAATGGGGTGAAGTGGAATATGCGTGGTTTGAACGGCTGCTGGAGGAACAGGATGTCGATATCATGGCATGGGCGCTTGGCATCGCTGAACCCGACCCAGCCTTTGCTGGACCGTTGATGGACCAGATGATGCGACTGGATTTCATTGAACTTCCTGAAGGCCTTAGCACCCATATGTCATGATTGACCTGCAGCGTATCATAAACAGCCGCCAAGCACTGACGCTTGCGTCGGTGCCGAACGGCTTTGCGCCGTTGTTGCTGGCTGACCTGACGCGCGCGGCAAAGACACGCGCGCTGTACATTGCGCCCGATGAATCGGCGATGCGCGCGATTGCAGATGCCGTGCCCTTTTTTGCACCGGAAATCGAAATCCTGATCCTGCCTGGTTGGGATTGCCTTCCTTACGACCGCGCTTCACCTTCGGTTGCCGTCACCTCACAGCGCATGTCGACTTTGCAGGCGCTGCAGCAGCCTACGAAAAAGAAACAGCTTGTGGTCACGACCATTGGCGCGGTCATTCAGAAATATGTCACGCCGTTCCGTATCCGCCAGACGGGCGAGCGATTGACTGCTGGCCGCGAGATCAGCCGGGAGCGGCTTGCGTCCTTGTTACAGTCCAATGGCTATTTCCGCGTCGACACCGTCGCCGACGCTGGCGAATTCGCGATCCGCGGCAGCATCGTCGACCTATTCCCCGCTGGTAGCGAAGTTGGCCTTCGCCTCGATTTCTTTGGCGATGAAATTGAAAGCATCCGCCGCTTCAACCCATCGGACCAACGCAGCATCGATCAGGTCGATCATTTCGACATCTTACCGGCCGTCGAAGCCTTAATGGATGAAGAGGCGATTAAACGCTTCCGCATCGGCTATCGCGAGAGATTTGGTGTCACCGCAACGGGCGACCCGTTATATCAAGCGGTGTCCGAAGGCCGCAGATTGTCCGGCATGGACCATTGGTTGCCTTTGTTCGAAGAACGGATGGCGACGATATTCGACCATGTTGGCGCCGACGCTTTGATTATCCGTGACAGCGGCGCGATTGCGGCAGGGCAGTCACGGCTAGATGCTATCACCGACTATCACGAAAATCGCGTAAAAGCACAGGCGGCGGAGCCGGGAAGCTACCGCCCGCTCCCGCCCGAAATGCTGTATTTGAGCGGCGATGAACTCGACCAGTTATTTGCGGATAACGCCGCCCATCTCGTTACGCCCTTCGCACAGCCGGACTCGGCAAGCATCATCGACTTTGGCATTGGCGCTGCGCGCGATTTTGCGCCGGAACGGGCACAAAAGGCCAATGTATATGAGGCGGTAGCCACGCACCTTAAATCACTACATGCCGCCAAGACCAAGACGGTCATTGCCAGCTACTCAATTGGTGCGCGTGAACGGCTGAAGAGTTTGCTGGCGGATCATAAGGCGCCGACGATTGTCGCAGCCGATAGTTGGCAGCAAGCCTTAGGCGTCGCGCATGGTCAAACCGCCATTGTCGTCCTGCCGCTGGACCATGGTTATACGACACCGGATCTTGTCGTGTTGAGCGAGCAGGACATGTTGGGCGACCGTCTGGTGCGGCGTCAGAAACGGCGCAAGTCGGCAGACGCTTTCCTCGCCGAATTGGCCGCGCTGACGCCCGGTGACCTTGTGGTGCACCAAGACCATGGTATCGGACGATATGATGGCCTGATTTCCATCCCTGTCGGCAATAGCCCACATGACTGTGTGGCGCTGACCTATTCGGGCGGCGACAAATTATATGTCCCGGTTGAGAATATCGATGTCTTGTCGCGTTATGGTTCAGACAGCGAGCATGTCGCGCTCGACAAATTGGGCGGCGAGGCATGGCAACGGCGCAAGTCGAAACTGAAAGAACGCATCCGCGCCATTGCCGGCGAATTGCTGAAGACCGCCGCCGAACGCGCGTTGCGGTCGGGTTCCGTTATCGAGGTTGATGGCCCGGCTTATGCAAGCTTCGTTGACCGCTTCCCGTATGAGGAAACAGAAGATCAGCTCCGCGTGATTGAAGAAGTGCTTCAGGACTTATCCGTTGGCAAGCCTATGGACCGTCTGGTCTGCGGCGATGTTGGCTTTGGCAAAACCGAGGTTGCGATGCGTGCCGCTTTTGCCGCTGCCATGGCCGGACTTCAGGTCGCCGTGATTGCGCCAACAACATTATTGGCGCGGCAGCATTATGCCAACTTTGCCGAACGCTTCCGTGATCTGCCTTTGAAACTAGGTCGTCTGTCGCGGCTTGTGCCCGCTGCAGAAGCCACGCAAACGCGTGAGGGCCTCGCCGATGGCACCGTGGACATTGTAATAGGGACGCACGCCGTCCTTGCAAAATCGCTTCAGTTCAAACGCCTTGGCCTCGTCATTGTCGACGAAGAACAACGCTTCGGCGTTAATCACAAAGAGCAGTTGAAGGCGCTCAAGACCGACGTGCATATGCTCACGCTCACCGCGACGCCCATCCCGCGCACGCTGCAGATGGCGATGTCGGGCTTGCGCGAGCTATCGGTTATCCAAACCCCGCCCGTCGACCGTTTAGCCGTGCGGACATATGTCATGCCGTGGGATCCGGTTGTACTGCGCGAAGCCTTGCTGCGCGAACATTATCGCGGCGGGCAAAGCTTCTTCGTGGTGCCGCGCATTACCGATTTGACCGAGATCGAAGAATTTTTGCGCACCGAAATACCTGAAGTGAAGTATGTCACCGCGCATGGCCAGATGTCGCCCACCCAAGTCGAAGAGCGCATGAGCGCTTTCTACGAAAAGCGATATGATGTTCTGCTTTCAACGACCATTGTCGAAAGCGGCCTCGACATTCCGAGCGCCAACACCTTGATCATCCACCGCGCCGACCGTTTCGGTCTTGCGCAATTATATCAACTTCGCGGACGTGTGGGACGCTCCAAAACGCGCGCTTATGCCTATCTGACGCATGAACCGAACCGTGTGCTTACGGAGACAGCGGAGAAGCGCCTGAAGGTGCTGGGCGACCTCGATAGCCTGGGCGCGGGTTTCCAGCTTGCCAGCCATGACCTCGACATTCGCGGCGCCGGTAATCTGGTCGGTGATGAACAATCGGGCCACATCAAAGAAGTCGGCTTTGAATTGTATCAATCAATGCTGGAAGAAGCGATTCTGGAGGCGCGCGCGGGCGCGCACGGACTTGCCAAACCACGCGGCGGATTCTCGCCGCAAATCACCATCGACGCACCCATCCTCATTCCCGACGATTATGTCCCCGACCTATCGGTGCGTATGGCGCTGTATCGCCGCTTAAACGATCTCGAAGAAGGCCAAGACGTCGAGGGCTTCGCTGCGGAAATGACGGACCGCTTTGGTCCCATTCCGGAACCCACACAAAATTTGCTTAAGCTGATCCAGATCAAGCAAAACGCACTCATCGCGCAGGTCGCCAAGATTGAGGTCGGCGCGCGCGGGACTTTGGTTAGCTTCCATCAAGACACGCCGCCCAATGTCGCTGGGTTGCTCGCTTATGTCGACAAATTGGGCCAAACCGCGAAGCTGCGTCCCGATAGCAAGCTGGTTATCAACCGCGTTTGGGGCGACCCTGCGGCGCGCCTAAACGGATGTTTGCAACTGTCGCGTGGCCTCGCCAATCTAGCGCGTAAATCGAATTAGACCCTCCCCGCCATCGCGGCTGTTGGATTAAGCTTTCGTCTGCGCGTTTTTACGCTTACATCGCAAAAATGATCGACGGTTTCGGACGCAATATCGACTATTTACGGATATCGGTGACCGACCGGTGCAATTTTCGGTGCACCTATTGCATGCCGGAACAGCAAAGCTTTTTGCCGCATAGCGACCTACTGACATACGACGAAATCATGGTTTTGGTGGAGCGATTCATCGCGCATGGCATCCGCATAATCCGCCTTACTGGCGGCGAACCGCTTGTTCGGCGCGACATCCACATCTTAATCGATGCGCTGGGTCAGCATGTGCGTAATGGCAGGCTCGACGAACTCACCATGACGACCAATGGTAGCCGACTGGAGCAGTTTGCCCCGTTGCTCGCCGCGGCAGGCATGAAAAGAATTAACGTCAGCCTCGATACGTTGGATGCAGACGCCTGTCGTCGCATCAGCCGCGGTGGCGACCTTGATACCGTGTTGGCCGGTATCCAAGCCGCGCGCAGCCACGGCATGGATGTCAAAATCAACATGGTCGCGTTGAAGCAGCAGAATGAAGACGCGCTTTTGCCGATGGCGCATTTCTGCGCGGAACATAAGCTTGATCTTACGCTAATAGAAACCATGCCCTTGGGCGCGGGCGTTACAGAACGCGAAGAGAGCTACATCTCGCTCAATGATTTCACGGCGCCACTGCGCGCGCAATATGAGCTACATCCCCTCACACATAAAAGCGCTGGCCCTGCCCGCTATTGGCGCGTTGAACCCTTGGGCCTCCGCCTTGGTCTCATCACCCCTATGAGCCATAATTTCTGCGATCAATGTAACCGGATCCGCCTCACCACCGACGGCAAGATTTACATGTGCCTTGGCTCCGAACTGCATGTCGACTTGCGCAAAGCGCTCCGTGAGGACACGCTAGCAGATGTTGATTATTTGCTTCAAAAAGCATTGCGGCTTAAGCCTGAACGCCATGAATTCGAAACGCAGCTTGCGCAGCCCGATTTACGGCTTGCGAGACATATGAACGCAACAGGTGGATGAACCGAAATATGCAACTGGCGATCATCTCATCAGCTACCCCGCAAGCCCGTGACGCAGAGGCGCTTTTGCGCGAAGTGCATGAATTTGTGCCACTCGACAGCGCCGATGCCGTCATCGTGCTGGGTGGTGACGGGCATATGCTTCAGGTCTTACACCAATTATTGGAAAGCCGCCGCGACATTCCTGCGTATGGCATGAACCGCGGCACTATTGGCTTTTTGATGAATGGCTGGGACGTGCATGACCTTCCCCGCCGCTTGCAACGCGCCAAGTCCTTTTCTGTCCGTCCGTTGACCGCGGACATAACCACAATCAGCGGCCAAAAATTCACATTGCCTGCGATCAACGAAGTGTCCTTACTGCGCGAAACGCGTCAGGCGGCGAAGCTGGAGATTTCGGTCAACGGCAGGGCCGTCATCCCCGAACTCATTTGCGACGGCATATTGGTGTCCACGCCGGCTGGGTCCACCGCATATAACCTATCCGCCAATGGCCCCATTTTGCCGTTGGATTCGTCATTGCTGGCCTTGACGCCCATCAGCCCATTTCGGCCGCGGCGTTGGAAAGGCGCGATATTGCCCGACCGCTATGTCATCCGCATCCATATATTGGAGGCCAATAAAAGGCCCGTCAGTGCCGTCGCAGATCAACGTGAAATCCGTGATATTGCGCATGTCGAAGTGGCCTTGGACCGCAATCGCGCGCTCACTTTGTTGTTTGATCCAGAGCACGCCTTGGATGATCGCATTGCGATGGAACAATTTATTGTCTGAACGGGCAATGGGCGCTTGCCAAAAGCAAAAAAGCGCTGCTATAGGCGCGCCTCTGCCCGAGTATATCGGGCTGTTCCCTGGTAGCTCAGTGGTAGAGCAGTTGACTGTTAATCAATTGGTCGGGGGTTCGAATCCCTCCCGGGGAGCCATTTATGACTTTTATGGCATTGAATAATATAAATATTATTC